>Ga0302197_10000674_pt1 | contig 34485 bp, 33 predicted proteins | sample II_Bog_N2_1_FD_193526 | JGI IMG/M metagenome (GOLD analysis project Ga0302197, IMG submission 193526) | Peat permafrost microbial communities from Stordalen Mire near Abisko, Sweden - II_Bog_N2_1 | ecosystem: Environmental > Terrestrial > Soil > Wetlands > Peat | place: Sweden: Abisko... | reverse complement strand
TCGCCTTCCAATTCGCCGCCCTGGTGCAGGTGCGCGGCGATCGACGTTAGGAGCAACCGATTGGCGTCGGCGTGTACATGCGCATCGAGGCGGACGCCGGTGGCTATGACCCCAGTACCAATGTAGGAGCCGTCGTCGATATGGATGGACCCATCGGCGCGGAATTCCCCGGCATGGCCTTCGCCGTCGAGATCGAGGTGGGCTATGCCTTCCGGGGCGAAGGGATAGCCGAAGATGGGGTCCAGCAACCCCATATCCAGGTTGCCCGCTGCTTTGGCTTGCCAACTGGGATGGGCAAAGTCCTGGAGGGTACCGGATACCTCCAAGGTCTGGTCGCTTGCTGCGCGGCCCTTCGAAGCCCGCCCTTTGGATGTGATTCGCAGAGAACGCAGATAAGCAGCCGAGCGGGTCAAGTCGACCGTGGCCTGCATAAAGGCGTGCGCGGATTGCGTTTTGGCGCGCGCCAGGTTCAGATCGGTGGCGCCTGCCTGGATGCGATAGATTTCTGGACTGGATGCGGCCGCGGGAACGTATTGGAGCTGGAGTGAAACATCGCTGGCTTCAAAGTCGACCAGCGCATACCTGTTCTGGAAGTCGAAGGAGGCGGCACGGTTTTCAACGTCCAGGACTCCCTGCTCGACGGAAATACGGCCGGCCTGAAGGTCGAAGAGGGTATCGATAACAGGCTTGCCTTGTTTAGATTGCTTGCGGGGCTGTGGCTGGTTGGTGGATCCGTCTTCGTACAGGATGAGGTGGAAGCCGGGTTGGGAAACATCGAGACTGCGAAGGAGCAGGCGCGGACTCCAGAAGCCGAGCAGGCTGAACTTGACTTGCAGGTGCTGGATGCGGGCATAGGGCGCCTCGCCGGGAGCTTCGAGTCCGTGGATGACCAGGCCGTCAGCATCTGCTTGGAGATTGAGCAAATCCCAGTGGAAAGAGTTGATTTCGACCCGGCCGCCGGTAGATTGCTCGATCTGGGCGATCATGCGTTTGCGGACGAATTCCTCGAAGCGGGGGGAACTGGCCCAGACGTAGAGGATCAAGATGGAGATGGCAGCCAGCGCCACCAGGCTGGCCAGAGAAAGCGGAAGGTGGCGCAGGAAGAATCGCCGCAGACGGCTGCGACGTGTCGTTTGAGGCGGCTCGGAAGCGACGGGAAGTGTGGACTCGGGCTCGGTCATCGGCTTGCCTCTCCCGAACCAGCGCCGGACGGTGGTGGGACTGTTTCGATCGATGGTGCTGTTTCGAGCGACGGATCCAGCACTTCCACGTCGCCCTGCTTGCGCAGGTTGCCTAGCCAATCGTCGAACAGGACGTTGACCTTTTGCTGGAGGAGGATTTCCTGAATCCGCGGTGAGACTGTTTCCAGTGGCGGGGTGGCCTCGCCTTTGGCGTATTGCGGCAGCAGGGTGTCGTGGTAGTAGGCGAGGATCTCCTGCGGCTGGATATTGATGCCGAGCCGGAATCGGCGCTCGATGAACGAAAGAATCTCCAGCCGGTATCGGAGGTAGCTATCCACACGCTCCGGTGTTAGCTCGTGCGCGGTCAGGAATGTCTTCCATCCTTCATCGGATGCGCAGTTCTGCCTCACGCAGGCGGGGATTTCGGTTCGAATTTCTTTCAGGCGGGCATTGACTTCAGTTTGCGAAGGTTCGGATGTCTGCGCGTCCTCCTGCCGTATTTGCTGCTGGATGAGCGAGCGGCCGATCAACTGCTCCAGGGCAAGCTTGCGCGTAAGAATGCCAAGGCCTCCGCGGCCGGGGTCCAGAACCGAGAGCCGGATTTCGTCGTCCAGGTCGCTGGAGAGAATGGCGTGGTTGTTGACTACGGCGACGATGCGGTCGATAACCACGCGTGCCGCCTGCTCGGACGCAGGCGGCGCTGTTTGCGTTAGCCCCTGGGTTGGGAACGCCGCAGCCAGACTGAAGGCCAGGCCCAATGGAAAAAAGGGTACGAGCGTGGTTGAAAGCCGGATTGGGCGCCAATTGCGCATCAGAAAGTCTGTCCCAGGCTGAAGAAGAAGTTGAAGTGGCCGGCCTCGCCCACGTGCGCCGATGTTGACGGGTTCGCGTAGTCGTAGGTCACGGGAAAGACGGGCGGATTCAGGTTGTAGCTGAAGTCGAATCGAATTGGTCCAACCGGCGTATGGTAGCGCAACCCAGCCCCCGGTGTATGGCTGAAGTAGTTGAAGCTGCACGCCCCCTGCGGTCCGGTTGAAGCAGGCGGCCCGCCTGGAGGCGTGGGCGGATTTGTAGCGGCAGCCGGCTTTTCGCATGTCTCGCGGTCCGGCTGGCGGGTATGTAGCGCACTGGCCCAGGCATCGGAAGCGTTTGTGAATACGTTGCCCATGTCGTGGAAGAGAACAATACTGAGGGTGGTGCCGATCCAGGGAAGCATGGGCGGCGGAAGCCGCACTTCGGTGCTGTCGATCAGAGCGCCTGCGCCGCCGATGGGGTAACCGGTTTCTGGATCTCGGGGACCGGCCGCGTTGATGGAGAATCCGCGCAGGGAAGCGGCTCCTCCGGCGTAAAGCCGTTCGGGCAAGGGAATCAATTCGCTTGAGGGATCGCCAAAGGCACGCTCCTGGCCGTAGCGGGTGTTGCGGGCCAGCACGAAGCGGTCCTTGTCGAAGGCGTAATAGCTGGAGTTCGACAGATCGAGCCGGTTGAAGCTGGCTTCAGCTCCAAATGCGTGATCGGAGAGAAAATCCTGGAAGCTGGTGTAGGTTCCACGATGGGCATCCAAAGGGGAGTCGCGGGTGTCGCGAATCCACGTCAAGGCCGGACCGGCAACACGCGTCGCCGTGGACAAGGGCGCGATCTCGGTGGGTCCTACCTGCAGGCTGCTGGCTGCCACCTTCACACGCCGCAGATCGAATTCGTACACAAAGGTATTCGCCTTGGAGAGAAAGGAGCCCGGCGAACTGAAGTGTTCGGTCCAGCGCACCCCGAAATCCAGCTTGGATGCCACGTAGGTGGTTACGTCCAGGCTGTTGGCATAGCCGCCGGAGACAGCCAGCCCGAAGTCCCGGTTGCCCTCGAAGTGGGGAATCTGGAAGAGCAGATCGATCTTCTGCTCCAGAAGCCCGTAGTTGCCTTGTAGAGAGGCCGATTGGTCCCGTCCAAAGAGGTTGTTGCGGGTGAGGTCGGCTAGCACCCGCGGGCTCACTCCCGTTTTGCCATTCGGATTGCAGGCAACCCCGCCTTCGATGGCGCCCGCGCAGTTGTTCTGAGGCGTTCCGGTCTGCGCCTCGAATCCGAAACCATAGGTGAGAACATAGCGGCGCGCCTCGGTGGCCTGCAGCAGAACGGTCTTTGAAGTCTCCCCGCCGGCCGGGTTTTCGACCGCCGCGTCGACCTCGTTGAAGAGAGCCAGATCGTAGAGGTTGCGCTGCGTTTCCTGGAGCGCGGTCTCGTTCAGCGGGTCGCCCTTGTGCAGCGTGATTGCTTTTTCCACCGTGTCGGGACGGGTGTAATGCAATCCTGTGAGCAGCACGTTGCGCACAAAAATCTGCGGCCCTTCGGTGATGTGGAAGACTACGTCCACCCTGGTCGCGTCGGAGGTTTCGGACTGCTGTGTCACTTCAATCCGCACCTGTTCGAATCCGCGGCGGAGGTATTCGGTAAGCAGAGTATCCCGGTCGGCGGCGAGGTTCTGTGGGGAAAGCAACTGCCCCGGCAACGTGTTGAGCATCGGCATCAGTTTTACGGCGTCGACGTGCTCGTTGCCATCGATGCGCACCGTGCCTGAGCGCTGTTGCCGCCCTTCCTCGATTCGATAGACCACCACCATTGGAGCTGTTTCGGCGGAGGTTCCTTTCTTCGCTGCGACACCCGGCTTAGCGGCAACAGGGGTCTCCGCTACGATCTTTACCTCTGAGAAGCCGTTGTTCTGATAGACCCCCTGCAACGTGCCGATATCGGAGGACACCAGCGCCTGGCTGTAGGTTCCATGCCGATCGAGCGTATCGGCGGAATGCACGCTCAGCAACTCCTTTAATGTGGCGGAATCGAAGTAGTGGTTTCCAGCTACCGACACCCGCTCCAGGCGCCGTCGCGCGCCCAGATGCACATGATAGAGAATGACAACCTGGTCGGGGCTGGCGGTTTGCTGCTCGTGATCGACCTTGACATCGAAGTAGCCGAGGCGCTGGTAGAAGTCGCGCAGCCGGCGATTGCCTTCGTTGAGCAGGTCGTCATCCACAGTGCCTTCTTCAAAAATGGGAATCACGTGCTTGACGCGGTCTTCGCTCATCTTGACGCCATCCACCAGAACCTTCACCTGAGGTCCGCGGTTGGCGGAAAAGCGGAAGTTGGCTCTTTTGTCGCCGGGGTCATACATTTCGGACTCGAGCTTGATCTCGGCCTCAAGCCGCTCTTCCCCCTGGTACACCTTCAGCGCCCCGGCAAGCGCGCGGTTGGCGGTGTCGTGGTCCACCAGGCCACCGGCTCTCAAGTGCGCGTGATGCCGGAATTGCTCCGCGGTCATGCCCGGATCGCCGGTGAGGTCTACCGAGCCTACACGCGCCTGCGGTCCGGAGACGACGTGGAGCGCGATGTCGACGAGCTGTTGCTCGGGGTGCGGCGAAAGCGTGTGTGTAATGGTCGGTTGGTTAAAGCCGTTAACGGCGAGCGCTTTGCGCATCTGCTGCAGAGCCTGATCGAGTTTGGCTTGACTGAAGCGGACGCCAGGGGCGAGCTGGCTGGCCCGCTCAAGCTGGGTATTCATGGTGGCGCCCTTTGCCCCATCCACGGTGATAGTCCCAATAAAAGTTCGCGGCGTTCCAACAAACACCAGGGCCACGCCTTCGGCCAAGCGGGTTGCTTCCACATCGACGGTCTCAAACAGGCCGGTCGCATACAACTGCCTGAGGCACCTGGTCAGGTTCTGCCGGGTGAGCGGCGCTCCCTCGGCCTGGGCAAGATGGCCGGGCAACGGGGCAAGACGGGCCCCATCGACTCCCTCAAAGGAAATGCTCCGCACGGTGAGTCCGAGCCATTGCTCAAGGGAACCGGGGCCGGGGGGATCGAGCGCTTTCGACTCGTTCGAGACACTCGGGACCGACGCTTCAGTGGAGAGGATTGCGCCGGGGATGGTTGCGCCAAAGCCTGTGTTCCGCGCCGGAATTTGAGCCCACCCAACCATGGCTTGGGGGATGAGAAAAAGAACAAGGCATGAAAGCACAATCATGGGGCGAGCTACTTCGGCAGGGAACTCCTTTCCCGTCCTCGCCGCGGCGAATCCGGGGCAGGGAACTCTCCGATTTAGGCATCGGCGGAGCAACATGAGTTTGCCGGGAATCCCTGCCGGAATTGTCCTCAAGATCATCCTTACTCCCAAAAAAACACGGGAAACGCCAAACGGTTGCGCGAGATAAACACGTTCAAGTGAAAATCAGATGCGCTGGCCCCGGTCAGACTTCGCCAAAGCTCTCTAACTCAGCCGCTTCCCTTTATACTAACTAGGAATGCGCCACTGGCGCAGGAGCAGACGATTTACCGAGCGAGAAGAGGGAGACGCATGCCCCATTCCAGATTTGGGACGCAGCCGCCGGATGCGGAGTCGAACACGATTGCCGGGCTTGATCCCGCGCACGCCGACCCTTCCGCGCCAACTGGGTCCGTGCCCCCCGCAGCACCCAATTCTTCCGGGTCGGATGTGCTCACGCGCGCACAGGGCGGGGACCATCAGGCTTTCGCCGAACTATACTCGCAGCACAAAAGGCGCATCTACTCGTTATGCCTGCGTATGGTGGGCAACATTGCGGAAGCGGAAGACCTGACCCAGGAAGCATTTCTACAGCTGCATCGCAAGATTGGCACTTTTCGTGGCGATTCGGCGTTCTCCACCTGGCTTCACCGGTTGGTCATCAATGTGGTGCTCATGCATCTGCGCAAAAAAGGACTTTCGGTGATTTCGCTGGATGAAGCCATGGAGCCCACTCAAGAGGAAGGTCCCGGACGAACCTTCGGCTCTGCCGATCTGACCCTGGCCGGAACCATTGACAGGCTGGCCCTGGAACGCGCCATCGGCGACCTGCCCGCCGGCTACCGGCTGATTTTTGTGCTTCACGATATCGAGGGATACGAGCATAATGAGATTGCCTCCATGCTTGACTGCTCAATTGGCAACAGCAAGTCGCAGTTACACAAGGCGCGCCTCAAGCTGCGCGACACCCTCCGTACTTATCCGCGGCAGGAGGCTCGCCGATGACTGAAGACCTGAAAAACCTGACCTGCGCCGAATTCCAGTCCCAACTGCCAGAGCTCATCGGCTCCGGAGCGGATATTGGGGGCGATCCACACCTTAAAAGCTGCGAATTGTGCCGTGCCCTGCTGGCCGATCTGGAAACCATAGCCGAGGCGGCACGACAGTTGTTTCCTGTCATTGAACCCCCTGACGAGTTGTGGGAGCATATTGAATCGGCGATCAAAGAAGAAAAAGCCGGTTCCGCGGAAGAATCGCCCGATCCCGAGGAAGAATAAGGCGATTCCGAACGTGATTGAGGGATAGCCGAATCGACGTCGTTCAGCGCGGCATCAAGTCTGCGGCGCCAGAAAAACGCCCCTCGATCGATGCCGGCTCGTTCAACTTCCTCATGATTTGGCCGATAGACCTTTAGAGAAACAGCGCATCCAAGCTGGTATCGGTTCGCGGAATCGTTGCGGCTGAGACGGCCCAATTGGAATTGGTTCAGGTGGCGGGATGAGGAGCAAAGGGAACCGATTCCGGCGCCTCGCCGTAACTCTGAGAGTATCCGCGATCCTGGTCGGGACAGGAAGTTGCCGGGAGAACGAGATTCCTGAAACTTTTCGAATCCTGCGTTGTCTAATGAAGGAAAGTTGATACGAGGACACTCAATGTCAAACCAGCCTGTCGGCCCGTCTTCCCTTAAAAACGCCTCCGGAAAAGACCTCCCCGGTGTGCGCCGGATTCCGGTTCTTCCCGTGCGCGATACAGTTTTATTTCCCCATGCCGTGCTGCCGCTGACCGTAGGTCGCGAGAGTTCGATTCTGCTGATTGAATCGATGGGGGACGAGCGGACCATTGTGGTTGCGGCTCAACTGGACCCGCGGCTGGACTCCCCCAAACCCGCCGACCTGCACGGGGTGGGAACGCTGGCTACGGTACACAAAGTAGTGCGCATGCCGAACCAGAGCCGGTTCGTGTTTACCGAAGGGGTGGAACGGGTGCGGCTGCTGCGCTATATACAGACCGAGCCCTTCATGATTGCCGAAGTGGAGACGGTCGAGGACGCGGAACCGGCGGCCACTTCCAGCGTGGAAGCGCTGGTACGGAACGTGATTGGGCAGTTCCAGCAGATTGTCTCCGAGTCGCAGACGCTTTCCGACGAACTGAGGACGATTGCGGCGAACATCGAGGATCCCAGCCGGCTGGTGGATTTTGTCGCGTCTTCGCTGCCGTTTTTGACCACCGACGACAAGCAATTGCTGCTGGAGACGGCAAGCATCCTGGCGCGTCTGGAACTGCTGAACAGCCACCTTGCCAAGGAGATCGAGGTGCAGCAGCTCCGCGCCAAGATCCAGACCGAAGTCCAGGATCAGGTGCAGCAGTCGCAGCGCGACTATTATCTGCGCGAGCAGCTCAAGGCGATTCAGAAGGAGCTTGGCGATGTGGACGAGGGCCAGCGCGAAACCGACGAGCTGCGCCAGAAGATCGATGCCGCCGGAATGCCGGAGGATGTGAAGAAGGAGGCGCTGAAGGAGCTGGCGCGGCTTTCTCGCATGTCTCCCATGGCAGCCGACTACTCGCTCACCCGCAACTACATCGAATGGCTGGCGCTGCTGCCCTGGGCAAAGAGCTCTGGCGTGAAGATCGACATTTCCAAGGCCAAGGAGATTCTGGACGAGGATCACTATGAATTGAAAAAGGTCAAGGACCGGATTCTCGACTACCTGAGCGTGCTGGAACTGAAGCCGGACATGAAGGGGCCGATTTTATGTTTTGTAGGGCCTCCGGGCGTGGGCAAGACGAGCCTGGGCCGGTCGATCGCCCGGGCCTTGGGAAGGAAATTCCAGCGCGTTTCGCTGGGCGGGATGCACGATGAGGCTGAGATTCGCGGGCATCGGCGCACGTATATCGGCGCCATGCCGGGACAGATCATTCAGAGCATTCGCCGCGCCGACGCCAACGACCCGGTGATCATGCTGGATGAGATCGACAAGCTGGGGCGCGACTTTAGAGGCGATCCGGCATCGGCGCTGCTGGAGACGCTGGACCCGGAGCAAAACTTCGCCTTCCGCGATAACTACCTGGACGTGCCGTTCGATCTGTCGAAGACTCTGTTTATCTGCACGGCCAACATGCTGGATCCGATTCCCCCGCCGCTGCTGGACAGGATGGAGTTGATCTTCCTGCAGGGCTACAGCGAAGAGGAAAAGGTTCATATCGCAATCCGATACCTGGTTCCGCGCCAGATCAAGGAGAACGGCATCACACCGGAGCAGATCGAGTTTCCCATGGATGCGTTGCGCCATATCGTGCGCCACTACACCCGGGAAGCCGGCGTCCGCAAGCTCGAGCAGGTCATCGGCACCGTCTGCCGTAAACAGGCGCGGCGTGTGGTGGAGGGCAAAGGGGAAAAGCTGGTGGTTACGCGCGAGGTGCTCAAGGAGTTCCTGGGCGGAATCCAGGTGCGCGTGGAGACCGAGGTCGCTGAACGTGTGAAGCGGCCCGGCGTGGCTGTGGGGTTGGCGTGGACACCGGCCGGCGGCGACATTCTCTTCATCGAGGCCAATAAAATGAAGGGCAAAGGCGGCTTTACCATGACGGGCCAGATTGGCGAGGTGATGCAGGAATCGATGCAGGCCGCGCTTACCTGGGTGCGATCGAACGCTGAAAGCCTGGGATTGGCAGAGGACTTTACCAAGGATATCGACCTGCATATCCATGTGCCGGCCGGCGCGATTCCCAAGGATGGTCCCTCGGCCGGCGTGACCATGGCCACCGTGCTTGCGTCGCTGCTGACGGATACGCCGGTGCGGTCACTGACGGCTATGACCGGCGAAATCACGTTGAGCGGCAACGTGCTGCCGGTGGGCGGCATCAAGGAGAAGTTTCTGGCGGCGCGGAGGGCCGGCATCGAAACCATTATCCTGCCCGCCGAGAACCGCCAGGACGTGGAAGAGGAACTTACGCCGGAGTTGATGAAGGGCGTCACAGTGCACTACGCCAGCCGGATTGAGGATGTGCTGCAAGTGGCGCTTCCGCTCTTCAAGGTCCGCCAGGACACGCTGCACATTGCGGCTGAACGGGAAGTCAGCAATGCGGCGTGAGGAATGCAGTAGTTACCATGAGGGGTCGGCGAGTTTGCCGGCCTTTCTTGCGTTTGGAGGTCGCTGTGCCAAAAGAAAGCAATTTCGGGCACTTTGTCCTCGTGGAAATCCCGTTCCTGCCGATAAAAAAGACAGAATCCAGTGCGCGGAAGCGCGCGAAAAGCGGTGACCATGGCGACTGCACCAATCATCACCCCGCTGCATCTTTCCGGGAACACCACGGATGTTCAGAACGCGCAGATCCGGGAATTTCTCGGCGAGGCCGTTCAGGCAGCCTACCGGGCGGCCATTGAACAACTTGACAAGCACAGCGCACAAATTGTGCTGGACCTTACCAAGCGGCTCAAGGCCGAGGTGGCCGACTCGGTAGTGGAGATTATCCATCGGCACACGGTGAGCAACAAGTACAAGGACGAGGAAGTGGGGTCGAACCGGGTTTATCCGCCGACGTATCGTGTTCGGCCGATAGAGGCCCAGGTTACCGAATTGCGCAAGCTGTTTCCGTCGCTTGGCAGCGCGATGGAGAAGCTGGGGCGCAAGCCGCTGCTGGATGGCGCCGAAGCCTGGTTCGCCATCCCGCGCTGGCAGGCGCTGGCTCCCACGTATAGCGAGGCCGTGGAGATGGTTGTCGGAGTTCTGGCCACGCGGCGCAAGTTCCAGAACCGGATTATTGGCCGGCTCGGGTCAAACTTTCTCCGCCAGAGCGAACGGTCGAGGCTGGCGGAGAAGATCTTGGCCGACCAGCAGCAGGGCAACGACTTTCTGGTGTTTGCGGCGCAGGCCGGAATGCTGCACCGGGGCTGCTCGGCGCGCCGGACCCGTGTAGCCCTGCAAGGCCATGAGTTTGGCCTCGGAGTCTTTGCCATTGCCTGCATGCTGCTGACTCATCCCGAGCGGCTCTCCTGCGAAGACACGCTGATGATCGACTGCGGCGGCGACGAGTATTCGGTCCGAGGCGACTGTACCTTCGATCGCGTACCGCTCTTCGACTACGACATTGCCGGCATCGAGTTCAGCATCTTCTACGAGGACCGTGCCCGTAACCTTTGGGGCACGCCCACCGGTTTCCTCTTCAAGTTTTCCTGATCCGCGCGGGGTTTGCCGACTGAATTGCCGCCTGCCGCGTCTAACCGGCAGGCGGTATTCTTTGTTTAGCATGCACGTCAACATCCGACCGTTTGGAATTCTCAAAGATTGGCTGGGCGCGTCCGCGACGGCCGTCGAGCTGCCAGAGGGCGCTACGGTGGCGCAGTTGCTGGAGTGCCTGAAGGCGAAGCGGACAGTGAGCAAACCGGCGTTTGAACTGGCGCTGCGTGGAATTGCGATAAGCGTGAATGCCGAGTATGCCACGGCGGCACAGGCGCTGCACGATGGCGATGAAGTGGGTTTGCTGCCACCGGTTTCGGGCGGTCGAAACGACGGCCCGGATCTTTCATTTGTTAGTGCCTCTGGCGGTGTGGCAGCAACCTCGCTCTGCCGCCGGCCCATCGATTCCGCACCGCTGATTGCAGCCATCAAGCGTGGCGAGGACGGCGCGGTCGTCGTCTTCGACGGCATTGTGCGCAACAACACGCGCGGCCGCCAGACGCTTTATTTGGACTACGAAGCCTATGAAGAGATGGCCGAAAAGCAAATGAGGGAATTAGCCGTCGAAGCGGCAAGACAATTCCGTGTGCGACAGGTGGTCATGGTCCACCGGCTCGGCCGCCTGGAGGTTGGCGAGACCAGCGTGCTGATCGTGGTGGCTTCGGCGCACCGGGCACAGGCATTCGAGGCCTGCCGGTGGCTGATCGACACCCTGAAGAAAACGGTGCCCATCTGGAAGAAAGAGACATTTGCGGATGGAAGCGTTTGGGCTGCGGGCGAGCCGTTCCCGGCGGGGTTGGCGGTCGAACTGGAGGCCTCGCATGAGTCGTAATTCCGGTGGCGGCGCTGGATGCAGACTCCCAGGTCTCAGAATCGAGACACGGAGCACCCGGCTTTTGTTCCTGTTAGCGGCGTCCTTCGCCTCCTGCCTGGCCGCGCAGGACTTGACCCTGCATGTGGACGTGAAGCTCGTCAGCGTGTTTGTGAACGTAACGGACAAGAATGGGGCCATCATGGGAGGCTTGACGCGGGACGACTTTCAAGTGAGCGAAGACAGCAGGCCGCAGCAAATCGCGGTCTTCGAGCGCCAGTCGGAACTGCCGTTGAACCTGACGCTGGCAATCGATACCAGCGGCAGCGTGCGCAAGGACATGACGGAAGAGGCGGACGCGGCCAGACGGTTTGCCCACATGATTCTGCGCTCGCAGGATCAGATGAGCCTGCTGCAGTTTGCCACCGACGTGCATGAGCTGACGCCCTTCACCAACAAGATATCGCAGATCGATCGCGGGCTGGCGCAGTTGCACGGCGACTACGCGACGGCACTCTACGACGCCATCTGCCTGGGCTCCGAGGGGCTGGGGAAAAAACAGGGGCGCAAGGTTCTGGTGCTCATCTCGGACGGCGGCGACACGGCTAAGAGCATGACCTATCCCGAGGCCCTGGAAGAGGCGTTGCGGGATGAGGTGATGATCTACTCCATCATCGACGTGCCCATTGAAGCCAGCGCCGGCCGGGACCTGGGCGGAGAGCACGCGCTGATTACGCTGGCCGAGCAGACTGGCGGCAAGAGCTATTACGTCAGCGATGGTGGGCTCGACAAGGCTTTTGCACAAGTAAGCAACGACCTGCGCACCCAATACCTGCTGGGTTATTATCCCGCGCATCAGGCGCCGGGAACCAGCTTCCACCGCATACAAGTCACCGTCCCCAGGGCCGCTGCGCAGGCCTTCAATATCCGGCACAAGACGGGGTATTACGCGGACTCGGTGGTTAAGGGGCAGTGATTTGTGTTGCTTTTGGGTTGGTCTCTCACAAATGCGGGAAGTGGAGTGACTTCTGGTTAGGCTGTCATTCTCCCGAAGATCTCGCTAGGTTGCGGAAGACGTCCGAGAAAGCCGTTAACCAGGCAGCAGCGGGTATGGTTAACTGATTGGTGGAAAACAATAGGGTGATCGACTGCAGAGCCGCGACGAAGAGCTATGCCTCTCAACCCGTTCTCCGCGGCATAGACCTCATCGTAGAACCTGGAATTTGTGCCTTGTTAGGGGCTAACGGCGCTGGCAAGTCCACACTGCTACGCGTGCTCTCAGGACTAGAGGAGCCGGACAGTGGTTCTGTGTTCATCGGTGGACTAGCCTTCCGGGATCATGCAGTTGAAATCCGGCGGAATCTAGGTGTACTCCCCGAAGCGCTCGGGCTGTTCGAGTCTTTGACCATCATCGAAAACCTGATGGCAGTTGGTCCTATTTATGGACTCACGAAGAGCGAAACAGCAGCTCGAGCAGCGGACCTGCTGGGACTGCTCGATCTTAGGCAAGGACGCCACACCGTTGCACGCAATTGTTCGTTCGGCATGCGGAAGAAGACCGCCCTGGCCATGGCCCTCCTGCACAACCCCAAGGTTCTGCTGCTGGATGAGCCGTTTGAAGGTATTGATCCCGCATCGTCCGCGGTCATTGAGATGCTGCTTGGCCAACTCTCCAGCGATGGCGCTACGATCTTGCTCACCTCTCACATTCTGTCGGTGGTGCAGAAGATAGCCACCCGCGTAGTCATTCTTCACCAAGGTCGAGTTGAATCGGATTTCAACCCGTCCACGACAGACGAAGGAGTTGAGGAGGTGTATTTCAGCATTGTTGGCAGACCACAGCCGGAGGTGCCGGATTGGCTCAGATCCTAGCCCTTCTGTCCCTCCTGAAGAAACTGATGTTGAAGGAACTGATCAGCTTTTCCTCCGTGCGTTTCAACAACTTCCTGTTCTCCATCCTTTTCATTATGTCCGCGGGTTTAGAAAGCCGGGCACCGAAAGCAGCATTCTGGAGTACGCTCTTCTTTCAAATTGTCCTCCTTGCGCCTCTGCTTGTTACCTTTTCCGTCGATACACAGCATAGGTTGCCCCCGGAGCGAGTCGCTACGTGGCCGCTGACACGTACTCAAAGACTCTTGCTCAGTTCCGTAAGTTTTGCGTTGAATCCATTATTTATAGTGTTGTTTTTTGGCTACCTGTTCTGGATGGGCCTAGCCGCGGGTCTCTTTTTTGTTCTACTGGCACTAATCGTCCATGGGACGGTATACGCCGTTGGCCGTCTCCCGCTCGAGCTAAAGACGCCTGCAGGTCTCAACATCTCAAGGACGCCCTTGAAGGTCGGCGGAATCGCGCAAGAAATGTGGCGGGAGCTGCGGGGAACCCTAGACTTTTGGGCCGCGCTGCTTATAGCCGTTTGTGGAACCGTTTATCGGCTGTTTGGGCATGCACCGGAGCCCGAAGCATTTCCGGTGCTGTCGCTGTTCGTGGGTATTGCAATCAGCACGGTTGCGCAACGAATGCTCCGTTTGGATGAAGGGCGAGCGTTGCTGCGCTATCGTCTCCTACCGATAGCAGGGTGGAAGCTGCTCGTCACGCAAGACATGACTTTCCTGATCCCGCTTGCCATCATGGTTTCACTCCTGAGTCTACGAACAGGCATTGCATTTGGCCTGGTCGCTATTGCAGTCGGACGATACCCGTCTCTGAGGCAGCGGGCGAACCAGCGTAGATGGCGTTTCGTCGGAGGAGATCCACGTTTCGGAGTAGCACAAGTTCTCTTGGGTGGATTGGCTGGAATCGGAGCGGCAAGGATCGGACTCTGGGTCTTGGCCGTTGCGTTCGCCTTCTACGTGGTTTCCGTATTTTGGGGCGAACTGCTCTGGAAACGCTCCTTGACCGCTTAGTCGAACAACGCGCTTCTGGCAGGACTGGAGGGCACTGAAGGCCATTTTTGACGTTGATGCATTGAACGCAATGTTAAGGATCGTCGCCTTTTCGGAAACTGGACCATCGCCAAGAATTCGGCCAGCTATCTTCGCTGCGCTGCATCTAAAATAAGATCATGGTCTCGCCACTTTCTACCCGCCGCAAATCCAAGACGCCTCCGCCTGGCGAAACCGGCCAGGAGGCGCTCTACCTTCGCTCGCTCAGCGATCGCCAGATAACCGTTCTAATCAAGCTGCGTGACGGAGAGACGGTGCGCGGCTGGATTGAATACTTCGACGACTCGATGGTGCGGCTTACGCGCGAAGGGCATCCGAACCTGTTCATCTACAAGCATCAGATCCGGAGCATCTCGGAAGCCAGCAAAAAGCGCGCTCCCCGCCCGGCGGCCCTGCCCGGGCCGCCTTTGAATGGGGCAGCCTCTTGAGCGATTGGCCGGAAGACGGATCGGCAACGGAGTTCCAATGGGTTCCACAGGCCTCCGCTATTGCAAAGGAAGCCGGCGCGCGGCTGCGCGAGTTTTTTGCCCAGGGCGTGGAGACCGAATACAAGGGCGACGTTGACCTGGTAACGGTGGCCGACCGGACGGTGGAAAAGCTCATCCGCAACAGGCTGGCGGAGGCTTTTCCCGAGCACGGAGTTTATGGCGAGGAGGGCACGCGGGAACGGCTCGAGGCAGAGTTTCGCTGGTATGTCGATCCGCTGGACGGAACCACCAACTTCGCCCACGGCTTTCCGCAGTTTTGTGTTTCGCTGGGGCTGGAACAGAAACAGCTCGGCGGGCGAGCGGAACCGGACGAGGACGGAACGCTGGTTGCAGCGGTCATCTACGATCCCATGCGCGACGAGCTTTTTACCGCCGAACGCGACCGGGGCGCTTTGCTGAACGGCCGTCCGATGCGGGTTTCGCGCATCCCCGAGCTGGCGGAGTCGCTGGTGGCCACGGGTTTTCCCAGCCGAAAGCGGCACGACAACCCAAACATCCACTTCTATCAGGAATTCACGCTGCGCTCGCACGGGGTGCGCCGGGCCGGCTCAGCGGCGCTGGACCTGGCTTATGTTGCCGCAGGCCGCCTGGATGCTTTCTGGGAGTTCAACCTGAATCCCTGGGACACAGCGGCCGGGATTCTGCTGGTGGAAGAAAGCGGAGGACGGGTGACAGACTTTCAAGGCGGAAAGTTCAAGCTCGACAGCCGGGAGACACTGGCCTCGAATGGACTGATCCACGATGAGCTGATGGGCTTGTTCGCGGATATGTTTGCCGGGCGAAATCTGTCGCCCATTCCTACGCCCCAGGAGTTCGCACAGCGCCGTGCGGCGCGGGCGGCAACGGCTGGATAGCACTCAAGACTCACTCGCGGCTCTCAACCCGAATCGGGAGGATTGCAGGCGGGACTTCATTCTCCGCGGATGGCTTCCACTCCACTTGAAACCGGCCTGAATAGCCGAACAGCTTTCCCCATCGCCGATTCGTTGCGCTTACCTCGATGCGAAAGCACTTCTCGTGATCGTCGTACCACTCGCATACATCGGCAACGCCCGAAAAGAGAAGCGGGAAGCGAAACGCCGCCGGCCCCTCGTAGAACCGCTGCGCCCCGGATCGCAAGCGCAGGCCGCCATTCGGAGCGACGCTCAGTTCCAGATCGACGGCCAGGTGCTGATGGGTTCCCAGGTAGTCTACGATGCAGCCTCGCGTTTCGCTGTAGATCATGTAGGCATCGAATCGGCGAATTTTGGACGTGGAGAACGTTCGCACCCAGGTTACGGTCTCGCGTCCCAGCGAATCGCGATAGGCATAGTTCTGTATGGTGAACGGAACGTTCCGGCCCTGCTCCGGGAACATGATGCTGCGCCATGTTCCCAGGTAAAGGAACGGCAATGTGTAGAGGGCTCCGTGCCAGAGCTGGTCCATGGTCCCGGTACCGATGGCCGCCACTCCGCTGTTTGAAGTGAGCGAAAAACGCCGTTGAATCTGCGGATGCAGCTGTGCGAAATCGGAGCCGAGCGCGCGCTGATAGATGGAGATCATGACTGGATCCTCGGCGCCCTGCGCAGGCACCTCCGGGACGACGGCAGGCGACTGGAGGCAATCCATCCGACCATGGAAAGTGCGATAACTGCCAGATTTAGGCTCACCGGGTTGAACGCGCTCTTGAGATAGGAGGGGGAATCTAGGGCTACAGCTATGAGCGCGGCGAACATGAGAACGATGTTCGCGCCAAACGCCGCTTTCCAATGCCATGCGTAGAGAAGGAACAGGCCGAAGAGGATTTCCAGTCCGCCAATCCATGGCAGAAACCTGAGAGAGACTCCGGCCTGCGCCAGCATGATTTTTTCATCGAGGTTGGGATAAAGGAGTTTGGGGACGAGACCATGCCAAATCCATATAGCTGCGCCTGCTATCCGGGCGGTTGCGTGGACTAGGGAAAGCGCGAGCGACGATTCCGGTGTCTGACCATTCTCCGTCCAGATACGCATACGGTCGAAGCTCCAGGCGGTCGCCCATCCCATCAGCGGCCTGAAAAACAACCGGTCCACCAGCCAGCCCACCCTGCCAAATCTCACGGAATAGTCGTACCAGGTGAAAAATCGCAACCCCCGTGGCGTGGGGACATAGCGCCAATATCCCGAGCCTTCCCGGATCAAGGACTTTGGATCGGCGGATGCAAACTTCAGCGAAGAGGTCGTATCGCCGTCGGCCGCCGAACGTTCGCCTACACTCTCTCCGGTGCCTTTGACGGCGAGGCCGAAGCCGATCCGGGTCTCGTAGAAAAAGCGCTGCGGCTCAGTCGCGATCGGCCGTGGGAGGTACTCGATCTTGCTGAATCGGAGATCCCAGCGCTGATGCAGAGCGGGGTCCTGCGTGAGCAGCCACACGTGCTCCAGTTCGTCATCGATCAGGATTTCGACGTAAATTCCGGGTGAGCCGTTCACGGGAAGAGAATAACAGAGCCTCGAACCGGCATTCGCCGGGTCAATTTCATTGGGATAATTCTCTTGATTCCCGCATCGCAAAACTCCGTTCAAGAACGGTGAGGCAGCCTTTGGGGTCGTGTGCTACTATCAGCGTCGAAGGTTAAGTTCCGCGGAGAATTCGTCAGATGGCATACATCATTGCAGAACCCTGTATCGGCACCAAGGACACCGCCTGTGTGGACGCCTGTCCCGTCGATTGCATCCACCCCAAGAAGGACGAAGACGGTCACGCCGAGGCGGACCAGTTGTTTATCGATCCGGTCGAGTGCATCGATTGCGGCGCATGCGTTCCGGCGTGCCCGGTTTCGGCTATCTTTGCCCAGGATGACCTGCCGGAAAAGTGGGCCCATTTTACAGAGAAAAACGCCGCTCACTTCGGACGCTAAGCAAACGCGGCTCGTGGAAGTCGGCGCGCGCATCCCGTCTCGCGGGATGCGCGTTTGTCGCTGCGCGATTATCGCCGCGGAGGCTGCACTGAGGGCTTGCTCTTCCCATGCGGGCCAGTTTGCAGGATTAGTTTTGGAATAATTTGGCTTGACTAGTCGTAGCTGGGAACATGGACCGTGTCGGGAGTGCAATCCTCAAGGTCCATGTTCGAACTGGAGCCGGGCGTGATCGCGAACCGTCCCTTTTCGATTTCCACGAAATCCACGCTGTCGCCGATCTTGAGTCCTAACTGTCTGCGTACGTGGGTGGGAAGTGTAATGCGGCCGTTGAAGGTGACCATTGCGGTGGGCATTTGGAACCTCTGATCCTGATTGTAACCTCCGATCGGGAGGGGGCGTCCCAAAATAAAGACAAAAAGGTTAATGAAACAACTCACACAATAAGTTGCATGCCCGCATCCCGCGCAGCGATTCGGTCGAAAGTCATTGTCTTGCCACACTCGCCTGCTCGGGCACATCCGGCAATGCGATGATGAAACTGCATGAGCGTACTCACCTCCGAAGCCGTGGTATTGCGCACCTGGCCGGTGAATGAAGCCGACCTGATTGTGAGCTTTTTTACGCGCGATTACGGCAAGATCAAAGGAGTGGCCAAATCGGCTCTGAAGAGCCGCAAACGTTTCGGAGGCGCGCTGGAGCCAATGACCGTGGCCCGGGCCTGGTTTGCCGAGCGGCCCAGGCAGGAACTGGTGAGGCTGGATCAACTTGAGATCATCCGCTCGCCGCTCTCAGCTCCGGTCGATCATGCGCGGATCGCGGTGTTGAGCTTCTTTTCCGAGGTTCTGGAGGAAGCTCTGCCGGACCACGATCCGCAGGAGACGGCTTTCCGGCTCTTGCTTGCTGTTCTGGAACTGACCACGGTAGAGCAGCCTTGGATGCCGCTGACTTATTTCTCTCTGTGGATTACACGGCTGATGGGACTGCTGCCCGACATGGGCCGGTGTACGGCCTGCGGCGAAGCACTGGTGGCCGGCGAGACCAGCTTCAACACGCTCGGCGACGGGCTTTTCTGCGATCTTCATCGAGGCGCCAATGCGGGCGGGCTATCGGCGGATTCCTGGCAACTGGCACAGCGCATGTTGCGGGCTCCGGCAACCGCCTTTACAGGCGAGCCCTGGCCGCGCCGCCGCAGTCAGGATCTGCGCCGCTTCACGCTGCAGGCACTGGAGCGGCATTTGGAGCGAAAATTGCGCTCGGCGGAAGCGCTGGGGCGTCTCGGCGGGTAAACTCATCGAGTTTCAGTCTCACCCTTCGCTTCGCGTGCAAAACACTTTGCTTGGCACGTATCGTATATCTTGCACGCCCTATAGAATCGGTGCATACTGGCAATATGCGCACCAATGTCAATCTCGCTGACGACGCCCGCCAGTTTGCCGAAATCTACGCTCACGCAAACGGGCTCACCCTCGGAGACGCCATCACCGACCTGATCCGCAAAGGGGGCCACGCTGCAACGAGCGCATCCGAAACCCCGAAGTTCGGCCGGTCTGCCTCCGGTTTTCCCACTCTCCCGCCCAGGGACCGCATCCTGACCACCGAAATGGTGCTGAAAGCGCAGGAGGAGGATTTTGTCTGAGCCCGCCTACCTGCCTGATGTCAATGTTCTGGTCGCGCTCAGCGATCCCAGCCACATCCATCATCTGGCGGCAGACAATTGGCGCCAGCGAATCGGAACCGCCCGTTTCCTTCTCTGTCCAATTACCGAAGCCGGGTTTGTGCGCCTGATGGCCAACCCATCCGTCGCCGGTCTCTCGATGAGCGGCGCAACCCTGCTTCTACAAGAGATTGCCGCCCTTCCCGACGTAGCCCATCTTGCTGTGGCTCCAAGCTGGCTCGAACTCACTCAGCCCTTCACGCCTCGTTTGCACGGCTACCGCCAAGTCACCGACGCGCTCCTGCTTGGCCTCGCCATTCGCAACGGAGCCATCCTGGTCACCCTCGCCCCCTCCATCCAGGCCCTGGCTGGCGAGGCCTACGAGGCCAACCTGCTCACACTGGCCTGAACGGCGAAAGGCTCTCCAGCCCGGCTGATAAGATGTCTTTGAGTCCCGACAAGAGAGTGTGTCCAGTGTCTTTAATCGCGGTTTCGCCTCAATCCAAGATCGCCCCGCTCACCTTTCAGGAACTGCTGTTCCGCTTGCAGGGTTTTTGGGCGGCGCGCGGTTGCGTGTTGCAACAGCCTTACGACGTTGAAGTGGGCGCGGGTACCATGGCGCCGGAAACGTTTCTCCGAGTGCAGGGGCCAAAGCCATATCGCGTTGGCTACGCCCAGCCCTCGCGCCGCCCGGCCGACGGACGGTATGGCGAGAACCCTAACCGGCTATTCAAGCACACCCAGTTCCAGCTCATCCTGAAGCCGCCGCCGGCGAACGTGCAGGAGCTTTATCTGGAATCGCTGCAAGCTATCGGCATCGATCTCAGCCAGCACGATCTGAAGTTTGAAGAGGATAACTGGGAGTGGCCTGCCGGAGGCGCGTGGGGCGTGGGCTGGCAAGTTATGCTGGACGGGCTGGAGATAACTCAGTTCACTTATTTCCAGCAGTGTGGAGGCCTTGACTTGGACCCCATCTGCGCCGAACTGACTTATGGGCTGGAGCGGATTGCGGCGTTCCTTCAGGATGTGGACTCGATCTATGACATTGTCTGGGCGCGCGACCCGGAAACTGGAGCGCCGGTTACTTATGGCGATGTGAGGCTGGCCGAGGAGTTGCAGTTCAGCGTGTATAACTTCGAGTTTGCGGATGTAGGCAAGCTATGGGAGCACTTTAACCTTTACGAATCTGAAGCGAAGGAACTGCTTGAAAAGGCCAACGCATTGTTTGCAAACGCTGAGGAAGATGCGGTGGAAAAGCGGCGGTTTCCGCTGCTGGCCACGTATGAATTGGCGCTGAAATGCTCGCACCTGTTCAACCTTCTGGATGCGCGAGGTGCTATCAGCGTAACGGAACGCGTGGGTGTAATTGGGCGCATTCGAAATCTGGCCGTCGGCGTGGCAAAGGCGTATGCGTTGCAGGAGGCCGCCTAAGTACCACAGTTGTAGATCGGAGAATTCGGAGTGAGCAGGCGGTTTTAAACCCCCTGACAGGCGCGAGATGAGTTTTGAAAGGGCACGGCTTCAGCCGTGCCGCTACAGCAACTACTGAGCTTTGTATCAGGGCACGACTTCAGTCGTGCCGGAAGACTGCATAAGTAACCTGGGCTTTAGCCCATGAGGGATTGTTGGCAGCGTAACAAAGAATTATTCAAGGAACTTGAGCGAGTTAGCAGAAAGAAACACAAACTATGTCTGACTTTATTTTGGAAATTGGGCTGGAAGAGGTTCCGGCCCGCATGATTGCCGCAGCCGAGGCAGAGTTAGGCCGCCGTGTGAGCGAGTTACTTACTCGCGAGCGTCTGCTTGGGCCGGGTGCAAAGACAACGACTTACTCGACGCCGCGGCGTTTGGCTGTGGTTCTTGAGGGTGTGCTGACCAGCCAGGCCGACACCGAAGAAAAGTTGACTGGGCCATCCTGGAAGGTAGCCTTCAAGGACGGCGCGCCAACAGCGGCGGCAGAAGCTTTTGCCAAAAAGGCGGGCGCGCCGGTCGCGGCTCTGGAAAAAGTCGTCAACGCCAAGGGTGAATATGTGGGCGCGACGGTAAAGCGGTTGGGCCGCGCGGCCGCCGAGTTGCTGGCTGCCGGGTTACCCAGAGAAGTTCTGGGACTTTACTGGGCCAAGAATATGTACTGGCGCGCGGGCAAGCCGGAGCGCTTTGTAAGGCCGCTGCGGTGGGTAGTGGCGCTGCTTGACGAGACTATCGTTCCGCTGGAGATTGCTGGGATCGCGGCCGGCAATGTGAGCCGCGGACATCGCGTGTTGCACGGCGAAGCGCCTGTCGTTATAGGCCATGCGAAGGACTATGCTGATGCGTTGCGCAAGGCATTTGTGGTGGCGGATGTAGCCGAGCGGAGGCATTCGATCCGCAAGGCTCTGGATGCGGCAACGCGAACCGTGCCTGGCGCGCGCTGGCGCGAGGATGAAGCGCTGATAGAGACCGTGGTTCACCTAACCGAATGGCCCAGCGTTGTGTTGGGAAACTTTGAGCCCGAATACCTGGCGCTGCCGGAAGAAGTGCTGGTTACGGTAATGCGCGACCATCAGAAGTACTTTGCGGTTGAGGGTGCGGACGGCAAGCTTGCGCCGCATTTTCTGGCAGTGCTGAATACACAGGTTGACGATGAGGGGCGCGCGATCATCCGGCACGGGAATGCGCGAGTATTGCGCGCGAGGTTCAAGGACGCTCAGTTCTTCTGGGACTTCGACCAGAAGACGCCGCTTGTTGATCGTGTTGAGAGCCTGAAGGCAGTTACATTCCAAAAAGAGCTGGGAAGTTATTACTGGAAGACAGAAGCAAATTACGAAGTCGCTAAGTTACTGTGGGAAAGACTTCAGGTAGTGAGCTATGGACGGCCGCAGGAGTTGCCTAACTGGAACGCACTCTTTACAGCAGTCAGGCTAGCCAAAACCGATCTTACTGCTGAGTTAGTGAAGGAGTTTACCGAGCTACAGGGCATAATAGGCGGCCTCTATGCTGAGGCGCAGGGAATGGGCGAAACGGTGGCGGCAGCCATCTACGCGCAATACACGCCCGGATCTACGGGTGACGACATTCCAGGGACGGTCGAAGGTCAACTGTTAGGGCTTGCGGACCGGATTCAAACGATTACCGCGATGTTCGGGATTGGCAATGCACCCACGGGGTCGAAGGATCCGTTTGCTCTGCGTAGAGCGGCAAATGCGGTTGTGAAGATATTGGGTGAATCAACCCTCCCATTCTCGCTGAGCGATGTGCTCGGATCAACTGATGTCGGTCAAGAAAATCAGAAGCAGATCGTTTCGCTCTTACGCGGTCCTATAAACTCATTGCTAATGTTGGCGAAGGCTGGCGACACGGCCAGCGTACAGGTTGCGGCATTCCTCGCCGAACGGCTGCAGTTCTACCTGAAAGACGTGCGCGGGTTTGCTTATGACGTTGTGAATGCCGTGCTGGCTGCCGGAGCAGACGATGTGCGCGATGCGATTGCGCGGGCGGAGGCGCTGACGGAGGTCCGCGGCTCGGAGGACTTTGCGGCGATATCGGCGGCGTTCAAGCGCATCAAGAATATTTTGCGCCAGGCGGAAGAGAAGGGATTCGCAATCGGTTCGGCGCAGGACGTTGCGCTGTCGCCGGAAACGCAGCAGCTTGCCGATGCAGCCACCGCGCTGGCTCCGGAGGTGGCCTTACGCCGTCACGAGCGGGCATACGGCGAGGCGCTGGGGCTGATTGCCACGCTGCGCCCTGCGGTGGACGCTTTCTTTGACAAGGTGATGGTGCTTGATCCCGATCCAGCCATCCGCAGCGCAAACCTCGGTCTGATCAACGAAGTGCTGCGGGAGTTCTCAGGCATTGCCGACTTCTCCGAGATGGTTACCGCTTAGTCGTCCACCGTCTTCGCTGACCCGCGTGGAGATGAAGCTGGTGCCCCACCCTCGCCACGTTCTTGTTTTTGTGGCTAGGGTGGGTTGGCGCCAGCCATCGTGCCAAAGTTGAGAACTGAAGGCTGAAGGCTAGACGCTAGCAGTGCTAGCACTGTCTCGTCCCTCATAGGCATTTTTGCGCACAGAAACGCATCGAAAAATGCTTATTTGTGCGCTGATTTCGCACAAGAACAGCGATAGAACGGCCTTTTTGTTCACTGTTTATCTCACTCTTGAGTGCGCATAATTGCGAACCCTCGCGAGCCCTTTTCACCATCTTTGCGTACGCATTGAACAAAAGGCGTGGAGGTGCGCCCTCGCCGAAACTCCCTCGCCTGCCGAAGCAGTATAGATATTCATCTCGCGAAAAATTCCAAACGCGAGAGGCTTATCGCCGGAGTTTGCGGCGCACCAAACCAACCAGCCCCAGAAATCCGGTGCCCATCAATACCAGAGATCCCGGCTCGGGAGAAAGCAATCCCAGAGTCCCCGGCTGTTTGGTCAGTGAAATCTCTACGAAGCGCTGCGAAGTCGAGCTATTGGGCGTGAAAAACACGCTGTCTGGCTGGTAGCCACCATCCACCGCATTCACGGCATCGGTAATCCAAATCTTCGCTGCCGGATCAATCGGCATAGTCCCGCCTTCGGAATCGGTCGAGGAGGGAAACTCAAGCTGCCAGATGGCCATTGAAATGGCCCCGGTGTAAGTCAAGGGGTTATTGGGAGTGGTGCCGGCCAATTGGTCGGCTAGCCACGACACCTCATCGTCGGCGGTAGTGACAGCGTACCCGAAGGTGCCGCTGTAATATGTGCCGACCTGCGTCCCGTTATTGATGTCCAGGCACGCGAACTGAGAGGGTAAGGTGACTCCGTTAATCGTGGAGGTTGCGGAGTAGGGAGAGACCCACTCTTGGACGCTCTTGCCGGACACCTGATCGGTGAATGTGTAGGAGATATAGGTGGGGCTGGAGAGGTTACCGTTGAGGGTGATTCCATCGGCAAATGCGGTGGAAGCGAAGGCCAAACCCAACAACGCTGGACCCAGGATGCGAGCTGTAGACTTTACCATTTCATCTCCTTGGCGTTCACGATCCGGCATGGCGCTGGAGCGCGTGCAGTCAACACTATCTCTCTATCCGTGCGGCCTTGCCGCATGGGCTCAGAAGCTGAGAAGTTTTAAATGCTGTAGTTATAGTTGCGTATCGGCTGCAACGATACAATGCCTGTTATGTGTAAGATAGGCCAGACGTTGGTAATGCACTTCAGGTGGATATGGGTAACAAATACTATGTAACTAAACTCATCGCCCGGTAACACATCTCGGTTGGGAAAAGCCTCCGACCATTCGCCCAGGTCTTTTTTCCAGGAGAATATATTCATGGGAATGGGCACCGACTGGCGGCGAGGATGCCGCCAGGACCGCCGGTTTCCACCCAGCGACGAAGACCTGTCGTGGGAGACCCCGATCTGGAGACCAGCGTTACGCTTCGGCGGGGGAATATTATCAAAAGGGGGACGACGAAACAATTGCGGGCTCAGGCAGCCGCGAGCTTATGCTGTGCCAGCATTTTTCCTGCCGCCGACAGCATCTCATCGCTTGACACTGGCCGGGAAAGAAACCGCACGAACTCCCCGGCGTAGTCTCCTGCCGCCTCGCTTGCGCTGCCCAGCACAAGCACCGGTACCTTGGGAAGCCGAGTGTGCAACTCAGCTACAAACGCCGGCCCGCCAATCCCATGCATGTGCAGCCCGGAGATGACCAATCCAAGACTCTCAGCAAATTGCGGCTGCTCCACAAGGCAAAGGGCCTCTGCGGCGTCGCCAACCCGCTGCACGTCGTGAAAGCGCCGCTCCAGAATCGACTTCCGCAGGAACGCTTGGAGAGGATCGTTGTCCACCAGTAGAATTGTCGCCATGCGCCCCTGAACTCAGATCGCCCCGCAAGTGGCCCGGCCATCTAATATTTCTAACTAAGTTACTATGATGTTACTTAGCCCCATTTCAGTTGCCCGCGCGGGCGCCTTTCTGTGTTTGCGCAAGTTGGGCGCGCGATGCCGGCGCGAAACCAACCACCCGAGGTCATTATCCGAACAGAAACTCCTGCTCCCGCAGTTCCTTGATCGAATCCCTCAGCTTGGCGGCTTTCTCAAACTCGAACTTCTTTGCCGCCTCGCGCATCTCAGTCTCCAATGTGGTGATATAAGCATCCAATTGTGCCTGAGAAGTCAGCTCCGGCAACCCCGCCGCTTGCTCCACTTCCAGGTCGCCGTATTCGGCCTTCAGAATTTGCGCCAGTCCCATGTCGATGGAATTGATAATCGACTGCGGTGTAATCCCATTCTCTTCGTTGTAGGCGCGCTGCACGGCCCGGCGCCGGTCCGTCTCGCCCATAGCACGGCGCATGGAGTCGGTAATCTTGTCCGCGTACAAAATGGCGCGCCCCTCGATGTGCCGCGCAGCACGCCCCATGGTCTGAATCAGCGACCCGGCCGAGCGCAGAAAACCTTCCTTATCCGCGTCCAGAATCGCCACAAGCGAAACCTCCGGCAAATCGAGGCCCTCCCTCAGCAGGTTGATTCCGATCAGCGCGTCATATTCGCCCTTGCGCAGGCCTGCAAGCAGACGAACCCTTTCCAGCGTTTCAATCTCCGAGTGCATATACCGGCAACGCACGCCGACTTCGGTGTAGTAGCCGGCCAGGTCCTCGGCCATGCGCTTGGTCAGGGTGGTTACCAGCACTCGCTCATTTCGCTTGGCGCGGTCGCGAATCTCGGCCAGCAGATCGTCGATCTGCCCCTTCACCGGGCGTATTTCCACCTCAGGATCTACCAGGCCCGTGGGCCGGATTACCTGCTCGACGACGACTCCGGCGGAGCGTGTCAGCTCATACGGCCCCGGCGTGGCGGAGACGTATATGGTCTGGTGGATGCGGTTCTCGAACTCCTCAAATTTCAGTGGGCGGTTGTCGCGGGCCGAGGGCAACCGGAACCCGTAGTCCACCAGGTTCTGCTTGCGGCTCTGGTCGCCGAACCACATGCCATGAACCTGCGGAATGGTGGCGTGACTCTCGTCGATAAACAGCAGGAAATCGCGGGGAAAGTAGTCCAGCAGGGTTGGCGGCGGCTCACCCGGCAATCGCCCGGAGAAATGCCGCGAGTAGTTCTCAATGCCGTGGCAGTAGCCCATCGACTTGATCATCTCGAGATCGAAGCGGGTGCGCTGATGAATCCTCTGCGCCTCCACCATGCGGCCTTCGGACTCCAATTGCGGCACCCACTCGTTCAACTCCTTCACAATGGAGTCGACAGCCTCCGAGCGCCGCTCCGGCTGCACCACATAGTGGCTTTTGGGATAAATCGGCAGCCGCGAGTACTTCTGCTTCACCGTGCCAAACAGCGGGTCGATCTGCGAGAGCGACTCAATCTCGTCCCCAAACAATTCAATGCGATAGGCCGTTTCATCGTAAGTGGGGAAGACCTCGATTACATCGCCTCTGACTCTGAAAGTCCCACGCCGGAAGTCCGTATCGTTGCGCTCGTAGAGGATCTCGACCAGCCTCCGCATAATGTCTTTGCGGCTTATGCGCTGGCCTTTTTCCAGCAGCAGCAACATGCCGAAGTAAGCCTCGGGCGACCCGAGGCCATAGATGCAGCTCACTGAGCTGACGATGATGGCATCCCTGCGCTCGAACAAGCTCCGCGTGGCCGAGAGGCGCAGCTTATCCAATTCCTCGTTGATGGTGGCTTCCTTCTCGATATACAAGTCGCCGGCGGGAATGTAGGCCTCCGGCTGGTAGTAGTCGTAGTAACTCACAAAGTATTCGACAGCATTGCCGGGAAAAAACTGCTTGAACTCGTGATAGAGCTGGGCGGCGAGAGTCTTATTGTGGGCAAGAATCAGCGCCGGCCGGTTGGAGTGCTCAATGACCTTGGCCATGGTGAAGGTCTTCCCGGATCCTGTAACGCCCAGCAGCACCTGGTGCCGCTCCCCGGCAGCCAGCCCCTCGACCAGCTCTTGAATGGCCCGCGGCTGATCGCCACGCGGTTTGTAGCATGTCACCAACTGAAAGTCCATGCAGGAATTATACGCGAAGAGCGAAGATTGGGCGAAGAAAATTGCAGCAGATTGAGGGAGGAGCGCGGCGAAAAAGTGGTGCTAAAACCGGAGTGCAAATTGCTGTGCGCATATGGTTCAAACCCGACGAAAAATCGCGGTTTCGTAGTGCTATAGGCCGACGAAATGGCAAATTGAACTTCTGGGTGAGAAATGTTGGGTTTTAACCATAGAAAACGCAACGGAATGTGGTGCTATTATCGGAAAAAAACATGAAAAACAAGGTCGAATTGGATGCAAAACAGCATGTTTTTGCACGTTTTGGGCACGTTTTGGCGTACAAAACTGCTTGTGTGAGCCCTTTTGGGTGAGGAAAGTGCTAGCAATGATATCAGTCCATTGCCGGTTCCCGGTTATGGCACGGGACCTTGGAGCGCCTCTCGTATGTTCTCTATTAGAGCGTCGGCGATTTGACTGGAAGCGAGTTTGGGATATCCGTCGAGCCTATGGCCGGGGTCTGTGCTATCCCAGGTCTCAAATTCGAGACCTGAGGCACCCAATCTTGGTGCCTGATTGAGATGTGGGCCACCCCGCCTGAATTGTGTTAGTCTTGGCTGCAATATGCCAGACAACGAGGAATTGATCTCTGGAATTACAGGGGCTGCGCACGCCTCCGACGTGCCTCAGTTCTCAACGGCGGAATACTCACACATTCCCGGCACTGAGCGTTGTCGCATTTGCGGTAACCTCATCTCCGGCGAGTACTACCGCGTGAACGCGCAGATGGCTTGCGCTCAATGTGCCGGGCAAGCGCGCGAGGGCCAGCCCAGCGATAGCCATGCGGCATTTGCGCGCGGTCTGCTACTGGGGGCCGGGGCCGCTCTGCTGGGCCTCATTCTTTACTCCACCGTCGTAATTGTCACTGGATGGAGCATTGGCTACCTTGCGCTTGCGGTTGGCTGGCTGGTGGGAAAGGGGATGCTCAAAGGCTCAAACGGGATGGGCGGAAGGCGGTATCAGATTACCGCCGTGTTGCTTACGTATGCTGCCATCTCCTTGTCGGCAGTGCCTATTGGAATTGCATTGTGGATGAAGGACGGATCCAAACCGGCACGGCAAACCCAGTCCCAACAAAACACCGCCTCAACCTCCGATCCCGCCCTATCCAATCCGGAAGTGACGGCAACGAACGATGACGCCGACGCCACTGCTCAAACGACATCGAAACCAACGGAAAAGCCAAGCGCGGGCCACGCCTTCTTGATGTTAGCGTTGTTCGGTATCGCATCGCCTTTCCTTGAGTTGGCGGACCCGATCCATGGGCTCATCGGGCTCGTGATTCTCTTCGTCGGCCTCAGCATCGCATTCCGGCTCACAGCCAGCAAGCCGCTGGACGTTGACGGACCTTACAGCGTGACAGGCTGACGAGCGCAATCTAGTGTCGACCCTAAACCATTCCATGGTTCGCCAATGTTCCAACTGCGATTGCGAGTTGCCGCTGGGCTCATTGGCCTGTCCCCAGTGCCATACGCTGATTCACGGTGCTGAACTTGACGCACTGGCCAGGGAAGCTCGAGCTCTCGAAGCCAAAGCCGAATTTCCGCAGGCTCGGGAAATATGGAATCGAGCACTGGCATTGCTGCCTCCCGATTCCAAGCAAGCCGCCTGGGTCAACGACCGGCTCAGCGCTCTCGAAGCTTCGCTTTCCGCACAACAATACGCAAAGTCCCAGCCGGATCACGCCTGGGCGCGAAAGCTTGGTCCGTTGGCTCCTCTCGCCATAATCCTGGCCAAGAGCAAGGGCCTGCTGTTTGCAATCTTCAAGCTGAAATTCCTGTTCAGCTTTTTCACTTTCATCGCATTGTATGTAGCTATGTTTGGCTGGCGCTATGGCGTCGGCATTGCCGTAAGCATTCTCATTCACGAGATGGGCCACTTTATCGACATCAAGCGACGGGGACTACCTGCCGAGATGCCAGTATTTCTTCCAGGCCTGGGTGCTTACGTCAAGTGGAATGCACTCGGCGTAACGCGGCGCCAGATCGCACAGGTCAGCCTGGTTGGTCCGCTGGCCGGTTGGATTGCCGCTGCCTGCTGTTTTCTCCTCTACACCCACACGCAGGATCCGATTTGGGCGGCCCTGGCGCGGACTGGCGCTGTGCTCAATGTACTCAACCTCGTTCCCGTATGGATTCTCGATGGCGGAAAGGCTGTAAACGCTCTCGGCCTCGTGGAGAGAATGGGTCTGCTGGCGGCTGCGCTTGCAGTATGGCTCTTTTCCGGAGAGACCATCTTCTTTCTGGTTGCGGCGGGAATCGTGTGGCGGCTGTTCACCAAGGACAAACCAGCGAACGACGATTGGGGAACGTGGCTATATTTTGTTGCGCTGTTGGTTGCTCTGGGCATGGTGCTCCATGCCATACCGCAATCGCTCGCAGGCAAGGCTATCCGGTAGTAAGTTCGTTCTGAGCTGAAGCACATGTTCACCCGTCTCGATCAGACGGGAAGGCTGGGTGTCCTGTTCCCTCGCGAAAAGGCGGAAGCGTCCACACGCGGAGTTGATTCGTCCCATGGTCATTAGGGCAACTCCCCTTTACGATTTTCCTAACTGAAGCGGCGAAATCCGGTCTAAGCGCAAGGAGGACACCCATGAATCCAAGGGTCGGTATTGCCTTTGTTTGGGTTGCTCTGGCCTCCGCGGCACAGGCCGGGGCCACTACACTTCCGGACGCCTGCGGTAAGGACGAATTGAGATTCAACGTCACAACGGAAAAGGATCAACCGACGCCGGGAGCGCCATCGGCTGGGAAGGCGCAAATCATCCTGGTGGAAAACATGGACACTCCCCTTTATCGATTTTGGCTCCGCCGTCCCACAATCCGTATCGGCGTGGATGGAGCATGGGTGGGCGCCAACCACGGAGACTCCTATTTCACGCTGGCCGTCGATCCGGGCGAGCATCATCTCTGCGGGGACTGGCAGTCGGGCTCAAGGAGCTTGAAGCAGAAGGCGGGTCTGGGTTCCTTTACGGCCAAGCCGGGCAAAGTGTACTACTACCAGGCAAAGGTAGGGTTGAGAGAGATCAGCAGAGATTTGACGGAACGCTCGCTGGAACTAGCGCCGCTGGACGAGGACAACGGCAAGTACCGGGTCAAGATTTCTCAGGTGAGTACAGCAACTCCGCACTCATAGGGCTTGAGCCTGCGGCTCTGAAAGCCTTTGACCATGATGGCTGCGGTTTCCCTCAACTCTGGAAAAGACCTCAAGACCCCGCCAAAAACGCAGCGTCGCGAAGATGTGGGTAATTGCAAGATCCTGTCGCCTGGTCCCGAGCATGATGGAGTTTACGGAGGTTTCCTATTTCATTTCATGCCGTGAAAGGATTAATTCCATCCGCTCTCTGAGCAGGCTAGCCAGCGTTCTCGGTCAGTTCAGCCCGGTGGGCGCGGGGGGCGTCGTTCTGGTGCCGCGCTGCGCCCGGCATGTTCGAAACCTGAAAATCCAAAAAATCCGGCTCAACCCCTAATCCGCTGACGCCCGAATGCCGATAGTAGACCTGCGAGTTCGGAAAAAGGGGAGCAGTCCAACCTTGAAAACAGTCGTCAGGGAAGCTGCCGGCGGGGCGCGCGGCGGGCGGGGGATGGGAATATGAGTGCGGAGCAACGGAAGTACCCTCGTGTTGAGTGCTCCGGAACCGCGAATGTGAAGCTGGTCGCGGATGAGTCACCGCTGCATGCGGACATTGTGAATCTAAGCGCGGGTGGATGCCTGCTGGTGTTGAAGGAGCCGCTCCCCCTATCGCAAGACACGATTGTGGAATTGACCTTCAAGGTGGATAACCTGGATGAGTTTCAAACTCCGGGGCAAGTAATAGCGAAGCGTTCGGACACCGCGATCGGCTTTCAATTTCCACGGCTAAGCGACACTTTGCGAGGGCGGCTTGAGCAGCTGATCAGGCAACTGATCGAGTGCCTTCCAACCAGGAGCTCGCTGGCCGAATACGAGGAGAAACGGCGTCACTACCGGCTCGGATGCACAGGTCCAGCCGCTGTCCAGGTTGCGGCCAGTGAGCCGTTTCTGCCAGCCACCATTGTGGATTTGAGTGCGGGAGGATGCCGGATGGTATTGCGGCAGCCGCAACTGCTGAGGAAAGACACGCTGGTGGAACTTACTTTCAACATTCACCACCTTTCGTTTCGTGTGCGTGGCCAGGTGAGAGCGGTTCGATCGGACTCGACGATAGGCTTTCAGTTTCCAGCGTTGAGTGAGAGGGTTCGAAAGGAACTGGATGACTTGATGAAGGAACTGGTAGCGGACATTCGCAAGCGTCAGGCCAAGCGCACTGCAATGTCGCTTAAGATGCGCTGCTGAGGCCGCGATTGAGCGGGTAACGCTCCCTTAGCGGGCTAGCCGGCTTTTTCGGTTAGCTCGGCCCAGCGGGCGTAGAGGGCGTCGTTCTGGTGCTGCGCGGAGTCTAGTTCCAGAAGGGCTTGCTGGAGGAGCGTTGCGTTGGTCGCTACTTCGGGATGCTCCACGCGGTCGCGGGCATCGGCAAGGCGCGCATCGGACTCTTCTACGCGCTGCTCAATGGCGGCGAACTCGCGGGCTTCGAGATAGGAGAGCTTCTTTTTGCTTCCGGATGCAGAAGGAGACTCGGCGCCGGTGCGCTGGGTGGCGCTTGAGCCGTCGGGCTTGAGAGCGGCTTTACGCTGGTCCGGTGCGTCCGGGTCGGCCTCGCCCATTTCGTCGAGCCAGTCTTCCCACTGGGCGTAGTCGGCGAAACGGCCGATGTGGCCGCGGCCGTCGAGTCCCAGGACGGTGGACGAGACGCGGTTGAGCAGATACCGGTCGTGAGTTACCAGGACGAGCGCGCCGGGAAAGTCGAGGAGATTCTCTTCCAGGATTTCGAGTGTGGGGATGTCGAGGTCGTTGGTTGGCTCGTCGAGGAGGAGCACGTCGGCGGGTTCGAGCATGAGCTTGGCGATGAGCACGCGCGCGCGCTCGCCACCGGAGAGGTTGCGGACGGGCTGATTGAGCTGTTCGCCGGTGAACAGGAAGCGGGAGGCCCAACTGGCTACGTGGACAGTGCGTCCCTGGTAGACGATGCCGTCGCCTTCCGGGGCAAGAGCGCGGCGGAGGGTGAGGCCCTCGTCGAGCTCGCGCAACTGGCTGAAGTAGACCATGCGCAGGGCGTCGGCGCGTCGGATGGAGCCCTGGGCGGGGTCGATTTCGCCGAGGAGGAGGCGGAGGAAGGTGGTTTTGCCGCTGCCGTTGGGGCCGACCAGGCCGACCTTCATTCCGGCGGTGAGGATGAAGTTGAGGCCGGTGAACAGACGACGGGGTGGAAGCACGGTGCCGGGTTCATCCGGGGCGGGGCTGGCGGGGACGTTGCAGGCTACGGCGGAGAACTCGACCAGGCGTTTGGTTTTGCGCTGGCTGGCTTCAAAGTCGATCCCTACCGAACTGACCGAGGTGCGCGAGTCCATGGCTGCCAGTTGGCCGATCATCTCGTTGGCGGTATCGATGCGCGCCTTGGACTTGGTGGTGCGTGCTTTGGGACCGCGGCGGAGCCATTCGATCTCAGTCTTGACGCGGTTGCGGAGGCTGTCCTGCTGCTTGCTTTGCGACTCGAGATAGAGCTGTTTTTCTTCAAGAAAGTGGCTGAAGTTGCCCTTGACGCGCAAAAGGCCGTCGGCAAAGACGCGATTGAGCTCGACGATCTGGCTGCAGGTGGCCTCGAGAAAGTAGCGGTCGTGGCTTACGGTGACGGCGGCAAACTGGGAGGCGCGGAGCAGCTCTTCGAGCCACTCAATGCCAGCCAGGTCGAGGTGGTTGGTGGGCTCGTCGAGCAGCATCACCTCCGGCTCGATGACCATGGCTTCGGTAATGGCCAGGCGCTTTCGCCAGCCACCGGAGAGCGCGGCGGCCTCGGCGTTAAGGTCGGCAAAACCGGCGCGGCCGGTTAGCTCGCGGAGTCGGCCTTCGCGCTCGGATTCATTGACGTGCGCGGCGGCCAGCGCGGCTTCAAGGACCTGGCGAACAGTGAGGCCGGGCGCGAAGCGAGAGTCCTGCGGCACGTAGGCGGCGCGGGCGCGCTTGCGCACTGCCAGCTCGCCAGAGTCGGGCTCGACCTGGCCGGCCAGCAGCGCCAGCAGCGTGGACTTGCCCGCGCCGTTGGGACCGATGAGGCCGATGCGGTCGCCGTCTTCGACGGTGAGGGAAATTTCGCGGAACAAAGGCCTGGCGCCGAATTGTTTGGTGACGGATTGTGCGTTGAGAATTGGAGGCATCTACCTCAAGAGTACTTTGTCGCGCCTCGAGTCCGGAGGGGGAAGGGATTTGCCACGAAGACTGGGGAAATTCGCGGGCCTGGATGAAGAACGGAGGGATGTAACCAGAAAGGGGCATCGCCGGATTCCACATTAGGTGTATCGCGTGATACAACAGTGGAAACCCATACTAACAACGAGGAAGGATGGTTTCTTGACCACTATTACGCTTTATAAGCCCAATGGTGACCCGATAACGTACGCCGATCCCACTAACGTGAAGGTGGAGAGCGGGGTTTTGACGTTTTATTGGACCAAGGAAATTTCGGGTCGAGCGCAGAAGATTGTTACCACAGTGCCTTTCCTTATTCAGCACGATATTGCAGGGATGTGACCGCGCGGGATTGGCGGCAGTGAACGGATTCCCCCGGTCCTTCCCGTTCTTATGGCACCATTATCGATAATTCTCGCTTTTCTAAAGAAGTGTTGACAGGCCGTTTGCCGGCGCGATCCTCTGGCTTGGTCGCGAGGCCATAAAATAAAGCCATGCTGGACTATGAAATCTCTCCTGAGGAAGCCTCGGCGCTGGCGGCCGCGGGCGATGTAAAGCTGATCGATGTTCGGGAGCCGTGGGAGTTTGCAACGGCGCGGATTGATGGCAGCGTGGCAATGCCCATGGGCGATGTGCCGTCGCGGGCGCATGCGGAACTCGATCCCGACGAACGGCTGGTGGTTCTGTGCCACCACGGCATGCGGTCGATGAACGTGACGGTGTGGCTGCGCAACCAGGGATACGAGCAGGCGCAGTCGCTGCGTGGAGGGATTGACGCTTGGTCGGCGGAGGTGGATCCCAAGGTGGGGCGGTATTAGCGGGGCGACTGTGTGAACCGGACGTCTCCCAGGTCTCAAACACGAGACCCTTCGGCAAGCTCAGGGCAGGCTCTGGGGCACCCATAGTTTGCGACAACACACCAAGCAGACGGCCTATACTCTCCTTTGGCGCAATTCCATCGAAGGAGTAGTCCAATGTCATCATCCGCTGTTACATACGCCCACCAGAACCACGCCCGTTTTCTGCATGAATTGAAGGCCCTGTTGAGGATTCCGTC
>Ga0302197_10000658_pt1 | contig 34884 bp, 22 predicted proteins | sample II_Bog_N2_1_FD_193526 | JGI IMG/M metagenome (GOLD analysis project Ga0302197, IMG submission 193526) | Peat permafrost microbial communities from Stordalen Mire near Abisko, Sweden - II_Bog_N2_1 | ecosystem: Environmental > Terrestrial > Soil > Wetlands > Peat | place: Sweden: Abisko... | reverse complement strand
GAGTAGTTCAAATCTTTTAGACTACACTGTGCTTTTTATTATCGTCGTCAGTTGTTTCCATTTTGGAAATAACTCATTAACCCATTCTAATTGGTCTTATGCGGGATAGGTCAATATATTTACTATCCGCTTCGTCGAACTGTTTCCAAAATGGAAATAGTTTAAGCATAATCAATTTAAGGGTCAAATAACTTCTTCCGGGTCAGACTCTTTGCTAAAAGCTTCCCTTAAAATTTGCTGTAATAATTGTTCATTTTGTTGCTGACTTTGTTTAATGCTGATTTCTAAAGCCTCGCAAGTTTGCATCAGTTGCACTATCTTCTCTACTATTCTATTTTGCTCACCAATTGGCGGAAATGGAATTGGGAAATTTGAAATATTGCCCATGCTTAAATTCGCCCTTCCTGGCGCGAATTGACTATCAGACATGAGTTTTAGAGCAAAGTCGGAATTCATCAAATAAAGAAGATATGTTTTATTAAACTCTTTATTTTCAATTCTTAAAATACAAACGGCTTGATTAATGTTCGCTACAGCATCTAAGTCAAATAACGCCGTCCTGCCAATAGAAGCACCAACAATGTTTGTTAGAAGATCACCTCTTTTCAGAATAGAACGTGGTTCGATTTCGTTGAACTTTTCTTCAACATAAGTCGCTTTGGTTAAATCAATCTTATAACTATCAACATTTTTGCTGGTTATGTATAAAATTCCTTTGCCCTCTTCCACATATTTAACCCCCTGCCAATTAGGTGACGATCCTTTCGTAATAATGGTACAGAGCTCCCCTAATCTACACCAAACCCAATTTTCAGGAATGTCAAAAGGTGTTTCTTCTATCTTAATTTGTGGTAACTCTTTTTCCTTTTTGAGTTTCTTGTCGTTTACAAGCTGCTCCTTTTCGGCTTTTATCTTTTGGAGTAGATTGTTAGCAGGTTCATCATCAGCATTTTGGTCAACCAACTTACCTTGAACTGCATCTTGTAATAATTGCTGGCGTAGCTTTTTTACCAATTGGAGTTGTTGTGAAAGTTCGGTGGAAAGAGATTCATTTACATCAGTTAGTGTAATTATTGATTTAATTCCATACTTATCATTTTTAATATTAAAATTACGATTCTCAAAGTTTTCTAATATTTCAACGATTTCCTTTTGACTATTAAGGTCAATGATGGGAATCGTAATATTTGACATCCGTTTTAAGCTTATAACTGGTTGAGCAGAGGTATTGGCAAATTGATTTATGTTTTTAAAATTTAAATATTCTATTAAAAAGTTTATATCATATTCGGGTGAAATATCCAGCGCAAATAGAGCATTATCAGTCACCCATGAATTTGGGAGGATTTCAAATACACAACCACATCTGGCACCAACTCTGCCAATTCCAAAGGTTCTTTTTATGACATTAAATTGGTTGTGGTTTTTGCTGGTTTGACCGCCACCTCCGTAAACAGGGAAATCTCCATTAATCATAGCCGTTGTAGGCAAATAATCACCACTTGAAAGTTTAATTACCTCGAATATTGGCTGTTGCTTTTCGATATCAATCAAAGAAAAAATCTTATTCCTAACAGCTGTATGCTTAATGTTTTCAATGTAAGTCTTTGCCATTACTTAACGGCCTCTTTTAACTGCTCCAACAATAAATTACTTTTCTCAAATGAGGCGTGTAATAATTCCATCAACTCCGCACTGTTATATTCGTGCTCTTCTTCCTTCTTAGTCGGATTTTTAATATCAAGGTCATATCCACGGTTTAATATCGTATCAATGTCTACCTTCCAGGCTATTTCGCTTTCCTCTCTGTTGTTCCACCAGTCTTTTATTGGATCAAATTCCTTTACCTGTATCGGCCGCGTTTTATTGTAGGCTTTATACCCTTCAGGCATTTTATGCTCATAGTACCAAACGTTTTTGGTGGGGGTACCCTTATCAAAAAACAGTAAGTTAGTTGCCACCGTAGCATAAGGCTGAAATACCGAATTTGGTAAGCGTATAATTGTGTGCAGGTTGCAGTCCTCTAACAATTTCTGCCTTACCCTCTGTTTCACACCATCACCTGTTAAACTACCATCGGGCAAAACTATACCCGCCCGGCCACCTTGTTTAAGCAGGTGTATCATCAATATTAAAAACAAGTCGGCGCTCTCTTTTGTACGGTATGTTAGCGGAAAGTTATTTTCGTTACTATTGGCTACAATACCCCCAAATGGCGGGTTAGCTAGGATAATATTTACCCTGTCTTTTTCTATAAAGTTGCTTAAAGGCTGGTCTAAAGCATCGCCAAACCTAATATTTGGCACTTCAATATCATGTAGTATTAAGTTGGTTGTAGCTAATAAATAAGGTAACGGCTTATATTCCCACCCGGCTATATTTTGTTCAATGCTTTTGCGTTCATCTACATTTTTAGCCTGTTTTTTTAAATGCTCAATAGCACAAGTTAAATAGCCACCCGTACCACAAGCAGGATCCAATATCTTTTCGCCAAGCTGTGGGTTTATGGTATCGGTGATAAATTGTGTAATGGCGCGTGGCGTGTAAAACTCGCCGCTTTTACCCGCACTTTGCAATTCCTTTAATATCGTTTCGTAAAGTTCGCCAAAGGCGTGACGGTCTTTAGCTACATTAAAATCTATCTCGTTAAGCTTATTCAACACCTTGCGGATATTGATACCGCTTTTCATATAGTTGTTGTTACCTTCAAACACTTCGCGTACTATGATAGCACGTTTGTTGCCTGTACTTAGATCAAGATTTCGCAAAGCAGGAAATAGTTGGCGATCGACAAACTCTAATAGCTCGTCGCCAGTCATGCCCTCATCATCGCCAGCCCAATTGCCTTTTTCTTTTACCCAATGAAATTTATCGGGTATAGGCGAAACATATTTATCATCAATCAGCTCTAACTCTTTATCCTTATCCGAAAATATCTTTAGAAACAGCATCCACCCTAATTGCTCAATGCGCTGTGCATCCCCGTTTAGGCCGGTATCCTGCCACATGATATTTTGAATACTCTTTACTAATCCGCTTATGTTACTCATTTATAGTTTTTTGTTTTTAAGCTGCTCTAATTCAGCATTTAGCTCGTCTATCAATTCTTTTTCAGAAGGTAGATATAGCTTATACTTAGAGGCGAAAATTTGTTTGCTCTCTTTTAGGACCGAGTATTTAACTATGGTTTCATTTTTTTCGGTACATAAAATAAGCCCAATGGTAGGGTTGTCAGAATCTTGTTTTATTTGATCTTCATAATAACGGACATATAAATCCATTTGCCCAATATCCTGATGTGAGAGTTTGCCAACTTTCAGATCAACGAGGATAAAACATTTTAGTATGTAATTGTAAAATACCAGATCGATATAAAAATGCTCATGATCTGCCGAGATCCTTTTTTGCCTGGCCACAAAAGAGAAGCCTTTACCCAGTTCTAAAAGGAAATACTGCAGCTTACTTAGTAACTCGGTTTCCAGTTCCCTTTCATACAAAGTAGCATTTGGCTGTAATTGCAGAAATTCAAGTACATAAGGGTCTTTTACAAAATCTAAGATAGTTGGTTTGTCTTGTTGGTTCTCTGCTTCGGTCTTGGCAATCAAAGGTTGCTTATTTTTAGATGACAACAATCTTTGAAAATACAGAGAATTGATCTGCCTTTCTAATACCCTTGTACTCCAATTCTGTTCAGCCGCTTCATTCATGTAGTAGTTTCGGGCTACTTCATCTTCTACTCGTATTAGTAAACGATAATGCGTCCAACTCAATTCTCCACGCACTGCGTGGAGAATTGAGTTCCCAGATATCTTCTTGCTTGCAATCTGGTTTTCAACAGATTGTGCTTTTCCCAATTCTCCACGCACTGCGTAGGGAATTGATTTATTAGAAAATAATTGATAAAACTTCCTGAAATTATCAAGGTTGGATATAGAAAACCCTTGTCCAAAATCTGCTGTTAATTTTTTGGAGAGTTCCTTTAGAGTATTTTTCCCGTAAGCAGATCGTTCATTACCTTGTTGCTCATCTTCCACAATCCTTTTCCCAACTTCCCAATAAGCTATTACCATTGAAAAATTGACCGCCTTAACAGCATTTCCCTTTGCTCGCTCTAAAATAGATTTAATATCAGCATATAACCCGCCTTTACTTATTTCCATAATTATGCCCTTTGATATAACTCTTGTTCCAATTCCTTTAAAGCTTCCTGATATTTGCTTCTGCCTCCAAAAATACCATTTACAATTTCATAAGCCGAACCAAATCCATCAAATGGGTTCACTCTTAAAACTTCCATGCTTTCAATATTAGCTATGCCTTCGTCAGCATATTTATCTAACAAGGCTTCTAAAACTTGTTTAGCCTGGTCGCCATACTTAGTGAAATAGTTGCGCTTCTTTACATTATTCGCCCTTTCCTTTCGGGTTAAAGGCGGCTGGTCATAAGCTACATGGCATATCAGATCAAACAAATCAACTTCTTTATTTACAGCATCATACAAGGCCTCTACCATAACACCCTGGTCTTGGAGTTCGGCTATAATTGCTTCTTTGCGATCGGTACTGTTCCACTGCGTTAAAAAATCACTTAACGAGGCATAGTTCTGTTTAATAATTTCTTTGGTATGATCTTTCAGGCTTATAGTAATTGGTTTACCATGCTGGTCAAAATACATTTCACGGCTTATTAAAATAGAAACATCTACACCGTTCACATATATTTTCTCACGCTTTTTATATTCAGCGCCAGGTTCAGCAACTAAATTTCTAATCTCAGGCGGTACCATTTCTATTTCATCGCCCGATATGTCATCTATAATGGGAGTGGTATCTTGCTCTTCCTCATCAATGATGTTACCTAAGTCAGTATCTTGCGAAACAGGCTTTACCCTTAAAGGGTCACCATCAAAATCTTTATCGGCAAATAGGTCGGTTGCGTTTCTGAAATCTAATATGGTAAAATAGAGTTTACCATGTTCTTCATTGATACGGGTGCCACGCCCTATGATCTGCTTAAATTTAGTCATAGAAGATATATTGGTATCCAATACGATGACCTTACAGGTTTGGGCATCAACGCCGGTTGTCATTAATTCGGATGTGGTAGCTATAACCGGATATTTTTCTTCGGGATTGATAAAGTTGTCTAACTCTCGCTTGCCTTCGTCGTTATCCCCCGTAATCTGCATGATATACTTATAGTTAGCAGCTACCAGATCAGCATTTTGCTTTGATAAGGCAGTACGCATACGTTCTGCATGATCTATATCCATACAGAACACAATAGTTTTAGCAAAACGATCATAGCCCTTTAAAAACTCTGTGAGTTTTTGGGCGACTAATTCAGTGCGCTCTTCAATAACTAAGCTACGATCAAAGTCCTTTCGGTTGTATATGCGGTCTTCAACCTCAAATCCGTCCTTATCCGTTTTACCTTGTTGTGGCCGCCATCCTTCAGTATCAACGTCCAAACCAATCCTGATAACACGGTAAGGCGCAAGAAAACCATCATCTATACCTTGCTTAAGCGAATAGGTATAAACAGGTTCACCAAAATATTCTGTATTACTTGTTTCTTTAGTTTCCTTCGGCGTGGCTGTTAAACCTACATGAGTTGCATTTTTAAAATAAGATAGAATCTCACGCCAGGAGCTGTCTTCTTTCGCGCTGCCTCTGTGACACTCATCAATTACAATGAGATCAAAAAAATCTGGCGAAAATTGTTTGTAAACGTTAGCATCATCGTCTGTACCTGATAAACCCTGATATAGTGCCAGGTAAATTTCGTAACTTTTATCAATCTGCCGGTTCTTTACAACCGTCATTTTATCTTTAAAGTGCTTAAAATCACCACGTCTTGTTTGGTCAATCAACGCATTACGGTCTGCTAAAAACAGGATGCGTTTTTTAGCTCCGCTTTTCCAAAGGCGGTGTATGATTTGAAACGCTGTGTAAGTTTTCCCGGTACCAGTTGCCATTACGAGTATGATACGGTTTTGGCCTTTGGCAATCGCTTCAACTGTTCTGTTAACTGCTATCTGCTGGTAATAACGTGGTTTCCGGCTGCTACCATCAAAAAAATAATCCTGCGATGCTATTTTTTCGGCAGCTGGTGTGGCTATGCCTTTATAGGTTTTATATTTCTCCCATAGCTGCTTTGGGGATGGGAAACTATCAATAGCAATTTCGGTTTCAATATTGCCATCGGTAGCTGTGCGGTCATGGAATAAAAAGCCATCGCCATTACTACTAAATACACATGGTATATCTAATATTTTAGCATAATCTAAAGCTTGTTGAATCCCAGCTCTTACAGAATGTTTATTATCCTTTGCTTCAATTATGGCAATTGGGATGTTGGGTTTGTAATATAGGATGTAATCTGCCCGCTTTTGCTTGCCCCTCGCAGTTAGTTTACCACGGACATATATTTTGCCGTCTGTGAATGAAACTTCTTCTAATAGCTGTGTATGTTTATTCCAGCCCGATGTTTCAAGGGCAGGCGTTATATACTTAGTACAAATGTCTCGTTCTGAAAGGCTCTTTTTATCGGGCATAGGTTAAGCTAAACTATTAGAAATAGCTAATATAACACTTTTTAAACAGCCCTTAAAAACAAGACTAAGCGCTATATAACTTATTACTTCGAGTGTAACGAAAAGACCTGAGAAATGGGGCTTATTCTTACACCAATGGTAACTGCTTAAAGATTTCTACAGTCATTAGTGGTTTGGGAGAGGCAGGTATGTTATGAGCGATAGCGAATTTCATTCCTGCCTGTGCGGTAGCGAGGCTAGCGGCGGAATGAAACCCGCCGCGATAGCGTGCGTGGTGTAATAGAGACGCTTGCCGCAGATGACTAATCTCATTCCTATTTTGATATGTAACAACCTTAAGATAATTGCAAATTTTAGACTATATATTATTTAGTAATATCGTGTTCTAAAAAGTTAAAATAGCTATACGGTTTTCCATAAAAACGCAAGATTTTAACATCGTCAGAATCATCCGACGATTTATTTAAATCAACTAAAAGTTTTTGAAATCTTTTCAGCTGATTCATTCTCGTTTTATCTAAACTCCTGAATTGGTTTCGAGTTGAATGATTATTACTTACAGATCTAAACCCATTTGTCCAACACATCGTGGGGTCTGCGATTTTATAATTATGTAATTTTATTCTACCAGCTGACATAGAAATTAATCGATGGTTTAAAGCGAATTTGAGAGCAGCCGTAGATTTCCGTGAATTACGATTTAAATTTTCCTTGTCTCTATAATGCACTGCATTTAATACTCTATTCGTTTCTTTTTTTTGCTTGTCTTGCCACCGGATTTAAACTTAACGTACTAAGTGCTATAATGAATAAATCCCAAAATCTTTAGACTCGACGCTTTACTTACCAGGAAGCCCGAATAGGACTAAACTCGAACCGCTTTGTAGATGGGCTGCGCATTTTAGCACATTTTTAAATGGCATATTTTAAGGGGTTTGATTCCACTAAGTGCTACCTAGAATTAATAAAAAAGGCTTGTAAGATAATAAATTACAAGCCTTTTTTATTTTCGAGTAACAAAGGGTAACAATTAGGATAAATAAAACCATACTCATAAATTCTTATCGCTTTCATAGTGCTGTTATATTTTAGAACAAATATCCGCACAAATAACAGCGCACATTTAGCCAAACTTCGCTTTGTTTTAGCCGAAATGCTAATGTATTTACTTTCAACTATTTTACAACCCCGAACCGTTCAATCTAAGTATTTACCAAATTCCAGCACCTGTTTTGGACACAAGTAACTTTGGTTTGGATACTTTTTTCCTTCATTTACACCGGACCTTTGAATTAACAAAATCAAAGTAAGATGAGCGATAAATTAGAGAATAAAGTAGTTATTGTAACAGGTGCCTCAAAAGGGATCGGCGCCGGAATTGCAAAACAAATGGCAGCAGCAGGTGCGAAAGTTGTTGTGAATTATGCATCCGGTAAAGAAAGTGCGGACAAGGTTGTAACTGAAATTAAAGAAACCGGTGGAAACGTCGTTGCGGTTCAGGGTGATATGTCAAAACAACCGGATGTGGTAAAGCTTTTCCAGGAAACCCTAAAAGAATTCGGTGGATTTGATGTACTGGTAAACAATGCGGGTATTTACGAGTTTGCATTATTAGATCAGTTTACGGAAGAATCTTACCGAAGAATTTTTGATATCAATGTTTTAGGTATCTTGCTGACTACTCAGGAAGCGGTAAAATTTTTGAGCAGTAAAGGGGGGAGTATCATTAACATCAGCTCCTTCGCCAGTACAAGGCCAGAACCTTATTCCGTGGCTTATGCAGCCTCTAAAGGTGCGGTTGATTCTATTACCAGGGCTTTGTCTCAGGAATTAGCCCCGCAAAAGATCCGGGTAAATGCCATCCAGCCGGGAGGGGTTTTCACCGAAGGCGTGGCAAAACTTGGAGCAGACGCGGAATCAGAGCCTATTAAACAAATGATTGCCAGAAGTGCAATGGGGCGTATGGCTACCCCTGATGATATAGGGAAAATGGCGGTTTTCCTTGCCTCTGATGATTCATACATCATTACCGGCCAATTCATTGAAGTGTCCGGTGGCTTTAAGTGAGAAATAATTCCGCAGTTAAAACCTTCTAATCAGAAGAGCCTTTTTAAGCTTTTCTGATTTATCAATTATTATCATGAGTAAACAAGAAATACCTGTAAAAACCATCGATTCCGTTTCAGAAGTGCACCGGTTAATGTCATTGCCCGCACCAAAAAACCCGCTGATCACATTAATCAATCATGCAGACGAGCCACCTGTTCGGGAACGGGGATTCATCGCATGATTCTTAATTTCTATAATATCTCCATCAAACGAAGTTTTCAAGGACAATTAAGGTATGGCCGTAAATATTATGACTTCGACAATGGCACAATGACCTTTGCAGCCCCCAACCAAATTATTGCCGTTGACCAAGGGGATGACAGGGATAATGACGGCTGGTCGCTGATGTTTCATCCCGACCTGATCAGGAATTATCCTTTAAGTAAGTCCATTAAAAATTATGGTTTCTTTTCTTACGATATTAATGAGGCGCTTCACCTCTCTGACGAAGAGGAAAAACTGATCGAGGGTTTAGTACGGAATATTCAAAATGAATACGAATCCAGGATCGACAATTTTAGCGCGGATGTCATCGTATCGAACCTGGATCTGCTGTTGAATTACTGTAACAGGTTTTATAACCGGCAGTTCGTCACCAGGAAAATGGCCAATAATGACCTGCTTTCAAAATTTGAGAAAAAGTTAGCAGATCATTTTGAGGAAGATTCAGTGACAGGCTCAATCACGGTTAACAATTTAGCGGAAGAATTGAATGTATCTGCCAGTTATCTGAGTGATATGCTGCGCGCGACTACCGGGCAGAATACGCAGCAACACATCCACAATAAACTTATAGACAAAGCAAAAGAGAGCCTGGCCAATACGAATTTGTCTGTCAGTGAAATTGCTTTCAGTTTAGGGTTTGAGTTTCCGCAATCCTTTAATAAACTGTTTAAAAATAAAACCAACATGTCTCCGCTGGAGTACAGGCAATCGTTCAATTAACAAACGTGAACTATAAAACACAGGTAACACATGATTAAAGGTATCTGTGATCAGTTTAGGCAACATAAATTATAGCGTTAAAGGCTTTTTCCGCTGTTCAAAGTTTGGTAACTTCTAACCAATATACCTCTAGAATGTATCTACAGTAAAACAAAAAAGCCACCCAGCTTTCGCAGAGCGACTTTGTAGCCCCAACAGGACTAAAGTCGAACCACTTTTTGCAGGATTTAATTGCGTTGGCTAACTTCATTGCTTGAACAGCAATGGTAAAGTATCGATATTATTACCTGGAATTTTATTAATATTAAAAATGATAATTTTTGCTCATTGGCATAAAATGTATTTCAGTCCTGAATGATGCGGTTGATCCGCTGGCACAAAACGTTTTGATCAATCCCCGCCATCCCGATATCGGCCTGGTGACCGTCAAGGAAACCATTCCATTCGGTTATGATCAGCGCCTGCTCTTAATTAAGTGGTAAGCCAGGCCTGTCAAACGCTCAGGCCAGGAAAAAAGCATGAAACGCAGCAACATGCATTTACGTGTTTATCGAATAATCGTAACCGGGCCGGATAAATTATTGATGCCATTTCCGGCAATGATCTTAATAATGTAGTAATAAGTGCCTGCCGGGAGCGGGCTGTTATGATAAGTCCCGTCCCAGGGCTGCCCGTAGCCTATGGAATAAAAGATCAGGGTACCGTAGCGTGTAAAAATGGAGACCGTACATTTTGGGAACTGGGTTAAGGCATCGATCACCCATTTGTCGTTTATATTATCGCCATTGGGAGTAAACGTATTGGGTATCACGATGCCAGCATCACTATTAGGGGTGACCGTTAAAAGTCCCGGTATATAAGTAATAGCGTAATTGGCCGCGATTGCACCGCTGACCATAATGGGGTATTGGCCGACAGGGGAGTTTTGTGTCGCCAGCGTAGTGATAATGGGCTGCTCAGTTAATTGCTGCGGCCCTTCGCCATTCACAAATCCACTATAGGAAACAGTTAACGCCGGATTCAGGGTTCCATAACCTTTAACCTTGTTGTCTGCAGTGATGGTAAGCGGCACCGCGACAACCGTGATGTTTCCGGCAATATAACTAAGGCTGTAATCAGCCGGGCTAAAAGTGCCCCCGGTCGCAGTGCTGGCGTTAACCGAAGCAGGGTAAGCGCCCACGGCCGCTGTCGCTGCGGCGCCTTGCCCATAATTAATCCAAACACTGGCGATCGTCTCATTGTTTTGCAAACCGGAGGAAGTAAATGCGGTTGAACCGGAAATGCCTGAAAGAACGATACCGTAGGATTTGTTGACATTGTCAGCCGTGATAGTAAGCGGCGCCGGGCTGACCGTGCTGGCAGGCATCCCTATTTCCACGTTTGCCGCATAGCTGCTGCTCAGCTGAATATTACCGGCGTAGGTGCCGGCGTGGGTGATCGCAGCTAACCTGATATAAAAGGGTACTGCGATGATCATACCGGCCGCTCCAATGGTAACCGATGGTGCAAAGCTGATATTGTCGCCGCTGACTTCAAACCCCGGAGGAGGCGTAACAACTACCCCTGCATCCAGGTTTAAGCCTGATATGGAAAAACTGATGGAAGCCGAAGGCGTACCGTATTGCGTATGAAGTGGCGCAGGGCTGCCTGTAAAACTAATGACCGGCGGAGGAGAGGGATTAACCAGGATAGTAAACTGGGTTGGGGTCCCGGGACAATTTGCGCCATTTATAATAAAACTGCCAAAGGAATGCGGGCTGGTACCTGTTTGAAAGCTGGAACTAACGGTATTGGTGTTAGTATTGATTACAGCTACTGCCGCGGGGCTGGTTACTAATGCCTGGCTTCCGTCGGGTGAAACCGCGATACCGACCGGGCCCGCGCTCACCGGTATTATTGCAACAACCTGGTCAGACGCGGAGTTGATCACTGTTACGGTATTTGCATCCTGGCTCGTGGCATATAAGACTTTGCCGTCAGGGCTAATCGCCAAACAATCGGCAGCCCGGCCGATGGATACACTGGCCAGCACATTGCCTGTAGCGGCATCAATCGTGTACACCATATCCGGGCTTTGGGTAACAGCGTACAATTTGGCCCCATCCGGGCTCACCATCACATCCATGATCGCTAAGCTGCTGTTTCCGGGAGCAACAGTTATCGAGGATGAAACGGTATTTGTGGACGTATTGATCACATTTATTTTACCCCCGCCTTCGAAATTTCCGACGTAGACTTTACCGCCATCAGGGCTGACGGCTATTCCCAGGGGCAATTGGCCAACCGGTATGGTGGCCGTTATTGTATTGGATATCGTATTAATAGCTAAAACATTGTTTCCCCCGAAGGTTGCTAGGTATAGCGTCGAACCATCGGGGCTCACCACCATGCCGCCCCTGGCGTAAAGGCCAACCGGAATGGTTGCAATAACGCTGTTTGTAGCCGTACTAATAACAGAAATCGTATTGGAATCTTCGTTTTCGATGTAAACACGGGTACCGTCGGGACTTGTTGCGACCCCGACCGGCGTCGCCCCTACGGTGATCGTTTTTAGTACGGCATGAGTTGCTGCATTGATTACCGATACCGTCCCGTCTCCCGAATTATTGATATAGGCGTAGACAGCTGGTGCCGGGGTTGCAGTAATTGTTGCAACAACGGGGTTAGGCGTCAAATTTATAGCTTTAAAAGCTGCTATGTCCCCGGTGCCTGTCGCGGGCAGCCCTATCGCAGTTGCGTTATTGGTCCAGTTGACCGTCCCGGCAGTTCCGGTGAAATCCACCGCATTTGTAAACTGTCCATTCATTACCGTCTGATCGGGCACCGCATTTGTGGTGAGTAGGTCATTTATGGTTCCGGAAACGGATATGTAGAGACTGGGCACATTTTGGGAGGTGATCACGACGCGGCCGGCAATGTTGCCTGTGGAAGATGCTGCCGAACGTACATAAACGGTGGTGCTGACCACTTTTCCGCCCGCGGGTAAAATGGATAGGTCATTGGTGAAAACCCCGGCAGGGCTAAGCGATATTTGGAAACCGGCAGGTGCTGTCAGTTGGATAGGGCCGGTCAAATTGTTTCCCGTTACCGAAAATTGCTGTAGCTCGGGGCTGGCGGATGCACTACCGGCACAAGCTGCGATTTCGCCTGTTACTGGACCTGCAGTAACTGCGGGGGTCGGGTTCACTGTTATTTGAAAAGTGATGGTGCCGTTGCAGCCAGCCCCTGGCGTTATAAAATTCCCATATGAATCGGGGTCGGCGCCGGTTGGGATAGTGGCAGTCACGGTGTTGGTCGCCGTATTAATGACACTGACGTTATCATCACGGTCATTTTCTATCAGCAGCTCGCTCCCATCGGCGGTCAAAGCTAAGCCGGAAGGCCCGTTACCCACCGGAATAGTAGCCACCACCTGGTAGCTGGCGGTGTTCACTACGGATATGGTATTGGCAAATCCATTGATGACGTAGGCAAGACTGCCGTTATTGTTAAGGGCGACCATATCCGCCCCTTGCCCGACCGGAATAGCCGCTATTATTGCATTATTGCTTGTATTAATGATTTTTAACGTATCATTTTTATTGACATCGGGGTATATCGTTCTTACGCCAAAGGGCACATATAACCGGCTTCCATCCGGGCTTAATGCGATCCCAAAAGGGTTGTAGCCCACTAAAATCGTCGCTGTAATTGCATTGGTGGCCGCATTCACCACTAAAATATCATTATCCGTAGCATTCGCTATGTATAATTTGCTGCCGTCGGGGCTGAGGGCGATACCAGTCGGCGTTATATAATTTCCCAATGTAAAATTGGACATTACCGTATTCGTCCTCGTGTTGATGACGGTGATGTAAGGATAATCGATTACATACAGCTTGCTGTCATCGGCGCTCATCACCATGTCGGCGGCTTCGCCATTTACAGGAATTGTGGCCGTAACCAGGTTTGTTGCCGTATTTATTACAGATATGCTTTCATTGCCGCTGGAGCCTACATAGGCGAAAGTACCGGCGTGGTTCACCGCAACGCCCAAAGGATTAGCTCCCACAGGGATCGTTGCGGTAACCCTTTGCGCGGCGATATCAATAACAGAAACTGAATTGGCGCCATAACCGCCATCGGCAATGTAAGCAAGCCCCAGGTTGACGGGAGTAGCAGTAATCGTTGCCGTCACGGGGCTGCTCCCGGTATTTATTGCTGTAAAAGAAGGAATATCCCCGGTGCCGCTTGCCGCAAGGCCAATAGACGGATGGTCATTGACCCAGTTATAAACACAGCCGCCGGCCGGGAATGTTAGGGGCGCGGTACTTTGACCGTTAGCAAGCGTCTGGTTGGTTTGCGCGCGGGCCTGCCTTGCCAGGACAGAAAAAAATAACAGCATACCTAAAAGGAAAGTTTTACGCGTGGGCACAGGTCAAAGGCATAGTTTAGCTATAGGGAAAAGAATAAACACGAAGATATTTATTTCCGGAGAAAAAGGTTACCAGGCGTGAAATTTTTTTCAGGCCATTTAGCTTTTGAAGTCAGTTTTTATAAGTGAACCTTGCGGGAGGGTGAAAACCATAGTGGAAATAGCTTGCCGAGCTTAAAAGATAGGGCTGCGATGGCCTCGCGGGGTGATTATCACCAAACTGGAATTAACAGCGGCAAACCGCCGGTTTGTAGCCGATTTTAGGGGGAACAATTCATCCCTGCACTGGAACTTATATTGATAATATTTCCCCTTTATTGCTGAAAAGCTTCAGCACAGCTTGTATAGTTAATATGGGCCTTAATACATTGACATTAAAACTTTGGTGAAATGCCTCCACCGAGATCTGTTCGATAGGTGCGTATGCTTGTGATACCGCGTTATTACTAAAACGTCCAAGGTACCGAAAGTCTTTTTACCAGCTATCTTAACCGTATTTATTGCGTTAAAACTCATTTAGTCGAGCGGTTGCCGGAACTTGCTATTCAATCGCATTTCAATGATCTGAGGCATGCCATATCGGAAACACTTGAGGACATTATTTTTCAAATTCATCGCATGAATGAAATTTTAAAGCTAATTAATTGTTTGCCATGCCTTGAGCAGTGTAACGGCCTTATCGGTATGATTGAAGATTCCTATGATGCTATTCATCAGCACTCCAATAATCTCGAATTGCGTCGTGACCTGTCGATTCTTTTTCTATCTGCAAAAGATCGAAAGTGCGAAGCAGCCTCATTCCAGGTGTTGCAACTCGCAGCCGCCAAAATGGAAAATGCACGTATGATGCAACTACTGCGTGAAAATTTTGATGAATCCAAGGATGACCGCGCGCTTTTCATGCTGATCATGACTAAATATTTATAAATTTAAAATTAGAAAATATAAGATTTCGCAACATCAAGAGATTGTAGCAAGTTTCCTTGATAATTTTATACACCATCACTATCTTTAATTGTTCGAAGATAGTCAATAGATTCGCTAACTAAATTTGAACCCTATTGGACTTTTTTCGAACCACTTTTTGGAAAACTTGAAAGGAATTTCCAATTTAATTTAAGCGGTTCGAGCCCAGTCTGGGGACTTAATAGCATAATTTACGAAAATTTTTTGTCTCTAAAATTGCATATGTATTAACTACTTCTTGATGGATAATTGATAATATGGATTGCTATTAATAAGCCGTAATTTCTATTTTTATTTCTCGTTCATTCTCAATAAATTAGTCATTGATATCTCCATGACCTTAGATTCCAATTTATGAGCGACGATCAAGATTTTGATAGGATATTCCAGCAATATAAACTGTGTTGCGAAAATAAAATAAGCAAGGAACAACTTTTTGCATGGATAGATCATATGCATCCGATATGGCAAAGTGATGTTCCGCTCATGTATTTTGACCTCCGGCTTGACAATATTAATTTCACACCCCCGACCGACGAATTTCATTACCGGATACTGAATCTTGAGGTGGCAAGACATATCGATGTGGCTACTTCAATTGCTAATTTTGCATTTTCTGCTAGCCGTGTCGCCGGCCAAATTTTGAAAAATGGTGATATGTCACTCAATTTGATGATTGAAGCAGCTGAAGCCTATTCCAGGCTACCCAATAATGAAAGTCAAATGCGGAAAATGTTCAATAATCTAGCATCATTTTTCAATGATCCGGGTATCAAATCCAAGCAGGCAACTTATGAAGCATACTTGCTTAGAATAGTCAATCTTCTTTTAAAATTGGCTTACAATGAAATGCCCCGGCAACTCATTTATGATTGTTCGGTCAAAATCATTGAGGCATATAAATCGCTTGCGGACATTTCTTACCCACAGAAAATTGAAACCCCGGTTCTTGCTTTTATGGAAAACTATATTGCACCTGTCCTTGATCCAAAGTTACAGGGTAGATTGTTTCATGAGCTTACAAAAATTTCATGATAAAAGATCGTAAAAAAACTTATGAACTCTTTGAAAAAACCTTAGCTTACTCAGAAGCTGCTGAGGATTGGGATGTGTATGTCGAAGCGAGTATTGAATATGGCAATAGTTTGTTCATGGACGCCAAAAATGATGCAACAGAAAATTCTGAAAAATCGTGGCCTTATATTCTTAAAGGCTATAACAAAGCGTTTGAGACTAGCAATATAGAGTTACGTCTAATGGCAAGTCAAAACCTAATGATGATAGCTCTTCTCCTATCGGAAAATCTTGATTCAAACTCTGATCGCTCACAATTGGCTCTTAAAGCTGGCGATTTCATTATTGAAAATTCTCATGATGATTACGAAAAGTTTGAAACGGTTGGAATGCAGGTTTCATTACTTCATTTAAAGATTCCTAACAGAAAGAAAATTATTTCAGTTGAAGATGAATATTTAAATTTGGCTAATCGGATAGACCCAAGCCGACTTGACGTGTTTACAGTAGGCAATTGCATAACGAGGTTTCTTGATATTGCAACTTACCCTATATCTTCGGAAGAGGGAAAAGAGCATGCGCTGAAAAATGCATACCGCTTCTTAATCAATTTTCATGAACGCATAAATCAAGATTTTGATAAAAAGATTGGTAGTCCTGAAGTGTATCGTTATTCAATAGTCGCATCACGTTATTTTAATATTATTGGCCAGAATGATTTGGCGATCGAGTTCCTCAAACAAGCTTATTTTGCAATTTCACCAATGTCACCAATGGATAGCGTCAATGTTATGAGGGATCTTGCCATGCGGTATTGGGAAGATGGTAAGCTAGATGACGCTTTGGCACAAATGGATAAAATTGATTTCGTTATATGTCAGATATGGAATAACTCAGCAAAGCGTTCGCTGGAAAATAAAGTAAATGCCATAAGAACAGATTTGCTTATGGTGCCGGGTTATTTTGCAAGGCATTTTGATTTTGCGGCGCAGGTAGCAATCGACAGCGGCAAACTGCGGGATGCAATAGCCTGGCGGGAAAAAGGACAGATCCGTTTTTATAAAGCCACGATTTTGGGAGAGTTACTACAAACTGAACTTAATGATAATGAAATAATTAACGCAGTTGAACAAATTGTTGAATCAAATCAAACCACATTATTTTTAAATTTCAATAGCGACGGCGGGAATACTGTGTGTCTTGGTTGGACCGCAGTGCAAGGTCTGCGAAAAATCGACCTTGGTAATCGATTAATCGGCCTGCTCATGATGCTGATGGAAACTGAATTTGTGAATCATGAGGAATTTTGGGATGATTATGAAGCATGGAAAAGGACAGCCTCCCATGGGCGGTTTATACGGTGGCAGAATATATTAGAAACATTGAGTTGCAAAATTGGACAGCTCATCTTTGAACCGATATTCAGGGAATTTGATTGCAATAAAATTAATAAGCTTGTTCTGATAATTAATGGTTGGATGAATGGCCTTCCAATGCAGATGGCAAAAGTAAATGGTGAATTTCTGATCGATACTTTTTCTGTTGTACTTTTACCTTCTTTATTGGTTTCGAATATGCTACCTGTACCGTGTATCAGTGGGATTCGTTTAATAGATGGCTTGCACATGGACTTACCTTGGGCAAAGGCAGAAGTATATGCCGTAAAGGATTTTTTTTGCGGGCTAGGCTGGAAAGTGGAAAGTGGCTTGCCTCATCCTGAAGACAATTCTGCTCCGTTCGCCGGACTAAATAATGTAAGTGAAACAATATTTCATTTTGCCACGCATATGAAATATGAAAAAGAAAAATCGAGTGATAATGCTATAATTTTTAATTATCTAGGTAAAGAAAAGCGGATAAAACTTACAGATATTTTAAATGATAACGGTGTTGCGGTTCCAAGAGGAAGCACGGTAATTTTATCAGGATGTGAATCCAATAAAGTTGACATTCACGGAAATCGATTTTTAACAAGCATCGGACGCGCTTTTCTACTTTCGGGAGCGTCACAAGTTATTAGTTAATCCTGGATCGTTGATGATATGGCTAGCTTTTTTTTAATGAGAAAGCTCTACGAGGAATGGAGTGAGCTCCAATTCACCAATCTGGCTGAAGCTCTTCGCCGAAGCCAGGCCTGGCTAAAAACGAAAACGAGCAGCGACCTAGTGGAATTTATTCAAGATAAGGAATTAGAATTTGCTTTTTTACAAAGGTATCCTGATCAGAACTTGAAACCTTTTGAAAACCCTTATTATTGGGCCTCATGGTCTTACAGTGGATCAATTAATTAAATAAAAATGGAACGAAAAATCATCATTGATAGCGCTAACTTGAATTCGAGCGAAATCGCAGCATTACTTGAGGGCATTGAATTTGCGAATATCAATATCGAAAATGCTGATACTGCGACAAGGGCCGGAGACGCGAGTGTGGTTACCGCTTTGGTTTCAAGTGCACTCGGTTTTATTATATCCCTATTAGGCATATTTAAGAAAAAAGATTTAGGGGAAATAACGATTGTTGGTAAATCCGGTTGGCAGGTAAAAGTCCCCGCTGGTACTCCACCAGAAGAAATAACTAAATATATCGATGCGGCGAAAGAAAAGGATATAGAATTAATCACGATATAATTAAATGGTTCTATAATTGCGACAGGGCGTACCCGACCAAATGCCCACCGTGTCAGCTTTGGTTCGAAAGCCTAGTTTGGGTCAAGTAGCAATGCACCCAATATCCTTGCTTATGCCGAACTTTAGTTATGTAAAAGCGGAAGAATAGAGGCGATTAAATTTTAACAAAATGTTAAATACTTAAAAATATGGAAAATATAGAAAAAATTTCTAATCTCACATCTACTGACGCTAAACTACTTTTGCAGAAAATGATTTCAGAAGGAGGGTTAAGTATCAGTTCCGATAATCAACAAAACCTAACTGGAACTGTTCTTTCTGAGGCTTTAGAGGTACTTGTAGTAAATGAAGATTTGCCAACTTTAGAGAAACAAGCTCTTATGGTATTAGCTATGGACCCTTTAATGGAGGATATGTTTCTACCTGAAATAATGCCACAAAAAAGCAAGAAGCCTGTTGACTTTGGTGTTGACTTCAATAGCGTCATAACCACTACAACACTGGCAATGGTGGTTTTAAGTACTTATATTCATGTTAAAAGAGATAGCGATGGCAAATGGTCATTCGAATTCCGAATAAAAAACTCCAGCGAAAATTTAAAAAAAGAATTAATAAAATTGGCCCAGAAATTAATAACACTGCTACCGGAAAAATAAATGATTATGATCAAGTATCAGGACTTATAATTGAGATTAATAAAACGATCTTTATTTGGCCAATTCATTTTCAAAAATCCTTTCTCATCTTTACCTAAATATTGAAAAGTTAAATCGAAATCAATTTCAACACTTTTTGTCATTTCATCATCATTTGCTTTTATAAACGAAGTTGCAGCATGCTTAAAGTATTGAGCTGACTCCTCAACTTTAGCTTTTTCAGCTAGTATTTTCGCCATTGCATGAAAATTTATTCCCGCCTCTTTATAACTACTTATTGATTCAAAAATTTCCGCAGCTGTCTCAAAATTCCCGTATGCGATTTTAATATTGTGAGATTTCAATTCTAATTCCGCCAACAGTTGGATGCTTCTACCAATGTTAAATTGATCGTCATTCTTTTTGCCTTCACGAATTGCTCTACGTAATAACAGCCTTGCTTCGTCAAGCTCGTCTTCCAAGATTTTCTTTTGAGCTCGTAAGTTGAATCTTCCGGAAGCGTTAAATTCATCTAAAAACTCGTCTTGAAAATCGATGTGATCTGGTTTCAAAAAATTAGTAAAGTCATTCGTTGTTAACCGCTCGATTTCTATGTGTGACCATTCCAGCAAATCCTTCCCCAAATAATTTATGTTAAGCTTGTTTGCTTCAAGGAGCAAAGATTTAGCTTTTGCATATCTTCCTTCTAAATGATTTACTTTAGCCTCTCGAAATAAAAGGATTATGTTATCAGTTTTTCTTACTGAAATTTTCTTTTGCTCTTTGATAATAGCCTTTGCGCAATCCAACCAAGCCCTTGCTGCTGTCTCCATTTGAGCAAAACATGCAATGTCTATAGCTTGCAGCGCATATTTATATCCTTCTACAAGATTACCTTGGTCAATAAAGTATTTGTGTACTTTTAAAAGAAATTTCAAAGTGCCTTCATACTCTTTTTTAGACAATCCAATATTTATGATTATGGGTATAAAAAACTCGGCTTCCTCATTCCATTTAAAATGCAAACAGGTATTAAATGCAACTAGAAATGTTCCTTTACTAACATTTATTCTCCTGTCAAAAAATTCTTGGTTTTCTTCATTTAGGATTCGCAATTCTTTAATTGTTTCAATTAACGTTTGTACGAAAATTTCATAGTGATCAGTATAGACGGTACTATTTCCTCTAAGATATCCCGTAAGTAATGGATGCAAAAATGTTTGTTGACTTAATAATCCAAAATCACTAAAAATTTCTAATGCGGCATTAGTGATTAGCACATCTTTATCACCATATAGTTTTCGAATCATCATGGTTAATAAATTTATATCAATAACTCGCTCGTGCATCATAATAAACGGTATAACGCATTCTACATATGTGTTTCCCAGGATTTTTTGAAGTTCTAGAAATTTGGTTACATCAATCTTATTTTCGAATGACTGAATTAGATCTTTTACCTCATACTTCAGTTTGTCTAATACTATTAAAGGAGATATGTCTTCTACCGCTAGATGAATCGATTCTTTTAAACACATTGGATGACCTTCAAGATAGGTCAATAATTCATGGTAGTCGTTTATTTTTATTTTTTTTTCTTCAAAATAGAGTTCAAAAAGCTTTTTTTGATCTGCTTCAGACAAACCATTTAATGGAAACAACTTAATGTCTTTACCCAACCATTCTTCAGCTTTTCTACTTACTGCTAATAAAATACATTTACTCTTGATGATTGCATTTAGCACTCGTACCAGAACTAGTTTTATTTGGTAATAGAAGTCGATCTTATTATTTAAAGTAATATTTAGAATGTGCAAATGATCCCAAAAGATCCAATATTCGCCGTGTTCGATACTCGTTATGACATAATTCAAAAGGTCATCCGATTTAAGACCTGGTTTTGCGGGAACAATCAATTGGCTATTAAATGCATGAGTAATTTGTTCTATGCCATTTAATTCTTCAAAATCCAAATGTATTACTGGACGGTGATCTCCCGTTTTTGATCGCCAGAATAAATATTCCTTAACAAAAGCCGTTTTACCTTGTCCCTGTAAGCCATAAATTAAAAACAGCGGATACCCGTAGTCTGATAATCGGTCGAGGACGTAGAAATACTCGTCCCGTCCAACAAAATAGCTTTTTGGGACTACAGAATCAAGATCGGGATTATACTTGATAACTTTATCATTAACTTCAAATGGTGAGGATGACCATTTGCTATAACTAATTGGAATCAGCCAATCGGGAATTGAAGTATACAATCCCATAGAGGAAATCCCGGAATAGTTTAAAATCATATTTTTTTGGCCGTTAACAACCGCATTCGGTACATCGATACCGCTCATCAAACAATTATAGAATTTTCCAAAAAAATATTTAGCGGATTTTATATGAAGTTTATACGCCATCGCGACGACGTCAGTTACATTCGGAATGGCTAACAGCTTTGTAGCGATAGAATCAGTGCTATGAAGATTTTGTCGCACTGACATTGCTGAACGGCAAGCATTTAAAACCACAATTCTCGGGCAATTTTCACATAATGCTTCCAGCAATTCTTTTATTCTGATGTCTTGATATGAAAACCCATCTTTTTCCAGTTTAATGAATGGTTCGGGAAAATCATTATCCAGGGTTTCGAAGCCACCATGACAATCAAAATGAAGAACATCGTAACTGTTCGACGCTAATTCATTCTTCAGTTTTTCTATTGTTGGTGGCCTAAGCATGTTAACATCTAAGTTATCTAACATACACATTGGATTTGCTATTAGCCGGTAATCGATATCATCAGGCTCTCGCGCGGTAACCAACAAAATTTTTAAAGAATAGTAATTAGACTTGTCAACTTTAGCATATTCTTTCTCATTCTCCAAAACGTATTTTCTTTCTATTGTCAGAACTGATCCTATAGGGGAAGTATCGAAAGAAAAAACGGCTTCCCAAGGCCAGGAAAGGATATCAGCATATGCAGAGATAATGTGAATGCACCCCTTGCGCTCTTTTTGTAACATAGCATAAAAAGCCAATATTTCCTTATTGGAAAATATTTGAAAAAAAACATTTTCTCCCCAATCATATAAAGACTGCTTGATATGTTTGGCTCTTTGAGAATTTAATTCTGACTGATATAAATTGTAATCCTCAAATAGCCAGTTTATGCTTTTTTGTAGATTTGTTTCTTTTTTTACAGGAACAGGCCACTTACTTGGTTCTGTAACGTTTACGGCAACCGCAACCTTTCTGAAATTTTCTGAAATAACAGTGCTGATTCCATTTAATGGCTTATCTATAGTAATTTCTCTTAACCAAATCTCAAACCGTGGTTCGTTTTGATTTCCAATATGCCGTACTTCTATAATTTTCTCGTCCATAAAGAATTGAATAAATTTAATTAATTTCTAACAATCAATAGAAATAAGCGATTAGCAAAATTTTAAATGTAGCGACTTTTTGTTAGCCAGCCTTCAAACCGATTCTATTTTCAAAAAATTTAACCTGCTAAAGGAAACCGTTTTCGGTTTTATTTTAGAAATGACTAAAATTTAATGGCTAATCAAAATTTACATATAAACACATGCAGAATATCAATTAAGACTGCGTGCCAACATTGCTCCGGAACTCGTCCATTTGATGAATTCCGCTTACAGACTTGGTTACTAACAGTTACTAGAAATACCGACAAAAGGTATCGATAATTTCATACTGAGCGAAGACGTGGTCAAGAAACCTGGGCATTCGGCTTTACGGCTAAACGTAATTTTCTTGAGTAAGAAATTAATTGGTTATTGCATCAGTCATGGCTTCACGCTTACCGGAGCAAAATTGAAATTCCCTGAAGATTATAAACCCGGTAGCCGGCAATTACAACTACTTGAACCTGGGGAACTAAAAAAACATTTGATGAAAAGAAACACAAACGCCTGGACAAGGACTAATTGGCTTGTCCGAATCAAATTTGTCCGAATCAAAGTCGACATCACCATTGCACAATGAGTCACTATTGAATTTCGTTTAGAAGCTTTAATTGCGCTACTAAATGGTTCGAATTATGTCCAGTGTGGGGACCCATGTGCTACTTTGCTACTCAAATAGTTGATCCTTATGAACCAGCATTGCCATATACGGTGTCAGTGACAAATCCTACAAGCTGTAGTTTTAAATTAGTCAATATACGTTTAGTATATCCCGGCTAAGCCGTCGAAATTTATGGCTGTAAAAAAAAGTAGTTGTGGACTAAAATATTCTGGAAAGTTAGGGTGGTATTAGGGTAGCAGTTTTTTCATGCAATTTTCCTGTAAAATGCTATCATTAAATAATCAATATGGCTTTTTTACGGGCTTTTAATGAATATCTGGGGTAGAACAAAATAAAATCTCGAATTTTTGACCAAAAATGTTGCAACCCTTTTGCAACTGTTTTGCCAACTACAAATACTTGAAATTTGCTGGTAAATAAGGATTGAAATAGACATTTGTCAACAGCTTAGTTGATCATAGAAGCCTTTTTTATATGGTAATACTTTTATTTAATACGGCATGTCACACTTTTTGCGCTTTTTGTCTCCTTATTTTGTATCAGATGGCGGACCTCATTGGTCTTTTACGGATACAATCTTGTCAAATGACAAATGTGATTGTGATAATATCCTGTCGACAAAACAACTTTAATGTGATGGCTAATGAACAGATTAATTGAGAATTAATTAAAAATAGGTATAGCTGCTTTAATCATGAACAGAGATAAACAGGAAAGAATCAAAAGCATATTCAACAGGAAGATTCTCCCCGTGTTTATCAAACTTAACGGCTCCGTTCCAGCCGGGTTAGAAACTTTCGTTATTGAGAATAGCAAGATTATAATGGCAGTAAAAGATCAGTATATCGCAGAAAGGGGGGAAGCCGAAGATGGACACCTGATCTATTTTGAAAGCGGTATCGCTCGTTGTTTCTATTATGATGCTACCGCTGATAAATATATCATTACCCGGATTACCAGAAAAGATGACATACTGATCGATACGAACGCTTATCTGTATGGTTCAAGGCAGACCGATAACATCCAAATGCTGGAAAGCGGAACATTGATCACGCTTAGCTATGCAAAGTTAAGATTGTTATTGTCTGAATTTCCAAGTATGTATCCTACTTTCCTGTATTTCCTGGCTGAGAAAGAAAAGCAGCATGCAGCCTATCAGCATCTTTTAAAGTCAAGCGTGGAAGAAAGGGTAAGGATATTCTTAGCAGAGAATCCCGGTATAGCCACAAGGATCAATAACGACCATATTGCGAGCTATATTGATATGAGCAGGACAACGTTTAGCAGCGCCTATACGAAATTCAGGGCCGAAAATGATAAAAATAGTTAATACAAGTATTTCACCGAGGCAACTCCAATAGTTAAAATACCGGAAGATCTTTGTCGCATAGCCGACATTCAATTGTATCCTGAACGACATCCAAATGTTCTCCAAACTACTTCAAAGTGTTCCCGGCAGGACAGCTATAATTTCCAGCCATATCTATCTTCGATAACATCATATCAAGAACACATCCCCAAATTTAAACGATGGTAACAGACAAATGGACGTTGCTTTAAAAACATAGGGAGTACCGATTTTCATAGCGCCCTTTCCGGGCGTGGAAGCATTCAGAACTAAAATGACAGTCCCTAGGCCGATTACTGTCATTCATGTAAAAACCGGACGGTACTGGTAAGTTGAATTCCGGACCAGATGCAGGGAACGCGCGGACGGCGATAAGTCCTAATCAGCAAAAGGGCAGGGGCACCTGGTTGGTAGCCGCTTTATCTTATTAAAGGAAAAAAGAAAGGTAAGCAAATGAAAACGATTGATGCAGCAAGAATCAAGGACATTGCGGAGGAATTTACCTCAAAGGCAATGCTGGCCGCTATGGCAACGCTTTGTATCCGTTTCTTCATGGCTTATATGGAGGCATCAGTAAGGTTTTACTCTATGACCGCAATGACTTTCTTTACCTGTATTTACGCCCGAAAGAGAATTGTTAACCGCATTACTCACCACCGTAAGTTTGCTTTGTTTACGGGTTACGCCAAACACAATTGTTCACATGAAAATCCATACCTGTAGCAGGAACGGATTTTTAAGGATGCCCGATCCTCAAAGAAAGGCAAAAAACACATCGATGAACAAACACAATATTTTGGTTATGGGTAGTATTATCATTAATAAGCAACGGTTTCAGCTTGAAAATAAGGGAAAAGACCGGTTGATTTTGGCGATCTGCCTGCTCTGTATATTTTTATTTTTATATACAGCCTGCGCAAAGCTTATAGACCATAGCAGATTTCTGAATGGATTATACCATGTGAAGATCTTAAGCCACTTTGCGTTTTATATTTCCTGGCTTGTTCCTTTAGCCGAGATCCTGGTAGCCATTTTACTGATCGTTCCGCGAACGGTGAAATGTGGCCTTTACAGCTTTTTAGGCCTGGTAACATTATTTACGATCTATATTCTAAGTATGCTGTTATGGGCGGATAAGCTACCCTGTCATTGTGGTGGCGTCATCGAAAAATTAAGCTGGACACAGCATGTATGGTTCAATCTCACATTTATTGCGCTTGCCATACAGGTGCTCCGCTTGCTAAAAACAAAAAAATAATCAAATGAAAAACTTACATAAACTTGTCTTAGGCCTGATGGTAGGCGCTATGGCAATCAGTTTCAGTGCGTTTACCAATGCACATAGTAATCATATAATCCGGCCCAATAAAGCTGTAAAAGCGGGTATGATTACCGATAATTATATTGCTCAAACAACCTTAAATGGTTTTGTGCCAGAAAGCAGCGCCCCTGTTACAGATGACTGCAGTGGAACAGCAACATTGCAATGTGCCTATGATGTAACGAGCTCCGGAAAAAGCAATATACCTAACCAGGCTTCTTACACCAGCGCGGAAATTAATACCTATGTGGCCAATGATTGGCTAACCCCAGCACCGGGTTCATCCAAGGCATTATACCAGCCATAATTTAGCTAAATACATCCAACTACGACGGTACAAATGTACCGCCGTAGTTTTTCCGGTGTCTTATTTTACAAGTATTTATTGATAAAAGTTTTAAATACTCCTGCATCAATTCTAGGGTCTGGTGGCGCGGCGGATATGATCTTACCTTCTTTGGAGATAACAATGAGTGTCGGGCATCCCTGCAGATCATAGTGTTTATAAATGGAAGATTCCCGGTCCATTCCGGCCAATAAGTTGATTTCATCTTTACTACAGTATTTCTCTTCTTCCAAGCTTTTTAACCATAAGTCCCTATTCCTGTCAATACTCATGCTGATAAAAACGACGTTGGGATTCGATTTATAAAATAAGGCTATTGGCTTTAAGACCGCTCCCATACCGACACAACCATGGCAGCCGGTAAACCAGAAATCCATAATGACCATTTTACCTTTGAAATCGCTTAATCTATAAACTCTTCCATTTTTATCCGGAAGCGCGAACGGAAATGCGTTAGCCAGAAAACCATTGGCGTCTTTAAAGGCGATGATTCTCTTTTTAAAAATATCATTTCCCGCTTCGCTAATCGCGGCATCCAAATAATCTGCGAAATCGCCCTGGCGTACCCTATTGATATTATATAAAGACAAAAGCCTCACTTTATCTTTCAAAACTCCATTCACGTAATGCCTGTCAATCGCATCGTTGATGTTCCCAAATTTAAGGTTGTTATAGTAACTTATTTCATTTGTACTACCCATGATAATGGCAAAGGCTTTTTCCTTTTTTACCAAAAAATCGCAATAGTAATAAGATTTAACCAACAACGCTGTATCATTAAAAAACACTTCTTTATAATTTAAGTAGTCTTTATTAAACAATAATTTGGCGATTGGCAACTCTTCGGAACGTTGTATAAGAAAAGGACTTAGATAAATATCAACTAATTGCTGATTATATTTCGCCCAACAATCTAATCTGATTAGATCATAAACCTCCTTATTAATTTCACTTTTTAACCGGCTTAAGATGTTTGTCTGAAGGGCATATATAGAATCCAAAAGGTGTTTTCTGTAAACATAAGCCGAGTTGATTTTTTTTAATTTAATATCTGTATTAAACTCTCCAAGTGATTGGATGTTATCACAATTGTTGATTTTGTACATACCATTATATTTGCCAGCATTTTTCCCTGTAAAAAAAACACCTCCTTCCCGACTGGATAAGTGCAATTCTACCCGGTCACCGGGTTGAAATATAAACAAGTTGTTATCATGATTGAGCGATTTTAGCGGTTGCTGGTGGTCGTCTAAAAAATCTATCCTGCCATAATTGATGCTGGCGGATAATGGGATAATCAGCTTTGTTCTGGGCTTGCTGATTGGATAATCATAGTTATCCGTATCAAATGTAAAATTCGAGTTGATCCCGTTTTTACTCATACAAAAGTGAATGGAATCACCATGCAGCAAAGCCGTGTCATCCACAACAACCTCGACTATGGCAAATCGCTTTATGCCGGCGGTTTGCGTAAAAAAAATCATTGTAGAATTAAAGAAGAGAAATGCAGACAACGTAAATAGTACATGTTTATATTTATAGATATAATTCGTTTTCATGTTTTTGTAATTTAAAATGTGAATCAAATAACTTTTTTATCTCGGGTTCTGCTGTATACCGCTTAAGGCGATCTCATCGTCAGGAATAGGCAATACATACCTGGGGTCATTTGGCGGCAGCGTATAAGTCACCCCATTCAGCATTCTGGTCAGGGTCAGGTTAGCGCCTTCCATATTCAGCCGTTTTAGATCCTGCCAGCGCAATCCGCGCCACATCAGTTCTTTCCGTCGTTCAAGTAATACGGTGTCCAATGCATCAGCCGCAGAACCAGCGGTTACGGGCACGTAAGTAATGGTATTGTTGTAACGCTTAACCAATAATTGATTTAACTCATCCATTGCGATACTGGTCTGTCCCCTGCGTGCCAGACATTCGGCTTTGATCAGGTACACCTCGTCTGTAGCAAGCCCGGTAAAAGGGTAATTGCCTTGCCCATAATACCCTCTTTTTCGGTAATAAGAGCCATCGGGTAATTGAGCAAAATAAATGGACAAGCGCAGATCATTTGCGTTATATAGCGCAATGACACTCGCAGGTATTTTTCCTAATGAAGATGAATTGGTCGGGGTAAAGAGGCCATAGGCGGTAACCTGTTTGGTATTAAAGATCAATTCGTCGTTAGTCGTAGAAAATGGGGTTCTTGCGGTGATATCTATCGTGTTATAATCAATCAGGGTACTGTAAAGACCGAGACATTGATCCGCATAGCTTTCCGCCTGGGTATAATTCCGCATATCCAGGTAAATACGGGCAAACAAGGCGTAAGCCGCTATTTTTGAGGGCCGGTTTAAATTGGCCGAAGGCCTTGCCGCGGGAAGCAGCGAGGCAGCCATGTTCAGGTCACTAAAAATCTGGTCGAAGCTTTGCTGTAAGGTTGCCCGTTGCTTAATGTAGTTGATCCCGGAACTGAGCCGTAATGGAATCCCCGGATCCGTCGCCGCGGTACTGGCATTGTAAGCCTTACAAAAAGTCCGGGTCAGGTCGTAAAAGGCGAAAGCGCGGGTAAAGAGCGCCCAACCCTTTATATATTGTCCCTGGGCCGTTCCGGCACTATCAGACTTTGCCAATCCATCCAACACGCAGTTCGCGTAAAAAACACCCTGATATAATTGATTCCAGTCCGCTATGCCTACATCCCCGCCATAGATATCTTTTGCCCATATATAGGCATTGCGCTCAGTTGCGGAGCCGGTTTGCCAGTCAGCATAGCTCACTTCATATTCATCTGCCGAAAGTTGGGCCAGTCCACCGGTCTGGTTAAGAAAAGTCGTATTGTCCAATAGGTTCTGGAAATCGGCCAAGGTGGTCGGGGTTAAAATATTGGTCGTTGGTTTTACATTCAAAAAATCGGATTTCTTGCAAGCAACCATGACCGAAAATAGGCTTGCGATCATTATCCATTCTATTACTTTTTTCATGTTATTTCGTTTTAATGGTCTACATTCAATTATAGGTCGGCTTTCAGGCCGAAAGCAATGGTTCGTGCTGCCGGGATGCTCGAAGGATAATCCGGGTCGATATGATATTTGTTCGCCCGCCACATACCGATGTTATTGATATAGGTAAATAAATTGAGGTTCCTGAATGGCAGATAGGGCATTTTGTGAATGGTATAGCCTAAACGCAGATCCTGCAAACGGATATTATCCGCATCGACGACCAGAATGTTAGAATAGGTATATGAATCATCCCGGTAAATATTATCCGGATAGATCAGGGCAGGGATATCGGTATGCAGCTCGTCTCCTGGCTTTTGCCAACGATTATTGAAATCGGCCATTTGGTAACTATTGAGGCCGCCAGAATAGAGGGTTCCATTGTTTAAGGAAGCCCTTCTGAAGTAATAGCCCAATTTGTAGGTGATATTAAAAGAGAGATCAAAGGCCTGGTAAATAAACGTGTTCCGCAAACTACCGAAGGAGGTTGGCGTAGCAGAGCCGTTATATACTAATTCGGCTCTGTTGGTCGAATTCATAATGCTGGTATAATCCGTGCTTACCTTGCCATTTAAATAGCCTTGCGGATCGCCTGTGGCGTTAATGCCTGCATATTTAAAGCTGAAAATAGCGTAGTAAGGATAGCCTTGCAGCGGGTTGTTGTAATTAGCGGAAACCACGTTCAGATTTGTTCCGTTGCTCACCTTGTATTCCGTTACCTTGTTCTTATCATAATCGTACAGGAAGGTCGTATACCATTTGAATTTACCATTCAGGTTAACACTATTGATTTGAAGGTCTACGCCATTGGTGAGGGTATTGGCTGAATTGCCGGTATATAGGGTAACGCCCGTTTGTGGCGCAATCGGGCTGCTACCGATCAAATCTAAACCGGCCTTCTGCCAATAATCTACACTGCCGCTAATACGGTTGCCTTTTGTTTCAAAATCTACACCAAAATCAATATTGCGGTCTACTTCCCAGCGTAAGGATGGATTTGGCGGATTAACAATTGTTGAAGCATAGGTATTATAGGTTTGCGCAATATTGCCGCCCGTTGCGGTCAGGTAGGCAGAAACACTGGTGTTTACATTACCGGTATAGCCGTAGGTGGCCCTGAGTTTGAGTTGCGGCAACCAATCTATCGCGTAAAATGTTTCCTTATTGATGATCCAGGCCAGGCCCACACTACCCAAGGGCACACCTTTCTGGTTTGCGGCCACACCAAATAAATTCGATTCATCCTTACGTGCACTTAGTGACAGGATATACCGATCATCATAAGCATATGAGCCGTTAAAGTACATGGAAAAGAAATGGTTAGTTGTACCTGATTCCGAAGTATTGGTGGGTATCTGGGCAGTATTATACCCATAAAAATAGGGATTGTAGGCGGTGAAGTTTATTTCCTGGTTCTGGTCGGTTGCCGTTTCCGGATTATAACCATATAAGGTATAGCTGTTGTTAAAGGTGGTATAATCCTTGACTTCGGTTCCGGCAATAGCGCTTATCGCATTCTTACCCCAATTATGATCATAATTTAACTGGAACCGTCCGTTATTTGAAGAGCTATTACTCTCGCTGCTGTTCAGTATCGCACCCATGGGTACCGGATAGGTTAAGGCCCCGGAAACCGGATCAATTTCTGTAAACGTATTGATCAGGTTACGGGTATAATACGATTGCAGTTCATTTAGGTTATTAACGTTCGTGATTCCCTTTTCATAGTTATACAGGGCGGAAGCTTTTAACCCCTTCATGATTTTATAACTTAAGGAAAGGTTAATGCGATAATCCGTTAAACTACTGGTGGTGCCGCTGTAACCATCCTCTAATTCCTGAAGCGGTTTATACAACCAGCTGAGCAAAGCCCCGTTACCAGCGGTACTGGCATAAGGAATGCTCAGCGTATTAGCGATCGCTAAAGGGTTTCCATTAGCCTCAGCTAACTGGTCATAAGGATAGCCTGTCGAAGATAATGTCGGGCCCGATTTTGTGGTACTACCGGTATAAACAATATTGGTAAAAAGTTCAAGTTTTTTATTTAAAAAGTAATAAGTATTACTGGCGTTTAAGGTGATGCGGTCATAATTGCTACCAACCGCGTTGTTCAGATTTTTATCATAACCCGCAGAAAAGAAATATTTCTGGTTTGTTCCCCCGCCGCTTACACTGGCCTGGTACTGCTGATCTACACTGGGCCTATAAAAATATTTCAATAACTGAACGCGGGAATCATAGCCTTTCAGCTGATCAATTTCCGAAAGCGAATCAGCTTTGGAAATGGAACCATTTGTCGCATTGTTAAAAATGGTTACCGCAGGTGATAAGGCCTGGTAGCCCGTGCTGATCGCATTGGCGTAAGCCCCGTGGTTGAACAGGTACTGTTCTACACCAATATACTGCGCGGAAGTTAACTGCGGTAAATAATACAAATTTGGCTTTACACCAACGGTGGTATTCGCGTTAAAACTAACGGTTGGTGCATCATTTAAATGACCTTTTTTTGTAGTGATCACAATGACGCCATTACCGCTTCGTGAACCCCAGGCGGAAGCCGCTGCCGCGTCTTTTAAAACTGTTATGCTTTCCACATCGTTAGGATTGATATTACCCGGATCGCCATCATAAGGGAAATTATCAATAATAATCAATGGGGTAGCATTGGAAAACAAGGTGGCGCGTCCACGTATTTCTATGGTACTTTGTCCATACTGAAGATTGCTGGTATTGTTAAAAAGCACCCCGCTGGTAACACCATTCATCCGGTCAAGGATATTCGTACTGACGCTCCGGTTTAAAAGCGCGCTATCTACTAATGCAAAACTACCTGTCGCTCTTTCTTTTGGAATATTTTGGTATCCTGTTGAAACAACACTGACCTCCTGTAGGACGCCCTGGCCTGTCGAGAGCATGACTTTGTATGGTACGTTATTAACCGAATTAAAGGGGATCTCTGCGGTTTTATAGCCAAGGTAGCTAACTACTAGAATCCCTTTGGACACATTGGAGACAAGGGTAAACTCCCCGTCTTTATTGGTTGCTGTTTTTATTCCGCTTGATTTGATATAAACCGTTGCGCGATACAGTGCTTTACCGGTAGCAGAATCTATTACCCTTCCGGTAAGCTTTACGGTAGACTGTGCCTCCGCCCGAAAAAAAAGGCAAAGCGTGGCCAGTACTATGAATAGTAGAATTTTTTTCATCTAAGTTCTTCAGTTAAGTTGATTAAACAATTAGTCAAATAAGACTATGAGAAGGAAAACGGCAACCTGAAATTGACTGTTAACTATTAAGCTGATCTTAGATTGCCGTTATTCCAATATTTATTCAGGAGCACAAATAATATTCTTCAACAAGCTTTTCAGGGAAAAACAATAGTTAAAAAGAAAAATCAGCCCGCCGAATTTTAAGCGGGAAATTTTTAGTTCAAGTAAGAGCTTGTTTTGTGACTTCATCGTTTTGATTTTATCAAAACCTCAAGCCAAATCGGAGAAGTAAACTCCCGAGGGAGCCGGGTCACCATTGGTTGTAATCCGCACGAGGGATCGCGTAGGACGATGCTGTTATTTAAACAGCTACTATTCGAAAATAGTACCAGGATACAAGTTCCGCAAGTAGACCCGGCGCCCTAAGAATATAGGGTTCCGGGTGCTCACTTCCTCTTGTATCCTTGAATTTCCTACGTTCGTGCGGATTTTGAGGTTCTTGTGAGCACCTCCATTAAATCAATGTTAGTGCCGCAAATTTATGACTTCGTATTTAATTCATTTAATTTATTGATAATTACATATCAAAAGTAATTTAAAAATTACTAATAACAAATTTTAACTTACGAATAGTTCTTATTTATAACTATAAAGTTAACATTTACACATATTGGGTAAGTAAATACTTAGTATGGCTAATTGGAATATTTCAAAAGCGGACAACGAGATCCCTATAGATCCTAATTTTGAGGATATACAGACTTTATTTCTATCTGGAAAAATAAGCAAGATGTATCAATTAGTAAAACGGAGCCCAACTAAGGTCGCTAAATTATTGGGCATTAATTATGAGGCTTATCATAATAAATTATCTAATCCTGAAAAATTTACCGTATTCCATATTAATACAATGGCTTATGCCTTTCGGATCGATCCCAATATAATACATGACGTTATTCAGAAAGAAATACACGAGAAAGTTAAAGCAAAAGTTAAAGATTTCGGGAATCATAATTAATCGTTGGAGATTTTGTGGCAAACAAGGGTTCCTTGTCAAATCAGTTACCTTGTATTACTTCTCCCTTGCCTTTTCCGATGCCTGTTCCTTCCATATATAGCTTCATCATCAACATCGTCACGGATGTCAATAGTTATGGAAGTAGTAAATCCATTTTGCGAATGCTCGATATCTGACGTTCGTTGCGTAATACTTTTTTCTTCATCGCTATAACCAGCATAGCGTTCTGATATTTCTAATGCATCAATTTCCATTCGTTCCTCCAGGCTGCCATTCTTTTGCGTATTGGCATAAGCCATGGTATCCTTTATCAGCCTGTCAAATTCAAACAGCTCGTCAAAGAGACTTTCGCCGCTTTGCTTAAAAGCCATCCGGTCAAACTGTCCCATCTTTTTGGAATGTTCTTCATTTTTACCCCGCGAGGTATTCATCGGGCTGAGCTTGATCGAATTGCTGCGGTCCTTCCGGCTGACAATGACCTGCACATGCATCTGCTCGCCTTCCTTTTGGTCGCCCCGCTTTTTGAGGCCTTGTTTGACTTCGGGGTCTTTGTGCATGTAATACCGGTGGTTTTCCAGCTTGGCAAACCACACGAGGTCTTGGTGGCCGTTTATGCCTTCGCGTTTAAAGTTTTGCGCATAAGCATCCATTACCCTGACGGCAAACCCTTTGAGCTGATCCTTGGCGCCCTGCTCGCCATATTGCTCCTTTAAAAAAGCGATCTCCTTTTGGCTCGGGCTGATATTGATTAAAAAGAATTTGGCGTCGGCTCTGCCTAATTTGGCAATATTCCCATCTATGGTTTTCATTACCTCGTAGGGTCCTACTTTTATTTGCTGGCCGTTGAACCAATATTCAGGTTCGTTTTTCTTATTCAGCCGGTTCTCCTTTTCCAGGTAATGCACCAGCGCGCCGCTGCTGCCCTTATTGGCAGCTTCTTTACTATCACTTATGTTGATGAACATTGGCCGGTCGTGTTATTATAATAAAGTCACTTGCTTTTTGGTCGTGGCAATAAGTTCTTCTTTCTCCCTTGCTGCGGTCATCATCGTAAATGCTTCCCGCGCTTTGATATATGCCTCCAGTATGGAGACAAACTGCGCTTTCAGCGTTTCTTTGTCCTTTTGGCTATGTAATATCGCTTCCATTAGACGCCCGACTTCAGCCATCATCGCTGCAAGGGCCTGCTGGTTATTCAGCACATCTACATTATGATCCAGTACTGCTGTATTAAACCGGTCGATGATCTGGCGCTGGGATCCGCCTATCTTTTCGATCAAAGATTTGATCGGCACCAATAGCATTTGTTCCTGCATTTTGATAAAACCAATGTATT
>Ga0302197_10000655_pt1 | contig 34947 bp, 38 predicted proteins | sample II_Bog_N2_1_FD_193526 | JGI IMG/M metagenome (GOLD analysis project Ga0302197, IMG submission 193526) | Peat permafrost microbial communities from Stordalen Mire near Abisko, Sweden - II_Bog_N2_1 | ecosystem: Environmental > Terrestrial > Soil > Wetlands > Peat | place: Sweden: Abisko... | reverse complement strand
ATGAATGTGCCCTTCCAGGTGGTTGACCGCAATGAGCGGCAGGCCGCTCGCGAAGGCCAGCGCCTTTGCGTAAGTAATCCCCACAAGCAGCGCCCCGGCAAGTCCCGGACCGCTGGTCACGGCGATGGCATCGAGTTCGGCGAGGGTGACGTTGGCCTGGGCCAACGCCGCGCGGACGACCGGCACAATGGCGCGCAAATGTTCGCGGCTAGCCAGCTCCGGCACGACTCCTCCGTAGCGGGCATGGGTGGCGATCTGCGAGGCCACAACCGAGGAGAGAGTGCGCGCTCCGCGCTCGACAACCGCAGCAGCGGTCTCGTCGCATGAGGATTCGATACCGAGGATCAGGCCTGCGGGCATGGTTCCAGTTTAACGATCACGGCGCGCTTTCGATCTGGCGAGAGATCCAGCGGCTCAGGCTCACGCCTTCAACCGCTGCGCGCAGGGCTGCTTTGCGGTGCAGTTCCGGTTCAGTGCGCACCAGAATCTTTCCGTTGAACGGCCGGTCGGGTTGCTGCCCGGTCTCGGCGCAAAGCTCCAGATAGCTGTCGATGCTCTCGCGGAAGGCGCGCGTCAGCTCGGCGGCGGTTCCACCCTCGAAATGGATCACATCGCGAAGTCCGGCAACCGTTCCGGAAAACGTCTTGTCTTCTGGATCGAAATCGATTGGGCCGGCAAAATAACCCTTGTATTCCATCATGGCTTCACTCCTGCGCTGACGAGAAACTGGCGAACCGCATCGACCGCGCCCATTTTCGCTTCGGGCCGCGGGTGCGGACGGTGAAAGACGGCAGTCACTCCGTTCAGCCTTGCCGCTACACGGCTCCCAGCGCGCTCAGTTACCTCGCCACCCAAGGCGCGGATCAGCGATTCAATCGCGGACCAGCGTATATCCGCTTTGGTTGGGCGTAGAAATACGGCGTTGAGCGTGGCCTGTTGCGCTTTGTTCATGACAAAGGAATCGTATCCGGTCTTTGCTCGGCGCACAAACAGAATGATAGCATAATCCGCTATCACACAGGCAGCCGCCGACGTTCGCCCGGCTGATCGGATGTCTCCTCTGTGAAAGCGCAAATGACTCAAGGGGGCGACAATAGACAAAGGAGCCATGTTGCCAGAAACGCGCCAATTCGATGCCGCATTGCACGTGGTCGCAGCCCTGCGCGCCGCCGGCCATCAGGCCTATCTGGCCGGCGGCTGCGTGCGCGACTTGCTGCTGGGCCGCGAGCCGAAAGACTACGACGTAGCCACCTCTGCCACGCCCGATCTGGTGCTGAATCTCTTCCCGCGCACCTTTGCCGTGGGGGCGCACTTTGGCGTCGTCCTCGTCGCAGATGGAGACGAAGATGGCTACGTGACCACCGAGGTGGCGACCTTCCGCTCCGACGGCGCGTATTCCGATGGACGCCATCCGGATGCGGTGCGGTACACGGCCAGCGCCGAGGAGGATGTTCGCCGCCGCGACTTCACCATCAATGGGTTGCTGCTTGACCCGGACAAAATGCTCGGTCGTGAGGTGGATGAGGGAACCCACCCTGGCCACAAAGACAAACACGGGTCGAGGGTGGGGCACCCAGCGGTGATCGACCATGTAGGCGGGCTGGCGGACCTGGATGCGGGGGTCGTGCGCGCCATCGGCCAGCCGGGCGAGCGATTCGAGGAGGATCATCTGCGCATGATGCGCGGTGTGCGCTTTGCCGCCCGCTTCGGCTTCGAGCTTGACGCGGGGACAGCAACCGCCATGCGCCGCCTCGCTGCCAAGACAGCCGCTGTCAGCCGCGAGCGGGTGCGCGACGAGCTGACCAAGATGCTCACCGAGGGCCAAGCGCGGCGAGCGTTCGAATTGCTCGATGCCACGGGCCTGCTCAAGGAAGTCTTACCCGAAATCGCCCGCATGAAGGGCGTCGAACAGCCGCCGCAGTACCATCCCGAAGGCGACGTTTGGGTGCATACGCTGGGCTTGCTCGATCAGTTGGAGGCTGGCTGCCCGTTGACCCTGGCTTGGGGAGCGCTGCTGCACGATGTGGGCAAGCCTTCCACATTCCGCCGCGCGCCAGACCGCATCCGCTTCGACGGCCACGTCGAGGTGGGCGTCGCCATGGGCGCTGAGATTTGCCGCCGCTTCCGCTTCTCCAACGACGAGACGCACCAGATTCTCTTGCTCATCGAGAACCACATGCGCTTCGCCGATGCCCCGCACATGAAGTCCTCGACGTTGAAGCGGTTCTTCCGGCTTCCGGCCTTCGACCAGCATCTCGCCCTGCACCGCATGGATTGCCTTGCCGGCAGCGGCAACCTGGAGCATTGGGAATCTGCCCGCGAACTTTACGACGCCATGCCGGAAGAAACAGTGCGCCCGCGTCCGCTCGTCACCGGCCGCGACCTGATCGCTGCCGGCTACCAGCCTGGCCCAGTGTTCAATCAAATCCTGCGTGCCGTTGAAGATGCGCAGCTAGAGGGAACCATCGCGACCGCCGATGAAGCGATGCGACTGGTTCAAGTGCTGTTTCCTGTTGCGAACCCCTGAGTCTCTGTGTCCCGGGTTTGAGATACGTTCGCCCTGGCCGGCAGTCCTGCGTCCGCCTTGGCCTGAGGGTTGCATCTTCAATTCTTATTGCGGGGGAGCAGAGGCAGCGCCTTGTTCGTCGATGCCACGGCCGCAGCGGCCATGGAAAGCGATCGTTAGCAGGTTGATGGCGATTGAGAGGCCAATGAGCAGGCCGCACACTGCATCGCGCAAATCCTGCGGTATCGGGATGGATGCGCGAAAGACCCACAGCAGCAGGCCAACCGCCAAGCAGGAATTGCCTATGGCCACCCGGCGTCGTGTTGCGGAATCGAGTTGCCGAATTGGTATGCACATCGTCATTTCTCCTTTCAGGGTTGGTGGTTGAATCAATCGGTGATGCGGTACCAGACCATCATGGCCAGCTTGACCACCGCCATGGCGGAGACGACGGCAACGAGATCCCAGCTCAAGACATGCTGGAAGATTAGACGCCACTCGAAGATGCCACCGGCGACAAGGCAGCCGAGGATGCCGGCCAGGCTGGTGGAGCGGCGGCGGTGTTCCAGGAAACGCTCGTCGACGAACTTGCCGAGAACAGGGACCTTGCTGAGGATGTGGGCGCTCATTTTTCATTCTCCAGTTGGAAGATTTCATCGGTGGGACAGCGAAAGAGGCGGGCAAAGACAAGGGCCAGTTCGAGGCTGGGCACATAGCGGTTGCGCTCGATGGAGTTGATGCTCTGGCGCGAGACCTGGGCGGCCTGCGCCAGTTGCTCCTGCGTCCAACCCTGGGCGGTGCGCAGCTCTTTGACCCGGTTTGAAATTGTGGATGTCATGTAAAGTCAGCTTTCCAAATCAGAATAGGACAAACGTTTTGTAATGTCAAGCCGGCTTGTCATTTAAGGGCAAACGCATGAACATGGCCCGCAGGGCGAAACAGGTTCGCCGCGGCCCTACGGGACGCGAGAACGTGGTTGGAACGCAGTCCCCGGATTCCGCTACGCTCCATCCGGGGCTATTTTCGCTTCTTCCCTCCGGGAAGAGGGCCGGTGCTTCGCCGTTTCGTCAAGCAAAGGAACCAGCTTCGACAGCAATGAACATCTATGCAGTTGCCCGGCTTGTCATTCATGGGTGGCATAGAAACTCAGTGCAGCGTCTCCCTGCACGAGCAGCCGCGTTCGTTCGAGCGCTCCATATCGCTCATCGAGCTGCTGTGCACTGCCGCCTTTTCCCCGATGTTCGGCGATGACCAGCGCGCCGGGATTGAGCAGCGCGCGAACATCCCCGCCAAGAAGCCGAAGTGCAATCGAATACTCGTCAGCATGGTCATAGGGCGGATCGAGGAAGACGAGGTCGAAGGTCTGCGAGAGACTCGGCTGCTGTGCTGTTTCCGGGCCGGGGCGATCCTCTTTTTCCGATCCCCGCAAGAAGTGCGCCACACTGCCGGAATGTATGCGGAAGCCGCCAACAATGCCAAGCCGGGCAAGGTTTGAGCGCAGCGCCGCAAGCGCCGGCGGAGCCTTCTCAACAAAGGCTACGCTCGCTGCGCCACGGCTCAGCGCTTCGATTCCCACCGCCCCCGAACCGGAATAAAGATCGAGGAATGCCGCGCCCTCAATGCTGGACGCCAGCACGTTGAAGAGCGTCTCGCGCAGGCGGTCGCTGGTGGGCCGGGTAGCGAGGCCAGGCGGGGCCAAAAGCGTGCGAGAGCGAAACTGTCCGGCAATGATGCGCATTTGAAACCAGCATAGCGGAAGCGCAACGGGGCTGCGACCCACTACAATCCAAATATGCGAGGCTGGTCAATCCCGCTGGGCCGTTGGATGGGCGTCGAGATGCGCGTCCACGTCTTTTTCCCGTTGCTGGCGGTGGTTTGCGTGGGGTTGAGCGCCTCCGACGGAGGCGCCAACGCGCTGTTCCGCGGCATGGGCTTGTTTCTGGTTTTGGTGGCCGCAGTGTTGGTGCGCGAGACTGCCCGCCTGATTGTAGCCGCGTGGCTGGGCTTGCGCCTGCGTGCCATTCTTTTACTGCCCATCGGCGGGCTCTATGCCTATGCCGATCCTGAAAGCCAAGAGAACGCCAACCAGGGTGCAGGGCAATTCGCCATCGCCTTGGCCGGTCCCCTGGCAAACGCAGCCACAGCGCTGCTGCTGGCTATGGCGTTTTTGGGCGCGGGCGGCGATATCCACCTCTTCAGTCAGCCCATTATCACGTCGGCCTATCTGTTGCGCAGCATGGTATGGATGCAGGCCGGTTTGGGCCTCGTACACCTCCTACCCGCATATCCCCTTGACTTCGGTCGCCTCATCCGCGGAAGTTTTGCCCGCAAGTACGGCCTCGCTCCCACAGGCCGCGCCGCTGCCGGACTGGGCCAGGTGCTCGCGCTCACGGCCATGGTGGCCGGAATGCTGCTCCACAATCCATGGCTCATCATCGCCGGCTTCTTCGTCATGATTGGCGCGCAAGTTGAAGATCAGGGCGTCTTTTTCCAATCGGTAGTGGATACCGTGCGGATGCGCGAGGTTATGCTCACCGATTTCGCCACGCTCTCGCCCTCCGATACCCTCGCCGATGCGCTCGTCCGCTGCGTCCACTCGCTGCAAGAGGACTTTCCTGTCGTCCGCGGCCCAGAACTGGTCGGCATCGTTTCCCGCCAACGCATTCTGGACGCCCTGCGCAACGATGGCAACGGCTATGTGCAGGCGGTCATGTCGCGTGCCTTTCAGGTGGCGCGCCCTGAAGACACGCTGGGAACCACCATCCGCCGTCTCACCGCCGGGCACGGTTTGGCGCTCATTCCCATCACCGACAGCGGGCGCGTGGTCGGCATCGTGAGCGTGCAAAACCTGATGAGTTCCATGTCCTTGCTGGCCGAGCAGCGGCGCATCGAACGGCAGGAAGCCGGAGACTGACGGCCACTATGGCGGACAACCCGCAAGCGCCACTCGCCCCTGGTCTCTACCTGGTGGCCACTCCCATTGGCAACCTGGGCGACATTACCCTGCGCGCCCTCGACATACTCAGGCGGGTAGACCGCATCGCCTGCGAAGACACACGCCAGACGCAAAAGCTGCTGAACCATTACCAGATCGCAACCCCCACCGTAAGCTGCCACCAGCACAACGAGCGCCAGCGTACGACTGAACTGCTGGACGCGCTCAAGGCGGGCGGGCGCATCGCTCTCGTCTCCGACGCCGGAATGCCCGGCATCAGCGACCCTGGAGCATGGCTAGGGGCCGAAGCTTCTGCCGCTGGAGTCCCGGTGATACCCATTCCCGGCGCCAATGCGGCGCTCAGCGCGCTGGTCGCCTCGGGGCTGCCCACCGGCGAATTCCTGTTCCTGGGCTTTCTGCCGGAAAAGGCCGGCGCGCGCAGAAGCCGCCTGGAAGACCTGGCCGCCGAAGCCGCGAAATCCGAGGCTGTCCGCGTTCTGATCTTTTACGAAGCGCCGCACCGCATTCTTGAGACATTGGCCGATCTGGAGGCAGTCTGGGGGCCGAGTTTGCGCGTCGTTGTGGCTCGCGAGCTCACCAAGATTCACGAGGAGTTCTTGCGCGGAACTGTGGCGGAGGCGCGCCTGGAACTGGCCAGCCGCGATCGAATTCGCGGCGAAATTACTTTGCTGGTCGAGGCTCTGCCCGCAACCGGCAGTCGAGCGGGATCAACCACAGCAGGCCCCGTTTCCGAGAAGATATCGGTTCGGGTTGCGCGCCTTCAGGCTGAATCCGGGATCGACGAAAAGGACGCTCTCAAGCGACTGGCGCGGGAGCTGGGCCAGTCGAAGAGCGAACTCTATCGCGAACTCCAGCGAGAGCGCGCGAGACGCCGATAGGGAAATGGGATTGAGCCTCTTGAATGGAACAGAGAAGCTCTGAGCCGTTCTCACTTGGCAAAATTGCTTTCGCTCAGGGGCTGAAGCCATATTGATTTTGCAGGCTTTATCGGCACGACTGAAGTCGTGCCCTTTCAAAGCAGGACCTAACCAGAGATTCCCAAGAGCGTTCTTCCCCTCATTCCGGCTAAAATACCCGCTCGAAGTAGACCAGCGGCGCGTCGCGGTAGGTGACGTGGCCGCGTTCGCTAAAGCCGCAGGAAGCGTAAAACCCACCTGCACCAGCCGCGTGGTCATAGGCATCCAGCCGGATTGCCTGGGCCGGCCACGCCTTTACCTGTTTCACCGCTTCATCGAGAAGCAGTTGGCCGATTCCCTGTCTCTGCATGGCTGGGATCACCGCCATGTGAGTCAGATAGAGAGGCTTCTTCACCGGTGTAAAGTAGGATGGATCGATCGCCCAGGGTTTCTTGCTCTGCAGGCGCAAAGTTCCCACTATGGTTTTGCCGTCGCGAGCAACCAACACCCTAGAGAGCCGCAGACCCATTAATACGCCGTTCTCCGTGGTAAGCGCCGACCAAGGTCCGCGCCCGTTACGAGCGGTGAGATGATCGGCCACATGCGTGTGCAGCGCAGCCAATGCGGGAGCCGAGTCCTGATCCGCAATGGAGATCGAGAGCATCATTCTCCCGGCATTATGACTGGCGATTCATCAGGCAGGCAAGGCTCGGCGCCATCGCAGCTAATGAAAGCTTGGCACACAACAGCAGGCTTTGAGCCAGGGCCTAGTCCAGTGAATCGGCGGTAACGGCCTGTCTTCCCAAATCATCGTCGGGCAGCTGATCGTGCAGAATCACGTTCAGCAGAGACTTGTGAATCTTGATGCGTCCGTTGTATTCGATAAACCCCAGCTTGCGGAAGCGATTCATGAAGAAGCTCACCCGCGACCGCGTGGTGCCGATCATCTCCGCCAGGGTCTCCTGCGAGATCTTTGGAATGTACTGTTCCGGCTCGCCCGGCTTGCCAAACTCCGCCATCAACAGCAGAATCCGCGCCAGCCGCTTCTCGCTCGAATTGAAAAGCTGATCCACAAGATCGGCCTGCACACGCATCGTGCGGTTCAGCAGAAACTTCAAAAACAGGTCTGAGAATTTGTGTTCTTCGTGCAACACGCGAATCATCTCTTCGCGCTTGATCTTGAGCGCAGTGCAGGCGGAAATGGCGGTAGCCGTTGCCAAACGCAGCTCAGCCGCACCCGACAGCGCCTCTTCGCCCACAAAGTCGCCGTCGCCCAACAGCGTGATCGTCGCCTCTTTCCCCGCTGACGAGACAACCGTAACTTTTGCCCGGCCTTTCTGAAGATAGAAAACAGCGTCAGCCGGATCTCCCTGCGAAAAGAAGGTCTCCTTGGGCGGCAGTTGGACGATTCTGCGCCCCAGTCCCGCGCTCGCCAGAAAGGCCGCTGCGTCGAAGGGCGGTTTTTCAAGTTCAACCATCGAAATGGCCTCCTTCCCAATACGGCTAGAATCACGAAATATTGCAGGCAGGACCACGACCGCGCCGCCCACAGGCCAAGAGTGGCGTTTCGGCGATGTGCAACACCCCGTCAACCCTGACCGAGACCATTCCTACCGGGAGCTGCTCATGTACGGAGCATTCCTAATCTGGCTAGACAACACACCCACCGCCGGATTTTCCCATAGATTCGCACCGGGAAGAGGACAAATCTGTTCAATTTTGCACACTTCTTGGAAAAATTTTCAAGACTCGACGCACACAATTCGGGGCAAACCCGCAGAACAGCCCGCAAGTTCGTCTGGGAGAATGGCCATCGATGTGCATCTACAGTAGCCGAGGGTCGCGCGTAGCTTCCTCAAGCCGGCAAAAGCAGAAATCCAGAATGTCCGCCATCGATGCCATGAGCCTTATTGCTCAGACTGTGCCACGCGATGGCCCTAACTTGAAAGCTACCTGGTGCGCCTCAGTGCGCAAGGAACAATTGACGCTGCGCATGGGTAGAAAAAGGGTGAGATTCATGAAGAAACTTATGACGTTTGTGGCAGTACTCAGCTTGACGAGCATGGGCTGGGCGAGTTCCGATCGCGAAGCGACAGTGGACCGGCTGGATCATGCCGGCGCGGTGCTGCACGAGATCATGTCGGCGCCGGACAGAGGCATTCCGGAAGAGGTTCTGGAGCATGCCAAGTGCGTGGCCGTGGTGCCGCATATGCTCAAGGGCGGCTTTGTGTTTGGCGCGGAGAATGGCAGAGGCGTTGCCACCTGCCGCACCGCAAACGGCTGGAGCGCTCCGTCGTTCTTTACCATCACCGGCGGCAGCTGGGGATTGCAGATCGGCATTGAAGGCGTCGATCTGGTCATGATCGTCCAGAACGACCGGGGCATGAAGCATTTGATCGATAGCAAGTTCGAACTTGGCGCGGATGCCTCAGCGGCAGCCGGCCCGGTAGGCCGCCATGCCTCCGCCGATACCGATTGGAAGCTGGAAACCGAGGTTCTGACTTATTCGCGCGCCAGAGGCGCATTTGCCGGACTCACGCTGACCGGCGCCGCAATTCGCCGCGACGACGATTCGACAGAAGCCATCTACGGGCACGACATCTCCACACGCCGCATTCTGGGCGGCGAGATAGCCGTGCCGGACTCGGCAGCTTCATTCCTCAACGCGGTCAGGGGCGCAAAGGCACAGGCCATCGCCAGCAACTAGCCACCGCTTGTGAAACCCCGCACTGGGCCGGAAGCGATTCTTGAGTTCCAGGCCCCCGCGGAGCAAAGGAGAAGTTATGCTCTGGACAATCTTCGTGATTCTCCTCGTCCTGTGGCTCCTAGGCTTCAGCTTCCATGTCGCTGGCGGCCTGATCCATATTCTGCTCGTCATTGCGGTCATCGTTCTGATCTTCAACCTGATCAGCGGCCGTCGTGGCTTGTGAAACAACCGGGGCCTGAGCGGTAAGCTCCGGCCCCGAGCCCTCAATGCGCAATTCGCCTGAATCTCCAGGCTTTGCAAGAATTCCACCACTTTGCAACTCTTCTATCTCCTCGATCAACTGCTCCAACTGCTCCCGCTTGCGGATGCTCATGTCGAGAAAGCGAATGCCTACCAGGCGCCGGTCCCGATCATGAACAGCCTGGATCACGCCCCCGAGCCGGAAGGGTAGCCCTTCGAGACGAAACTCTGTCTCGACCCGGGTGTAGATGCCCACCGGAAATCGCTCGTCGGTGCGGATGCGGCAGCCTCCCACGCTCAAATCTAGAATGCGCCCGCTCAGCCTTGATCCCACATTGATGAGGAAGATGTCGGCGGTGGTATCCACCTCGTGCCGGGACTGCACGCGGCGTTCACGTTTGGCTGGTCTTGCTGGCTGTTCGGTAGCGGCTTGGGATTTGGACTGAATGCGGAACGCCTGTGAACTGCCGGCCAATGGAGCAAGAGGCAAAATCGGCCGCAACACTGGCTGGGACGCAACTTTGGCAGCTTGGAACGCCGGAACCGGGCCAGACGGCTGTTTGGCCTGAATCTCCAGTGGCGTAGTCCAAAGCCGCTCCAAAAATGGCACGGCATCGGCTGGCTCCGTCGCCGGTTTTTCGGCCTCCTGGCTCGCCCGTTCGTCCGCTGCGCGCCTCTCGGAAGCCTCCGTCTCTGCTTTGGCGGCAATCTCCGCCTCCAGCTCGCAGAGCACCTCAATGAGTTCATCCCGGCGCCGTGGAATCAGTTCGACAAAGCGGATTCCTACCAGACCAGTATCCTCGGCCCACTCGATGGCGCCCCCGAACCGAAATGCAATTCCATGCACCTTAAAGGTCGCCTCGACGCGCAACTCCCCGCCGGCCGACAGCCGCTCCCTGGTCCTCATCCGGCAGCCTGTCAGGCTCAGTTCAACAATGCGGCATGGCACCCGCGCGCCGCGTCCCACCAGCAGCAGCACTGCTTCCTCGTCCAGGGCGCACCGGGGCATAATCCGGCGTTCCAATCCCTGCGCTGGGGGGCCTGCCCCGGTTGCTCCCTCCGCCATCACCTGCTCCGCCGGATTCCTCAATCCATCAGTGCTCGGCGGTCAGCTCCCAAGGGCGCGCCGCCGCGGGTTCCACGGCTTCGCGGCCCTTCAGCCGATCGTATTCATACAGGTCGCTTGTCGTTCCCAGCGACTCGTTGTACAAGCTGATTCCGCCGGTCAGTTGGCTCAGCTCCTCGCTGAACAGGTGAATCGCTTGCAATTGGCTCGCCGTTGCCGGCAGCTCAAATTGGGAGGTCTTAATGAACTTCTGATAGCCGCGGTCAAGCAATCGCGCCACCTGGCCCGCAGCCAGCGCGCCCGGCCTCTCCGCAAACGTAACCGGCGCAGTCTCAGCCTCTGTGCCCTGGGTGGGCACCAGAACCGCTGCCGCTCCATGCTTGCTTACCAGTACCGCACCGGCTGTATCGGCATAGGGCGCTATATCGAAGGAATGGGCGCGCAGAATGCTGAGCGTTTGATCGAAGTTCGGATTGCGGGTTTTTCGAGCCATGGTCGCTTCCAGTCTGAGAGGATATTGAAGTAGCTATCGTGAGAATCTTATTCCTTCTCCAATCTCGCATAACCGAAGTGCAGGCTGCAATTTACCGTGGAAATAGGCCCAATGCAATCGAAACTCGGCTCCTCCCTTCCCCAGCGCATCGGCAATACTCCCCTTGTCCAGTTGGGCCAACTCTCGGGCGCGCTGCCAGGCATCACGCTGCTCGGCAAAGCTGAGTGGACCAACCCCAGCGGCAGTGCGATGGATCGCGCTGCGGCAGCCATGGTCCAGGACGCCAGGATGCGCAGTCTGCTCGCTCCCGGCAAGACGCTGCTCGATGCATCGACCGGAAATACCGGCATCTCCTTCGCCATGCTTGGCGCGGCGCTCGGCTTTCCGGTACAACTGGCCATTCCCGCCAGCGTCTCGCCGGAGTGCAAGCGCATTCTTCACGCTCTTGGGGCGCAGGTTGACTGGACCGACCCCAGCCTCGGCTGCGACGGCGCCATTGGCCGCGCCCGCGAACTGGCCGGCAACGATCCCCATCGCTTCTGCTACGTCGATCAGTTCTCCAACGACGCCAACTGGCTGGCGCATTACCGGTCCACCGGCCCCGAAATCTGGCGGCAGACCGCTGGAAGGGTCACTCACTTTGTGGCGGGACTGGGGAGCGGCGGCACCTTCATGGGCACCGCCCGGCGCCTCAAAGAATTGAATTCCACGCTTCAGGCGATTGCCGTTCAGCCAGTTTCACCCACAAGCGGAATCCCAGGGCTTCGGCAGATCGGGACCTCAATTGTGCCGGCAATCTACAATCCCCACCTGGCCGACCGCCAAATCCGGGTGGAAACAGAAGCTGCCCATGCGATGGCGAAGCAGATCGCGCGGGACGAGGGCTTACTGGTCGGCATCTCGGCTGCGGCAGCGGTGGTGGCATGCCTGCGGATAGCTCAAGAAGAAGCTGCCGCCGGACGGAGCGCCTGCATCGTCACGGTGCTGCACGACGGGGCCGAAAAATATCTCAGCGAACCGTTCTGGGAACAGCCCTAAATTCTCTGCGCATTTCCGCGCAGTTGTTTCACGCAACCCCCGCACGAAGCGCAATGACATCAGCCCAAGGGCTCCGCTGCGCCGCGGTCGGCATCCAGCTCGGCCGAAGTCCGGCTGGCAACTCTGGTCTTCTTTGCCTGGGCGCAGGTTTGTCGAAGCGAGAATTCGCGGTAAATCCATGAAAATGGTTTTGAAGCCTCTTTACACGATGGCTTTCAAGGCTGCATAATCGACGAACCTTGGAACACCCGCTCTTCCCCGGCCCCCCCGCCTTCCCCAGCGCGTGATATCTGAGCAATTCAAGGAGGATCGAGTACATGCATAAGCTCAACCCAATTTTGTTGGGATTGTCACTCGCGGTCTGCGCCGGTTTGCCGGCCGCTGCGCAGGACGCTTCGCAAGCAACCGTTTCAGCGCCGAAGTACATGGAAATCACCGTGGAATACACCAAGCCAGGCAAAGGCGGGCTGGCCCACGACAAGACCGAGGGCGCATTTGTCCAGGCCATGACCAAGGCCAAGTTTCCCATCCACTACGTGGCCTTCAACTCGATGTCTGGGCAGGCGCGGGCGATCTATGTGTCTCATTTCGACTCCTTTGACGAGTGGCAGAAGGCCAACAAGGTCTTCGAGCAGCCTGCCGCCATGACGGAGTTTGAGCGGCTGAACGTGGCCGATGGCGAGCTGCTGGAAGGCACCAAGCAGTTGATCTTCAGCTACGTGCCCGATATGAGCTACCACTCCAAGACCCCCAACGCGCACATCCGCTATCTGGAAGCCCGCATCATTCACGTTCATCCCGGCCACGGGAAGGAATTCGATGAGCTGGTAAAGATGTGGATGGCCGCCGCGGACAAGGCGGGAAGCAGCGATCATTGGGGCGCGTACCGCATGGAGTACGGCGACCAGCTCGGTTCCTACGTCTTCCTCACCGGCGACGATTCCATGGCCGCTATCGACCAAAGCTACGCCGAGGAGCCCAAGTTCACGGCAGCCCTTAGCGACGAGGATAGGAAGAAGATGCGCGAGCTCCGCGCCGCGGCTATCGACACAGATCGTTTCGAGCTGTACTCGGTCAACCCGGTTCAGAGCTATGTGGGCGAGGAATGGATCAAGGCAGATTCCGCGTTCTGGAAGCCGAAGCCCGCTGCTGCCCCTGCCGCAAAGCCTGCCGAAGCGGACAAAAAGGCCAAGTAACAGCCGACTGCTGTCCAATCGACACCGGCCAATCCCGGCCATCCAATCAGCGGCTCCGGCATCGCCGGAGCCGCCTCTGCATGCGCCAGACTTCGAGAAAGCCGGCGGATCGTCTCCTTTAGAATGATCCTGAGATGCTTGGGAGAATGAAGGCTCCGCAACCTAGCCGGCTCTCTTGAATTGAGAGATTCATGGCGTTTTCGTTCCCCGGTCTGCGGCCAAAACTCCACTATCACCCAGCTCATCGACTACCAGAACTTCTGCGGCTTCAGCCCAAATATCCCCGAGGAGAGATCAGTGAATAACGGAATTCCCCAACTCACCGTGAAAGAACTCAAGCAACGCATCGATGCAGGCGAGGATGTATTCATCCTCGACGTTCGCGAGCCCTACGAGTATCAAATCGCCAACATCGGCGGAAAGCTTATCCCGCAAAACGAGGTGCCTAGCCGCCTGGCTGAGATCGATCGCGACCGGGAGGTCATTGTCCATTGCAGAAGCGGCGCTCGCAGCCAGCGCATTGCGGAGTTTCTCAAGCAGGCCGGCTACCCCAAGGTTGTCAATCTGGCGGGCGGCATCCTGGCCTGGAGCGATGAGATCGATCCAAAAGTGCCGAAGTACTGAGGAAGAAAGTGTTCCACAATATTCCAGTTGCGATGTTGGAACGTATGCGCGAGTTGGAGCAGATCGACTCGCGCGATCGCGCGGACGGAACGCCCCGCCTGCAACGGCTTCGCCAGATCCCCGCTGAAGTGGGAAAGTTCATCGCACTTCTGGCGGCAGCGGCGCCGGCTGGCCGTTGCATTGAGGTTGGAACCAGCGCGGGATACTCTACACTCTGGCTTGCTCTCGCCTGCCGAACCGTGGGAAAGAGGGTTACGACCTACGAGCTATTAGCTGAAAAGGCCAATCTGGCGCGGTGCACTTTCGACGCAGCAAGTGTATGGGATGTGGTCGAGTTTGTTCATGGGGACGCGTTGGATCGTCTGACGGAATTGAAGGAAATCGCCTTCTGCTTTCTCGACGCTGAAAAGGAAATTTACGCTTCTTGTTATGAGGCCGTCGTCCCCCGTATGGTGCCCGGCGGAATCCTCGTGGCAGACAACGCCATCCATCACCAAGCTACCTTGGGGCCCATGCTCGAACACGCGCTCGCAGATGAACGGGTTGACGCACTGATTGTCCCGATTGGCAACGGTGAGCTGGTTTGCAGGAAAAGGTGAAAACTCTTCACCGCCCACTACTGCGATGAGGGCGCTCGAATGGTTTCCCTTCCGAAGCGCAAAATCGGAAGACGGTAAAGGTCCCGCTGGTGCTGGTCGCGGTGGTGTCCATCGTCTCGAATTGCCAGACTGAAAACTCATGCCTGGTCACAGTCACAACACCTGTCGACAGACCCTTTAGTGCGCAATCTCCACCGGCCCCGGCCGTCCAGGTTCACCGTTTTTCAGGTTTTCCTCCACCTTGCCGAAGATCATCTTCCCGCTGGCGGTTTGCAGAACGCTGGTCACCGAAATCTCCACCGCCCTGCCGATCAGCCGGCGAGCATGGTCCACAACCACCATCGTCCCGTCGTCCAGGTAGCCCACGCCCTGGTTGTACTCCTTGCCTTCTTTCAGGATAAGCACATTCATTTTTTCACCGGGCAGCACAACCGGCTTCAGCGCGTTGGCCAGGTCGTTGATATTCAGCACCTCGACATGGTGCAGGTGAGCCACCTTGTTGAGGTTAAAGTCGTTGGTCACGACTTTGGCTTCCCATTTCTTGGCCAGCTCAAGCAACTTCAGGTCGACTTCGTGAATCGACGGGAAGTCGTCCGAGACAATCTGCACCTGAATGCTGGTATTCGACTGCATCCGTTGCAGCATATCCAGCCCGCGCCGCCCCCGCTGGCGCTTTGACCCATCTGTCGAGTCTGCCACAGTCTGCAACTCGCGCAGCACGAACTCCGGCACCACCATCATGCCGTCGATGAATCCGGCCTCGGCAATATCGGCAATGCGCCCGTCGATGATCACGCTGGTGTCAAGCACCTTGGCGCTGCGCCGGGTAGGCCTGTCGGTGCTGAAGACGGCTCCGAGCGCCGCAGGGTTCAGCAGGTCGCCCTTGCTCGCCCCCACCAGCAGGCCGACATAGGTCATGAGCAGCAGCACAAAGATCTGGATCACCGCCGAAGTGGCGCCGGAAAGCGGCGCGCTGCGCAGCACCAGGCAGAACAGCGCCGCGCCGAAGATTCCCAGCACACTGCCCACGACCGCACCAATGAGCCGCCGCAGGGTCAGTGCCCGCACCCGCAGCTCAAAGACGATGACCGCGCCTGCCGCACCGGCACCCACGGCTGCGCTCACCCATTCTGTCAAGCCAAACGGATGAAGGAAAAAACAGACCCCGGCTAGAAGGGCCACAAAAAGAAGACGAAGCAGAATCAGATCCATAAAAATGCCAACTTCCGCAGTTTGGAGGAAAATTCCTCCAACCTCGGTACAAGAGGCGAGTATGCGCATTGACGGGCGTGATCGTCAAGGACAGAGTATTCTCAGCGGGAGGAAACCGCATCCGGCAGCGCACCTAAACCCATGCTGGCGCGCCTTCCTCCCGGCGCAAACCCGCCAGCCGCGTGGTCTCCAGCTCGCCGCGATAAAACATGTTGAAAGTATCGAAGGGAATCAGCCGCTTTCCATCGGGATGCGCTATGTGAATGCAGCTCTTTTTGACGCTGCGCACGTCGAAGGCCTCGGCATCGATGAACTGGACAATGAGAATGCGAAAGAGATTCTTGTATCCCAGGTCCTTGGGGATAAATACTTTGGGCAGGCAGCACAGCAGTTCGCGCAACGTGCTGGCCTGCGACGCGGGCGAGTGATTGGTGGCAAAGAGCTTGAACAAATGATCCCGCAGCCCAGCTTCCTGCTCATAGACAATCGTGTTTCTGGCCCCATCGATCAGCACCTCGGGCGGCACCATTCCGGTGAGCGGAACCGTCTTCGAGCCCATCTTCAGCGCGTAGGCCATGGCCAGCGCATCGGGGTGGCAGGGGACGGGAATCAAGTCTTCCGGCCGGAAGACATCGGTCTGCTCCAGAATGCGCCGGCGGACTTCGGTGAGGGTGAGGCGGTGTTGCGCCGAGTCGAAGCCTTGGACGCGCCCAGCCTGCTGGACGGGTTGAAAGGTCACTCCGCGCACCGCCGGCTGGGTGAGCGCAAAGTCCACAATTGCGCCCAGTTCGCTGTCGTTCACCCCGCGTTCGACTGTCACCACCAGGGTTGTAGAGATGCCATGCTTGTTGAGCCGCTCCAGCGCCTTCTCGCGGATTGAGCGCAGGTCCGCGCCGCGCAACTGCATCAGCGGCTCGCGCTTGAGCGAGTCGAATTGTAGATAGACCTCGAACTGCGGCATGAACCCGGCTAGCCGCTTGGCAAACTCCTCGTCCTGCGCAATGCGGATGCCATTGGTGTTGACCATCAGGTGGCGGATGGGCCGCTCCTTGCACATTTCGAGCACGCGAAAGAAGTCGGGATGCAGCGTGGGCTCGCCGCCTGAAATCTGCACCACGTCGGGCTGCTTCTCGTTGCGCACCACGCAGTCGAGCATGGCTGCAATCTGGTCGAGCGTCCGATACTCCGTGCGGTGCTGGCCGCTGCCGGCGTAGCAGATGGGGCAGGTCAGATTGCACGCATCGCAAATCTCGACGAGGGTGAGGCAACTGTGCTGTTCGTGATCCGGGCACAGGCCGCAGTCGTAGGGGCAGCCCCATTTCACCGGCGTGTTGTAGACCATGGGCTGCTCCGGCACCTTGATAAACACCTCGCGCGCGCGGCGGTAGTAGTCCACATCGTCGGCGACCAGCACGCGCGCGTGGCCATGCTGCGGACAGCGCTTCAGCATCCAGACCTTGCCGTCCTCGAAAACAATCTTCGCGTCAACGCGGCGGTAGCAGGTGGAGCAGATGGAGATGGCGACGTCATAAAAGAGATAAGGGCGAAGCTTATCGGTCATTGAAATTCTCCTGAATTCCAGTTCAGTTACGCGATCATCACAGAAAAAGGGAGCTAAGTATCCAAGCCACAATAGAGCCAATCAATAGTGCAAGTGTGACAAGGAGGAGAATTGCTTGGAGGAAGCCCAGGCCAGAACCAGAATCCGCGGAAAAAGGTGAAACGGCGCATAGACTAAGCTGCAAGATAACCAAAGCGGTTAGCACTATAACCGCTTTGGCATTACCGCTCGATGCCTTCCACCATACAAGAGTATTCATTGCAACCTTTCGGCACCGCGCAGATCTTAACTCAGCATGTGTTGGAATACTAATCCTTGGAATCCTCGTCCTGCTTCTCATCGAGCAGACGCTGCGGCTCGGAATTTTTGCGGCTGAAGCTGGCCACTGCGGCCATCACCACCCAGAAAATGGTCGCAATCGCCAAGCCGATCGCAGAGAAAACCATGACAATGAGCGACAAGGCGTCGATAGGGCCAACGCCGAATTCCTGAGTGTTCTTGCCGATGCCGTGCGACCCAAGAAAGAAATCCAGCCCGCACAGCCCGACGCCCAGCCCGAAGGCCACGGCCAGCACGGCAACGATCTTTGCAAATGGAATGCGGTCAACCAGCGGCTTGCTCATGGTCTCCTTTCCTCGCGCGCACTTCGTCCAACATCAGAACGAGAAACCCCGCCAGACAGCTCCATTGAATCAGATTGAGCCCATGAATGAGCGGCTGCGTCTTGAGAAAGTCAATGGCCACGCGCCACGCCAGATAACCGCCGAGAAAGATGCGAAACCGCGTGCCTTCCGGGAGCTTCGCTCTTTTGCTCAAGACGATTCCCAACAAGGCCAGAAAAAGTATCTCGTAGATCTGCACCGGATGGCGTCCGATGCCGTCGCCCAGATTGACGGCCCAGGGCAGGCTCGTGGGCTTTCCATAGGTATCGTCGGCCAAGCCGGCCACCAGGCAGCCGATGCGTCCGACTGCAATCCCCACGCACAGGGGCAGCGCGAACAGATCGCCCGTGCGGCGGTGAATTCCACTGATGCTCTTCGCGATCTCGACGCCCAGCCAGCCGCCCAGCAGCCCGCCCACAATGGTCTTGCCGCCCGGCGAAATGAGCAGCGCCAAGAGCCTGCCCTGCGCGTGGGCCGCTTCGACGGTTGGCCATTGCTCGGCCAGCCCCAGCAGCCGGCTGCCAATCAACGCACCCACGGCAGCCGCGGCCAGCACCGTCCAGCGCTGCGGCTCAGCCAGCATGTCCCCGTGCCGTGCGCGAAGCCGACGAAAGACCGCATACCCCGTCGCGTAGGCAAGAGTCTCAAATACCGGGTGCCAAACCGGGTGGGAACCAATCGGAATCATGGTGGAAGTATAGAGGCCGGCACGCCCCGTTCCAGCCTCTTCGGAAGATCAATCCGTGCTGAATCCGTTTCGAGCGAATCCAACTGCCGCAAGTCTTCGAGCCTTGCTTACGAAGCCACGGCGAACTCTGTCACCTGCGCCATCCGCACGGAGCCTTTGCGCGGGCCGCGCTTGCGCGTGCTCATCACCTTGACCCGCTCCAGCAACTCCTGCGGGGAGCAGTTCTTCTTGGCCAGCAGGGCGTCGGCCGCGTGCATTTCGCCGCCCATTCGTTGCGGGTCGCCCAGCAAGATCATGGGAACATGCGGCGCAATCTGCTTGAGGCGGTCTACCAGTTGATTTCCATTCATCTGGGGCATCGCGAAGTCGGCCAGCACCAGGTCCACCTGGAATTCGGCAAAGATGCCGATCGCCTCCTGGCCGGTGGAGGCTGAAACTACACGGTATCCGTTGGTTGCCAGCATGAACTTGAGCACGGAAAGCTCCTGTTCATTGTCGTCTACGCAGAGAATAATCTTCTTCGGCCGCATGATGTGGGGATACGCTCCTTGGTTCAGTTTTCTTGTCCGTCGTTATGGCAACACCTCGCCCGTGCCCGTTCTGGTGGCGGACTGGCGCAAATGATTTCCAAGGCGGGCGAACGCGGGTGATGTTGTCGCTTTCTGGTCGATCTTGCCACCCCGGCAGCCTTGCGTGGAATGCCGGCTGCCCAAGAGGGCGCGGCGCTCACGCAAAGCTGCGTAGGGGCAATCGCTTCACAGGAAGTTGACCTTCATTCGCGATCGGTTTCTGTTGAAGACCTAGGGTCAAGGCCAGCATAGGAGCCGGTTAAGTTGTTTCAATGAAAGCCAAGGTTACGAGGCTTTGTAGAACTTGAAAAGAGGGAAAGGTAAGCGAAATCCAACATGAAAATTCCCTTGAAACAACGGAAAAACAGCTAGGCTTAACACAGTCCGTCACTTGCGGCTATCAATGCCTGTTGAAAGCATGTGCATCACGGCAGGAAAAGCCGGCCTTTTGCTACAAGAACGGTGCTGCCCGCCACGCGCACATCGGCGATCTTCGCCAATTGCCCTTGCGCAAATCCGCTCAGGATCTGCGCAGACAGATACAGCTCGCTGGGACGGCCGATCTCTATTCCCTGGCATAGAGTGATGCGCTTGCCCGTCGGCACTGCGCCGCGACTAACGAGGTAGCTGATCGCGCACCCGGCCGCCGATCCCGTGGCCGGATCTTCACCGCCATAAAACTGCATGCGGGCACGCCACTCCGGTTCCTGGCCGCTGGCGCATCCTGTTGCAGGCCCAAGTACATAAAACCAACGCGCCCCGCGATCGCGCAGCCACTTCGTCGCCTCTTGCTGCATCACATTGAGCCGCGCCAAGGCTGCTTGCGAGCGCAACGGAACGATGGCGAAGGCCGTTCCCGTGGAAACAATCTGCGGCGGCAGCGTGGAGTCCAGGTCTTCCGGGGTCAGCCCGATCAGCGGGGCCACTTCCCCATAGTCCAGCTCCTCTCCAAATTCCGGGTCCCGCTGGGTCATCTCGCCGAACAAGCCTCTGTCGGCAAACCTGACCGGCACCGGGCCCACATTGAGGGCCAGTCTGATCATGCCTGCCTGCACGGTCTCGGGCGCCGATAGCTTGAGTACACTGGCCGTCCCCAGCGTAGGATGCCCCGCAAAGGGCAATTCCTCCTTGGTGGTGAAGATGCGCACCCGCACACCCTCCGCCTGCTCCACTGCGGCTGCACGCCGCTCCACGAAGGTTGTTTCAGACAGATTGAACTCACGGGCAATCGCCTGCATCCGTTCAGTTTCCAGGCCAGCGGTATTCATCACCACCGCCAGCGGGTTGCCGGCCAGTGCCGTATCGGTGAAAACATCCACCACGAAATATTCCAGTTCCATGCAGTGCCTCGATGCCATTGTCGGCATAGTGGAATTATGAGGCCACTAGCGATGTTGAAGGCTGTGGACGAGCGGTGGGAATCGGACCCAAGTTCCTTGCGGCTCGGATGGAACCCGTCGCCGCGGCATTTCGTAACCCTCAGGAAGATGGAACAGCCTTACAGATGGGATTGGGTGGAGGCGCAAGCTGCGCAGTCCGTCGAACTGTGGAATCGCTGCGCTGGGCACACTCTTCCAGCCATGCCGCGCTTCTCCGAGACAGAGCAGCGAAAGCGCGAGAAGGCTTACGATCAAGGCCTGCGAGCCGTCAGTTGCGAGGCGCACAAGGCTCCGCGCACTCAAAGCGAGCGACTCCGGGCGCAGCAGCGCATTGTAGAGGCATTTCCAGGGTTCGCGGGCGTCGCGCTTGGGCTGGACAACGAAGCAGTGCAACTGCTCACCGGCAGCTTCTTGCCAGTGGGCACGCAGCTTGCGCGGTGGGCGCGCGGCTTTGACCGGACCCTGAGCATGACCGACATCATCCAGGCATGCCGCAACGCCTGGACAGCTTGCGGCTTGCAGGCGCTGCTCGGCCAGCCCATGGAGCTCACGCCATCGATCCTGGCCTATAGCCTTCTTTACCCCTACAGCGACAACGATCTCGACCACCCCGGCATATCCAGCGCTGAGAAACTCCGAATCAGCGAGCGCTTTCGCCAACGCCTGCTCGGTCTTGGGCTGCCCACCCGCAACTCTCGTGAAGCAGCCGTCTGGACCTTGGTTCGGATGATCGAAGAGCAATACCCGCGCGCGCTTTACCCGCAGGTCTTCGATTGTCTCCTGGCCATCCATCGAGCCCAGGAGGCAAGTCTCGCGCAACTCGAAAAAGGCCTCCGGTGTCACCCTTCACTGGATGACTCCGAGGTGTTGCTCATCAGTTGCGCCAAAGGTGGAACCTCTGTCCTGGCCAATGCTTGTCTCGTGCAACCTTGGCTCGCGCAAGATGAAAGCCAATTCTCTTTCGAGTGGGGGGTCCTGCTGCAACTGGGAGACGATCTGCAGGATGTTCGCGAGGATCTGCGGCGTGGATCGGTCACGCACTTTACCCGCGCCGCCGCTCAGGGCAAGCCACTCGACAGCCTGGTCCTGCAGCTACTCAACCTTAGCCAGCATGTCGCGGACCGCATGAACCGCCTGCCCAACGGAACGCCCGGCCTGAAGGATCTGCTGCGCATGAGCTGGCGCTCGCTCATCCTCATGGCAGTAGCAGACCTCCAGCATCTCCTTTCTCCTGCATTCCTGGCGGAGCTGGAACCATCTTCCCCATTTCGCTTCGATTTTCTCCGTTCGCGCAATGGCAAGCTGACCCGCCGGCAATCCCTCTACTCCATCCTCTTCGACGCTTTTCTTGAGGCCGGTCCAGACGAGCCCAGCGGCCTCTCGCTCCCGAGCCAATCCGTCCCCTGCGCTGTGGATTCACCCCTTGCCGATCTTCGCTCCCTGAGCAACTCTTTTGCCTGAAGGCAGCCGAGCGGATGGGAATCCTCGAACATGCTGGGCGACCCGCGCACAGGATGTACAAGAGGCGCGAGAATGCTTTAGCCTCAATTCTCAGGCTGGCAGCCGATTGGAGGCGCGATGAACGATCCACACACGACCGATCCAGCGCTCGAAGGCCTGCTCGAACGGGCGCGCGAGGCCGCTCTTCACTCGTATTCGCCCTACTCCGGCTTCCGCGTCGGCGCGGCACTCAAATTGACGAACGGGAATGTCGTCACCGGAACCAATGTCGAAAATGTGAGCTATGGACTCACCATCTGCGCCGAGCGTTCCGCGCTGGTCAGCGCCATCTCGCAATTCGGACCTCAGATTCGCGTCGAAGCCGTCGCCGTAGCCAACTTGAATGACGCCGCCAGTCCGCCCTGCGGCGCCTGCCGTCAGGTTCTAGCCGAGTTCATCCAGCCCGCTGCGCCGGTGATCTTTCCGGCGGCGAATGGGATTCTCACGATGCCCTTCTCCGAATTGCTGCCGCTCGCCTTCGACATGAAACAAGAAATGAAGCTTGATCGCCATGAAGCAGACTGACCCTATGCCGCCTGAATCCGCTCCCTTCCACATGATTGACCTCATCCGCAAAAAGCGCGACGGCGGCACACTCGACGCGCGCGAAGTCGGCTTCCTCGTCAACGGCGCGGCCAGCGGCTCCATTCCTCTCGAACAGCTCTCCGCCTGGCTCATGGCAGCCTGGATTCGCGGCCTCTCGCTCGACGAAATCCGATCGCTCACCCTGGCCATGCGCGACTCTGGCGAGAAGTTCTCGCCCGCGCGCCTGGGCAAGGTTGCCGTGGATAAGCACTCCACCGGCGGCGTTGGCGACAAGACCAGCTTTCTGGTCGCTCCCATCGTCGCCGCATGCGGCTTGACCGTGCCCATGATCAGCGGTCGCGCCCTCGGCCACACCGGCGGAACGCTCGATAAGTTGGAGTCCATCCCCGGCTATCGGACTGCATTAACTCTGTCACAATTTGAGACAGTCCTCATCCGCTGTGGCGCGTCCATTGTCAGCCAGACCCCGGCTCTGGTTCCCGCCGACCGCGTCCTTTATGCCCTGCGCGACCGCACCGGCACGGTCGAAAGCCCCGGCCTCATCTGCGCTTCCATTTTGAGCAAGAAACTGGCAGCCGGTCTCAACGCCCTGGTCCTCGACGTAAAGACCGGCTCGGGCGCGTTCCTGCGCAAGCGCGAAGACGCCGAATACCTGGCCGCCCTGATGGTGGCCACCGCCGAAGCCGCCGGAACCCGCACCGTGGCCCTGCTCACAGACATGAGCCAGCCGCTGGGCCGCGCCGCCGGCAACTGGATCGAGGTTGCCGAGTGCGCCGAGTTGCTGCGCGGAAATCGGCCTGCCGAGAGTGAGGATTTACGCGAGCTTTCGCTGATCCTCGCCGGATGGATGATTCACCTTGGCTGGAAGGCCGCCACGCCGGAGATGGGCTATGCGCTTGCCGACGCAGCGCTCGCCGACGGCTCTGCCCTGGCTGTCTTTTTCAAGATGATCGAAGCGCAAGGCGGCGATATTGCGGCCTTCGACGATCCGGCGAAATTCCACAAGCCTGGAGCGACCCAGGTTCTCGAAGCCTGGGAGACCGGTTTTATCTCTGAGATGGACACCACAAAGATCGGCTGGGCCGTTCAGCGTCTCGGCGCAGGCCGAGAAAAGGCAGGCGAACCAGTCGATCCGCACGCCGGCATTCTCTTCCATGCCCGCCGCGGCGCTCATATCGAGCAGGGCCAGCCCATCGCCACCCTTTACGCCACGCGCCCTGCGTTGCTTGCGGAACCCATCGCGCTGCTCCGCGAGGCAATCACCATCGCCGGCACTCCGCCCCTTGACTTGCCCCTTGTCAGCCGCGTTTTCACCCGCGAAAATGCCGAGGAGCATCTGCGGAATACGATAAGGTAGTTTTCAGGGAACAGGGAACAGGGATCAGGGAACAGGGGTCAGGGATCAGGTTATGAGTCGTTATCGGCTGGGAGCCCCACCCTCGCCGCGTTCTTGTTTTTGCGGCTAGGGGGGGGTCCTTGACGCTGAACCCTGATCTCTGACCCCTGACCCCTGATTTCTGAGGAGTGACCGACTTTGGTTCGATTCACCGGAATTCTCGGAATTCTCGCCGTGCTGCTGGCGGCATACCTCGGCTCAACGGATCGCAACCGCATCCGCTGGCGCACGGTTGCCTGGGGACTCGGCCTCCAGTTGACCTTCGCCTTCATCGTCCTGCGCTTCGACTACGGACAGCGCTTCATGATCTGGGCCGGCGGCGTGGTCAAATCGATGCTCGCCTCCACCTACGCCGGAACCCAGGTCGTCTTTGGTCAGCTGGGCCTGCCCGGCGGCTCCATGGGCTCCATCTTCGCCTTTCAGGTGCTGCCCACTATCATCTTTATCTCCGCATTCTTCGCGGTGCTTTACCACATCGGCTTGATGCAGATCGTCATCCGAGGCCTGGCATGGATCATGCTCAAAACCATGCGCATCAGCGGCGCTGAAAGCATGAACGTGGCGGCCAGCATCTTCATGGGCCAGACCGAAGCCCCGCTCACCATCCGGCCATTCCTCTCCGGCGCTACCCGAAGCGAGCTCATGACCATCATGACCAGCGGCATGGCTCACGTCTCCGGCGGCATCATGGCCATGTATATCGCCCAGGGCGTCGCGCCCGAGCACCTGCTGGCCGCCGTCATCATGACCTCGCCCGGCACCATCCTTATCTCCAAAATGCTCGTCCCCGAGACCGCCGTGCCCGCCACCGAGGGCCGGGTCGTCATTCCCAAAGACGAACTGCACAAAGACGAGAATCTCATCGGAGCCATCGCCCGCGGCACCATCGACGGCGGCAAGCTGGCCTTCAACGTAGCGATCATGCTCATCAGCTTCCTGGCGCTGGTAGCCCTGCTCGACAGCCTGCTCGGCTGGGTACACATGCACAACGGCCTGCACTGGGTGCCCGGCTCGCTCGGCCAGATTCTCGGCTTCGTCTTTGCGCCCGTGGCATGGCTGATCGGCGTTCCCTGGCACGACTGCACAGCCATCGGCAACCTGCTCGGCATGCGCATGGCGCTCAACGAAGTGATCGCCTATATCTCGCTGGGCACGCAAAAGGCCGTGCTGGCCCCGCGCTCCTTCATCATCGCCACCTTTGCCTTGTGTGGCTTCGCCAACCTCAGTTCCATCGGCATCCAGATCGGCGGCATTGGCGCACTGGTCCCCGAGCGGCGAAACGACTTAGCCAAGTTAGGCGTCCGCGCCATGCTAGCCGGCACCATGGCCAACCTCATCTCCGCCTCGATTGCCGGAATGTTTCTGGGGTAGAGAAATCATGAGCAAGCCACTCGGTTCCTATTGGGATGTTCTTGAGCCGCAATTTAAGGCGATCAACATCTATAAAAATGCAGAGACGTTGGCAGCCTCCATTGCTGACATCCCTCGGTACATCGTCCTGCTCTATGCAGCACACATGTGTCAGTCCGAAGTGCACAACGGTGGGTTCCTCCAGCTTTTCTGGAACAGTACCGGCATCATCGTCCCCGATGCGATAGAAGCATACAAAACGATTGGAATGCCTATTCTCGCATCGTTGCTCGAACAAGCTGTGCAACCGCTCGGCTTGCCCTACCCTCTCGATCGGGATGATCGCTGGGATGCTCTGCTTCGCGCCTCGGGATTGGATGAGGCAGAGCTGGAAGCGATATTCAAAACGACGGACAATTTCTATATTGGCTTCGTGAAAGCCACGAAAAACCTGCCGTTCGACGATCTTGATCGCGAGTTTTGGGATGCTGTCAAGACAGAGAGCGGAGGCTTTGAAACAGCAGCCACGAGATACGCGCAAAACCCGTTCCTATTGCAATAGCTCAACGCCGGGTGCCCCACCCTCGCCGCGTTCTTGTTTTTGCGGCTAGGGTGGGTTCGCACGAACCCTCGACAGACGGTCTCACGATTTTCCGTGCATCTTCAGACCAAGCCGTCTGCCAGCGGTCCACGGCGATTCAATCTCCTCAATCCCCATCTCTCCGGTGAGATAGTGGTGGAAACTCGACCACCGCCATTCTTCTGGTCGGGTAACCAGTCCGCGCGTTACAGGGTTCCGGTGAATGTAGCGGAGCTTCTGCGTCCGCTTCGCCTCCGAATGAGTGTTGAAATCGTAGTAACGCGCCAGCCAAAATGGACGCTATTCGGATTGCTTGGCGACGGAGGTCTTCAATGCCTGGATCGCGCGATCCAGCAGCCCGCGCCGTGGCTCTGAAACCAGCAAATGAACATGCTCGGGCATCACAACATAGCCGAAAACACAGAAGACATAGCGTCTGCGCATGGTTTCGAGAGCGTGTTCAAAGAGTTCGCAGACTGGGGCGATAGCAAGATAGGGAAGCCGGCCATGGCAACTGAAGGTGAGGAAATGGAGATCCTCACTCTGTTGGAACCGTGTGAGCCTGGAAGGCATAATGGGGGCAGTTCACTCCCACCCTGGCGGCAACAACAAGAACGCCGCGAGGGTGGGGCACCCATACGTTTGGTGCATCAACCAGGGGGTCAGAGACCTAGTTGGTCAGGTTGTAGGTCAGGCCGAAGGGATCCTTGACGTAGCATCGGGGGAAGTCAGGTTCGTCTTTGACGACCTGGCATCCTTTTGCCACGAGCCGCTGTTTGGCGGCTTCGACGCTGTCCACCGTGACTTCAAGGACAGGCCCCAGCGACGGGCCTTTCTCAATGAAGAGATTGATGCGCCTGCCATGCAGGCTGATCATCTGCGGGTCTTCGCCGGTGATCTCGAATCCGAGCTGCTCGACGTAGAACGCTGCGGCGGCGGTTGGGTCGGGCGCTTGGATGAGTATGTCTGTGCCGAAGGTGTTTGCCATGGGTGCTACCTCCTGGTGAAAAGAGTTGTCCAGTTTGTGGCGAAGGGAGGCAATGCGACCTTCGCAAACCAATCATCTTCCGCAAGTATTCCGGGAAGGTTTACCGGAAGCGTGTCAATCAGAATACGCCAACCCTCCATGTCCTCACCTACTTCGACAAAACCTCCCACGGTTTCGAATTCAAAACAGATCAAGTCGTACGAAAAGACGTCGCGCTTGAAGGCGGAGACCCTCACGACGTCGCTCCATGTGAATGCATCCTTCACTACAGAGCCGTCGTCTTCATAAGTAATGGTCCGCGTCATACCGGATGGGTCGCACAGAATCGCGCCGTGCCATAACCTTGTGCGAGGCGACCGCAGATATTCGGTCAGTCGAGTCAGCCAGTTCGACTTTGCAAGCTGAGTCTCCATTGAGAACCCTTTACCCCGCGAGTCAATTGGATCTCCACTGCGTCAACTCGCGGGATCAATCTCTTACCCGCGCTTTTTTCCGCCGGGAGAGCCGGTGCGCTTGGGCGCGCCGGGCTTGCCTTTGTAGCTGGATTTTGGCCCGCCAGGCCTCGGTTTGGATCGTGCGCCGGAGGCGGGCTTGTTGGGGCCTCCGAAGCTGGGCTTGGGCTTCCATCCGGGCTTGCTCGGCGGCCTGGAGCCTGACGGGCGCGGGCCGGAACCGGCTGCCGCGCGGGGCGTGAACGAGCCTTCGCCTGCGTCGCGGCGGAAGGGGCGCTTGGCGGGGCCGGAGGATTTCGATTCAAACGGGCGGCTGGGCGCTGCCCCGAAAGAGCGGCCACCTGGCTTCCGCCCTGCGGACGCAGACCTGTCTCCGGGCTTGCTGCTTGGGCGCGCGCCGCCGGGGCGGGGCATACCGCTGCTGGTGGTGAAGGGGCGAGCCAGGCCGCCTTCGCTGCGGAAAGGCTTGGATGCCCTGGGCCGGTCGGAGGCTGGACGATCGGGGCGGGAATAGGGAGCGCTAGGGCGCTCGGGCCTGGATCGGGGCGCGCTCGAACGCTCCGAGGTTGGGCGATCTGGACGAGAATAAGGCGCGCTGGGCCGGCCAGCATAAGGCCGAGGGGCGCTGGAACGGCTGGGCGCGGGACGATCCGATCCCTTGATCTCTTCGATGTGGAGGTTTGGCGGTCTCACCGGGCCAAAATCCTCGTCGCGGTCTTGCGTTTCGCGGGGCGGTGCGGGTGGCCGCTTGAAGGCAGGCCGGTCAGTCGCCCCAGGCTTTGACCATGCTGGTTTGCCTTGGGCCGGCTTGCCGCTGGCGGGCTTGTTGAATGAAGGCTTGCCGAATGCGGGTTTATCGCCATAGGTTCGGCGCGCGGCGGGTCTTTCTCCATCGGGCTTTGCCAGGGCCGGTCGCTCTCGGAAACCGCCGCTTGAGGCGGGCTTTGCTCCAAACGAGCGGCCAGCAGCGGGCCTGTCGCCATAGGTCCGGCCAGCAGGTGGCTTGGCGCCGAAGGTGCGGCCCGAAGACGGCCTGTCTCCGTAAGGCTTTGGTGTAAAGGGCCTGGCTGCGGGTGGTCGGCTTTCGCCGGTTTCGCCGCCGGCAAAGCGAGCGGGCGGAGGCGCTGACCGGTCGTCTTCTTGCCAAGCGGGGCGAGAGGAGGGGCGGAAGGCTGTATGCCGTGGAGAGCTGAAGTCCCGGCCGGCAGGGCGTCTGGGGCGCGATCCCTCTTCGGCACCACGGACCGGACGGACTCTGCTGCTGCGCTCATCGCCGCCCTCATTGAAGGCTCTCTTGGGGAGATAGTCCTTCGGGCCGGGGGCAGGCCGTTCTTCAAAAGACTTGGCGGCAAAGGCCTTCGTCGGGCGGGCGCCGGTAGCGCGCGGCAATACTGTGGGCAGCTTGCCGGCGTCAACCAGATTGCGGCGGCGGAGATCCTTGGATTTCGGTGTACGCAGCGTGCCGTCGGCTGCCTTGCGCAGCAGGTCGAGCTCGCTCGCATCCAGCTCACGCAGATTGCCCGGCTCCTGATCGAGGACCAGGGGGCCGTAGCCCACGCGGCGAATCTTCTCGACGAAGTGGCCGACCTCCTCGAACATCTTGCGCAGCTCGCGGTTGCGGCCTTCAATGAGAACCACTTCGTACCAGGGATTGTCGCCCTGGCGGACCTGGCGGATGCGGGCCGGCGAGGTCCGGACCTTCTCCGAGCCGGGCTTGCCGCGCTCAATGGTGACGCCGGAACGCAGCAGGTCGAGCTCGCCTTCGGTGGGCTGGCCGGCTACCTTGACCAGATAGGTCTTTTCAACACCGGCTGCGGCGCGCGTGAGTCGGTTAGCCAGTTCGCCGTCGTTGGTCACCAGTAGCAGGCCTTCACTCATATAGTCGAGGCGGCCGACGGGGTAGAGGCGCTCGCGCATCTTGTCAAAGAACTGCATCACCGTGGGCCGGCCTTCGGGGTCCTTGACCGTGGTGACGAAGCCCTTGGGCTTGTTGAGGACGAAATAGCGGAGGCGCTCATCGCCCTGGAGCAGCTTGCCGTCGACGCGAATATGGTCGCGGCTGGAGTCGGCCTTGGTGCCCAACTCCGTGACTACCGTGCCGTTAACCTGCACGCGTCCCTGCTCGATGAGTTCTTCGGCCTTGCGGCGGCTGGACACGCCGGCCTTGGCGAGGATCTTTTGCAGGCGTTCCAGCTTGGCGGGCGGACGTGGCTTCGGATTGAACTCCGGCTCGTCTTCTTCGTCCTCCGAGGCAGCGGATTCATCCGGCTCGGTGCTGTCTTCGGCTTCGATTGCGGATTTGGCTTCTCCGTCGGTCTCGTCTCCGATGGGGTCTTCGATGACGGCCTCGGGGATTTCTGCTTCGGGCGCGGAGGTTACTACGGGTTCAGTTGCAATGGGTTCGAGGTCGCTGGTCTTTTTAGTCTTGCTGGTTTTCTTGGCCATTTGGGGAATTCTCAGTTTCTGCCTGCTCTGTTGCGAGGGTCACAGCAGGCGCGGCATCTGCTGGGGTTTCAGTGGTGTGGCTGGCCGCCATCACGGCGGTCGGGGTGGGTTCCGGGGTTTCCAGTGGGTCGTCCAAGGAATCGCCTGGGAGCTCTTCATCCTTCTCTTCGAGCTCCAGGCTTAGATCGAGTTCTTCTGCGCGGGCCGGCTCTGGTTCGGCCGAGAGCTCCGGCTCGTCTAGTTCGAGGTCGGCAAGCTTCTCGAACTCTTCCATGGAGGGCAGTTCGGCAACATCTTTCAGGCCAAAGCGGAGCAGGAACTCGCGGGTGGTCTTATACAGGATAGGACGGCCGATGACCTGTTTGCGGCCTGCGGTGGCGATGAGTTTGCGCGCGAGCAGCGAGCCGAATACGCCGGACGAATCCACTCCGCGAATTTCGTTGACCTCGGGTGCGGTAACCGGCTGCTTGTAGGCAATGACGGCCAGAGTCTCAAGCGCGGGCAGCGATAGCTTGAGCGCCGGCTTGAGGCTCTTGACAAAGGAACGGACCGCGTCGTGGCATTCGGGCTTGGTGCCCATGCGAAAGCCGCCTGCAATCTCGCGAATCTCAACACCGCGGCCATCGGATGCGTAGCTGGCGATGAGCTCGTCGAGCAGTTGGCGGATGACGGCGCGGACTTCGCGGTCGCGCTGGCGGGCGATGCGGCGGGCTTCGAGGTCGGCATCGGCGGAGGCTTCAAGAGTGTCTGTTCCGGCCACTGGATTCGCATCGGGGGCAGGTTCCGCCAGGGGCTCGGGAGGCGCGCTGGATGGTTCAGCAGGCAGAGCGACGGCTACGGCCTCACCCAACTCCATGGAAACGATGTGCTCGTGAGCAGGCTGGGGCAAAAGGTAGAGCGTCTCGGAGAGATCTGAGGTCTGGGCCGCGGATTCGGCGGCCTGCGCGGCAGACGCGGATTCCTGCTCCGCCTTCCAATCGAGGGCGTCTGCGGTAAAAAGCGCGGCGAGCTGGGCCAGTGTGACCGGCTCTTCCGCTGCGTAGATGACTGCTTCCAGTTTTGCTTTCAGGCTCATCGTTAAATAGGTACCTTAAGTATGGTACCGGAAGTGGAGGAAGGCTGCGCGCGGATTGAGGCTGCGCGGCACATTCAAGGGTGAGAAAGAGGCTGATCCGAGGGCGAGTGGCGTTACGCCTGGACACATCCCGCCAGTCATAGAAGAATTTGGTGAACCATGAACTGTGAACCTCATCACTGTTCACTGACCACTGTTCACTACCGTTATGCTCATGCGCCAATCAAGGCGGGCGTGGAAAGCGAGTAGGCAGGCATGGTCGCCGATGCGGTTGCTTCAGCCGGAGCCGTTTCAGCCGGCACATGAGCCAGTTCCCACGCCGAGCGGTCCTTGAGCAGGCGGGAGACCAGAGCCGTGTGCATGGCGTGGCCAGCGCGCTCGGCTACGACATGGCCCTCGATGCGCCGCCCAGCCAGGGCCAGATCGCCGATCAGGTCCAGCACCTTGTGGCGCACATACTCATCGGGGAAGCGCAGCGGGCCGTTCATCGGGCCGTTCGACCCCAGAATGATGGCGCTTTCCGGGCCTGCGCCGCGGATCAGGCCCATATCGCGCAGCTTCTTCTCGTCGGCCTTGTAGCCAAAGGTCCGGGCTGGCGCGATCGCCGCGCCGTATGTCTCGGCGGCAAGATCCACGTAGGCTCTTTGCTGTCCGATGGGCGCGGGGAAGTCGATGGCGTACTGGATGCTGTAGCCGGAGCCGGGATAGACGCCAATGAACTTGTTGCCCTCTCGCACCTCCACGTCGTGCAGAATGCGGATGGTTTCGCGGCGGCGGCGCTGGGTGCGGATGCCGACTTCGAGAAAGGCCTGTACGTAGGGCAGGGCGCTGCCATCCAAAATGGGAAGTTCTAAATTGTCCAGCTCGACGATCACGTTATCCACTCCCATACCAATGAGCGCTGAGAGCAGATGTTCGGTGGTGGAGATAAGTACGCCCTGGCGCATCAGGCTGGTCGCGTAACTGACTTTGGCTACGTTGCGGCCGTTGGCGGGAATTTCAAAGTTGTCAAGATCCGTACGGCGGAAGACAATTCCCGAACCGGCTGGCGCGGGAAGCAGGCGCATGGTTACCGGGGCACCGGAGTGAAGCCCAACCCCCGTAAACTCGATGGGCGCGGCGATTGTCTGCTCTAGGTGCGCGGGATTAGCCAATACTTCGTTCTCCAGCGGCGCGAAACAGTGCGCACTGGTTAGACTAGACCCGCTGGCGCATCTCCGTCTTGTGGCATTTTTGCCACACTATGCGCTTGCCAGGCCATTTTCAAGGACTAAAATCCGCCGACTAGGCCCTCAGCCAACCACGCGCAAGCCCTTCGACGCGTACCGAGCGATCTCGATATCGGGACTCACTAGCGCGAGCCCTTCCGCAGTTGCCTGTGCAATCAGAATCCTGTCGAATGGGTCTTTGTGAATCGGCGGCAGCCCGAAAACTCCAGCAATATGTTGGGGACGCAGTATCAGCGGAGCAGCGGCCAGTTGTTCGAGCGCTTCGAACCACCAGGTTCGCGGATCACCCACATCCAAGGTGCCTTTCATGCTTTTGAACATTACTTCCCAATACGAGACCACGCTGAGAAGATTCGGCCCGGCAAGAATCGCATTTCGCGCCGTCGTCGAGAGCGCATCCGGCTCGGAGAGAGCCAATAGAGCTGAGCAGGTGTCGAGGAGGAAGCCGTTCGCGCCGATACTGCCTCTCACAGGTTGCCTTCCAGGAAGCGGTCTGGATCGACGGGAGCGTCCCAGCCGGCCAACAGGCGAACGCGCTCCTTCATACCGCCCAGTCTCGCCTTGCGGCGTTCCGCAGGTGGCGGAGCTATTTGGGCGACAGGACGGCCATGGCGGGTAATGACCACTTGTTCGCCGCCCTCGACAATGCGGATAAGCTCAGTGAGACGGTTTTTGGCTTCCGCTGTACTTATATCCATCCTCCCATTCTAGCCATAATTTATAGCTATAGCAAGATAAGGATAATTGCGCCCAGGCCAGCCTATCGCTCACAACAGGCTCTAGAATCACTATGAAAGGTCAAACAGATGCTCACCCGCCCCGATCTTCCCGTCCCCATGCGCGCCTTGCTGGCGGGGGCGCGACGCAAGGAATCCGCCTTGTTTGACCTCATTCAGAAACTGGTGCGGGCGGAGTCGCCCTCCGACGACAAAGCCGCCGTGGACGCCTGCGTGGCGTTGGCGGCAGCTCAGGCCAGGGCATTGGGCGGGCGTGTGAAGTTGCACCGCCAGCGCGGGTTTGGCGATGTGCTGGAGGCGCGATTCGGGCCAAAGGCGCAAAAGATCAGTTCCGAGCGCCGCATTCTTCTGCTCGGTCATCTGGATACGGTATGGCCGCTCGGTACGCTCAAGACCATGCCCTGCCGGCTGGCCGACGGCCGCCTTTGGGGGCCGGGCACGCTGGACATGAAGGCTGGGGTGGCCATGGCATTTACCGCCATTGAAATGCTGATTGAGGCCAGGCTCCTGAATCGAGAGATTGTGCTACTGCTCAACAGCGACGAGGAAGTCGGCAGTCCTGTCTCGCGGCCCATCACTGAGCGGCTGGCGGGCGAGTGTGCCGCCGTCTACGTGCTGGAGCCGGCGCAAGGGCTGGCTTATAAGACAGCCCGCAAAGGCACTGGAGATTTTCGCATCGACGTGACCGGCGTGGCTGCTCACGCCGGCGTGGACTTTGAAAAAGGGGCAAACGCCATTCGTGAGCTTGCCCGCGTGGTGGAGACGGTGAGCGGCTGGACCGACCTCAAGCGTGGCATGACGGTGAGCGTGGGACTGGCTGGCGGCGGTTCCAAAACCAATGTGGTTCCCGCCGAGGCCTGGGCGGAGGTGGATGTCAGGATCGTCCGGAAGGCTGACGGGCCGCGCATCGAACGCAAGTTTGCCGCGCTCAAGCCGGTAGACAAGCGCTGCACGCTCGCCGTGACCGGCGGCATCAATCGCCCGCCCATGGAGCGTACACGCGGAACCGTCCGGCTCTACGAGCGGGCAAGGATTCTGGCGTCTGAACTGGGCTTCACGCTGGAGGAAGCCGCGACCGGTGGCGCTTCCGACGGGAACTTTACCTCAGCGCTGGGCATTCCCACGCTGGACGGAATGGGCGCGGTGGGCGACGGGGCGCACGCCCGCCACGAATCGGTGGTGATTGAACACCTCGCAGCCAGAACGGCGCTTCTGGCAGGAATGTTGGCCATGTGATAATCATTGGGCGCGCCTGATACACTCCGGGAAAGAGCAACGCTGGAGATCAACCAAGAAATGAAACACAGTGTTTTGATTTTTGCGATGGCGGTTTCCGCCGCCGCAAGCGCCCAAACCCCCGCCAAACCCAATGCGCCGGCCGCTTCTGCGCCTAAGCCAGCCGCTACGGCATCCAAGGCGGCTGCGCCAGCCGCCCATTCCGCTACAGCTTCTTCGGCTATCAAGCTGCCCCCCGGCATTCCTCCGGCCAAGGGCGTCCTGAAGATTGCTTTTTCCCTTCGTTACCAGGACATTATCGTCGGAACGGGCGCCGACGCCGAGCCAAACAAGCTTTATAAGGTCCAGTACACCGGCTGGCGCGCCGCCGACGGTGTCAAGTTCGACTCATCCTATGACCATCGTCCGCCGCTGATGGACAAGGACAACAAGCCGGTAATGGGCGACGATGGCAAACCCAAGCTCGGCGATCCGCAGCCTTACCAGTTCGCGCAAGGAATGGGCGGGATGGGCCGGGGCGGTCCCTTTCCGGGGTTCGATCAGGGCTTTGAAGGCATGAAGGTAGGCGGCAAGCGGCGTCTCTTCATTCCTTCGGAACTGGCCTACGGAACGCACGCGATGCCCGACCGTGGTCCGGATCATCCAGGGATTCCCGCCAATTCCGACTTGATTTTCGACGTCGAATTGGTGGATGTGGCCGATCTTCCGATGCCGGCGAATCATCCCGGCATGATGCCCGGTGGACGCCCGATGCCCGGTGGAATGTCACCGCATCCGCCAATTCCGGGAGTTCCGCCAACCCCGGCGCAACCCGGCGCACCCGCAGCGGCGCCCACGCCTGCTGCTCCGAACGCTGCTCCTGCCCCAGCGGCATCGGCAACGCCTGCGACTCCGGCTGCACAGCCAGCCCCAACGGCTTCAGCCCAGCCGGCGGCAAAGTAAGGCTGAGTACAACGGCATTCAAAAGGGGCACGGCTGTAGCCGTGCCCCTTTTTCAACATAAGGCGATTCCAAGTTCAGG
>Ga0302197_10000648_pt1 | contig 35120 bp, 27 predicted proteins | sample II_Bog_N2_1_FD_193526 | JGI IMG/M metagenome (GOLD analysis project Ga0302197, IMG submission 193526) | Peat permafrost microbial communities from Stordalen Mire near Abisko, Sweden - II_Bog_N2_1 | ecosystem: Environmental > Terrestrial > Soil > Wetlands > Peat | place: Sweden: Abisko... | reverse complement strand
ATCCGCTCCCCCTGGCTTCCTTCCATCACAAACAGCGCCGACCATTCCTGGTAAAAACTCCCGCCTTCGCGATCCACAAATCCAGTCACCGCCAGCAACTTGGCGCCTGCCGCCGGAACGCCGCCCGGCAGCGGTTCGGCAAGCGTAAGACCCGTCGAACTAACCTGCGAGACCAGCCCGACGTTGAACGTCACCCGGCGCACGTAATCCACGTCCGTCAGCGCCTGGCGCACAAACGCGCCAGAAACCGGCGCGCCCACATAGCCCGTCTGCCCCGTGTAGTCCACGTCCACCGCAATCATCGATCCGGCCGAAAACTTCGCCGCATCTGCCGCAGCTAGCACAATCAATGCCGCCGTTGAACCGCTCTGCGGAATCACCGCGGAAGAAGCCTGCGCCCCGTCCGCTGAGGCAATCGCACCGCTCGGCGCAGCCAGCAGGTTCATGTGCTGCGATCCTGTCGCCAGCGCCATCGTCAATTTGGTCCAGCTCAGGAACTCCAGGCTCACCTGCGCCGCAAGCGTTTCGCGCACCTGCTCCAGTGTGCTGGCGGGAATTCCCGCCAGCACAGCCGAGCTTTTGCTGCCGGACTTGCGTGCAAATGCCTGCACCCATCCCAGACTGATCCATGGTGCCGGAGGCGCATCCAGGTTGAACCCGCCCTGTTCCACGGGATCGAAGAGCACCGGCGTCTGCGTGACCCGATTCACCGGCGCAAAATAGCCGCGCACCCGCCGCGCCACCGGTGCAGGAGCCGAATACCAATTCACCGCCATCTACTCCCCCTGCTCCTGGTAGCTGTAAACCATCACACTCGCGGAACGGCTGAGCCGGTCCCTTTGAGTTGTCAACGGACCAAACCCCGGCTCGTCCCAAAAAACCTGCGTCAGCATTGCTGCTGGCGGCGTCGCTGTGTAGTTGAGCTTCGGCGTGTGAAAAGGCTCAAGCATCGCCGTCACCTCCTCATCCATCTGGCTCATCAGCCGCCCCCGGTCCAGCCCGCCGAAACTCTGCGTCCCGCATGTCTGGTACAGAATCTCGCACTGCTCGGCTGCCATCGTCGATGCCAGGTCCACATCCACGCCCACGCCCAGCCAGCGCAGCACATACACATCGTTGGGGAGCTGGTTGAACGGTGCTTCCGCTTCTTCCACCACGATTCCCGGTCGCACCGCACCGCGCAGCAAAATCGTCCGCTCCGGGTTAATCGTGACCAGTCGCGCGCGCAACGCCATATAAAACGAGTCTTTCGCATTCTGCATAACAAGACAGGGAGCAGGGGTCAGGGATCAGGAATCAGTAAAACCGCTCCTTGATCACTCTCCCTTGCTTTCCCATTCACCTTTCCGGGTCAATGTTCGTCGACAAATAGCCACGATTGGGCAAGACTGCTGATATAGGCAATGGATCGCTGACCCCTGATCCCTGACAACTGACCACTGTCCTTACACCGCCTGCTGCCGCGCTTCCCGCAACAACAGCCGGTACAGATACACCTGCCCAAAAGCCTCGTTTGAGGCGATCGATTCAATCAGGTAATCCTGCCCGCCCACCGTCACTGTCAGCGTCAGCGCAAACAGCGCCTGCGCCGATACCAGGTTCAGCGCGCTCACCTGCTGCTCCACACCGGTCGCCGAGACAAACAGCTCCCACTTCGACTGCCCGCCCTCCTGCCACACAGGCCGCAGCTTCCGCATCACCACCGGGCTCACCACCACATCGGCAAAGGTTGTTGCCACCAGGCCCAGCTCGGACATGTTGGTGTCTGTATTCGTACCCGTCACCCGCAGCAGCGCTGAAGTTCCTGTCATGCTTCGCAGCAAGGCGTCGGCCAGCATCTGCGGCGCTCCCACCGGATTCCGCGGCGCCGTATCGCTCATCGCTCACCCCAGCCTGTTCGCAATGTAAGGACGCAGCCATGCCTGCACTGTTTCGTCCACCAGCGAACTTGAAAAATACTGCATCTGCATTGTGTCCATCTTGGTCTTGCTTGCGTTCAGCGCCGGCGTCGACTGCGCATTGCGTACAATCTGCGCGCACGCGGTCTTCACGTCGTCGCCAATGGTCGCAAGTCCCGCCGTGTACGTCACTGAAACTTCGTTGTACGCCAGCCCCAGCACATTCCACGGCAGTGTCAGCTCTCCGGTATTCGGGTCAAAGTCCACCGAGCCCGGATCGATCGCCGCCCACTGGCTAGGCAGCGAAAATGCCAACGCGATCTCAGTCAATGGCTCGTTTGCCCTCTCGCCGCGCCGAGGCCTCGCGTACCGGCCCTCAATGCTCACCAGCGGAGTCGTGGCCGGCCCCAGCGGGGACAGCGGAAGATAACTCAGCAACACCGTCTGCGCCCCGCCGGTCAACCGCAGCCGCTCCGTGTACTGGATGACATTCAGGTCCGGCCGCCTGCAATAGCTGTTGATCAATGCCGTGGCGGCTGTAATCCAATCCGCCGTCGTTCCAGCCGGCAATCCATAATTCGGGTAATCCGCTGGCTGCAGATATGCCATAGTCCTTCCTTTCAACAATCGGGGAATAGGGTGTACGGAGTAGAGGTTTGGGAGTCCAAAGCAACATGCGGAAGCTTGATTCGCACCGTTCGTGTTTTCTGTTCCCTGTTCCCTATTCCCTGCCGGGGGCCCCAGCGACAGGTCTTCGTCGCTGGGGTGGCTACTCCTTGCCTTTTGCTTACCGGTCCACCAGCACCTGGTAGTGCGCGTAGTTCGCGCCCTTGACCACCGGGGCGCCAAACTTCACCGCAACATATTGGTGAGTCATCGAGTTCGGCAGCCCCAATTGGAAGATGCGCGGAGTCGGATCGCCCAGCCAGTGATACTCGATCAGATCCTCGGTAACAATGTAAGCCGGCAGCACTGCGGAACCCGAGCCCGGAGTACCTGTATAACTAAGGCTCCAGTCCGGAATCAGAGGCAGATCCCCCGCCTGTGTCGAAAGCATCTTCACCCGAATTCCGCCGGTGATGTTATCGGTATTCAACACCACGTTGAACTCGGCTTTCATCTCTCGATCAATCAGGTCCAACAGCACCGGGTTGGCGTAGATTGCCGTAGGCCGCACATAGTACCCATTGTTGGCAACCATCTGCGCAACAGCCGACTTGATGCCGTCCACAATCGAAGCTGTCGTCCCGATTGTGGTCGTCAGACCGCCGGCCACAATCTGCGGAATCACGCCCATATACTGCGTGGTTGTCGGCGTCGACAGGCTGGTGTCGTTGCCGTTCCACAAGGCCACATCGTGAGCCACCATTACGCCGCTCACGGTGTCCACCAGGTCCTTGGCCTGCAGGTAAGCGAACTGCTTTTGCTGTTCGCCCAGTTCGATATCGAAAAGGTTGTAATTGATTTGCGAAACAAGCGCCTTCAGAGGCACGCTCCGCTCCACACGCGTCGGGCTCACCACCGGGGGCACAATGCTGCGCGGGTTCACAAAACCCGCCGCACCCGGATTTGGAAGCGCGGTCTCCTCGAAAAAGCGCGATGGATGACCCGTCGCCGGAACCTGCTTGATGCGCTGCCCAAAGGGGCTCGAACGCCGGCAAATGTCGAAAATCTCCGTCTGATAAAGCGGAACTTCGATCGCGCCCGGCCCAATGTAATCTGCTGCTGCGTGAATGTCTGCAAAGGTTGCGTTCATAGGCTCTTTCCGCCCCCTCCATGGGGCCATAGCTTGAGTGATCAGTTGTCAGTTATCAGTCATCAGTTATCAGTTATCAGTTATCAGCCGCCAATAGCAGCAATCAGCTAGGACTGTTCACTGACAACTGACAACTGAAAACTGCTTTTAAGCAATCGCTCCCGCTCGCAGTAGTTGCGTCTTCACCGCGATGCGCTGTTCCAGGCTCAAACCGGATAACGCCGCGTCCAGCGTCCGTACATCCACTGGGCTCTCGCCGATTCCGTGCTTGGCCAGCATCTCGGATGTTGCAGCAGGCACCGTTCGCCGCAGCGGACTCACGATCGTCGCCGTGCCTGCGGCTTTCAGGTCGCCCAACTCCCGTTCGGCCTGTGCCAACTTCTCCGCCAGCTCCGCCTCCCGCCGGCTCTGTTCCACGGTTGCCGAGATCCTCTCCACCTCGCCGGTCAAGACGCTCTGCCGCTCTTCCAGCCAGTTCAGCGTCTTTTCCAGCAGCGTCGTCGCGGCCTCAAGCCGCTCCCCCATCCCACTCTCGTGCGTCTCCATTGACTTTCCTTTCCTGGTTATCACTTGTTGATTCGGCGCAGGCAGGCTACCTACCCTAACTCGCTGACAAAAGAAGCTCCGCAGTTTCGCGGAGCTTCTTTGCTAACTCGCTAACTTGCCGAGGCGCTTCTCTTCTAGCTCGCCATACGGAAGCTCGTCCCCCGGTACGCCGCCTTCTCCCGAAGGAGGATCGCCGCCCCGGTAAAGGTCACCCGGGTCAGCTTCCACACTTCCGCCCGCATATCTTCCACCCGCGCGTCGGCCAGTTCGTAGCTCATCCCCATGGCCTCCGGAGATTGGGCCTCGATCGCCGCCGCAACCTCCGGAAAATCCCGCGCGTACAAATAACCGCGCACCACCAGGCGCCGCCCGATCAGGTTCGCCTCGGTCAGCAATCCGATTTTGCGCCGCGCGTCATGGCCATCCCATCCCGGTCGGTAATCCACTGCCATTCCCAACAGCGATGGCAGCGCAGCCTCCGCCGCTTCGCGTGTCAACATCACCCGGTGACCACGCGCTCCCGCCGGAGCCTTGTCGCTGGCTGCGTTCACCACCGTCAATACCCCTTCGAACGCCACCCGGTTCGGGTGCCCTTCCACATGGGGAATCTTCACTGCCATCGCTTCCAATCGCATCCGCTTCCGTCCTCTGCGCTCGCCGCGCCTCGTATCTGACGTGCCAACCCGCTAACTTGCTAACTGAATGACTCGCTATCCTGCTAACTCGCCGACTTGCTGATCCTCTGACTCGCCAGGATGCTGCCCGAGCGGTCCCAGCCCCCGCATCGCCCGCACCTCGTTCACCGTCAGCACTCCGGCCTGCAGCAATTGCACCTGCACCGCAAGTTCTGTCTCCTCGTCCCGCGCGTTTAGCTCATTGAATACAAATTCGAACTCCCGCCATCCAACGCACTTGCCAAACAGATCCCGAGTTATGTGCCCGGCCAACAGCATCGCCAGCGGTGAAATCGCCCCGCGAAATGCCTCGTCCGTCATCTCCGCAGCCGTCGATTGGTTCACGTCCGCTTCCAGCCCCAGCATCAGCGGCGGTAGGCCAAACGCATTCGCAACCATCCGGATCAGGAACTCCTGCCAGGCCAGCCGCAAATCCGCGTCCGTCCCCTGCGCAAACCGCAACACCTCCGGCTTTTGCTCGCTTGAAATCAGCGGCACTCGTCCCGTTCCCTCAATTTCGTCCTGCCACCACCGGATCAGCCGGTCATGCTGCGCCGGCGTTGCCTCGTTCAACCACAGCGCATACTGCGCAACGCTATTGGCCGCCAATTTCCCCGCAAATCGATGCGCGCTTAGAAACTGGTTCACTGTTTCAAAAGCCACCTCCAGAGGCCCCAGTCCAAATGGCGTAAAACTCCGCGGATTCATTCGCACATACATCAACTGATCGTCGCGCAGTTCCACAGCGCTCGACTCCAGTTGCCCCGGCAGCGCCTGCGCATACCGAGGCGAATCCGGATCCCCATCCCACCGCCCGTTGATCCGGATCGACGCACCATCCACCGCCCAAAGCATCGCCGGGCGCTCCGGGTCGCCGGTGGGCTCCATCTCCATCGCGCCGAACCCGCCCGTCAGCGCATCTTCAATCACCTGCTCCATCAGCGTGCGAAAACTGTCCACCGCGTTCGGTTCTTCCAGCATCCGGCGTAGCGCCCTGAGCTTCCGCTCCGTAAACGCCACATCCCCAGACCGAACACCGCGCCGCACTCGCACCTGCCAGTCCATCGCCGCAACGCGGTCCTTGATCACATTGATCGCCCTGCGCACCACCGGCGTTTCCGCAAACCTGCGAAGGCTCACCGGTGTGGGCTTGGGCAAATGCTGTCCCGGAAACTGCACCGGGCTCAGAATCGCGGGCATAGCCAGCGTCTTGCGTTCCGCCCCCGCTTCCAGGCCGTTCGCATTCTTCTCCGCATCCCGGCCGTTGCGCGTCGCCTGCCTCCAGATCTCCCGCAATTGCTCGCCTACCTTCACGTGCACCTCACCTTGTTCCGCCCAAAACAAAAGGCACAACCCACAAGGGTCGTGCCTCGTTGACCGCCATTTGTGAGTGGTCAGTTGTCAGTGAATCGCTCACAGCGAACAACGTCCAGCCACTCTTACTTCACAACAAAACCAATCCTACCCCAAACGTAACTAATTATCTGCAAACGCGCGCCACATAATTCATATGACCCTAAGTCACTTTACACAGAACAGTTATTCCCGTTGAAAACAGGTCACTGACAACTGATAACTGACCACTGACAACTGTTTTTCACACCCGCAGTTCCCGCCGCGCCGTCTCCGCCACCCGGCCCAGGTCCGATGTCGTCAGCACCCGGATCAGGTGTTCTTCCATAGTCTCAACGCCGAACCGATACATCTCCAGCCGTTCCGGCTCCGCATCCGTCGCTCCCAGCTTCGCCGCCGGCTCAATCACCGCCGTCAGCTCCAACTGCGCCTTCTCCACCCGTTCCACACCAGACCGCAGGCTCGCCGCGGAAAATGCCAGCACCTTGGCCATCTCCACGCCAGGCTCCAGGCTCACCGCATGAAACATGCGAATCAATCCATTCGGCCGGTATCCCACGTCAATCCGCAGCGGGTCCCCAGGCCGCGTGTATTCTGAGGCCGCGATCCGTTTTCGCATCAGCTCCCAAACCCCGGCCCGTTCAAATTCCGTCCTCATCCGGGCCTGAATCGCCGCCCGCCCGCTCAGCCGCGGCGCCCGCTCTCGCGGTGGCGGCTCCACGTAAAGCCGCATCAGCTCCTCCACACCTGCAGGGATACTCTCCGCCAGGTATGCCTTCGGCTCCGTCATCTGCACCCCAAGCGACAGCGATTCCGTCAGCAGCCGCATCAGATTTCCGTCCGGCTCCTCCTGAAACCTCTTCCGCAGTTCGCTCTCCATCCCCTCCAGCAGCGCCGTGTCCGCCTCCGGATCCAGGCACCGGACCCTCCGCCAGTCGCGCGTGAAACGCACCTCGGCCGCATCCCGGCTGCCTTGTTCGCGCAGGATCACACCAATATGCACATACTCGTTCCTCACCGCGTCCGGAACATACCGGAGAAGCTGGAACTCGCACGCACGCCGCTGGTTTCCGCTGTTCATCATGTTAGCTCTCAGCCCTCAGCTTTTAGCTTTTAGCTTTTAGCTCTTAGCTCTTGGCTCTTGGCTCTTGATTGACCGCTCCCAGTAGTCTCGGCCGAGGCCAAATCCAAAGCTGGGAGCTGATAGCAGAAAGCTCCCCTTCAATTCACCCTTCCCGTCATGCTAGACCCCCATCTCCCCTTCTTCCAGTCCTCTTCCCCCTTTTTCCCTTCCACTCCCCATTTTGGAAATGGTCTCCTGTCCGACCGCCCGAATTCTTCAATCAGCTCCCGGATCCGGCTTCTCCGCGCCAGTAGCTTTTCCACCAGCCCTTCCATCTCGCTCAAGTCGCCGCCGTACCACTCCGGGGGCACCTCGTTCGCAGCGCCCCACACCGTTTCCGCGGGAATCGTCTCAAGCCGGGTCAGCCATGGCTCAAACGACTCCCACCCGCTGATCTCCCGGTATACATCATTGCGGTAATAGACGCCCCGCAGCGGAATATCCTCGAACCGCCATTCCCCGGCGTGAAAACAGTATCCGTAGTCGATAAAGACCGCCCGGTAGCGGCGCTCCCGTTGCTTCTTTGTGAACACCGCCTGCCGCCCGTTGGCATTCCCTGTCCACTTGTCCAGCGCCAGAATCCCGGCGAACTCCTCAAGGTTCCTTACCTCGGCAAGCTGTTCCTCGGGCAAAAAGTCCACCACCTGGCCTGGCATCAACCCACCCACGAACCGCGACCCGAACTGCAAACCCGGCTTGCACTTCTCCCGCGTCCGCCCCAGGTCCATTTCCAGCTCCGGGGTATTGTCCACCAGCCAGCTCGATACCTCCATCAACTCAACAGCCGGGGCCGTCAGACCCGCCGCCGCCGCCAGCCTCGATGCCAGAAACTCGTTGGTCAGAACCCTCGTGTGTTGCGGGTTGTTCTGAAACTTCACGACGTATGCATGGCCGTCCGCGCCCAGCATCAACTGGCCCTGCGCACCGCCCCGCATCCGCCGGATATGCTGCACCGCCAGAACCGCCAAGCCCGCTCTCCCGCCTTGTCTTGATTCTTCCTGAATTCTAAGCGCTTTCCCTTGGGACAGTGAACAGGGTGCACTGCACAGTGGACAGTGGTCGTTATCCAGATGCCGAGCGCACCCCGTCGAAATTGGTATCCTGACCGATAAAACAGGCCCCGGCGAGACCAATGCGCTTAAACGCACTTTCCCTGTGCACTGTCCACTGTTCACTGTCCACTGCTTCTCCCCGCCATCTCCGCCCGCGCCGACAGCCCAATCGCCATCGCCATCACCCGGTCGTCATGCGTTCCTGCTCGGGCCCCAGTTCCGCCATTCGCCAGGCGAACAAAGTTTCGGCATTCAGCCAGCAGCTTCTGGCTTTGGAACATCCCCGGAGCCTCCACCAGCGCCGCGCCCAGACGGCCCAGAATGGCAGGCCTGCTGATTGACGTGGTCAACCACCCCATCTGCCCTGATTGTCGATAAATCTTCGAGTACCCGCAGTTCGTCTCCGCAAGCGTCAACACACCGGTGCCATGATTGTTCCTCTCCACTACCAGCCATGCCCCGTTGTACTCCCGCGCCAACCCCGTAATCAGTCCAGCCAGCTCCAGTCCACCCATATGTCCCGCATACTCTGCGCACTGAAGCCCCGATTCCAGATCCAGCACCTCCGCCACGGAATAGTCCCCTTCGCTCCCGCCCCCGGCCGGGTCCACCGCCACCAGGTACCGCTTCCCCTTCACTGGCGGCAGCCACACCTCCAGCTCGCCATTCCTCCGCCGCTCCACCGGCTCCGCCGTGCATTTCAGCCGCTCCTCGATCACATCCAGCTCAAACACCGAATCGCCGCTCGCCCTGAAGCAACTCTCCCCGTCTTCCGCAAACTCCTGTGCGGCAAGCCCGCGAAAGTTCGCCCGAATCTGCCGACGGTATCCAATTTGTTCCAGATCCAGCCGCTTCCGCGCCATCAGATCGCGTTCTTCCTCGCTCAAACTCGATACATCCACCGCCTGGGCCCGGTAGCGCTGCTCCATCCACCACGGGAAAAAATGCCGCACCATCCCCGTCTCGCGCGCCTTCTGCCACTCTTCGTAGAAGCAGCCCCCCACGCCCTCCGGCGTCGACTCCAAAATCAGCTCTCCGCCCGGCGCCAGAGAGGCCCGCAGTCCGGCCAGCGTCTCCGCTGGGTTGCCCGGCCAGCGCGCCAATTCAGAGCAGTGCAGGTTCTGCACCGTCAGTCCCCGCCCCGCATTCCGGTCCCCGGCGCTCACCACCCGGTACTGCGCGTCCATCTCCGGAAACACAAGTTGCCGCACATTCGCCCGCGATGTCCGCAGCGGACCCTCCCGCAGCTCCTCCGGCAACCAGTCCAGAAACCGGTAAACAATCCGGAAGATCTCCTCCGCCGCCTCTTGCGTATGCGCCACCTCCAACGTCAGCGTTCCGGGGTTGGTAATCGTCTTTAAAAAAAACCGCGCCGCCGCCCAGGTCGTCAGCCCCATCTGCCGCGCCTTCAGCACAATATTCCGCTGCCCCCGCCGCCGTTCAAACGCTTGCTGCGCCCTGTTTGCCTTCAGAGGAGCAGTCCCTCCCTCCCGTGTCCTCACCAGCAGCAGTTTCTCGGCCAGCTCCATCGCCACCGTCCGGCCCCGGAACACCGCCGGCCGGTAATCGAGGATCTTTCCGAACCGCACCAGCCCCTCCCGGTCCAGTTCCCCACGACACAGCTTCCCCGCTCCCGGCTCTGCGCCTGGCTCTCCCATCGATGCCTCATTTTTTCTTTTATCGCCCCAACTGAGCACAATGTCATCTTGTCCCCGCGCTGCAATATGGAACTTTCAGAATTGCTGTAGACCGAAAGCACACACTCAAGTTGCTTTTTCCTCAATCGGTGCCCCGGAAACAGGTCTTCGTTTCCGTTGCTGGGGTTGATGAAAAAGTCACCCTTCGATGCACTCAAAAGACTCCACGTGGATTGGAGCCCCGCTCTAATACCCTTCAATCTTGCATAGGCCGGTTTGCGTTCCGCCCATGCTGCTTGGCAGTGTGACAGTCGCTCCGCTGACTGTCACTCCTGTGCAGCTTCCGCCATCTGTCGCCACATAGCCCACCGTTGCAAAAGAGGTCGGAAGCGTGATGGTCTGCGCTGTGGCTGTCGTGTTCTCGTAACCATTGAGATAAACCAGCGCGCTCTTCCTTGACAAGCCCTGTTCCGGCTCGCTCCAGACAGCATGACCAGCCGTTGTTCCCGTCACAGATGTCTGCGTCGAATACAAGTTGAGCGATGGGTTAAATGAGGGGCTTGCCGAAATCTCCAACTCTGGGGTACTCGGTGTTTCACAGTCACGCGCCCCATGGATATTTGGGATGACCGTGGGAAGTACAAGCTGCGCTGGATTCGGGTTGTCCCATCCGTAGTAATCGTTGTTGTACCCCATGTGGAAGTAATAGCTGCTGGATGGCGTAACCGCTCCGCCGCAAACGTCCCCAAAATAGTTGATAACAGCCGAACTGCCATTCACAAAGAAGTCTATATACCCTGAAGGAGGGGAGACTGCAAAGACATATTGAGCCCCGTAAAACGTTCCGCCGGTGGTGTAGGTTCCGATGCGTTGTGCAGTATCGGCAACCGGCGAATACATCGTGCTGCCGTTCGCCCATATTGCGACCTGTTGGTAACTCCAAGCATGAGGATGAAACCACTCGTTGCCGCCTAAATCTTCAATCCCCGTCTGAAACACTCCATTGGCCTTCACATCAATGAACGTGCTGTCATGTACGAACCCCGGCGCGTACTGGCCTATCGTCGCGTTCGGATTTGGCGCGAGTAATACCTGAACCGGAATCGAGTTTGAAGCTGTGACCGATTCGGTCACTGTTGCGATTTGCGACAGGCTTCCGCCAAGAGAGCTGGTTGTGAAAGTTACAGTGCAATTCGGGGTGCATGGGTTACTCACACCGCCCTGTTGTCTCCCATATATATAGGAAATGATGCCGTTGCTGTTGTTTTGAGAGGAGTCAAACTGACCTCCCGAAGTCACCGTGCAAGCCGTGCCATTGACGAATCCGCCTGAATAAGGGCAACTGACAACTGGCGCAATAAAGTTATAGGTATTGTCACCCACCACCGACGAGTTCCGTGCCGTCATGGCGCTTGATCCCCCCGTCCCGTTACCTATGCCCGTGGCTGCCGGATCAGCGTAAGCTATTGCGAAGGCCCCCTTGGCCTCATAGCAAGAGAAGTTGGTGATGTCCACGTTGATGGTATCCCCAAGCTGCATACAGGGAGCCTTATAGTTGGCACTGATGGTGATGTTTCGGATGTAAAAAGTATCAAGCCCATCTCCTACCGAACCCGTGTCTGGATGAGTAAGAACGGCGGTTGTCGGAGAACCAGTTTCCTTAATGACAGTAGTGTTAGCTCCTAACGTATAACCAGTTGTGCTCCGGCCTTCGATATTCCACGTCCAGTGTTGAGGATTGACCGGCATCTGCATCTGGTTGTTACTCGTATAGACGCCAGCCCCAAACACCAGCGTAGGGTTAATCAGATTCGCCGCGCCCCAGGTATTTGCCGCTGAGATAGCATTGCCGAGTTGCGTGCTGCTGTAGGCTGTGCCAGGGAAGCAATCAACGATGAAGACGCCTAGCTGGCCCATGACAGGCGAACAAAATGAGACCGCGGCAGAGAGACTGCCAGGCAGCACGACGACATTCGCCGTACCGGAGCCGGTGCTGGTGGTACCGTTTGCAGCCAAACCACCCAGGTTGGCCAACGCTACCGCTGCCGTTGCGGCGCCGGTCCCGCCATTCCCAATCGCAACCGTCCCCGTCACGTTAGCCGCGGTCCCGGTAGTGTTCGCCGCATTGTTAGGTATGTCCGCAGTTACCAACGCTGGAAGCTGTGCATGGGGAAGAGTCCCTGATGTGATATCGCTGGCTGACACTACCACATTGGTGGATAGAACGTGGCCGTTGACCGTTGTTGAGGCGGGAACTCGTGCCGCAAGGTCACTGGTAAGACTAGTGACCTGAGATTCAGCGATGTTAGCCGAAAGGCTTGCGGCGCTACCTGTGGTGTTGGCAGCGTTGTTCGGAATATCCCCGCTGGCCAGAGTTGGAAGTTGTGCATGCGGCAGTGTTCCAGTTGTCAGGTCGCTGGCTGACACAACCACGCTGAGAGACAACTGATGGCCATTTACGGTATTGGTTTTGGGGACCATTAGTGCTTCCGCAGTCTCTGCACGAGCCTGTTCAGTGGAGACGGAAGTCGATAACGACGCTTCTGCCGATTCAGCACGAGTAGTCTCTGCTGCGGCTAATCCGGCTGCATCGAATGCGCTCGCGTTTTGGACAGCCGCAGTCCCTAGCCCCGTTACTTGCGTTGATAGCACGTTTCCCGTGATAGTTGCCGCGGTCCCGCTCGTGTTGGCCGCATTATTGGGCACATCCCCGCTCACCAGCGCCGGCAATTGTGCGTGGGGCAGAGTTCCCGTCGTAAAATCCGACGCCGATACGGTCACATTCCCGTTCAACGCATGACCGTTCACCGTAGTCGTACTCGCAACCCCACCCAGATTCGCCAGCGCCGTCGCCGCCGTCAGCGCGCCCGTCCCGCCATTTCCAATCGCCACCGTCCCCGTCACATTGCCCGCCGTCCCACTGGTGTTCTGATTCCATGTCGGGACTGTGCCACTTAGCTGCGCGTAAGCGAGCGCGAGCAGAGGCAGCGAAGTCAAAGTCGAATTCGACGTGGACGTAATGTTCCCCGCCGTCCCCGTCGTGTTGGCCGCATTGTTCGGTATGTCGCCGCTCACCAGCTCCGGCAACTGTGCATGCGGCAGAGCACCCGTCGTCAAATCCGACGCGGACACCGTCACACTGCCCGTCAATGCATGACCGTTCACCGTAGTCGTGCTCGCAACTCCACCCAGATTGGCAAGCGCCGCCGACGCCGTCAGAGCCCCAGTCCCGCCATTCCCAATCGATACCGTCCCCGTCACATTGCCCGCCGTCCCACTGGTGTTCTGATTCCATGTCGGCACTGTGCCAGTAAGCTGCGAGTAGGCGAGCCCGAGTGAAGGCAGCGAAGTCAAAGTCGAATTCGACAGCGCAGTCACGTTGGCCGCCGTCCCAGTCGTGTTGGCCGCATTATTCGGCACATCGCCGCTAACCAGCGCCGGCAACTGCGCATGGGCCAGCGTCCCCGTCGTCAAATCAGACGCAGAAACAGTCACATTCCCGTTCAAGGCATGACCGTTCACCGTCGTAGTGCTCGCAACCCCGCCCAGGTTCGCCAGTGCCGTTGCCCCTGTCGCAGCGCCTGTCCCGCCATTCCCAATTGATACCGTCCCCGTCACGTTGGCCGCCGTCCCAGTCGTGTTCTGATTCCATGTCGGCACTGTGCCGGTAAGCTGCGAGTACGCAAGCCCGAGCGATGGCAGCGAAGTCAAAGTCGAATTCGACAGGGCAGTCACGTTGGCCGCCGTCCCGGTCGTGTTCGCTGCATTATTCGGTACATCGGCGCTTACCAGCGCCGGTAACTGCGCATGGGCCAGCGTCCCCGTCGTCAGATCGGAAGCCGATACAGTCACATTCCCGCTTAACGCGTGCCCGTTCACCATTGTCGTAGTCGCAACCCCGCCCAGGTTGGCCAACCCCATTGCCGCAGTCACAGCGCCAGTCCCGCCATTCCCAATCGCCACCGTCCCTGTCACGTTGGCCGCCGTCCCCGCGGTATTCGCCGCGTTGTTCGGTATATCGCCGCTCACCAGCGCCGGCAACTGTGCATGAGGCAATGTTCCCGTCGTCAAATCAGACGCGGACACCGTAACGTTCGCGCTCAAAGCATGCCCGTTCACCGTTGTCGTAGTCGGAGCCCCGCCAAGGTTGGCTAGCCCCGCCGACGCTGTAGCAGCCCCGGTCCCGCCATTCCCCACCGCCACCGTCCCCGTCACATTGGCTGCAGTTCCGGTCGTGCTGGCCGCATTGTTCGGTACATCGCCGCTAACCAGAGCTGGCAGCTGCGCATGTGGCAATATCCCCGTCGTAAAATCAGACGCCGATACGGTCACATTCCCACTCAATGCGTGTCCGTTCACCGTAATTGTTTTCGCAACCGCGCCAAGATTCGCCAGAGCCGTCGCCGCGACCGTCACATCGGATAAGTTGTTAGCCGGCTTCAGAGGCGTGTAACCCAGCGCCGTTTGTCCGCCCAGATTGGCCAACGCTACTGCCGCCGTCGCAGCACCCGTCCCGCCATTCCCGATCGCCACCGTTCCAATCACATTCCCCGCGGTCCCGCTCGTATTGGCCGCATTGTTCGGTACGTCGCCGCTCACCAGGCCCGGCAACTGCGCATGAGGCAGCGTCCCCGTCGTCAAATCCGACGCCGATACCATCACATTCCCGCTCAACGCGTGCCCATTCACCGTTGTTGTACTCGCGACGCCGCCCATGTTGGCCAGTGCCGCTGCAGCGCTCGCAGCACCCGTCCCGCCCGCGGTGACGGGAACCGTACTCATTCCGCTGAGTGCCGTACCATTGCCCGTGTAATACGCAACCTGCCCCGCGTTCCCCGAGCTCACGGTACCGATGGCGGTACTGCACGGCGTGCCGCTATTGGTCAGCCAACCCGACGCATCGAGTTGTGCGCAACCATATCCGCCCGCCGATGCCAGGCCCGGAAATTCAATCGCGCTCAGTCCGCTGAACTTCGCAATCAGCGTGCCGCCCCCGTAAACATCCGTCTCGCTTCCTGAGCCCGGCTCGTAGTTCAGCCGGATGTGCCCCGTCGCATTGCTGGCGTTGATATACGTATCGCCGCTATTCGTGCTCTGGTAGGCCTTGAAGCTGTCCAGTCCGCCGGTTGCCGAGTTCAACTCCCAGTTATTGCTCGCGTCCTTTTCCGCATACCACTGGCTATTCCCGTTGAAATCCTTGTAGACCAGCGATTCCTTCTGGTTCTGCGTCTGCCCCGCCCAAAGCACTGCGTCGATCTCCGCATCCGCCTGGTTCTTCACCGTCGGCGTCCCAATCAGCGTCGACACGCCGGCCACCTGCAGCGTTCCGTTGAACTGCGCGTTCCCCGCCTTGTCCACCGTCGCCACCGTCGTCTCGCTCGCGCCGCCCGACCCGAACACCACGCCCCCGGTTCCCGCGTTATTCGAGCCATTCAGCACCACCGATCCCGTTCCCGCCGCGTTCAAAACCGTTTGGTTATTTGTGCTCGATTGCCCGTTGTTATACTGCCCAATCGATAGCCGTGTCACGTTGTTCAGCAGATCCTGCACTTGGTAGTACTGCTCGCCCGCCGTCGCGTCTGTGTACCCGTCCACCCAGCGGTATCCATAGTCCGTTTGAATCTCGGTCAGCAGCCCGCGCTCGTTCCCTGTGCCAATTCCTAGTCTCCAGTGGTTGGTCACCGTCGCATCCTGCTGGCTCCCGTACCAGTCGCCGTTCATTCCATTGAAAGTGCGATGGAATGAATCCAGAAAGCTGTTGCGCGTTCCGTTGTCCGTCAGCTTCCCCGTGAACATCGTTCCGCCCGTCATCCAGTTGTTGTAAGAGCTCCCCGCGTCCGCCACCACCTGGTTGGTAGAGTTCTCGTTCCGCAACCCCACAATCGTGTTGTTTTGAGCGTTCGCGCCCAAATGCAGCGCCGTCCCGCAGCCCTCCACGTCTCCGCCCGTGAACGTGTTCCCGTCTCCCTGCTGCAGGTTGATCCCGTACGTCCCGTTGATTGGATTCCCCCCGCTCGTCGGGCAATCGATATGCAGCCGCACAAACGTGCTCGCATTCATCCAGTCCGTCGTCGCCGGATTCGCAACCTGGTGCCCGATCGCGTTCACCGCCGTCTGAAATCCGTCGAATTGGTTGCCGTAAAAACTTCCTCCCGTGTAATTCCCCGTCCCGTCCAGCGTCATGCCTGTCTGATTCGAATTGCCCAGAAAATACAGGCCCGCGAGATCCATCTCCTGCGTCCGGTAAGCCACCAGTCCCCGTGCGCTCGCGCTCGTCGACGCAGTGGTGTTGATGACCGCGTTGTCCATGTGGAACCCCGACGTGTCCGCCGCGTAGGTCGGGTCGCCCACCTGCACCATCGCAGATTTCCCCGAATACAGAAACACCGTTCCGCCCTGGCTCCCGCTCGCCGTGCTCGCTCCCCGCAGCGCGCAGCCGCGCAGCGTCACATTGCGCGTCCCCGCCGTCACTATCACCTGGTTGGCCGTCGCAATCGTTGTGCACGGCAGCAGCACCGTCGCATTCGCCGTCGAAATCGTCAGGTTCGATCCCATGGCCTGCGTGCCGGCAAAATTGCGCGCGTCGCACGTCCCGCCATAACTCGAACTCACTGACGCCAGGCAAGCCTGCAGCTTCGCGCCAAAATCAACCCCTGGAAACTGGTCCACCTGGTAACTGGTCCCCAGCCGGTTGTTCAGCACCATCGCGGGATAACTCCCACCACCCGGCAAAGTGCCGCCCCCGCCCGCCACCTGCGTCCCATAGCTCTGCGACGCCGCCGCGTTCCAAACCGTGTACCCACCATTGCCCTTCAGCAGGTTTCCCCCAAACAGCGACATATTCTGCCCGCCGATCAGGTTCACCACCGCCGCCGTATCCCATGTACCCGCCACGTTCACGCTCGCCGTTGTCGTCCCCGAGCAGCCCACCCCGCCCTGCGTCACTGTAACCGTCCCAATGGCCCCGTTCGCGCCTACAGCAGCCGTCGCCTGCGCCGTGCAACTCCCGCTGAATGCCAGCGGCGCCTGCGTCCCATAAGGATCGAAGCCCAGCCCATGCTCCGATCCCACCGTCACCCCGGTCACCGCCCCGCCCGCCGCCGTCACCGTCAGTTGCGGCTGCACCACGTTCCACGTCGGAGTCACCTGGGCGTTCCGTGCGATCCAGCCCTGCTGCGTCCCTGCAAAATCCAGCACCAGCCCGGTCGGCGTTTCGCCCGTCGCTGCGGAATTCCCTGCCGATACAACCACGTTGTCCAGCACGTTGTTCGAGCCCGCCGCCGCCGTAAATCCATGCGTCGCCGCAATCGTAATGTCTTCCCACCGGTTTGAGTCTGCGCCCAACCCCGCTGGCGTCGCACCTGGCAGCGCAGGAATCGCAATTCCCGTATTCAGCCCGCATATGTCGATGTTCCGGAACTCGCTCCAACGCGGCCACTGCGCCAGGTAAATCCCGCAGATATGCGTCGAGTGCGCCCCGGCATATTGCGCCATCGGGTCCACTCCGGTCACCGCAATCTCCAGGTTCTCAATCACCGCAACCTTCAGCCCGTTCCCGCCCGCACCCGTCACCGCCGGCATGGCAATCGCGCAGTTCCCCACCGCCCACGCTGCGCCCGTTCCGTTGGTCCCGTTCAGCCCATTCCCATCCGCGGAGAAGATCGAGTTGCTCTCCATCGGCCGGTTCATTGCGCAGCTTCCAGCCGCCGCCCGCCCCTCCGAGGCCGAGCACGAAGCATCCACGCTCTGGTCCACATAAATCGTTAAATCGTGGAGCCGCGTATAACTCAGCAAATTCACGCTGTCCGCCGAAGTGGCAAGCACATCCTGCCCCGGAAATCCCATCAGCGCCGACACCTGTTTCCCCAGCCCGCCAATCGATTCTCCATGCCAGTTCAGCGTGTGCGTCTTGCACGTCCCCTGCGGAATCGTCAGCGCCACCCCATGCGTCTCCGCATAATTCAGCGCCGACTGCAACGCATTCGTATCGTCCGTAACCCCATCGCAAACTGCGCCAAACTCCTTCACGCTCCGCTCAAACTGCTGCGCCCCCTTCTGCCGCAAATCTGTCACAGGCACGCCGTTCGGGTTCGTGAATGTATCCGTCCCCGCATACGTCGGCGGAATCTCCACCGCTCCGCTCGTTCCCGCGGCATTCACCGCCGCCTGCAGTGTCGTCTGCGTGCTTCCCGCCACCGGCGCTTCCACCCCGTTCACAGCAGGCGCCGCCAGTGGTCCAGTCATGATTCCCCCGGCAATCGGAACCTCCGTGGCAAAGGTCGAATCCACGTAATGCTTGTCCGCCGCCTGCAGCGGCTGGGTCGGGTCGCCATTTAAATACAAATTCCCGCTCAGCGTTCCGCCCGACGCCGTCAGCAAGCTCCCCGTCAGTTCCGCAATTGACTGGTCCACATACGCCTTGCTCACTGCCTGCACCGCCTGCGCAGCCGGCATCAGTTGCGCCTGCACTTGTGCCAAGGACGCCTGTGCCGCCGCCGGGATTACCCAGTACTGAGTACTCGTGGTGCCGTCGCTCATCTGGTACACCGCCGTGTAATAGAGCCCCGCCGGCGTCGCTCCCAGGTTCGGCGCAAGATTCACGCTCAGGTACCCATCCGGCGCAATCGGAACCATCGTGTGTCCCGCCGCAATGGATTGCCCGCTCGCCGTCGTGAATGCCGGCCAGCTCACATTCAGCGTTCCGGCGCCAACCTGCCCGCCAGCCAGATACACCGTCCCTTGAACCGTCGTTGTGGTCACAGCCTGCGCCAGCGCAACCCCCGCCAGCGCCATCTGCAGCATTCCCAACGCCAATCCCAGTCCAACTCCCAGCCGTCTTCCCGCGCCGAACCACTCGTCCCTTGGCTGCTTCATTCGTCTCTCATCTCTCTTCCCGATCTCATGTACACAAAACAAAAGGGACAATTCCTCAACGGAATCGTCCCTTCCCAAAGCCAATATTTGCCCGCCCAGCGCCAATTCTCCGGCAAGATACAGGGGAAATCCCCTTCACTTTACCGGTCAGTTCGCTTGGGTTGTTCTTAGCTTAGCCAATTGCGCCTTAATTCTATGCAACCCGAAAACCTGCTATTAGCCTATTGAATATCAACAACTTAGCCCTTCCAATCCGCTCCCGGACGTTGACAGGCGACCTGCAACCCTCCGAGTCTTCGTAAAGTGTCCGCGCATGATTCGCCCCAGACAGCGGATACGTAGGCCCTATTCCCTGTTCCCTGATCCCCGTTCCCTGTTCTTTTTCACCAGCCACAGCGCCTCTTCCTCCGTGGAGATCGTTCCCTCAAGCTGGGCGTCTTCCACGGCGCGCAGCATCTCCTTAAAGCCGGCTCCCGGCTTGTATCCCGCTGCAATCAGCTCGCGCCCGGTAATCAACGGCTTGGGGCGAACGGCTTCTTCTGGCATGGCCTTCCAGCGCTCCCGCACAAACTCCCAGTTATCCAGGTGGCCGCTCCCCGCAAGGCAATCCATCCGGTGCAGCGCGAGATGCTCTTCAAACCTGTCCAGGCGGAAAAAGCGCTTTAACGTCGACGCCTTCATCCGGCTCGTTTCCATGAACCGCATGTGGTTCTCCACCAGCGCCAGAATCTGCCGCGTGTCGTCATTCGAAAAACGGAACCGCCGCAAGATTTCCGCCGCTACTCCCACGCCCACCTCCACGTGACCGTCAAATCGGATGCGGTCGGGCGCTCTGCGGAAGGTCGGAGGCTTGCCCACATCGTGCAGTAGCGCGCCCCACCCCAGAGTCGCCGCGCATCCCGGCTCAAGTTGGCCCAGCAGCCCCAGCGTATGCACCCACACATCGCCTTCGGGATGGTACTGCGCCGGCTGCTCCACGCCCTTCATCCGCGCGACTTCCGGCAACACCTCTGTCAGCAGTCCAGTCTCGTCCAGCAGTTCGAAGGCCCGCCGTGCCTGTCCCTCGGTCAGCATCTTGGTCAACTCATCCCGCGCCCGCTCCCGGCTGACCGCTGAAATTTTGCCTGCCTGAGCGCGCATAGCGCGGTTTGTCTCTTCCTCGATCGCAAACCCGAACCGCGAAGCAAACCGCACACCCCGCAGCATGCGCAAGTGGTCTTCTTCAAACCGCTCCTCAGGCCGCCCAATCGCACGAACAAGCCCTGCGTCCAAGTCGGCCATGCCGCCAACAAAATCCAGCACCGCTGTACGCATACCCTTTTGGGCTATCAATTCCTGACTGTCACCCTGAGCGGAGCGGAGCGGAGTCGAAAGCCTGCCCTGAGCTGGTCGAAGGGGACCTGCTTCTCGCAATCCAGTCTGTGCCCCATCGGGGTACCTGGGTACCCTCCGAGTCGGAGTGGCGGCTTCATCGCGATGAGTGGGATCGCTCGCCACAGCCGCCTGCGGGAGACCTGCCTCAAACAACCCCGCCCCGTCCAACGGATCCAGCAGCAGCCCATTAATTGTGAAGTCCCTCCGCTTCACATCCTCCTCAGCGCTCGCCGTATACCGCACCGCATCCGGATGCCTCCCATCGGAATACGCCCCATCGGAGCGATACGTGGCAACTTCCGTCAGCACATAATTCGGCTTCGCTTCAGCGTCGCAAGCCGCGTCTGCCCCACCGCAGGTGGCGACAAGAACCACCCCAAAGTGCGCACCCACCGCAAACGTTCTCGGGAAGAGGTCCAACACAATGTCAGGAGTAGCGGACGTAGCCACGTCATAGTCCGACGGCTCGCGCCCCAGCAGCAAATCGCGCACGCACCCGCCGGCCAGATATGCGTCATACCCCGCCGCGCGCAGCCGCTCCACAACTCCCAGCGCTGCCTCGAATTGTCCGCTCCCGCGCATATCCAACCATTCTCTCGCAATCGTCTTCGGGCCGTGCCATCGGCACCTGCTCCGCCAAGGGTCAGTAAACTAGAAGTATGCCCGGCTCCGGTCTCATCCTCGCCATTGAGTCCTCCTGCGATGAAACCGCCGCCGCCGTGGTGGAACGCGGCGCCCGCACCCTCAGCTCGGTCGTCGCATCCCAGATTGCCACGCACGCACGCTACGGCGGGGTGGTCCCGGAACTGGCATCCCGCGAGCATCTCCGTGCTATCGTTCCCGTGGTTCGCGCCGCGCTTGCGCATGCCGGCGTCACGCTCGCCGACATCGACGCCATCGCCGTTACCAGCGGTCCCGGCCTCGCCGGCGCGTTGCTCGTTGGCATCACCTATGCCAAGGCGCTCGCTTTCGCCAACAGCCTGCCACTCATCGCCGTCAACCATCTCGAAGGCCACATCCACGCCGTCCTGCTCCATGAGCGCGAATCTACAAAACTTCGTCATTCAGGCCGTTTACAAGAAGACTGTCATCCTGAGCGCAGCGCAGCGGAGTCGAAGGACCTGCTTCTTGCAGACCAGCCGGCACTCGCGTTGGTCGTCTCCGGCGGACACACCCACCTGTATCTCGCCACGCCCGCCAATAGCACTTGGCACTACGCGCTCATCGGCCGCACGCTTGACGACGCAGCCGGCGAAGCTTTCGACAAGGTCGCCAAACTGCTCGGCCTCGGCTATCCCGGCGGTCCGTGGATCGATGCCTTGGCTCTTCACGGAAATCCAAAAGCTGTCCCGTTCGCGTTTTCGCAGATCAAAACCAAGCTCCACCTGGCCGGAGCGGCACCGCGCACCAAGGCCGCAAAAACCGCGCCCATCGCCGCCCTCGACCCGCATTTCCTGTTTTCGTTTTCGGGCATCAAGACCGCCGTCCTGCGCTATGCGGAGCTCCACAACCTTCGGCCTGAGGCCGAATCCCGTCGCGAAGCCCTCTTCACCGGGATCGACGCGCCCGCCCGACCGACCATCGAAGATGCTCTTGCCCAGTGCGAGCCGCAGACGCTTGACCTGATTGCCAGCTTTCAGCACGCGGTAGTCGGCGACCTGCTGAAGAAGACCTTCGCTGCCGCTGAATCCCTAGGCGTCCGCCGCATCCTTGTGACCGGCGGAGTGGCTGCCAACCGCGAACTCCGCACACGCTTTACCTCCGAGGCTGCCCGCCGCAACGTCAGCGTGTCCTTCCCAACGCTCGCCCTGTCAACAGACAATGCCGCGATGATCGCTGCCGCTGCATGGCCGCGTTTCATCGCGAAGGAATTTGCCCCGCCTGAACTCTCTGCCAACCCGTCGCTCGCACTTGGTCGCTAGGGTGTCCAGCCTCACAACGAGATTCGCCGCAAAGCTGTACCATTCCCCTCAGTGCTCTATGGCCTCTTCGCTCATCATCGGCGCGCGCACCATAGCAGCGTCGCTCGCTACTTGCCTGGCGCTCGGCATCAACGCCTGCGGCAGCGGTCGGGGAACGGCTTCCGCACCCTCCGCACCCGTGCTGCCCACTGCCTACGTTTTGACGGTCAATTCCGCCACACCCGCCAGCGGCGTTGCCATTACCGTGACCCCGGCCGACAACAACAGCGCTGCGAATGGGTCCACGAGCTTTACCCGCACTTACAACACCGGAACCTCCGTCACCCTTACTGCTCCCGCAGTCGCGGGAGGCAACATCTTTTCTTCCTGGACAGGCTGCACCTCTGCCAGCACCATCACTTGCACCATCAAGCTGACCGCCAACGCCACAGTGAGCGCCGCCTACAGCACCCCTCCGGCCGTTGCCTACTATGTCAGCGGCACTGGCAGCGACTCGGCCAACGGACTTACCCCCGCAACCGCCTTCCTAACCCTCCAGCACGCCGCCGGCCTTACCCAGCCGGGCGACACCGTCTATGCCATGAACGGCACTTACACGAACGCCTGCTCCAGTTGCATTGTTCTCGATATTTCCACGCCCGGTACGGCCGGTAACTGGATCAATTACCAGGCTTATCCCGGCCAGACCCCCGTCATCTCCTTCAACGGCTGGGAAGGCATCTTCTTTGAGCCCACCGCCGCTTATGTTGAAGTGAACGGCTTCACCATCATTGGGAACAATGCCAACGTCTCGCTGGCTGAGGCGCAAGCGCAATCAACCACCAATCCCAACCCCGCCTTCAACGGCAATTGCATATCGGCCGACGGCCGCAGCGGCACCGTCACTATCCGCCCCAACCATATCCGCATTCTCAACAACACTATCAGTGAGTGTGGCGGCGGAGGCGTGGCCACCGCCATGTCAGACTACGTCACGATTTCAGGAAACACAATCTACAACGCCTCGTGGTATTCCATCTACGGAACCAGCCCCATCTCCACGTGGGAAGACTGGAACTCAGACAGTTCCACGGCCTATAAGATGATCGTCACCGGGAATCGCATCTTTGGCAATCAGGAGTTCATTCCCTGGGAAACAGCAGGCGCTATCACTGACGGCGAGGGCATCATTGTCGATTCCACCCGAAACTCCGCATATCAGCCCACCATTCCGCTCGCGCCGTATACTGGCCGCACATTGATTGCAAACAATGTGATCTATACCAATGGCAGCTCGGCAATCGAAGTATTTGAAAGCGATCACGTGGATGTGGTGAATAACTCGAGCTATCAGGATATAGTAACTCCCGTCCTGACCGGCCGCGGAGAGATGAGCCTCAATCAGACTTCGGACGTGAACGTGATCAATAACATCTTCTCGAGTGCGGCGGGCCAGAATCCTGTGGCAGTCGACAAAGGCACAACGTCCGCCATTGTTTTGAATTACAACCTTTATTTCGGCGGCACAAACACGGGCGACGTACCCAACGGCGCTAACGATCTGGTTGGCAACCCTCTCTATGTTGACCCCGCCGACGCCAATCCGCTCAATGTGCTGCTCAGCGTATCCCCTTCCAGCCCGGCGGTCGGCACAGGCACCTCGTACCTTGCGCCGACTACCGACTTTGCCGGAAATCCTCGTCCCGGTTCCAAAGGCTACGATCGCGGAGCTTACCAGCAGCAGTAAAGCTGCCAGCATCGTCTCGCTGCTCGCAGCAGGATTGTGTCAGAATACTGAAACCGAAAACTAAAGGAGGGAACGATGCGCCTCATTTCCAAAATCCTCGGCGGACTTCTAGTCGCATTCGGTCTCATCTGGATTCTCCAGGGTGTCAACATCCTGCCCGGCAGCTTCATGACCGGACAGGTCGTCTGGGCATGGCGCGGGGCCGGTACGGCCGCCGCAGGGATTCTATTGCTGCTGCTTCCTTTTGCCTTGAGAAATCGCCAGTGATTTTCCTCGTCTCATTTCCGCCGCAGCGATGGTTTATTATCTAAACACCAGTACACTTTCTAAACACCAAATCCCCAGTGCGAGGAAAAAGACAGATGCGTCCAATTGGCAATGCTCTGGGTCTCGGGCTGATTCTGCTCGGCGCCCTGTGGCTCTTTCAGGAATACGGCTTGGTTCAAGGCCAGTTCCTGCCTGACTTGCTCCCCTGGCCGCACCGTGGCGCCATGGTGGCGGCCGTCGGCATCGTGCTCTTGGCACTGGTCTACCTGAATCCTGAGAAGCGCGTCTGAATCCCCTTCTCGGCGACGATCCTGGCAATTGTCCCGCCGTTGGCTTCATTCGCATTGTGGTCCATTCGCTTTCAGGTCCCGGCCTCTGGCCCGCCTCACCCGTTCTCGGGTGAGTACGCGCTTTGCTGGGTGCTGCCCGCCGGGCTCCACAGTTCCCCCCTTCCATCCCGGTCTTGCTACAATCGAAAGGGCCGTACGCCCGCCGATTTCAACTGCTGTCCAGGCAAGAATTTAGACCCGAACCAATGCCTCTCCGCCTCTACAACACCCTGTCCGGGACCATTGACGAACTTTACCCGATGGACGGCAAATCCCTGCGCATGTACGCCTGCGGCCCTACCGTTTATGATTTCGGCCACATCGGCAACTTCCGCACATTCCTGCAGATCGACATCCTTCGCCGCACCCTGAGACTGCTCGGGACAGAGGTTCGCCACGTCATGAACATCACTGATGTGGACGACAAGATCATTCGCAACGCCGCCGCCGCGGGCATCCCCATCGACAAGTACACCGCTCCGTTCGAAGAGGCTTTCCTGGATGATTTGGAGGTTCTTCGGGTGGAGAGGCCTGAGATTCTAGCCCGCGCCACACACCATATTTCCCGCATGGTCGCGCTGATCCAGAAGCTCGCTGCAGCCGGCGCAGCCTACCAGACCGAAGACGGTTCGTGGTACTTCCGGCTCGCGTCCTTCCCCGAATACGGCAAGCTGAGCAAGAAGGACCTGAGCGGTATTGAAGACGGGGCGCGCGTGGATGTAGATGAATACGAGAAGGACTCCGCCCGCGACTTTGCCCTTTGGAAAGCGGCCAAGCCGGGGGAAACCTCCTGGGACACTGAGATTGGCCGCGGCCGTCCCGGCTGGCACATTGAGTGTTCGGCCATGGCGATGGAATACCTGGGCGAAAGCTTCGACCTCCATGCCGGCGGCGAAGACCTGATGTTCCCGCACCATGAAAACGAGATTGCCCAAAGCGAAACCGCAACCCACAAGCCCTTTGCCCGCCACTGGATGCATGTCCGCTTCCTGCTGGTTGACGGCAAGAAAATGTCGAAGAGCGAAGGCAATTTCTTTACCCTCCGCGACCTGCTTCTGAAGGGCTATAAAGCCTCCGCGATTCGACTCGCGCTGGTCTCAGTCCCCTACGGCCACCAGCTCAACTTCACCTTCGACGGCCTGATTGAAGCCAGCAACGCCATTGAGCGAGTGCGCACTTTCCATCAGCGTCTGACAAGCGGCAATTTTGCTGCAGGCGCAGACCCCGCACTGCAGTCGGCGGCGGAAAAATCCAAGGCCGATTACATTGCCGCGCTATCAAACGACCTGAACACCGCGGAAGCACGCGCTCCCATCTTCGAGCTGATTCGTGCCGCCAACACGGCCATTGACCAGGGCCGGTTTTTCGCCTCGGATCGCGATGCCATCCTCTCCGTTCTCGCCGCTTTCGATGCCGTCTTCGACGTGATTGAGGACCGCGATGCCGAACCCACCCGCCGGGCCATCGAGTGGGCCGAGAAATCGGGCAGGATGGCCGATGTTGCGCCGGAACTGCTTGCCCGTCAATCGCTCACCGACGAGGCCATTGACGCATCGGTGGCCGAACGTACGCTCGCCAAGAAGCAGCGCAACTTCGCACGAGCCGACCAGATCCGCGATGAACTGGCAGCCAAGGGAATCGTCATCGAAGACTCAAAAGACGGCGTCCGCTGGAAGCGCAAGTAATCAGCATCTGAATAAACTGACCGGGTTGGCGCAATCGGCCCCGGACGGAGGATCTCCCCATGGAAGCCAATGAAGCGCAGGAATTGAAAGAACAGGCCGAGCACGGCGAGCAGGACAAATCGCTCCGGCCGGTGGCCTTTACCATGAGCGTGGTGGCCGTGCTGGTGGCTGTGACCACCGTGCTGGGCCATCGCACCCACACCGAGGCGATCCTGAACCAGAACAAGGCTACCGACCAGTGGAACTATTACCAGGCGCATAAGATCCGCGCCAATGAGACTGCCCTGGCCGCCGATCTGCTGAGCGTTGTCACGGTTACCGACAAGGATGCCCAGAAGAAGATTGCCAAGTCCTACGCCGATCACGAGGCCAAGTGGGCCGATGACCTGAAGGACGAACAGGCGAAAGCCGAGGCGCTGGAACTCAATGTGGAGAAGGCTGAAGCGCGCGCCGACCGCTTCGACTTGGCAGAGGCGCTGCTTGAGATTGGCCTTGTGATCACTTCGGTGACGCTGCTCACACGCACCCGCCTTTACTGGTACGTAGGGCTGGCATTTGCCGCCGCCGGCATCGCCTCGGCGCTTTCCGTGCTGCTTTTTCATTAGGAACCTGATGAATGCCCACTATGCTAGACTTGCGCGCATCGTGAAGTTCCGCTCTTTTCCCGTGCTACTCATTCTCCTCGCCGCGCCGCTTCTGGCTCAGGCGCCCAAGCCTCTCGTCCACTCCAGCGACCTCGGCTTCACCTACGCCATTCCCTCTGATTGGCAAGTGGTGGACGCCTCCGCAACCCTGCCCACTGTCCAGCAGCAGGTAACCCAGAATGCCTCCAGCGATGAGGAAAAGAAGGGCATCTCCTGTGTTCAGGTTGCGCTCACCGCGCGGCACGGCGATCCCGCATCGGTCATCGTGGTAATGGCATTGCCCTTCGCCTGCTTCCAGCAGGAGATGACCGAGAAAGATCTCCCCGGTTTTGCCACCGGTGCCTCGGAAGGGCTGAAGCAGATTCTCGACATCGCGGACGCTTCCAACGCCTCGTACGCGCTGGGCTCCCACAATGTATGGATTGAGCGGGCAAAAGGCACCGCAAAAGCAAACCCGGAAGCGCATTTTTCCGTGGAAACCGCTTGCACCCTCCTGAAAAAAGCTGCTGTCTGCTGGATGACTACCGCCGCGGACGATGCAGCCTTGCAGACCTTTGAGCATGGCGCGGTCACGCTGGATCAGGAATCGCCAACCGCGCTGGTGCCGCCAACTGCCTTCGACAAGAAGCCTTCTTAAGCACCTGCGCAGGACTCTCGCTGACCTGCCTGTCGGCCAGTGGGTAGAGCCGGTAGCACACTCCGTGCTATGCTCTCGGCAGGTGAGTCTCCATGCAAACGCGTGCCGCCAAAGAAGCCATTCTCGCGCCAACCAGGCGCTGGTCGCGGTCTCGCGCGCGTAGCATTTGCCCCAGGAAACACCTGCGCGTGCTGCCCATCCGCACACGACCTAGTCTCTTCGCAAGCGATTAGCACCGGTTCCCCGAACGGAAACAGTTGTGCTTCGCGGTCTGCGCTTCCTCACTTTTGCTGGGAAGCCGATTGAATGATCCCGCCTTCCAGGGTCGACAGCCGCGGTCCACTCGCATCCATGCAGCGTTCCATAACCGAATCTGCCGAGGAGAATGAAGATGACTCATGAAGAGCTATACGCGCAATACGGACCCAAACTTGTCTGTCCCCTGCCCGGACCAAAAGCGCAGGCCGCGGTGGCTGCCGATTCCCGCCTGATCTCGCCAAGTTATACGCGCTCCTATCCGCTGGTGGCACGTCGCGGCCGCGGCATCCGCGTTGAAGACGTCGACCGGAACGAGTTTCTCGACTTTGCCGCGGGCATTGCCGTGGTGTCTACCGGCCACTGCCACCCTGAAGTCGTCGCAGCCATCCAGAAGCAGGCCGGCGAGCTGATTCACATCTCGGGAACCGACTTTTATCATGAGCCTTTGACCGACCTGGCAGACCGGCTCTCGGCAGTAGCGCCCATGCCCGGCCCGCATAAGTTCTTCTACGGCAACTCCGGCGCCGAAGCCATTGAGTGCGCTCTGAAGCTGGCGCGCTACCATACCGGTCGGCAACACGTGATCTCCTTCCTGGGAGCGTTCCACGGCCGCACCATGGGCGCCCTTTCGCTCACCGGCTCAAAGCCGCAGCAGAAGCGCCGGTTCTCGCCGCTGGTTCCTGGCGTGACCCACATCCCGTTTCCCTACACATATCGCGGTTGCTTTGGCGGACCGGAAGCTCAGGAAGCCTTCAGCATGGGCTGCGCCCGGTACATCGAAGAGAAGCTCTTCAAGACCATCCTCGCGCCCGAGGAAGTGGCCGCCATCTTCATTGAGCCGATTCAGGGTGAGGGCGGTTATGTTGAGGCGCCTCACAATTTCCTCCGCGAACTGCGGGCCATCTGCAATCGGCACGGCATCCTGCTGGTGGCCGACGAAGTGCAATCTGGAGCTGGCCGCACCGGCAAATGGTGGGCCATCGAGCACTCTGGAGTGGAACCGGATATGGTCTGCATGGCCAAGGGAATCGCCTCAGGCATGCCTCTCGGCATCTGCATGACGAAGGCGGAAATCATGGATTGGGTGCCTGGCTCGCATGCTTCCACTTTCGGCGGCAATCCGTTGTGTCTGGCTGCAGCGCAGGCCACCATGGACGTCCTCGAGCGGGAAGGAATCGACAACGCCGCCCGCGTGGGCGAGTTGATGCTGAAGCGGCTGCGGACCTGGACGCACACTCATCCCATGGTGGGCGACGTGCGCGGACGCGGGCTGATGATCGGCATTGAGCTTGTAAAGGACAAATCGACGCGCGAGCCGGCGACCGAGCTGCGCAACCGCGTTGAAGTGCTGGCCTTTGAAAAGGGCCTGATGATGCTCGGCTGTGGCGAAACGTCGCTGCGGCTCTGCCCGCCGCTTATTGTGAATGAACACGAGGCGACGGTCGCCCTGGATATCCTCGAAGAGGCGCTGACAGAAGTTGAACAACAACACGAACAAACCAGAGCGTTGGAAGTTTTAACGGCCTGAAGCGTCGAGCCAGGAAACCTGAACCGGCAGATCGGGGTTTCGATTCAGCCCCGATCTCCGGCTCGTTCCATTTCCAATCCACAAGCCCGGCTCTTGTCTGCCTGTCAGCCAATCTTGTCTTCCAGGCGCATGTTGGCAATCTCCGACGTCCGGTGAGCGGCGCGTTCCAGGTTTTGCGCCATCTCCCGCGTGGCGAGATGTTGCTCCTCCGCGGCCGCCGCCATCTGATGCGACAGTCCCGATAGACTGTCGGTTTGGCTCGCGATACGCTCAATCGCTGAATTCGCCGCCGCGACATCTCCTCCGATTTCTTTCACCTTGGACTGAATCTCGGCCGTCGCAGAGGCCGTCTGCTCAGCCAGCTTCCTCACCTCGCTGGCCACCACGGCAAAGCCTCTGCCATGCACTCCCGCCCGCGCCGCCTCAATGTTGGCGTTCAGCGCCAGAACACTGGTCTGCGTTGCGATAGAGGCTATCAACTCCGCCACCTTGGCCACTCCCGAACTCGAAGCGCGCAGGCTTTCGATGAAGGTCTTGCTCTCCGTGGTTGCCACGCGCGACTTCTCCGCCGCCTGCGCCACCTCCACGGCGTTCTTGGCAATCTCCGCGATGCTCGACTCAATTTCGTGGGTTGCGGTGGCCACCATCTGCAGATTGCTGTCGAGATGCTCGATGTCCGTTCGCTGCGCCTCCTGCGCCTTCCGGATCGCGTCCAGCCGTTGCTGCGTGCTCACCCCCCACACCACCACAGCCCCGATAAAACCGCCGCGCCCGTCGACCATCGGCTCAACCTCGAGGTCGAGCTTCACCGGGCCCAGCGGAATGGTCGCCTTGTGCGGCAGATGATGCCCACCCTTATGCTGGCCTGCGCCGAGAAGCCTGTCCACATTGGCTGGAGATTTGTGGAACACATGAATCGACTTGCCTACGAGTTGGTCCACCGGAAACGGCAGGTACTGCTGCAAGGAAAGCATCGTCTTGCGCGAAGCCCGGTTGAGATAGCGCAGAGTCAGCTCCCGGTCGCAGAACATGGCATTGCAGGGAAGCGCATCCAAGGCAAATTCAAAACTGCGGTCCCCGTCTGCGGCTGACTCAGAAGACAGGTTCGGCTCAACATCCATGGACGCCTGCGACGGTTGCGCATTACGGTGCGAAAACAGACCTTCTAAAACACTCCGGGACATAATTGCCCTTTCTGTCGATCTCCGGTCTCCAGTTTCATTCAACTGAATCAGCATCGGGCAAAAGACGTCCTGAGAATTTGTTCCCGGCCACGCGGCCTTCCTGAATCCGAAATGCCCGTCCCAAAATGGAGCAGGGACCAGATCCCGAGAACAGAAAGAGCTCTCGGCATTCCGCCATGCCCGAAACGCGTTCCCTCCGATTTGCGCCTTCCGCCAATCAAGCCGAAAATGGTCTGTCATGAACTGGCTTGAGCAGATGCGTATCGGCGTGGAGGAGCGTTCGCTCGCAGCCCTGGCCTGGGTCGCGCTTCGGCGCGGGCGTGCGACCAGCCTGCCCGCCCACCTGGTGACAGGCATCGAAGGGGAAGACGCGGTCTTCTTCTACTTGCGCCGCAAAGGCTATATTGTGGTGGCGCGGCGCTGGTCTTCGGGAAATGTACCCGGCGATGTGGACCTGATTGCCTGGGATGGCCCGATGCTTTGCTTCGTGGAAGTGAAGACGCGCACCGCGCACGACCAGACGCCCGCCGAAGTCGCCGTCGACTCCCACAAGCGGAACACCCTCCGCAGACTGGCCCGGCAATATATCCGCCAGTTGCCGCAGGAAACCGCTCCGCCATCTCGCTTCGACGTGATCAGCGTGTATCTCGTGCCGGGGCAAGAGAAGGACTTCCAGCACTTCGAAGGGTCGTTTGGCTGGACCGACCGGCGGGACTACGAGGACCGGTAGGCCATTCCAGAAGCGAGAACGTGACTAAGTTGGTCACGAAGGATAAAATACTTCAATGAGAACCGCGAAGATCAGCGAATTAAAGGCCAAACTCAGCGCTCACATTCAGTTCGTGAAAAATGGCGAGGAAGTGCTGATTCTTGATCGAAATACGCCGGTTGCACGGCTGGTTCCGGTTGGATCGGCCGATGATGGCGACGCGCGCATGCGCAGACTCATCGCCAAAGGCATCATCATGCCGGCAAAAGACCCCCAGAATCGTGCTGGGTTCAAGCCCATACCCGCCGGAAACCATGCGATCTCTCAGAGAGTTATGAATCAATTCTGGGAAGAAGAGCGCGCCGACCGGTGTTGACCCCTGTAGCTTTTTGGGATGCCAGCGTATTGGTCACGCTCTGTGTGAACCAGGCGCCGACCCCTCGGGCACTCATCTTTGAGAGTCAATATCGGATAGCCGTGTGGTGGGCGACCCAAGTCGAGATTGCTAGTGCCTTGGCTTACTCGCTGCGTCGACGAGAGATAACCCCAACGGAATATGCTCAAGCCAAGTTGCAATCTGACGGCTTGGCTAGTCTGTGGAGCGTAGTTCAACCGTCGCCCAAAGTGGCACGGGATGCCCGTGCTCTGTTGGAGCTTTACCCATTACGTGCTGCGGATGCTCTCCAGCTTGCGGCGGCGCTGGAGTGGTGCGAAGGTGAACCAAAGGGCCAAGTCTTCCTGACCTTTGACCGGCGCCTGAGCAAGGCGGCAGGGCGGGCTGGGTTCACCTTGGAATAGCTTAGTCCTTCGCGTCCTCAAACTCCTCGTGCCATGCCATCTGGATCGCCTCCAGCTTTGGCTCGTTGGACTTGGCTGGATCGTCCGCGAAGCCGGGAAGCTCCGTGACGTAGCGATGCAGATCCGTGAAACGCACCGTCAACGGATCGAGATCGGGGTACTTTTCTTGAAGCTGAATGCCGATTTCTTCGGCGTCGGTCCACAGAATTTCGCGCGGCATTGTTCTCTCCTACTTGCCTTCGGCCAAGGTCAGCGGCTTCCCCTCGGAGACGTAGTTACGATTCCACTTGGGAATCTCGACCTCGTACACACCGGGCTTGGTGATCACCGCCTGGCAGCCGAGACGCGAATTCAACTGCTGATCCGCCGCCATGTCCATGCGGTCAATCTCGTCGTCGTCAGCCTCGCTGATGCCGCTCTGATCCTTGATCCACAGGTGGCAGGTGGTGCAGGCGCAGACGCCGCCGCATGCGTGATCGAGAAAAATGTTGAAGTTCTCCGCCACGTCAAGGAAACTCATCGGCTTGCCATGGTGATCGTAGGGCAGCGTGCCGAACTCAAATTCCACGGTCTTACCTTCCGGCTGGAACGTGACCCGCACCAGCTTGTCGGCGGGAATACTCTTCTGATTTGCTTCGCTCATACAATCCGTCTCTTTCTCGATCATGCCCAGCGTCTCACCCTGGCCGCAAAAAAAGACGCGTCAAGAGTTGGGCACCGGCACCGATCCACGCACTGACCGGTGGTTCTTGCAATAGATGTTCCGTCCACTACTCGGATTCGCCACCTACGTAATATTGCGCCGTTTTCCCATCGGAGAAGATGAACTCATAGCGCCTCTCATACTGCCCTCCCTGAATCGGCTTATCCAGGGTAACGCGCGCCTGATAGTCACCCACCGGCAACGCCCAGGGCCTCGACCCAATTGCGATCAGCTGATACTTTTTCCCATCGATGACAACCCGCAGTACCTGCTGTTGGTGCATACCATCGCCCTGCTGCTCCGAAGAACTCACATGCACCTTGATCGGATACTCTTTGGCAGGACCATTCTGCGCAAAGCTCGCAACTGAAGCACAAAGAAGAAAAACGATACAAAGAAGAGATTTCATCTCAGTTTCCTCAAGCTCGCATTATGGCACGCTCGCGACCGGATACTGGGCTGAACGATCGCTTCTTGCCGGAAAATCTACTACTTGAACTCCGCGGGCGCGAACGCATGCGGCGCGGTAATGTCGTCGTCTATCTCGTTTCCCGCTGCTTCCATTGTCTTGCCGCGCATCGCGCTGCTCACTGCGGCATCCATCTGCAAATCCGCATAGCGCCGCGTGGAGTGATCCAGCGCAAGCGTCGCCTGGCGGATCGCCGCCACGTCGTCGCCCAGATTGACACTCGCCAAATGGTCGCGAGCGGCACCGATAGCGGCCTGTTCCTCACCGGTTAACTGCGCCCACGCGGCAGTTCCCGGTGCGCGATCGACGAGCGACAAAATCTTCTCGGCCTCAAGGCGCGCCTCAATCAGCAGCCGCTTCGCAAAATCTTCCTCGGCATGATCGAAGGAGTCGAGGATCATGCCTTCAACCTGTTCATCGGTCAGCCCATACGTGGGCTTGACTTCGATTTGTGCCGCCTGGCCGCTGCGCTGCTCGCGGGCCGTCACCTGCAGAATGCCGTCGGCATCGATCAGGAATTTGACCTCGATGCGCGGCAGGCCCGCAGACATTGGGGGAATTCCCTTCAGATCGAATCGAGCCAGAGACCGGCAATCCGCGGCTAACTCGCGCTCGCCCTGCACCACATGAATGGCGACGTTGGTCTGGCCGTCCACGCCGGTGGTGAAGTGCTCTGTAGCCGAAGCCGGTATGGTTGAATTGCGCTGGATGATTTTGGCCACTGTGCCGCCCAGAGCCTCAATGCCCAGGGAAAGCGGGGTCACGTCAAGCAGCAGCATTTCTTCGGTGGCCTTCGAGGCTCCCGCAAGAATGTCCGCCTGCACCGCAGCGCCAAGCGCCACCACTTCATCGGGATTCAATTCAATGTGCGGCTTCTTGCCGCGCGCCGCCAGATGGAAGAGATCGTCCACAAGCTGCCGCACCGCAGGGATGCGCGTTGAGCCGCCCACCAGCACAACTTCATCGATCTGCTCAGGCGTAATGCCCGCATCCGTGAGCGCCTGCTTGCAGGGACCGGCCGTGCGTTCAAGCACTGGCTCAATCAGCAGTTCGAACACTGCCCGTGGAATCTCGCGCTGATAGCGGTCGCCGTTAGGCAATTCAATATCGAACTTCGCCACATTCTCTGTGGACAAGCTGATCTTGGCTTCAATGGCGGCTTTGCGCAGAGCCTGTACCGCGCTTGGATGTCCGCGCAAATCCACCCCGTGCTCGGCATGAATCTCGTCCAGCGCAATGGCGGTGAGCAGGTTGTCGATGTCGTCGCCGCCCAGGTGCGTGTCTCCATTGGTGGACTGCACTTCGAAGATGCCGTCGCGCAACTTGAGGATGGAGATGTCAAACGTGCCGCCGCCAAGATCGTAGACCGCGATGGTGCCTTCGTTGGCGCGGTCGAGGCCGTACGCAAGCGCGGCTGCGGTGGGCTCGTTGACCAACCGCAACACCTCAAGGCCAGCCATGCGTCCTGCGTCTTTGGTGGCCTGGCGCTGCGCATCGTTGAAGTATGCGGGCACGGTGATGACGGCCTGCGTGACGGGCGAGCCAAAAAAACGCTCCGCATTGCGTTTGAGCTGGCGCAGAATGTAGGCGGAAATTTCCGGCGGCGTAAAGCGAAGCTCGCCGAGCGTGATGCGCGGAACCTCACCGGCTTCCACATCGTCCGCAAGCCGAAACGGAAACAGCTTCAATTCATCCTGAATCTCTTCAAGCCCGCGGCCCATGAGGCGCTTTACCGAATAGATGACGCGGTCCGGAGTTTCAATCAGCGCCTTGCGTGCGGTATTGCCCACGGTGACTGTAGGCCTTCCGCCGTCAGCCGGAACAGGATCGAGCGCGACCACCGACGGAACAAGATTCAATCCATCGACGCCGGGAATGACCACCGGCGTATCGCCTTCCATATAGGCGACCAAAGAATTAGTTGTGCCGAGATCGATGCCAACCACGCGGCCTGTCGAGTTAAATTCCGCCATG
>Ga0302197_10000639_pt1 | contig 35379 bp, 32 predicted proteins | sample II_Bog_N2_1_FD_193526 | JGI IMG/M metagenome (GOLD analysis project Ga0302197, IMG submission 193526) | Peat permafrost microbial communities from Stordalen Mire near Abisko, Sweden - II_Bog_N2_1 | ecosystem: Environmental > Terrestrial > Soil > Wetlands > Peat | place: Sweden: Abisko... | reverse complement strand
CCGGTCAACTTCAACCGCATGCCAGAACCTCTGGCAGCCTAAACCGAAAAACAGTCCTTCCACCTAAGAACCGCCGAAAACTGTCCGAACAACCGGGACCACCGCAGAGTGCTGTCGGCACCGCGAATGATTACGGGGAGACCGCGGCTGGCAATGATCTTCAACTTCCGCCTGTTCTGGCGCTTGACATTCCGGGCCTTCCACCGAACCGCCGGCACCAATGGGCCGCTCGACCGCAATCGCCTGACATTCCTGCTGTGCTTCTACCCCATCTGGGGCGCACTCGCGCTGAGCGCTTGGGCCGGCTTTCTCCTGGATGAAATATTCTTCCCAGGCTACCGGCGGCAACCCGTCGAAAAGCCGCTGTTCATCGTGTCCCCTTTCCGAAGCGGCTCGACGTTTATCCATCGGGCCCTGGCCAGCGACCCCAGCTTCACCACCATGAAGATGGGGCAAATCTACTTGATGCCCTCGATCACGCAGCGCCGCGTCTTTGGAGTGCTGGCGTGGCTGGACGGGCTTTTTGGGGGGCCGGGCGAAAGACTTCTGCGAAGCCTCGACGAGCGAACCCTGCGCAAGCTCAAACTGCACCCTTTCAGCCTGTTCGATCCTGAAGAGGACGAGCACGTCCTTTTCTACGCGTGGTCCACGTTACTGGCCGGCTTCGTCTTCCCTTACCTCGACGAACTGCCGCAATATCAGTACTTCGACACCGCGATTCCGCGCGCTGAGCGGCAACGAATCATGGCGTTCTACAAGGCATGCATCCAACGACACCTCTATGCCACTGGCGCCCGATTCTACCTTGCGAAGAATCCGTTATTCAGCGCAAAGATCGAGTCGCTGCTCGAGACGTTTCCCGATGCCCGCATCGTCTACCTCGTGCGAAATCCTCTCGAAGCGGTGCCTTCCACCGTTTCGCTCTTCCACTACGCATGGCGGCTCTTTAGCCAGCCTCCCGTCCGTTATCCGCACTGCGGAAGGATCCTCGACTGGACAAAGTACTGGTATGAGCATCCGCTCGAGGTCATTGATCGGGACCGATCCCGGCGCTGCATGATCGTCCTGTACGAGGATTTGGTGCAATCTCCGGATCGCGTCCTCGGAAGGATCTACAGCGAATTCGGTTATCCGGAAAGCGATGCGGTTGAGTCGATTCTGCGAGATGCAGCACACGCCGCCAGGACGCACACCAGCAACCACGTCTACAACCTTGAAGCGATGGGTCTCACCCGCGAGCAGATCGTGCGCGAGTTCTCGCGGATCTTCGATCGATTCGACTTTGATGGGCAAAGACTCGAGACAGAAGAATCTCGCGTCGAAATCGAGATCGCCAGTTAGCGATGCGAGTAGGAACGCTCCGTGCCCCGCCTCCGCGGTCCCTTTTCGCCGACTGTTCCTTGAGCCAACGGTTCCCGGCTTTTGCTCGACCCTGTATTCGCTGCGGCTTATTTCCCCGGCGCTTGAGAGCTGTCAGTGTCTGCGGTCACAGGTTCCATGAAATCTCCGTGAGAGCATCGGCTTGATTGGGATCTTATCGCCCAACCTAAGGGCAAAGTGTTGAATCAGAATTCCTTCGAAATAGCGAAAACTGCCCACCTTCCAGCGACCGGGCGCCCGGATGTGCAAGACGCATGGTTTGCTATGCGACTGTCGTTGATCGTTGGCGTGGCGATGCTTGCCGGAAAAGTCACTGCATGGATCATGACGGGGTCCACGGCGATCCTGGCGGATGCGGCAGAGTCGGTCGTCCACGTCATCGCCGTCGCATTCGCCGCCTTCAGCTTGCGGCTCAGCCAGAAGCCCGCAGCCCCCAGGTTCCTCTATGGCTATGAGCGCATCGCCTTCTTATCAGCTGGATTTGAAGGGGCGATGATCGTGCTCGCAGCCATCTACATCCTGATCACTGCGATTCAAAAGTGGCTTGCGGGGCTTCAATTGGAAAACCTTGGCGCCGGAACGATGCTGTTGCTCGCTGCCGGGTGCCTGAATGCCGCGCTCGGCTGGTATCTGACCCAGACCGGACGCCGCCTGAACTCACTGATTCTGGAAGCCGACGGAAAACACGTACTTACTGACTCCTGGACGAGTTTTGGCGTCGTTCTTGGCCTGGTGCTCGTAATCGGCACGCACTGGAAGCCATTCGACCCGATCATCGCGCTGCTTGTGGCCGTGAACATTCTCTGGTCAGGCGGAAAGCTGGTCTGGCGTGCGGCAGTGGGCCTGCTCGACTACTCCGATCCAGCTATTGGCCACCAGATCCGCGAACGGCTCGATTCCATCTGCACTGAACTGGGGATCAAGTATCACGGCGTCCGCTTCCGAGCTACTGGCTACCGGCAGTTGGTTGAGGTGCACCTCCTGTTCCCGAAGGCAACGGAACTTGGCGACGCGCATGCGCTGGCGACCAGGGTGGAAGAGAGGCTCGCCGCAGAACTCACGACGCCTACCGAGGTCATCACCCACATGGAGGCGGAAGAGGACCACGAAAGCGTTCACGCTCACGAACACTACACCGGGTTGCCTTTGTAACACCCTTCCGAGACAAAACACCAGTGGTCCAAACTGCTCAGACCGGCAATTTGACGCGAGATAGAGTCAAGCCTGCATGAGCTGATTCCACGGAGGTGGGCTATGAACAAGAATCGAATGAACGGAACGGTCGATGAGTTGGTCGGAAGTGCAAAGCGCAAGGCTGGCGGCATCACCCACAGTCCCAAACTCCAAGTGGAGGGCATCGCTCAACAGGGCAAGGGCAAGGTCGAAAGCGCGTTGGGCAAGGCTCAGGATGCAATCAAAGATGCCGTTGGAACCACCGAACTTAGTATCGATGGGCAAGTCAGGGTCGGGATGAAGAGAACTTCAGGGAAGGGTGAGCCGGCGAGGAGGATAGTGCCACTCTCCGATGCTTATCGAGCAAAGAAAACTTAGGTTTCAGGCCTCGATCGTGAATGTCGCCTACATCCTCTGCGCAGACGACAGGGTGGTGTGACTCGCGGCTTCTCCGCTTACTTCTGTGGTGTTGACAATGTGGGAACTGCGCTCTTCGCCGGAGGATTCTTCCAGACGCCGTAGCTTTTGTAGAGAAACTGGCCTCCCAGAATCAGCAGCCAGACCAGCAGCGCGAACCGCAGAGGCCGGCGAGGAATGCGCGTGCTCAGGAAGGTTCCGCAAAGGGCGCCAACCACCCCGCCAATGATTAGGTGGATGAGCAACTCCGGATTCGACGCATGTGAGAACCAGTGCGCTCCGCTGCCTATCAGTGAAACCAGAAAGCCAAAAGCAATGTCGGTGCCAACGACCTGTGCCGGTGACAGCGGCGTAAGGCTCAGCAGCGCGGCGCTACCAAGTGCGCCAGCACCTGCCGAGGAGAATCCAACCTCAGCTCCCACCGGAAACATCAGCCAAGCCAGCAACGGACTCCGATCGCGGCGTTCCTTGCTTTCATTTCGCTTCCTGAACGCAAGAATGATTTGTGATCCTGCCGTGGTGACAAGAATGAATCCAAGCAGTGCATTGAGCAGGTTCTGTGAGCCACTCGTGACGAGGTGCTTGAGAAAAAGTGAGCCGATCAGCACGCCGGGCGCTCCGCCCAGAATCATGAATCCCAGAGTCCGCCACACCAAGTTGCGTCGCGCGATCTGCGCTGGAACCAGAATGAGCTTCACTGCAGTCGAAAACATCAGCCCGATGCCAACCGCAATCTGCGCAGGAACCCCAAGAAACAGTACCAGCACCGGCACCGTAATCGTGCCGGCTCCCACCCCCGTCAACGCAATAAACAGGGCGATAAAGAAGCCAATTATGTAGTGCATTGCCTTACCTCAGATTCTGCGAGTGACCCAAAGTTACAGGCCCGCTTACCGCGGGTCCGCTTCGATGTGTATGCCACATTCGACCTTCCGGCCTGCCCAACGCCCTGAACGCGGGTCGTTAGGATCGATCGGAAGCATGGTACATGGCTCGCAGCCGATTGAGGAGTAGCCGCGTTCATAGAGAGGCAGCAATGGGATACCGAGTTGTTCGCAGCCGTACCAGACGTCGCGCGTGGTCCACGAAGCGAGAGGCGCAAGCTTGAGCACATGCGTGCCGCCAGGTAGCGCAAACATTGCCGACTCTTCGAGGGCCGTGCGGCTCTTGGCCTGCTCGCGCCGAAGCCCGGTCACCCAGACGCGGTAATTCGCCACAGCCTTGAACAGCGGATCGACCTTGCGCAGCTTGCAGCACTGATCGGGAGCCGTCTGGTTGAGGATGCCGAACTGCGATTCCTGCTGGGCCACGGTCTGCTCGGGAAGAAGGTTGAACAGGTTCATCTTCCACTCGCGTGCCATCCGATCGCGATACTCATAGGTCTCGGCAAAATGATAGCCGGTGTCGAGAAACAGGACCGGGACGTTCGGGTCGAGGTCGAGCGCGAGCCGCGTCAGGAGCATATCCTCGGCCTGGAAGCTGCAGGTGACACAGACGTCTCCCTTGTCCGTGATCTCGCGGGCAAGGGCACTGCGCACTTCTGCGAGCTTTGCTTCCACCCCGGTGATGATTGCCGCTGTGCTCATTACAAACCCGCCTTTTCCGATGGAATGAAGATACCCGCCGAGTGCAGCAACTGGTGCACCTGGGCTGTGGCTTTGTTGGAATCCGTTGCGTCGAGTGTGACCTGCTCGCCCTCAGTGCGCGCCATGGCCGCGCCCGACTCGTCCACTCGCACCACAAGGGCAAGCAGGCCTGACTGAAACTGAATGCGCGTGATGATCTCAAGCAGCGATGGGTGAAGGATAAACGCGTCGTCGTCCGCATCAATGCGGCATGACACCACGCCGACCGAGAACAGCGAGCGCTCGACCGCGTCCAGAAGTTCGAGGGGGCCGGTGACTTCAAGCACGCCACCACGGTGACCCCAACGCGCATCGCGCTCACCGGCCGTGACGCGTCCCCAGCCATCCACCAGGCCTGATCCAACGCCAACACCATCGTCGGTTCCAGCAGAGGTAATCATGCCGGCAGCCACCGTGCTATTTGTGTCGGTGTCGATAAGTATGAATGCGCCCGTCGCGCGATTCTCTCCGTAGGGATCGAGCGCGATCGGTCGCAGCACCGTCAGGCTCACCGTGCCGATGTCGTTCATGTGCAGCGTCTGCGCGGGCTCGCGTGAAAGAGTGCCGACGTCGGTGCGATAGTGCAGTGCGGAGAGAACCACGGGGACGGTTTGGCTGGTGTGCTTGAGCAGGTAGCGGCGATTCAGCAACAGAGGTCGTTGATCCATCCACACCAGCGATGCCTGGATGCTCTTGGCTACCTTGGCTGGAGTTTGTGCAGAGACGATCAAGTCGCCGCGGCTGATGTCGACTTCGCGATCGAGTACCAACGTCACCGACAAGGGTGCATACGCCTCTTCGAGGTCGCCATCAAAAGTGACAATGCGCTGAACCTCAGCAGTACTACCCGAGGGAAGAACAGTAATCGTGTCGCCGGGCCGGACGGTTCCTGAACCGATCTGTCCGGCAAAGCCACGAAACATGTGATTCGGGCGCAGCACGCGCTGCACCGGGAAGCGGAACGGCGCCTGCCGAGTGTTCACTGACGAAGGCAGCGACTCGAGCAGTTCAAGCAGAGAGTGCCCCTTATACCACGGCATGGCCTGCGAACGGTGGACGATGTTGTCGCCCGCAAGGGCGCTCACGGGCACAAATGAAGCCTCCACGGGGTTGCCGGTGTCGGCGGCAATCTGTTCGAGAAGTCTGCGGAAATCCAATTCGATCGCCTGGAACGTCGCCTCGTTGTACCCGATCAGATCCATCTTGTTGACCGCTACGATCACGGAACGCACACGCAGCAGTGAAGCAATGTAGGCATGACGGCGCGACTGAATGAGCACGCCCTTGCTTGCGTCGATGAGCACGACTGCGGCATCCGCTGTGGATGCGCCCGTAGCCATGTTGCGCGTGTACTGCTCGTGACCTGGCGTGTCGGCGATGATGAACTTCCGCCTGGACGTGGAGAAGTAGCGATAGGCGACATCGATAGTGATGCCCTGTTCGCGCTCGGCACGCAGGCCATCGGTGAGCAAAGCAAAATCAATCTGTCCAGGCGCCGTTGTGCCTTTGCCCTGGATCGATTTCACCTGGTCTTCGTAGACCGACTGCGTGTCGTAAAGAAGCCGGCCGATGAGCGTCGACTTTCCGTCGTCTACGCTGCCCGCTGTCGAGAAACGGAGAAGATCCTTCTCCCGCTCTTCGGCAAGGAATTCCTGAATGGAGAATACTGAAACCGGAGTCGCAGACACTTAAAAGTAGCCCTCCCGCTTCTTGATCTCCATCGAACCTTCCTGATCGTGATCGATCACTCGGTTTGCGCGCTCCGATGAGCGGAATGAAAGCAGTTCGGCGATGATCTCGGGAATCGTCTCCGCATCCGAGCGGATTGCGCCAGTGCATGGGGTGCATCCCAGCGAGCGCAGCCGGCACTTCACCAACTGCGGCTTCTCGCCCGGCAGCGCCATAAAGTCCTGCTCAACCGGCAGCAGAGCCTCGCCGCGCACATACATCGGACGCTCCTTGGCAAAGTACAGATCGACAACCGGGATCTTTTCTTCATGGATGTACTGCCAGACATCCATTTCGGTCCAATTCGACAGCGGAAATACGCGGATCGACTCGCCCGGATGTACGCGCGCGTTGTAGAGATTCCACAACTCGGGACGCTGGTTTTTCGGGTCCCATTGGCCCACGCTGTCACGGAAGGAGTAGATGCGCTCCTTGGCACGGGACTTCTCTTCGTCGCGGCGTGCGCCGCCAAAGGCAGCATCAAAGTTGTAATGGCGCAAACCGTCGAGCAGCGCACCTGTCTTTAGCAATGCGCAGCAGCGCTTGGTGTCCAGCTTGATCGGGTTGGTGCCCGCCGCGATCGCTGCCTCATTTCGCCACACCAGCAGTTCTGCGCCAACCGATCGCGCCGTTCGATCACGAAACTCGAGCATCTCGTTGAATTTGAAGCCGGTGTCGATATGCATCAAGGGGAACGGAATGGGCGCGGGATAGAAGGCCTTCTGTGCCAGGCGAAGCATGACCGAGGAGTCCTTGCCGATCGAATAGAGCATGACCGGGCGCTCGAACTCCGAGGCGACTTCCCGCAGGATATGAATGCTCTCCGCCTCGAGCAGGCGCAGATGGCTCAGGCGCGACGAACCATTCGCTGGCGATGGTGGGGACGAAGTACCGCTTGGGGCTACCGGCATGAGGCCTCTTCAACTGCGGATGAATTGCTGAAGGCCGGAGGGAATCGAAGACAGAACCCGGCAACTCAGCTTCGGGTGCGTCTTCTGGATCAGTTGCGCTTGGAGATCACAGACTAGGCGTTGCACCCGTCGAACGTGTTCGAAAGGCAACAACAGAAACGTCTTAGGGAAGCGCGAACCATGTGTTCATTCATATTAACAAAACAAACCCTCTGGCACAATTCCAGCAGCCTCGTGGCGAGAGTACGTTCGCGCGGCTGGTTTGCTTTACCGACGATGGCGGCCTCAATCCCTCGGCCTGGTTCCGGGCCGAGATTGCGTAACTTGGTCCATGTCCAGCGTTCCCGGTACTCTTGTTCCTGTTGGCCGCTCTGCCATCAACAGGAGGCACCATCATGTTCGCGCCTCAGCCGATTGGTTTCGTCAGGACTCCCTACCAGAACACAACCTCCATACCGCGCGGCCTCGGCGCGAAGCACGAAGCCGAAGGCATCATTGAAATCCTTCCCGAGTTTGATCTCGGCCTCACAGACATTGAGGGCTTTTCGCACCTCTACGTGCTCTGGGTCTTCGATCGTGCTGGAGAATTTCAGTTGATCGGCGTACCGCCCACCGACAGCCGCCCCCACGGCGTCTTCGCGACCCGCTCGCCGCGCCGGCCAAATCCCATCGGGCTCACTGTGGTGGAACTCCTCCGTCGCGATGGGGCCCTGCTCTACGTGCGCGGAGTCGACATGCTCGACCGCACGCCGGTTCTCGACATCAAGCCCTACCTTTCGAGCGTGCCCAGCGAGACTCTGCGCCGCGGGTGGCTGGCAGAAGTAGAAGCGCGTAACAAATAACCATCGGGCCACTCCGTCTTCAGCCAGATCCTCCTCGCTTTCGGCTAACCTCCTTCAGCACCGAGAACCACTCCCTTCGCAGCGGACCATGTGTTACATTTGCGCCATGATGCTTCGGGGTCTGGCTTCGTTGGCCGTTCTGCTCTCAATGGTTCAGGCAAATGCGCCGGGACCCAATGCCGGATCGGCTCCTAAACCCTCCGCTGCAAACTCTTCCGCGACCAGCCATGCGTCGCCCATCCTGCAAAGCCCTGTCCAAGCCGAGTCCGAGACCCCTTCGCAAAACGCAACCGTGAAGGCCGACTGCAACGGCGTACCGTGCGAAGATCAGCAGCCGCATCTGATCGTCACCCTTCCCCCGCAGCCCGCGCAGCCGTGGCTCTTGCGCGAGCGGATCAGCTGGGGCGTTTACCTGGTGCTCGCTTTGGTCGGATATGTCGCCATTTTGCTGGCGCTTTCGACCCTGAAAAAGATCGAGCGCAACACCGTGCTGGCCGAGACAACCGCCCAGGCAGCGCTGGATGCCGCGCAAGCTGCACTCGCCACCGCACAGGCCATTCTGGTTGCAGAACGCCCTTGGATTCTGGTGTCGGTTGAGCCAACCATCAATAAGCCGAACAGCTTCACCATCACCGCAACCAATAAGGGGCGAACACCCGCGACGATTACAGCGATGCTTGAGCAGGTCGGCATCAAGTCCGACGAGGCGCACCTTCCCGCGACCCCCGAATACGACGATCGGCAGAACTCTCAACCGATGATTCCGGTTACATTGGTCCCCGGTGAGTCGACGCCAATCAAGATATTCTCACGCGACGATGTGCCGGCAATCTGCGAGTCCGAAGATCGGGTCAAGCTGATCGAGAACTGGGACGAGAAGATTTTCGTGCATGGAAGAATCGCGTATCGCGAGCTGGTTGCACCAAAGGGCGGCAACGAGCACGAGACCAACTGGTGTTGCTGGTACATCCACGGCCGCCAGAAGAGCGGTATGGTCATCGCCGGACCACCAGAATACAACTCACATACATAGCGCAGTTTCCACGCGCGTGTGAGCGCTACAGGCGCATCGCGTTCCTGCGCCGCCAGCTACCTTGCGGATTCCGCGGGCGTTTTGCGCATATAGATGACAGATTTGTCGTCCGAGTAGACCTGCTTCCAATCCGGCAACAGCGAGAGAACGCGGGCCATGGGTGATTGGCTGTTCAAGAGGCAGAAACCAACCTTGTACTTGTCCAGGAGCAGATGCGGATCGCTTTGCAGGTTAGCCCAGTTTCCATACTCACCTAGGAATCCCGACCATACGTAGAGATCCGTACGGCCGTCTATCATCACCGGGTATTGGGGCGCGGCCCAGATCAGGTAGCCGCCAAACGTGTAATCGTTCAGCATCGGCCCGGCAATACCATTGGCCTCAAGGAATTTGACCGCCTTAACAGGGCTTTGCTCCTCCACCTGGGCCTGAAGGCTGTTCGAGTTGGGGTAGGCCAGGTACGCCACGAGCAGCGATGCGGCGAGGAAAACCGCATTGGGCAAAATGCGGTCCTTTTCAAAATCATAGCCATCCCAATAAGCCGCTAACTGGCGGACGACAACCGGAGCGGCCAATATGCCAAATGCTGCTAACAAGCGCACATGACTGACAGCCAGCCAGGTCCCCAGGGCCAGAAGCAAAAGTTCATGCCAGTACAGCACGGACCGGCGAAGGACAGGAAGCAGAAAACAGCAAAGGAGAATGGCCAACAGCGCGATGCCGCTCGGGCTGTTCATCTTGAGGGGCGCCCACTCCTCGACGTCGGCCATCAGGAGATGCTGATTGAACAGCGTATCGAAGGGATAGAGAATCTGGCGAATCCCGACAGGATTGAGAAACAAGGCTGGGAGCGAGAGGGTCAAGGCCAGCAGCAGCGTCTTGCGGGAGCGCGCATCCCAGGGTTGCGCAACCAGGGAACCCAACTCGAAGTTGAAAAAGGCACTGAAGAGAAACACTCCCGCCACAATGATCCCTAGGATGAAGGAGCCGTGGCAGTTGATCCAGAGCACGAAAAGCGGTGGAAGGAGGAAGAACCAGCGGGGATTTCGGGTTCGTCCAAGATGAATGGCGACTAGCTCTGCGAGCAGCAGCAAATATGCGATCAACTGCGGCCGGATGCTAAGCGCGATGCCTGCAAAAAACCAGACGATCATCGCTCCTGGAAAGGCCACCTTGGAATTACCCGAGTAGAGGGAGCAAAGGAGGTAGGCTGTGCATAACAGGGCAGTCGTGAAAAGACACAGCCAGAGCATCAGCCCGGAATAGCCTCCCCCCAAGTAGGCGGCGTAGATGGTGACTTCGGCAAGCCATTCCTGAGGCACGATCGATTGATTATGGGCTGTATAGGAGAAGAGATCGGTAGTTGGAATGACGTGAGTCATCCAAATTACCTGACCCATCTTGAGGTGCCACCAGACATCAGGGTCGTTGAGACGCGATCGCGCGTTGAGCACCGCAAATGGGAGCAAGGCTCCGGCCAGAGCAACAGGAAAAGAGAACACCCTCCGCAGGACTTGCATGCGCATAGGCTGCATATTATCACCGGCAAAAGAGCTTTCTCTGCTTAGATCACGCGGCGAACCACAGGCAATACGCCTTGCGGCTTATCCCTTTGATCCTCTGCTTATCGACTCAGCCATTTACCGTTTGCCGAAGATCGGAATCGAACACTGGATCGGATTCAGCAAGTCGAATCAACCGGTGCAGATATGCACGCGAGATGCACAGGCTGCGCGCAGCCAACGTCTTGTTCCCATTGTTCTCGCGCACCGCATTCACTGCCAGCTTTACCTTGTAGTCGCGCAACTGGCGCTCGAAGGAACTCGCCGGATTGTAGTCGCTGATGTCGACCACATCCTCAAGATCGCCGCCATCTGCCTCATCGCTGCTCAGCGTCAGATCTTCAGCGCGTACCATCTGGCCTGGAGCCAGAATGATGGCTCGTTGCAGGACGTTTTCCAGTTCGCGCACGTTCCCGGGCCAACTGTAGTTCTGCAGCAACTCCATGGCCTCCGGCTCGATTCCATCCATCGGCTTCTGGAACATTCCCGCGTAGTGGCGCAGGAAATGACGGGCAAGCTTGGGAATATCTTCGGAGCGATCCTGCAAAGCAGGCGAGTCAATGCGCATCACGTTGATGCGGTAATAAAGGTCCTGCCGGAATTTGCCTTCGACGACGAGTTTCGCCAAATCGCGATGCGTCGCAAAGACGAGGCGAGCACGCAGGGGAACCAGCTTGTTGCTGCCCAGGCGGCTGAACTCCATTTGCTGCAGCACCCGAAGCAGTTTGACCTGGGTAAACAGGCTGAGGTCTCCGATTTCATCCAGGAACAGGGTTCCATCCGCAGCCTGCTCGAAATATCCTTCGCGCGCGCCAACAGTACCAGTGAATGCGCCTTTTTCGTGGCCGAACAGTTCCGCTTCAATCAGGGTTTCAGGAATCGCGCCGCAGGAGACAGCAACAAAGGGACGATTTGCACGCGCGCCCAGGTTATGAATCGCACGAGCGATGAGTTCTTTGCCGGTTCCGCTGGGTCCATTCACCAGCACGGCGGCGTTCAAATTGGTGACTCGCTGAATCAGCTCGTAAACCCGCTGCATATGGGAGCTCGATCCAATCATCCGGTCGCAGGTGCCAGGTTCCTCGAGCCGCTGCTGGACAGTATGGAGCTGCCGTTTCAGGAGCGAGGTCTCATAGGCCCGACTGAGCATCGTCTTAAGTTCGCGAACGGAGGGCGGCTTGCGACAGTATCCGAATGCCCCCGTACGCACCAGCTCAAATGCAGTAGAGCGGAGGCCGTCGTCAGCCATCACAATGGCGGGAAGATTCAGCTCGATCAATCGGCGGGAGTAGTCAATTCGCTCTCGGAGCGCATCATGGTCGGAACTCAGATCGAGGATCACAACATCGCAATCGCCTGCTGCGATGCGCGTGTTCATCCCCTCTTGGTCAGATTCCAGCGAAATCTGGAATTCCTTCCCCAAAGCAGAGGAGAGAAGTGGATGGATCGTTCGGTCGTCAGAATAAAGCCCAATCTTGATCATGCCCGCGCGGCCTTTTCTTGTCTCTGCAGCCTCGTCCAATTTGAGATGCCTTGGCGACGTACCCTTATGTTCGTTATCGGCTCTGGCTGCGCCAATGCCTGTTTTGCGTTAGGGTTTGTGCAACCTTAGTAATCCATGCAAATTGGTGACCAGTAACGCCTTGGCACAGACCTCCTGACCACCGGGAATCTCGAGGTACCCCTTGCTTCCGCGCGCACGTTGATGACAATCTCGATCACTCGTGGAGCTCTACCAGCAAACTAGCGACTGGATTATGCAGGGTCAATGCCACCTACGTAACATGGCCGGGCCATTCTTTTCCTGGCGCGCAACGAAATGCACCACAATGCCTGCAAAAACCTGCAAACCGGGCAATCGATCGCCATCGCTTGGTATTCGATAGGCGGCTCATTTTGTGCGGGTTAGGGAAACATTTCGCGTGCGCAGCGCGGAGATGACGTGGCCTGACGCCACAGTGGCCGCACCGGTCCATAGCTAACACCTTTGTGTCATTACGATCGGACAGAGGTAACTGTTCGACAGGTGCATTTGGTATCTTGGTTCCTCGCAAAATGGCAAATGGCATCGCAGTTGCTACGATGCGGAGAGTGAACACGCGGCAAAAATTGGATATTTGGCTTCTGCTTGGCGCTGTCGCCATCAGCCGTCTCGTGTTTCGCAGCCGTGATCTCTACGACCTCGACTCGGTCAACTTCGCTCTCGGGATGGCGCGTTTCGATACACGAGTCCACCAGCCGCACCCTCCGGGATACTTCCTCTACGTCTGCATCGGCAGGCTGGTGAACTTCTTCGTCCACGACGCAAACCTGGCTCTGGTGCTCATAAGTGTTGCCGCCAGCATGGCCACGGTAGCGATGATCTACTTGCTGGCGCAGGATTGGTTCGGCCAACGAGCAGCCCGGATCTCCGGACTCCTGTTCCTGTTTTCTCCCCTTGCCTGGTTCCACGGGACCGTCGCCCTCACCTACAGCGTTGAAGCGGCCTTCTCGGCCCTACTCGGCTATCTTTGCTGGCGTATCCATCGGGGGGATGCGGCGTTTGTGGTTCCAGCGGCCATTTCGCTCGGAATATCAGCCGGCATTCGCCCGTCGTCGCTTGTCTTTCTCGGGCCGCTGTTCCTCTTCTCGTTGTGGTCAGTTCCGATCAAAAAGAGCCTCCTGAGTCTCGCCGTTCTCGCACTCACAGGGGCCGCATGGTTCCTGCCGATGATTTACGCGAGCGGCGGCTGCGCTAACTACTTCGGTGCACTGTTCTCACTGTGGAGAATGGTGCCATCGAAGAACACTGCCTTCAACTCGCCGCCAGCAACCTCGCTCGCGCGAGCCCTCTTTATCGCGTTCATCTACTTTCTCTGCTTTGGGCCTGCTTCGCTGGCTCCACTGCTCGCACCGCGCCAGCCCGAGGCATCAAATAAAGCACGAACGATCTTCACTGCCGTATGGGTCGTGCCCGCTCTCTGCTTCTTCACATTCATCTTTCTCAAGTTCGTAAACAGCGGATACTTGCTACTGGTCGCGGTGCCCGGATGCCTTTGGATCGGTCACTGGATCGCCGACTGGTACGATCGGACCCGCTGGCCTCGTGCATTTAGGATCGCCCTGATTTCCATATGCGCGGCGACAGACGTCGCCATCTTTCTGGCCTTCCCCGGGTACTGCTCCTTCCGCTCGGTCCGCCACTTTGAGGCCGAGCTCAATCAGGTTCGGAATGCCATGCCCCAAGTAGGTGCGCCGAGCGATCTGCTGGTTGTAAGCTTTGACAACCACTTCCTGGGCTATCGCCACGCCGGATATTACCTTCCGGACTACCTCACGCTCGAGTATCCTGAAGCTCATCTCACGGAAGGCGTTCGGATCTTTTCGATGCACGACCGGGACACTGAACTTTTGTCTTCCCTCCCCTCCGGCACGTGGTCGCGCTTTGTTCTCTTCCCACTTCCTGCCGGCAATGCGGAATACGCGCATTACATCGATGATGTGGTCAAACTTCTGCCTGCCAAGGACTTACAAACAGTGAACCTGAACGGACATCCATTTGTGACGGCACCCATCCGAGATCTGCCGCTGTTATTCCCTCCCAGCCCCCTCGCCGCGCGCTAAATTACTCGTTTCCAGGTGTATACCCACCGTTCCACTCCCCCTGTTTTGCGTAAACAGCCGTGTACACTGCCGGGTCAGATACAAGCTACCTGATTGATTCCAGACAACTTGGGAGTATGGCATTTTGGTTGAGTGATTGCACTCATTCCGGTGTTCCCGGTACTTCAGGGACCCAGATGGAGTCTCGAAGCATGCACTCATTTGCCTGGTGGCCGACGCTGATTGTGCTCGCAGTGGCGACGTTCACTGACCTGCGCAGCCGCCGCATCCCCAATTGGCTCGTGCTGCCCTTTATGATGGCTGGCCTCGTTGCCTCGGCGTGGATGGGGGGGTGGCATGGACTGGGACACAGCTTTGCCGGCCTCGGCCTGGGCATTCTCATTTACGGATTCCTTTTCTGGGTTGGTGGTATGGGCGCCGGCGACGTAAAGCTCGCGGCCGCTATAGGCGCATGGATCGGACCCGACCAATTGTTTATCGCGCTCATCGTTACCGCCATGGCAGGCGGGGTGATGATTCTGGTTTGGGCCATATGGGCATTTGGCATCAAGAGACTTTTCGGTTCGAACAAGAACTCCGACGGAGAGCGGAAGCCTGCTCTCAATGCTTTTCTCAAACGAAAGATGCCGTACGCACCGGCAATCGCAATTGGAACCCTAATCTCCTTCTTTTCTCATTGAGGTTGCAACAGAGGAATGTCTGAGACCGAAAAGATCTACCAGTATTTCAACGATCCGGCGAGAACGACGCAACCGGCGGCAGGAAGCGACTCCATGATCGCGAACACGAACCAGACCATCGAAGCGCCCTACTCCGACTCCTTTTCAACGGAAGCGCTGTCGATCGCGCTGATTGGGCCCGAAGAGTTGACGCGGCGCACGGCGGCCGAGGCGCTTCGCCAGGGCCGCGGGAACGAAATCCGTGAGTTCGATGCCTATCCCGCTGACCTGGACGAAGTGCCCAAGCTTCTGGACCAGCAATACGACGTCATCATCATCGACCTCGACCCGAATCCCGAATACGCCCTTGAACTGGTGGAAAGCCTCTGCGCGAACGGCGCGGCGACAGTGATGGTCTTCTCTTCCAAGCCGGATTCTGAACTGCTGGTCCGCTGCATGCGCGCCGGCGCGCGTGAGTTTCTGACTCCGCCGTTTGCCCAGGCCACGATGACCGAAGCGCTGGTCCGAGCCGCAGCCCGACGGCCTGCAAGCCGTACACAAAAGAAAACCCGGGGCAAGCTTCTTGTGTTTCTTGGCGCCAAGGGCGGTGCCGGAGTCACCACACTGGCTTGCAATTTCGCCGTGGCATTGGCGCAGGATTCGGGTCAAAGCACTCTGCTCATCGATCTCGATCTGCCCCTTGGGGACGCGGCCCTCAACCTGGGAATCATCGCAGAATACTCCACAATCACCGCGCTGCTGGATACCAGCCGTCTCGACCTGGCGTTGCTCGAAAAGCTTATCGTCAAGCACAGTTCCGGTGTGTGGGTGCTTGCCGCTCCGGGAAAGTTCCCAACCATAAATGCCTCCAACGAAGCCATCGACAAGCTGATCACCGTAGCGCGCCAGGGTTTTGACAACGTCGTCGTCGACGTAGGTTCCAAATTCGACTCCACCGGAACAATTCTCTATCGGGAAGCCACGACAGTTTACCTGGTGACACAGGCCGGGATCCCCGAATTGCGCAATTCGAACCGGTTGATCTCGCAGTACTTCCAGGCTGGCGACAAGAAGCTTGAAATTGTTCTGAATCGCTACGAGCCAAAGGCCCTCGGTGTCACCGACGAACACATTACCAAGGCGCTCACCCGGCCGGCGCAGTGGAAGATCCCCAACGACTACCCTGCGGTGCGACGCATGCAGAATACTGCAACGCCGCTTATCGCTGTGGACTCGCCGATCTCGCGACTCATCAAGAAGATGGCCAGGACCGTTTCCGGCGGGGCCGAAGAAGAACCAAAGAAGAAAGGCTTCAAGCTATTCGGAAAGTAACGCTGGGGTGACCAGCACAACCGCAAACACGGGTGTTACGACGTGGAACTTCTAAATCTAGAAAACTACAAATCGGAAATCCATCGAACGCTGATCTCGAAGCTCGATCTGGAGAAGCTGTCGCGCGTGAACTCCTCGCAAGCGCGCCAGGCCGTCTCCGGCATCGTCAAGGAGATCATTGCCGACCAGCGGGTTCCCCTGAACTACGACGAGCAGGAGAAGATCCAGTCCGATCTTCTCGACGAGGTCTTCGGCCTCGGACCTCTCGAGACCCTGCTGCGCGATCCCAAGATCTCCGACATCATGGTCAATAACAAAGACCATGTCTTTATTGAAAAGAGCGGCCTTCTATCACGCGCGAATGTTTCATTCCGCGACGACCGACACCTGCTGCAAATCATCGACCGCATCGTCTCCCGCGTGGGCCGGCGTGTCGACGAGTCGTCGCCGATGGTGGACGCTCGCCTGCCCGACGGCTCCCGCGTCAACGCAATTATTCCGCCGCTCGCACTCGACGGCCCTTCACTCTCGATTCGCCGCTTCGGCACCGGCCCGCTCGGCGCAAACCAACTGGTCGAACTGAAGACGATCTCGGCCGAGATGATGGAAGTAATTGCCTGCGCGGTCAAAGCGCGCATCAGCATCGTGATCTCCGGAGGCACCGGTTCCGGTAAAACGACCCTGCTGAACATCATGTCGCAGTACATCCCGAACGGAGAGCGCCTGGTCACGATTGAAGACGCGGCCGAACTCCGCCTGGCACAGGAGAACATCGTTCGCCTTGAGACCCGCCCCGCCAACATCGAAGGGAAAGGCGCAATCATGCAGCGCCAGCTGCTTATCAACTGTCTGCGTATGCGCCCCGACCGCATCATCATGGGCGAGGTCCGCGGCGAAGAAGCCTTCGACATGCTGCAGGCCATGAACACCGGTCACGAAGGATCCATGACCACGATTCACGCCAACACGCCGCGCGACGCAATTTCCCGTCTGGAGTCGATGGTGGCGATGGGCACCATGAATATGCCCGAGAAGTCGGTCCGCCAGCAGATCTCCTCGGCTATCACCATCGTCGTGCAGGCCACACGCCTGAGCGACGGAACCCGCAAAGTTACAAGCATCTCCGAGATCACCGGCATGGAAGAGAACGTCATCAGCATGCAGGAGATCTTCGCGTTCAACAAAAAGGGCATTGGTCCGGACGGAAAAGTAATCGGCGTTTTCCAGCCGAGCCGAATTCGCCCCAAGTTCCTCGAGCGGCTGCGGGTTTCCGGCATCATCTTGCCGCCCGCTCTTTTCGAGAAAGAAACACCGGTCAATTGCTAGCAGGAAAGGAGGGTCAACAGCTATGGGAATGATAATCATCCTGGTCTTTCTGGGCGTCTTTGCAGTCGTCGCCTTGCTGCTGATCGCCACAGGCAGCGGTGCCGTGCAGCAACAAAAGCAGGTGCTGGCCACGCTCGACTCGGCCCTCGCCACCGAAAGCAGAGAGACCCGCGAACAGATCCTCAACCTGCGCAAGAGAGAGGCTTTGAGCGGAATTCCATGGCTCAACAAAAAGCTTTTGAGCGCGGAGCTTGGCCCACAGATACAGAATCTCCTCCACCAAGCTGACCTGAAGTGGACAGTCGGTGGCCTGCTCTCTATGTGCGCCGCCAGCTTTCTGGTACCAGCGGTTCTCGTCAACATGCGAACTGGTTCCCTGCTCATTTCGTGTGGAGTGGGACTCGTTACCGGCTCGCTACCCTTTGCTGTGGTCTTCTTCAAGCGGGGCAAAAGATTCGGTTCCTTTCAGGAAGGTCTGCCCGAAGCGCTCGACTTGATGGTAAGCGCGCTCCGGGCCGGACACAGCTTGATCGCTGCCATGGGCCTGGTTTCGCGTGAATGCCCCGATCCCGTGGGCTGCGAATTCAAAGCGTGCTTCGAAGAACAGAACTTCGGCCTCGAACTCAAGAATGCACTCGACAACCTCATCACGCGTGTCCCGCTTCAGGATCTGCGCATTGTTTGCACCGCCATCATGATCCAGAAGGAAAGCGGCGGCAATCTCGCGGAAGTGTTGGACAAGACGGCGCATGTGATCCGCGAACGTTTCCGGCTCAGGCGTCAGGTGATGACACATACGGCGCAGGGCAGGCTGACTGGGTGGATCCTCACCCTTCTGCCAGTGGCCCTCGCATTCGCTCTCTACACCGTGAATCCGGATATGATGAGCATCCTCTGGAAGCGTGAGATCGGGCTCAAACTTATGTACACCGCAATTGGCATGATCATTGTCGGCGGTCTAATCATTCGCAAAATCGTCAACATGGACGTCTAAGGACCCATTATGGGATTTGCAGTCACGGCGTTTCTCGTCATCTTCGTACTGATAGCCAGCGGTGGACTCCTGCTGTTCTATCGCGAAGCCATGTTGCAGCGCATCACCGAAGTGATCAACCCGTCGGCAAAGAAGAAAGGACTGATAGGCCAGATCCAGGATTCGGGTTTCTCGGTTGGAAGCCTTGTCGAGCATTTCAATAGTGTGATCCCCAAATCCCAGGCTGAAGTCTCGGTGGTTAAGGCCCGCCTCATCCGCGCCGGTTACCGCACTGAAAGCTCCATCAAGATCTTCAATGGCGCAAAGTTCCTGACGCCCGTTGCCTTGTGCGCAATTTCCTGGGGCACCGGCCTCTACAAGCTCTCGCCGTTCTTCGTCTATGCCTGCGCCCTTGGGCTCGGATTCCTGGTCCCGGATTTCTGGCTGGGAAATCGCATCAAGAAGCGGCAGTCACTACTTCGCAAAGGCCTGCCGGACGTGCTCGATTTGCTTGTGATCTGCATCGAAGCCGGCCTCAGCCTTGACCAGGCCGTGGTGCGCGCAGCTGAAGAACTGCGTTTCGCCCAGCCGGAGCTTTGCGATGAGCTGGGTGTCGTAGTCCTCGAGCAACGAGCCGGCCGCCCGCGAGACGAGAGTTGGAAGCATCTGGCAGAACGCACCGATGTCGATGCGGTGCGCAATCTCGTTTCCATGCTGGTCCAGTCAGAACAGTTCGGCACAAGTATCGGAAAGACTCTGCGCACCCACTCCGACACGCTCAGAACAAAGCGCGTACAGCAGGTGGAAGAAGCTGCAGCCAAGACCACCATCAAGCTGATTTTTCCGTTGGTCTTCTTTATCTTTCCCGCCCTGTTTCTGGTTGTACTCGGGCCCTCAGTCATCATCATGATGGAATCGTTCAAGACGTTCTTCAACAACTGAATTAGGAGAAAGGTTTTATGGACAGCACCACGATGATTCAAATTGTTTCCGGCGTCCTGTTCGCGCTGGTGCTGGGAATTCTGATCCAGCGCCGCCGCACTATGGTCAAGTAGCCGGCAACCGGTGTGCACAAGTTCTGGGTGGAGCTCTGGGGTTCAATGCTTTACCCGATGAAGCAAAACTTTTGAGAGAAAGGGGTTCAACATGGACAACGTTACGCTCATCCGGATTATTTCCGGCGTCCTGTTCGTGATCGTGTTGGGGATTCTCATCCAGCGCCGTCGCACTTCCGTCAAGTAGCCCTGGGTTGCTTAGTTTGTCCGGCGACTCGAAAACTTCGACCAGCTTCAGTGTCAGCTCCAGGTTCGTCGGGGAATGAGGACTGTGCCGCTTCGGCGACGACCGTTCTCATTTCCAGGGCAGTCTCTGGGCAAATGACACTCCAGCGTCGAAAGGAAAGGAAATACGAAATGGACAATACCACCCTTATTCGGATTGTCGCCGGCGTCTTGTTTGTGATCGTACTGGTGATCCTTATCCAGCGCCGCCGTACCCGGATCAAGTAACCGCGGCTGCGGGGATCTTCAGCTACTTTGTTGACCTGAGCTCTTACCGCTGGCCTTCTTCTTGTGCCGCGGAGAAACAACACTGCTGCCACTCCGGGCATTGTTCAATCGGACCTGGACAGGCGGACAACGCTTTACCAATTGTTTTTCTCGACTTCGAGAGAAAGGAACGCGAAATGGAAGGTACCACTCGAATGGGGAGTGCGGACGGCGCGTCGATTTGCGCTGCGCAGGCAAGGCCCGTTCGGCGTTGTGCGATCCAGCCAGGCTAAAACGGGCTTTGCTGGATTCACGGCGGACTCGTGGTGCCTCTTCAAACCGCCGACCAACTCGATATCCCGTCGGCCGGGACCAGATCGCTTTCAACGGATGCGACTCTGTGTTATGCCCTTGCGGCGGGGAAGGGATTTTTTGGCCCAAAATGGGCTCTCGACCGTGCGATTTCGAGTTATCGGGGGTGGTCAACCTCCAGTGAGACGCCCGCAGAGAGGATTGGAACAAATGCAGCAGATGTTCGAATTCGAGCAATCATTCGGAACGACAGTCCGGCGCCAGGCAGCCGGACAACCGCCTGGCGCGGGAGGCGACATGGATTCTCAGAAACTTTGTGCATACAACCAGACGCGCGAATGCTTTCTCGGCCTCGAGGTAAGTCTCGCGGACTTTACGTACGCCGACCTCAAGGAGAGGGTGAACTCCCTTTCCCTCAAATCGGGACAAGGCCTGTGGCTCAACCCTTTCACCGGCCTTCCCGAAATAGGTTTGCGCGTCATGTTGGACCTGCTTTACCTCGATGAGGATTGCCGTGTCACTGAAGTTGTTGAATCCGTGCCCTCGTTCCACGTCAATGCAACGGTCCCGCGTCCGGCAAGTGTACTGGCTCTTCCGGCGCATTCCATCTACTTTTCACAAACGCAGCCCGGCGATCAGCTGGTGGTGTGCAGGGCCGAAGAGATGGAACAGCGCTTGACGCACCTGAACAACTCGAGTGCGGCGGCCAAGGCTGGTGCGGCCACAACAATTGTGCACAGCGCAGCCCTGTTGAGGAAGAACCCACTCTGGAGTGGGGGGCCCGGGCTGCTCGAACTCGAAGATCGCTCGGGAGAAGAAAACCCTACACACGAGAAACCGCATGTGATGGGACTAATTCAACCGGGCGTTAAATCGGTGAAACCGCCAAAACGGTGGCTGGAGCGGTGGTGGTCGCCCGATCCGCGCAAAGCTCCTCGCGAAACAGCGGACAGCCTGGCCGCCTACTACTGGACCGGCGGACCTACCGAGCCTCATCCGATCCGCGACGTCAGCGCAACCGGCCTCTACGTTGTGACCGAAGAGCGTTGGTACCCTGGCACGCTTGTCCTGATGACTCTCCAGATCATGGATGGAGTTGAAGAGACTGAAGAACGCTCCATCGTTGTGCATTCACGCGCGGTTCGCTGGGGAAACGACGGCGTTGGCCTGCAGTTTGTCCTGGCCAGGAACCAGGAACCAATTAACACTGCCGGACCGATGGTCAAGTCCGCCGACCGAAAGGAACTAGATCGCTTTCTTAACCGCCTTAGGAAGAGCAGGCGCTAATGGTGCGGACCCTGACTCGTCCGGCCTTTCCAAAATCGTGGCTGCCGCGACTTCTGTTGAATAGCGGCAGCAAACGGAGAATGCAAGATGAACATAGTCACTGAAATCCTGGTTCCCTCCAGGGCGCGCCAAAAGGCCGCCAGGGCAGGCTCTCGGCCAAATGCCGGGAACCCTGTGTTTGCCCGCCTGGCCCAACTGCTGGTCTCTGAGGAAGAAGGTGCGTCGCTGGTTGAGTTCGCGATCGTATCGTCCATGTTGCTGCTGCCGCTCATCACCTTCATCATGAGCTTCGGCTCCTTCATGACCAATCAGATGCAACTCATCAACGCGGTCGACGTCGGCGCTCGTACTGTCTCTGTCAACGGGGGCATGACTCTTGACCCATGCAGCATCGCCTCATCGGCCATCATTGCCGCTGCACCGAATATCAATTCCTCGCAGTTGACCTTCAGCTATTCGTTTAATGGAGCTCCCTACAGCGGAAAGACCTGTGCCAGTACCTCTTTGACCACCGGGTCCGCAGCCAACCTCGCAGGTGGCACCACCGCTACAGTCACCGCCAGCTATCCTTGCAACCTGATGATCTTCGGCCGCACCGTTACGCCCAGCGGCTGCGTGATTAAAGCATCAACCTCGGAGATGGTCCAATGACCGCAAAGATCCTACTCATCGCACGGCGTCTCCTGCGAAAGCAGAACGGCCAGATCATTCCCTGGGTGGCACTCATGGGAACAATTCTGCTTGGGATCGCTGCTATTGTTCTCGACTTGGGTAGAGCCTACATCGGGTATCGCGAGTTGCAATCGGCAGCGGACGCTGCCGCACTGGCCGGAGCTCAGAATCTGAAGTACAGCAACGCCGCAACGATCACTAAGAACTTTAGCGCTCTGGCCGGCTCCGCCAATGCTCAGGCCGGCTTTACCTCGTCAACAATGCTCACCGGCTACCCCAAGTTTGAATGCCTGAACACGATCAAGAACATGGGCGTGGGCTGCATTGCTCCCAATAACGCCAATGCAGTCCAGGTCATCGAGCAGGCCACCATCCCCACTTTCTTCTCCCAGGTCTTCGGCATTGACCAGATGACATTGAGTGCCACCTCAACGGCCGCTGTGGTTGGGGCGCGCGCCACCCCGATGAACATCGCAATCGTCATCGACACCACTGCGTCCATGGCGACGGTAGACAGCAACTGCGGAAACACCCGGCTGAACTGCGCCCTCAATGGCGTGCAGATCCTGCTTGCGGGCCTCTCTCCGTGTTCCCCCGCGGCGGGGACCTGTACCGTCACCAACGGAGTGGCATCCGGAGCGCTTGACCAGGTCAGTATCTTTACATTCCCCAACGTGACTGTGGGAACAGCCGCCAACGACTACAACTGCGGCGGAAACAACCCCACCATCGTGCCCTACATGCTGCCTGCCTTCAACGCCACAACCTATGCCCCGTCGGGCAGCGGCACCGGTACCTACGAGGTCACTGGTTTCCTCAGCGACTACCGTACCTCCGACACAGCATCCTCAATCAACAGCAGCTCAGATCTTGCAATGACATTGGGAGCCGGGGTAAAGAACGGCAGGAACTGTGCAGGTATGGGTGATCCCGGCGGGGATGGGACCTATTACGCCGGAGCGATCTACGCTGCGCAGGCCGCATTGATCGGACAGTACAACGCCGAAGGCGGCGCTAACGCAGTTCCGGTACCGCAAAACATCATGATCATCCTCTCGGATGGTGAAGCCAACGCCAGCGCATCCAAGATGAACTCTGCGTCCAACGCTGCCTGGAATAACAATGGAACCTATCCATCGGCAGTCGACCAGTGCCAGCAGGCGGTCGCGGCGGCCGACTACGCCAAAAATCAGGGCACCACGGTCTACTCGGTAGCGTATGGCTCAGAGTCTTCTGGATGTACTACAGATACGACAAACATGTCCCCAATAAACAAGGCCAACATTACGCCCTGTCAGGTGATGTCGGAGATTGCGTCCGGTGCGTCGTACTTCTATTCCGACTACAACCAAAGTGGGTCGAGCAGCACGTGCACCTCGACGGGAACCTCAGTGACGGCTCTCAATGACATTTTCACTGCGGTCCTCAACGACCTGTTGCTGGTGCGACTGATCCCAAATGGTACGACCTGACGCAGTTGCCTGCAGGCAATGTTTAACCGGTAGCGCACAGCTCCGCAGGCAAATCAGGGGGGTGCGCTCAGTTGTCTAGTTCCGGAATGATCAAGACGACTTCCACTTTTGCCGGGCGCCCGTTTTCGGCAGCGGGCCGGAACTGCCACTGGGAAAGAGCGCTCAGCACATATTGTGCCTGGGGAAAATCCGGTGGAAAGGCCACCGCCAGAGACTCAAACCGGCCGGCTTCATTCACAAAACCATGCACCATCAGGGAGTCCGCGTTGATGGCGCCTGGGGCCAGATTTGGCCGAACGATGTTAAATGGCCAGGGCGCTTCCAGCCTGGGAGTATTCCCGCCTAACTCTACGTCCTCCGTTCGAGGAATCGAATACTGCAGAATCCAGCTCTTCTCGAGGCCAACATGCAGGTAAACGGTGTAGGCTAGCTGCCCGCCCCACAAGCCTGATATCTCGGGATACTCCTCCTGCATCGTCGCGCCCACTACTACGGCGCCAAACTGACCATCCTTCGGAAGTTCGAAGTGCGAAGTCGACGGATCGGTTCCACCCGTAGCATCCGCGCTCGCAGGAGCGGGATAGGTCTTCGCTTCGGTCGGCGTCGATGGCGACTGCGCCGGGGAGGGAAATCTGTCCGGACTCGCACTCATGGCTGTCGCTGGATATATGGCCGCGACCACAGGTGCATTTGCGACAGCAGGCTCCTCCGCGCCTGTTCCGGCTCCGACGCCTCCTGCCACGCTGCTGGAATTCCCCTGCCCCGGCGCTGAGGGTTTTTCAGCCTCACCATCCGTGACAGGGCCTTCCTGTTTCTTGTTGGCCGTCTCATTCACCGGAGGCAGCGTTACCGAGCCGTCCTTCATCTTCAAATCGGAAAGCGACATTACCGCGGCGGGCGTCGGAGCGGCCGAAGTCTGCGATGCAGTAACGGGCGGCAACTGCGCCTTATCCGGCCCATGCACCACCAAAGGCGACGTTGTGCTGGGAGGAAGAAACTGAAGTTTCGATGGCGTATCGCTCGCGGCCACGGATAGGTCGGTCAGATTGACTTCCTCATTCGGAGCCTGAACCGACGGCTTTACATCGGACGCCGTAGAGGGCTCGGGAAGCGGAGCTACGACGTTTTTGACCACTTGCTTTTTGGGCGCCCAGATCACCACAGTCGGCACCGGCACCTCCTCTTTCAAATGGGCAGGGTGAGCTATATCCGGCTGAACGAGGGTCTGAGGCCCTGGCTCTGCGTCCGCAATCTGGCGGAGTGCGGCTTCGCGCGGCTTCGGGTTTCCCCCCGCCGGTGCTCCCTGCTTTGCGGTGTGCGGGCCGGGATAGGGAATCTGCTTGCCGCCCTTGCTCGATGCCTGATCTCTGGGTTCTGGCGTGTGGAGATCAAGATGCCGGACCGTGTAGTGCTGGGTATGCTCCGGATCTGTTGTCACCGGCGTGTAAATGATGCCATACGACAACACACTCATTGCCGCCGCATGGGCAACCACCGAGACCAGAAATGACGAAGACCTCTGGCCAGGTTCCGGACGCTCGGAGAACAGTGTGATTGTGCGGGAAGATAGCATGCCCGAATGAACCCCTCGCGCCGTCTGGTTCTTCTTCCTATTATGCGGTGCCAACCCGGGGAACGTGGGCGTGTCTAGGCGATGGAGGGAATCTCGAAGGTTGCCCCTTCAAGTCTTATCCCCCATTCCCGAGTCCGCTCATAGCTCTTTTGGTTCCCCACTCCCATTCAACCTCTTTTTCTCGTATTCTTTATGGGGTAACCAAGGAATACACTAAAGTTGCACATTAACTCTCGCTGGCTTTGAGTACACTCAAACCCGGTTCGGAGCTATTTTGGCGGATGCTCTACAGGGATTGAGAGTTGCCCCAAGAGCCAGAAAGGCGGAGCTGGCGGGGTAGCCAGTTCAGACAGGCTTCCAGATGAACAAACGACTGCTCACCATCCTCCTCCTGGCTTTCATCATTGCAGGCGCCTGTGCATTTCTGGTTTATCGCATCATGGGGAACCGCCTCGTTGCCTCGCGCCCCACCCCCACCACCCGCGTAGTCGCCGCAGCACAGGACATAAAGCTCGGAACGGTTCTCGCCGCTAACGACCTCACTACCATTGAGGTCGCCGGAGGGGCCCCGAAGGGCAGCTTCCTTGAAAAAGACAAGGGCACCCTAATCGGTCGCGGAGTGGTTTCAGACCTCTATCAGGGCGAGCCGGTCCTCGATAGCCGTCTTGCCCCAGCGGGCTCCGGCGGGGGTCTGGCCGCAACCATTCCAAAAGGGATGCGCGCCTGCGCCGTTAAGGTGGACGAAGTGGTCGGTGTCGCCGGATTCGTGACACCCGGCCAGCGCGTGGACGTGCTCGCCTCGGGCGTACCGCCAAATGCGGGCCAGGCAACTCAAATTGCTGAACAGGGCACGCAGGTCCGAACAATTCTTCAGAACATCGAAGTGCTCTCAGCTGGCATCAACATCCAAAAGGACGCGGAAGGCAAACCGCAGAATGTGCAGGTGGTCAACCTGCTTGTGACGCCGGATCAGGCTGAGATGCTCTCGCTCGCCAGCAGCAACAACGGCGTCAAGATCCAGCTTGTCCTGCGCAACCCTCTTGACACCAAGACGGATCCGATTCAGGGCTCAGCAATGCTCAACATCTTTGACCAGAATGCTGGCCCGGTGAAGACCATTACAACTCCGTCGGGTGCTGTGAAGTTTGTAAAACGCAAGCCCAAGCCAAAGCCGTTTTCTGTTGTAGTGATCAACGGATCGAAACAGAGCGTGGAGAAATTTCCTGCTCTCGAGGACAATAAACAGTGAGAGCAAAGGCCGGCATCTCGATCGCACGCATTAGCGCTCTGTCGCTCGCTCTGTCCGTCAGCCTGGGACTTGCCGCTCAGAATGCGCCATCACCAACCGTCGGCTCCCCCAGCCAGGACTCGGCCAACGAACTCTCCGTCGCAGTCGGCAAAACGGTGCTTATCGATTGCGCCAAGCCGGTCTCGCGCGTCGCAATCGGGGCCGGCGAAGTGGCCGAAGCTTCAGCCATCAGCCCAACCGAGATCATGGTGGTTGGAAAGACCGCGGGCGAAACCAGCCTCATCCTATGGGACACCAAAGGCAACCGTCAGTTCTTCAACGTCACGGTTCGTCCCCCCGCCGGCATATCCAGCGACCGTCTAGAATCCGTTCGACGTCAATTGCAGATGGAACTGCCCGGCCAGCCCCTCCGCATCTCTGTCGACCGAGACAACATCTTCCTCCGTGGCACCGTCAGGGACCTGACCAGCGCCTCTCGCGCCGCGGCGATTGCCGCAACCGCTGGAAAGGTGATCAACCTTCTCAATGTCGAGGTCCCTGGCGCCGAGCCGCAGATTCTGCTAAAGGTTCGCTTTGCAAGCATCGACCGCAACAAGGGACTGCAAGCCGGCATTAACCTTTTCAGCTCAGGCTTTGGCAACACTCTCGCCGGGATCAACACCGGCCAGTTCTCGCCTCCCAATGTTGCGTTGCCGAGCGGAACGTCTTCGGCAACCACAACTATTTCAAACGAGTTGAATATGTTTGCCTTTCTGCCCGGCCTGAACCTGGGAGCCACGCTCGAGGCTCTGCAGACCAGAGGCATAGTTCAAGTGCTCGCCGAGCCAAACATTGTCGCCTCCAACGGAAAGCAGGCAAGCTTCCTTGCAGGCGGTGAGTTCCCGATTCCAGTTTCCCAAGGCTCGAATGGCGGATCCAGCGCAATCACCATCATGTTCAAGGAGTTCGGCATCCGGCTGAACTTCATCCCCACCATTACGCCGCGCGGCAGTATCCGCTTACAGGTCGCGCCTGAGGTAAGTGCTCTCGACTATGCGCACGCCGTCGAAATCGGTGGAGCCGAGGTGCCGGCGCTCACCTCGCGCAAGGTGAACGACGAAGTCGAGCTAGCCGACGGACAGAGCTTCGTCATCGGCGGCCTCCTCGACAACGAAGAGACCGAGACATTCCAAAAGATTCCCTTCCTCGGCGATATCCCATACATTGGCAAGTTCTTCCAGTCGGTCGCGAAGAACAAAACCAACACTGAGCTCATCGTCATCGTTACGCCGACAATCGTGCAACCAATTCCAGCCGGCACTCCTATACCGGAGCTCAAGTTCCCAAGCCCATTCCTTCCGCCGAATACTGGCATTGCGATGCATCATCCGGACGAAAAGCCTGCGGGCGCGACACCGGTTGCTCCACCTCCTTCGATTCCGCTTGAGACACTCATCGACAGCTTGAACAGTGAGAAACCGCTCGTGATTGAAAGCTCCTCCGGTACTTTCGGCGCAGGGTCGCAGGGACAGACAGGAAATGGAGCTGCTCCCACGGCACCAGCTCCTCCGGCGGCGCATTGATCCGTCCAGCCGCGAGGATACGCGGCTGGCGAATCTATCTTTTAGTGGCATAGGTCGAACACGTTGGATCTGGCTCAGATCCGATCCCCTCACGGCAATGTCCGGCGACTCACTTCTAATTCTGGCGACCAAAGCAATCGATGACTTCAACCGCGATGACCGAGCATGCAGTTGACACGCGCCTGACGGTGAGAAATCTCACTCGCCAGACCGTGCTCGCGACCGGACTCGAGGTCGCTGACACCGGACCGAAGAGGAACAAGGGGCTGCTCGGCAGAGACGGACTGGAGACAGGCGGAGGACTCTGGATTGTTCCATGCGAATCCGTCCACACATTTTTTATGCGCTTCCCGATCGACCTTGTTTATCTCGACCGCCGGTATCGCGTGCGCAAGGTGCGCAACGCGGTTGGCCGCTGGCGCATCTCCGCATGCCTCTCTGCTCACTCCATACTCGAGTTGCCGGCAGGCACCGTGGTGAGTACACAAACACAAAAGGGGGATGTACTCGAGTTCTCTCCGCCGCCCGCATAAGCAATCCCATGGCTAGTTATCCCGATCCGCAGCGTGGCTCTACGGGCTCTTTCTGATCTTGCTTGCCAGCAGGTACCAACATAGCCACGCAGGAACTACCCAAACAAAGAGCGGTGACGGCAGCTTGACGCCCATCATCAGAGATGCTTCAATTGCCACGCTCCCCAGTGCAAGAGCCGCCAGCAGCAGGCGCGAACGCGTAATGTAAGCGCCATAAAGCAGTGCCGGGATCGCCAGCGCCTGATCAAAGAGCCAGCAATACGGTGCGCAAACCAGAGAGACCAGCATCAACAAGCTTCCATCGGACTTCCAGTCCCAGCGGCCGCGCTTTCTCCAGTACCAGATCCCCGCCCAGAGGCAACCCGCTACGGCAGGCAGATACTGCAGCAGCATCGATTGCGGATTCACCCACATGCGCAGCGCCACGCCCAGGCAGGGAATGAACTCCTTTTCGATGCCCGAGATGCGAAGCATCTGCTCATACTCGGTCCATGCCGCGGGCGCTATGAGCCAGGTAAGGCCCAGGCTCACCACCATGGCAAATGCGAATCCCAGCACTACACGGTAAGACTTCTCCATCACGATCCAAATCGCCAGGACCAGCCCGAACGCCAGAAACAGGTGTGGCTTAAGAGTGCAGAGCCACAATGCCATGCCGGCGAGGAACGGCGTGCGTGGGAGCAAACGAAGAAACAGGACCAGACCGAGAAGGGCAAACAGAGAGGTCTGGCCGACAATCACACACATGAGAGCCGGTGCGAAAGAGTACCCCAGCCAGTTGAGCAGACTTTGCGTTTGTCCGTGAAGTTCTCCAAACATGCGTACTGAGAGCAAAAGGCAGCCAAGCAGCAAGAGGGACCACAGCAACGCGCCGAAACGAACGCCCACCAACCCGAGCGGCAGCGCAATTGGGAGTCCCCAGGGCGGATTCCTCATATAAAGGATCCCGTATCCAGGGTCGAGGCCGGCCCCACGCTCGAGTTTGCCCACGGCCTCAGTCTCGTAGGGGTTGGCGTGGTGGGCCAGTTGCTGACCGGTGGCCCAATAGACCACAAAATCCCGCGCCCCAGCGATCTTGCCGGTCAGAGGAGCCACGCACAGAAACAGCGCCGTCAAGGTGAGTGCAAGCCCACCCGCCAGCGCGATAGAGAGTTCGGCAAAATCGGGCTTCTGCCTGGGTTGATGAGGCTGGGCGGCTCCGGCCATGAGGGCTATTGTACGTGCGCGCGGGAGCGTCAAAGGGCCGCCATGTAGCTGCTACTTGCAATGGGAGTGCCTTCTGAAGCAATGGCCAAACCGCTGATTTTTCAAGGCAATACCACTCACTAGCACTTTCGGGGCATGTATACGGCTTCAATCTTGGCGCAGAGTGAATGTAAACAGCCGTATACACCTCGATTCGATGACGCGTCCAACTGATCGCCTCTAAGTTGTTGATTTATCTAGAAGGAGCCTCTTTAAGCGAATTGGCACGTCACTTGCAATAGGTAAGGTGACCCGGCCCTGGGCTGGGAAAATCAATCCACGGGGAGAACCCAAATGAACACCATGCTTCTCAAGCTGTATGTGAAGTTCCAGGACCTGGCGAGCCGCGAAGAAGGTCAGGATCTGGTCGAGTATGCTCTCGTTGTTGCTCTGGTCGCTTTCGGCGCAACCGCGGGCATGAAGGCTCTGGCCGGCGGCCTCAACACCGCCTTCAACAACATCAGCACCACGCTTGCTTCCTACGTTTCGTAGTTCCTCATACGAAGCCGGGATCTCACTCACACCGTCCCTCGTTCCATTCCGGGAGAGATTCGCGATCCACACCCACTGGCCGCGACCTCTCCCGAATTGAGGGCTAACCAATACGAACGCACAGTCACAGGAGAACCGCAAAATGGTAAACAAATTCTCACTGCTTGTCCTGCGGTTGAAGGGACTGCTGGCGGAAGAGACGGGCCAGGATCTGGTGGAATATGCACTCGTCCTCGCTCTGATCGCCTTTGGATGCACGGCCGGCATGCAAGCTCTTGCAGGCGGCATCAACACTGCCTTCAACAACGTAAGCACGACCCTCGCCAGCTACGTTGCATAATGATCGAAGTAGCAGCTTGGGACCTTCACCCCACAACCCAGTATTGCCCGCTTCGGGAGAGAGACGCCTAAACCGCCCGGTTCCAAGTCGTGACTCTCCCGAAAGGCAGCCTTCATGGATTTCCAAACTTGTCCTGCCAGCTTCGCAGCTGCGCAGTTGAGTTTTCCTGCACCGCAATTCAATTCACGTCGTCAAGAGTTGTCCTTCGCGCTATTGAAGGCGTATGGCGCGCTTTGTCCTGGACGAAGATAGCCCAGGATCGAAGGCAGACCGGGTGCAACTGAAACATTAGCACTCTTGGTCGATTCTGAAGAGCGCGCTGTCTGACGAGCATGCGCAGAACATCGCGGTATACCACCTTGTTGTATCCCTGGTCGCCTTCGCATCCGTGGCTTCTTTGCAGGGCTTTGCCGGCTGAATCAACGCTGGCCTCTCAAACATCGGCACTACCCTCACCAACAACATCGGATCAAGCAGTTCCCCTTCGGGCCAGAGCAATAGCGGCGGAGGGAACAGCGGTGGACGTGGCGGATTCGGCGGTGGAGGCGGACGCGGTGGCGGATTCGGCGGCGGTTTTGGCGGAGGCCGGGGACGCGGTGGCTTTGGCGGCCGCGGATGAGCCGTTTCTCTCCGCCTGACGCTCCAGGCAATCGGCTATCCACAGATTCGTAATGTCGATGATGCACTTCGTCGGAAGCGCTCTCTTGCTCGTCCAGCCCCGCTATTGCCAATCCATGCTCTCCCAACTCTTTGCTTCTGACTCGACACACAAATCATGCTAGGTTCAGTTCTGGGATCGATCGCTGGCCGGTCGGCGTTCGCTGCGTCCTGAACTGAGATCGTTCCCCTTCGCTTGAATACCCATGCTTGTCGACTCCTCTGCTGAAAACTCCGGTGTCTCCCTGATGCTGCTCGAGAGCGGCCTCACCGTAATTTCGATCGGACTTGCTTTTGCGCTGCCCCGGCTTGGTTCCGCCGGTTTCTTGCGCCTCGAGCGGGTCTTCCTGGCGTTGGCCCGCCGGCGCAGATTGTCTGTAGTTGCCGTAGGCATTGCCGCCTTTCTGCTGCGGCTTGCGTTGCTTCCTTTTATCCCTGTTCCATTGCCCTTCGTTCCTGACGACTTCAGCTTCCTGCTCGCGGCAGATACCTTCGCCCACGGACGCCTGACCAATCCAACCCCCGCTATGTGGATCCACTTCGAGACGATCCACGTCTCAATGCAGCCCACGTACATGTCCATGTATTTTCCGGCGGGTGGACTTGTGCTGGCTGCCGGCAAGGTCCTCTTCGGCTGTCCCTGGTTTGGCATCCTCTGCACCACTGCGCTGATGTGCGCCGCCCTTTGCTGGATGCTGCAGGCCTGGTTGCCGCCAGGTTGGGCCCTGTTGGGCGGAGTCCTCGTCATTGTGCGCATTGGACTCTTCAGCTATTGGATCAACAGCCTCTCCGCTGCAAGTTCGCTCGCCGCGTTGGCCGGAGCACTGGTGCTCGGCTCCGTGCCTCGACTCATCCGCAAGCCCCGCAAACTCGAAGCGATCCTGCTCGGCGTCGGCATGGGCCTGCTGGTGATCTCCAGGCCATACGAGGGCGTCCTCTTGTGCTTGCCGGTGGGTTTGTACCTGGGCCATTGGGCGCTATTCGGCAAAAACCGCCCCGCCCCTGCGCAACTTGCTCGTCTTGGCGCGCTGCCGGTGCTGATTGCCCTGGTCGCGGTCGCGTGGCTGGGGTGGTATGACTACCGCGCCTTCAAGAATCCGCTCACGCTTCCCTACACCGTCAATCGCGCTCAATACGCCATGGCTCCCTACTATGTGTGGCAGGAGCCGCGTCCTGAGCCTGCTTACCACCATGACTCCATGCGCCGCTTCTACTCCTTCAATGAGCTTGATGACTTCAAAAAGATTCACTCGCTCAGTGGCTTCCTGCCCAGAACCCTGGCCAAGCTGGTCCGTAGCTTCGAGTTCTTTGCAGGCATATTGCTGCTCGTCCCCCTCATCATGATTCGCCGCGTCTTCCGCGATCGCCGGGTTCGTTTCTTAGTGCTGTGCACACTGGTCCTGGCCGCCGGCATGGTCATCGAGAACTTCTTGATCGCCCATTACCTCGCGCCCTTCACCGCAGCCTTTTATGCCATTGGTCTGCAGGCGATGCGCCACCTGCGCGTCTGGCGCCCTGGGGATGCGCCCGTTGGCTCCGCCCTTGTCCGCTTTATTGTCGTCAGTTGCCTGGTTCTTGCTGCGCTGCGGCCCTTCGCCGGCCCAATGCATCTGGCATTGGCGGAGTGGCCCGCCTCCCACTGGACCGACCGCTGGTATGGCCCCGACCACTTTGGAACCGAGCGTGCCCGCGTGCAGGCCGCTTTCGAGCGCATGCCGGGACGCCAACTGGTGCTTGTCCGGTATTCAGACAAACACAACCCCCTCGATGAATGGGTCTACAACGCAGCCGATATAGATGATGCGAAAGTCGTATGGGCAAGAGAGATGGACAGTGCCGATAATCGGGAGTTGATAGGTTACTTCCGGGATCGAACTGTCTGGCTGGTCCAGCCCGATTCCCTCCCGGCCATCGTTTCGCCTTATTACGCGTCTGGCTCCGCGTCTGAGTCCCCGGCCCCAGCCGCGCCCTGATCTCTCGAGCCCGGATCTCCCGAGCCCGAGGAAAGAAACAAAGACCTTGGCTACTGCAGGAGATCTCAATGATCAACGGGAAGCGTATCGCGGTTGTCATGCCGGCGTTCAACGCGGAAAAGACCCTCGAGAAGACCGTCCAGGAACTGTCAGACGTGGTTGACATCAAGATCCTCGTCGACGACTCAAGCAAGGACCGCACCGCTGAGCTCTCCCGCAGGCTGGGAGTTCGCACCTTCGTTCACGATGCCAACTACGGCTACGGACGCAACCAGCAAACCTGCTACCGTGAGGCCTTGGCAGCGGGTGCGGATATCGTTGTCATGGTCCACCCCGACTACCAGTACACACCCTCTCTGGTTCCGGCGATGGCCGGAATGATTGCAAGCGGCGTATACGACATGGTTCTCGGCTCGCGGATTCTGGGTGCGGGTGCCCTCAAGGGCGGCATGCCGCTTTACAAGTACATCTCGAACCGATTCCTCACGGCATTTCAGAACATCTTTCTCGGCGTCAAGCTCTCGGAATACCACACCGGCTTCCGCGCCTTCTCGCGTGAGTTGCTTGAGACTCTGCCGCTGCTGGAAAACTCCGACGACTTCGTCTTCGACAACCAGATGGTCGCCCAGGCCGTCATGTTCGGCTTCCGGATCGGCGAAATCTCCTGCCCGACGAAGTACTTCGAAGAGGCTTCCTCCATCAACTTCCGCCGCAGCGTCGAATACGGCTTTGGCGTCCTCGGCACCTCGTTTGGCTTCGTCGCCAACAAGTGGGGCCTAGTCCACTCGGCTATGTACGCCAAGCGCGGCCGCAAAGTGAACCAACAGTACTATTCCCCCATCGAACTGGGCTTGTAATACTTCCATTCAAGCCACTCAATTCAAATGGGGGAGGGTAAAACAGCCGTCATGACGCAGCCTTAGATACAACTCGCAGAAATGTCGCTCAGCGCTATTACGTCCAGATAGCACAAGGATAAGCACGCTGATCATAGCTGTCGACGCGTGTGTTCCTTGATGGCCTACGAGGATAGGATCGTTCTATTATGCTTACGGTTTCCGTTGTGATTCCTGTCTATCGCGCCGAGCCAACACTGCTCGATCTGTACAGCCAGCTCTCCGATGCGATGTCAAAGATAACAGCGGTGTTTGAGATCATTTTCGTCGAAGATGGGGGCGGCGATGGTTCCTGGCCAATCATTGAACGTCTGGCGCGCACCGACCACCGCGTGCGCGGCTTCCGAATGAGCCGGAATTATGGTCAGCACAACGCGCTCCTTTGCGGCATCCGGGCGGCAAAGTACAGCATCATCCTTACGATGGACGACGATCTGCAGCATCCGGTCAGCGAGATTGCGCCGATGCTGGCGGCGCTGAAACCTGAGTACGATGTCGTCTACGGCGCGCCGAAAGAGGAACAGCATGGATTTATGCGCGACCTCGCTTCACGCATGACAAAGTTAGCGCTGGCCAGCACCATGGGCGTAGAGACCGCCCGCAACGTGAGCGCCTTTCGAGTTTTCCGCACACGCTTGCGCGAAGGCTTCCATGAGTATCGCAGTCCCTCTGTGTCAATCGACGTGCTGCTGACTTGGACCACCACGCATTTTACCGCCATCCAGGTGCGTCATGCAGTGCGGACCAAAGGCGTATCAGGTTACACCCCAGGAAAACTCATCCGCCACGCGTTCAACTTGATGACGGGCTTCAGTACGCTACCTCTCCAGATTGCGAGCCTGGTTGGCTTTGCGTTCATGCTATTCGGTTTCTCTGTCCTGGCTTACGTCTTAGCCAACTACGTGATCCGCGGCGGCGCGGTGCCGGGATTCACTTTCCTGGCCTCTCTGATTGCGATATTCTCCGGAGCTCAGCTTTTTGCTCTCGGCATTTTCGGCGAATACCTTGCCCGCATGCATTTCCGCACCATGGACCGCCCGCCCTATCTGATCGGAGAGGCGATCG
>Ga0302197_10000638_pt1 | contig 35401 bp, 17 predicted proteins | sample II_Bog_N2_1_FD_193526 | JGI IMG/M metagenome (GOLD analysis project Ga0302197, IMG submission 193526) | Peat permafrost microbial communities from Stordalen Mire near Abisko, Sweden - II_Bog_N2_1 | ecosystem: Environmental > Terrestrial > Soil > Wetlands > Peat | place: Sweden: Abisko... | reverse complement strand
TCGCGTTGCCCGCCGCAAAATGCAGGCGCAGGATCATGGGCTCGAAGCCGCGCTTGACCACCAACTCATCGCCAAGGCCGCGCCCGCGCTTGAGTCGAAGACCCCCGTCACAGGCAGCTTTGCGATCCGCAACGTGCACCGCACAGTCGGCGCCATGCTGGGCGGGCAAATCGCGCGCCGTTACGGCTCCGCAGGATTGCCGGAAGGGACTATTCACTTCAAGTTCGAAGGCTCCGCAGGTCAGAGCTTTGGCGCATTCGTTCCCTCGGGCGTGACACTTGAACTCGAAGGCGATTCGAATGACTACCTGGGCAAGGGACTTTCAGGCGGCCGCATCATCGCCTATCCGCCTAAGACCTCCAGCTTCCTGCCTGAGGAAAGCATTCTTGTCGGAAACGTGGTTTTGTACGGCGCAACGGCTGGCGAGGTCTTCCTGAATGGGATCGCCGGCGAGCGCTTCGCTGTTCGCAACTCCGGTGCAACCGCGGTGGTTGAAGGCGTCGGCGATCACGGCTGTGAATACATGACCAACGGCACCGTTGTTGTGCTCGGCGCGACCGGCCGCAACTTCGCCGCAGGCATGAGTGGTGGCATCGCCTATGTGTTTGACGAAGAGGGCGACTTTGCCGCACGCCGTTGCAATCCCGCCAGCGTCGACCTGGAGGCGCTGGTTTCCGATGAGGACATCAACAAGGTCCGCACCCTGCTTGAACGCCATCGCGACTTGACAGGCAGCCCTCGTGCCGCATGGATTCTGGAGCATTGGGCTGAAGCGCAGACGCAGTTCATCAAGGTCTTCCCGCACGAGTACAAGCGCGTTCTCGGCGTTCCTCGCATCCATCCGGAAAAAGAGGCGGTGTATGCATCGCCCACAACCACGTCGCCCCTGCTGGCGGCCGCCGAGGTGCAACATGGGTAAGGACACTGGATTTCTTGAAATTGAGCGCGAACAACCGGGCCGCCGTAAGGTGGATGAGCGTGTGCAGGACTGGTTTGAAATCTACGAGCCGTTCCCTGAACAAAAGCAGCGCGACCAGGGCGCTCGCTGCATGGATTGCGGCGTGCCCTTCTGCCACACCGGCTGCCCGGTCAACAATCTGATCCCCGATTGGAACGACCTGGTTTACAACGGCCGTTGGGAAGCGGCGATCAAGCGGCTGCACGCCACGAACAACTTTCCTGAGTTCACTGGCCGCATCTGTCCGGCGCCTTGTGAGGCATCTTGCGTTCTCGGCATCAATGAGAAGCCTGTCTCCATCAAGCTGATTGAGAAGAACGTAGTCGAGCGCGCCTGGGAAGAGGGTTGGATTCATCCCGAGCCGCCAGATCATGCTACCGGCAAGAGGGTCGCTGTAGTGGGCAGCGGGCCAGCAGGTTTGGCGGCGGCGCAACAATTGCGGCGCGCCGGCCACTCTGTCACCGTTTATGAGAAAGCAGATCGCATTGGCGGCCTGTTGCGCTACGGAATTCCAAACTTCAAACTTGAAAAGCACATCCTCGATCGCCGCATCGCTCAGATGCGCGCAGAAGGCGTGACTTTCATTACCAATGTGCATGTCGGCGTCAATGTCCCTGTCGAATCGCTCACCGAACACTACGACGCTATTTTGCTTTGCGGCGGAGCGGAGCATCCTCGCGACCTGAAGATTCCGGGCCGCGAACTCAAAGGCATTCACTACGCCATGGATTATCTGCCCCAGCAGAATCACCGCTGCGAAGGCGACGAAGTCGACCTGGGAAGTGCCATCCATGCTGAAGGCAAGCGCGTCATCATCATTGGTGGCGGCGATACCGGGGCAGACTGTCTCGGCACCGCGCATCGTCAAAAGCCGCTGAGCGTGCATCAGTTTGAGATCATGCCCAAGCCTCCTGCGGATCGTTCGCCCTCTACGCCGTGGCCGCTCTGGCCGTTGCAACTTCGCACTGAGGGCGCGCACGAAGAGGGCGGCGTCCGCGACTGGAGCATCAACAGCATCAAGTTCACTGGCGACGAAAACGGGAACGTGAAGCAGCTACATGCTGTCCGCGTCGGCCCTCCGCCCAAGTTCGAGGCCATCCCCGGATCCGAATTCATTCTTGAAGTCGACCTCGTCTTGCTGGCCATGGGCTTTCTTGGGCCCGTCCGCAACGGCATGATTGAGCAGTTGGGCCTGGCCGTCGACAACCGCGGCAACGTTGCCACCAAAGATGGCTACATGACTTCAGTCGAAGGCATCTTCGCCGCCGGCGATATGCGCCGCGGCCAATCGCTTGTGGTCTGGGCGATCTCGGAAGGACGCAAGGCCGCCGCCCAGGTGGACACATGGCTCTCCGAAAAAGCCGAACCGCTTTCCCTGCGCCAACACGCGATCGCATAAGCGGTCAGGGGTTCTCTGGTTGATTCAATGGCTGCCCTTGGGCAGCCATTGACTTTCTATTGACAGTATTGATTTCCATATTCCATTATCCTGGCCGTGGCTTACGACGAACGGAACATCTCTCGCATCCAACCCACTCATGTCAGAGGTTCAGAAGAAGAGAAGCCTGCCCGAGATTGTGACCGATCCAGTGCTTTCGGCGAAGGAAGCGGGGTTGCGTTATGTCTCGGATGCGCAACCGGGAATCCGCAGAAGGAAGTCGGGAAGAGGCTTCCGGTATGTTGATGCACAGGGCAAACCGATCCGAGACGACGAAACCCTGAAGCGGATCCGCGCACTGGTCATTCCTCCGGCATGGACGCGCGTTTGGATCTGCTCTGATCCACGCGGTCACCTGCAGGCAACCGGACGCGATGCGCGGGGCCGCAAGCAGAGTCGCTATCATACGCGATGGCGCAGCGTCCGCGATGAAACAAAGTATGAGCGGATGCTTCTGTTCGGCGCAGCTCTGGGTGGAATTCGCGTACGACTGGAGCAAGATCTAGCTCTGCCGGGACTGCCGCGAGACAAGGTCCTGGCCACGATCATACGGCTGATGGAACGAACACTCATCCGGGTCGGCAACGAAGCTTACGCGAGAGAGAACAAATCATACGGCCTGACAACGATGCGCGCGAAGCACGTTGAGATAAACGGATCGAAAATCATCTTTCGCTTTCGAGGAAAGAGCGGAAAGCCGCATACGATCGGCCTCCAGGATCGTCGACTGGCGCGCATTGTGCGTGAGTGCCAGGAACTTCCCGGACACGAACTTTTCGAGTATCTTGACGAGGCAGGCGAGACCCGCAAAGTGGGTTCAGCAGACGTGAATGACTACCTGCGTTCGGTCAGCGGAGAGGATTTCACCGCGAAGGATTTTCGCACATGGGCGGGTACGGTGCTGGCCTGCAGGGCTCTACGTCAGTTTGACGAATCCTCATCGGAGACTGCGGCGAAGAGGAATGTAGCCGAGGCCATCAAATCCGTCGCGCAGCGCTTGGGCAATACGCCCGCTGTTTGCCGAAAGTGTTATGTGCACCCGGCAGTGGTCGAGTGCTATCTTGCGGGCAAACTCGAGCGACGAGCCCTGCGAAAGGTTGAAGAGGCCGCGGATGAAATACTGCGCGAAGCGGAAGAGGAAGCCCTGAGAAAAGAAGAGCGCGCGGTGATGCAACTGCTACAAGAAGAGCTGGACGCGAGGCATCCGCACTGAAGTCGTCAGCCGCTAAACAAATCTAGTCTGGATGCTCATCGCACTCGCGCGGGAGTCCGCGCGGGCACCGAAGGCCAGTGCGTCTCAGGAACCCAATGGCCCTTTTCGAGACGCGCACCAACCTGTTGGCCGCAGCGCAGGCACGCATGCATCTGCCATTGGGATCGATCGACATTGGTGAGAAGTAAGGTATTTGTTTCTTCGCTAAAGGAGCCATCGCAGGGCTTCACTGGGGTCGGCATAAAAAGTTCTTTCTCAATTCCTATTATTCATCATTCCGCAACCGACCGTCGCCGGTGCAGCTGCGTTCCTAACATGTGCTGGAGCAGAGCTTCCGCAATCGAGACCGAGCATTTGCACCCCTGACTCGAAGCAATGCAAACAGTCGTCGATTCGATCTGTCTTTAGCCCCAATCATTGGATGCAGTCGCACGCCGAAAGGCAGCTTGAATCTGCAATGCACACCCGAGGTTCAAGGGTAACTCAGGTTGAGTTCGAGGACCTAATCATGGCGACCTCGCCGTTCTCCCAATGTAAGTGTCGGGTGAGCGACATAGCAAGTACCGACGCGACTGTCGGCATTTGATATTTCCGGCAAAAGCCATCTTCGCGGGAACGGGAATTCCTGAAAATTCAAGACCCTGACAGAAATGTATAGGAAATTCGTGTCCGAGTATGGCACAATCCTGACTAATCATTCCTCGGCCGTTCCCCCAACAGCTGACGATCAAAAAGGAAACCCTTACAGCACTGCGTTATGAGGGTCTGAACCCCTCAGCCTGCGCAGCGGAGTATTTACTTGAAAATAGGACCTCCGACTTATTTCTGCTGAAGAATCTGAGACATTCCCCGGGCTTAGGCCCAGCACGGCTCCAGGTCGCCTGGAGAACACTACATTCCCCCTCTGCCGCTCGGCGTTCTGCGACCGGTGGATTTGCTCGCAATCGCTTTACCGAAGCTGAGGAAATCAAATGCCGGGTCCAGGTTCCGCCAAGAGTCGCAGCAAGAGATGGTTAGATACTCTGCCAACATTTGGCAGTTTCCTAATGCGCGCCGTGCCCCCGCATCGCTACGCCGCATCAGCAAACACCTCACTCTCGTTTCGCGCATTCGTCCTGCCCGGCAATCCTCTCTCTCCACCCCGGTCTCTCCAAAACCTTCGCCACTTGTATAGGAATTCCCCCAAGGAGTATTCGATGATCCGCAATTTCTGGATGTTGGCAGCCGTAGCGCTCACCCTCGGTCTCGCTCAGAGCCCGGCCATCGCGCAGACTGGTCCCCCTACCTCCGGAAACAACGCGGCCGTCTTCTTTGTTCCAGCTACAGTCGAACTTGTCGCGGGGTTCAACGGCTCGGGAGGGTTGGGCGACGGTGGCCTCGCAACCGCGGCCCAATTGAGTGAGCCCTATGGCATCGCATACGACTCCAAAGGCAACCTCTACATCGCCGACTCTGGGAACGACGATGTGCGCAAAATCGACCGCGCCACGGGCAATATCAGTACATTTGCGGGCACTGGAACCTTTGGCAATACCGCACCCGCAGCCAACGCCCAGGCTACAACCGTGGGGCTTGGCGCAGTCACCGGACTGGCTATCGATTCCCACGATAATGTCTACTTCGCCGACCGCCAGAATAATGTCGTCTGGAAGGTCGACACTACTGGAGTCATCACCATCTTTGCCGGCACCATCGGCACCGCGGGGTACACCGGCAATACCGGACTCGCAACCTCCGCAACGCTCAACAATCCCTATGGTTTGGCGTTCGACGCTTCCGGCAACCTCTATATCGCCGACAGCGCCAATAATGTTATCCGCATTGTCGGGACCAATGGGAAAATCAATACCTTCGCAGGCAACGGCACCGGAGCCAGTGTGTATGGTGGGTGCCCCACCAGTATTCCAACCCTCGGCTCACCCGCTCCAGCCGCCACCTCAGTGGCGCTCTGCACCGTTATTGGCGTGGCCGTTGACCTCTCTGGCAATGTCTACGTCTCCTCCTACACCTATGACCAGGTTTACAAAGTAAACACCAGCGGCGATATCAGCGTGTTCGCGGGAAGCGGAGCGAACTACGGAGGAGGTGGCGGCGAGACCGGCGACGGCGGTCCGGCCACCAGCGCCGAGCTTTGGAGGCCATTTGGCCTTTACGCCGACCCGGCCGGCAATGTGTACATCTCGGATCAATTCGGCAGCTACGTTCGTGAAGTGACCACCGCGGGAATCATTAATCATGTCTACGGCGACACCGGCGGTGGTCTTTCCAAATCCGTCATCGGCAAATCGGACACCGTAACGGAGAACTACGGCGTTGGCGACGCAAGCTCAATTTACTTCATTACCATGGACGCGGATGGAAACCTGGTGGTTCCCGCCTCGACAACGGTTCTCTCGGCGGGTTCGACAGGTAACTACTTCTTCGGATATAACAACGCACTTTACACAACCGCCACCAGCACTTCTCTCAACGCTATATCCTCCGGCTTTCCGCCTTACCTCACCATCACCAATCCCGGCGGCGTTACGCTCAATTTCACAGGCACGCCCACCATCACTGGTCCTTTCGGCATCGTCGCCGGGGGCACGTGCAGCTTCCCCGGCTCCGTGGCACCAGGCGAGTCCTGCACCGTGATTCCAAGCTTCACGCCCACTGTGGATGGCCCAGCCACCGGCAGCATGGTCATCCCCAGCAATGCGAATAACGCGCCCCAGAGCATTACGCAGAACACCACGCCCTTGACCATCAGCTTCTCGGGTTCCGGAGTCGGGGTCACCCCTCCACCGCTCTTCTCGCTCACTCCGGCCCTGATGACTTTTACCAGCCCCACCAACGTGCAGAGCCTACAGCAGTTGACGCTGATGAACACCGGTCAGGTCCCGTTCACGATCTACTCTTTCGGCATCCAGAACGGTCCCAATTTTGCGGTCAGTGCCGACACATGCCCAGCTGCTGGGTCCGCGACGACTATTGGCGTTGGCGATACCTGCACCTTCGACGTTACCTTTACTCCGAGCGCACCCACCTCCTATCAGGCAAGCGTGCAAGTTTGCGTCTCCAGCGCCGTTTATTCCGACTTTTGCAACTCCGGCGTGGACGGGAATCAGGTGATCCTCGAAGGCACCGGGACCGGAACTGTCTCGTTTACCTCCCCGCCCTTGAATTTTGGCGACCTGGTGGTAGGCCAGACTAGCGAGCCACTCTCTGCAACCCTCAACAACGGCGGGACCTACGCGCTGACCATCGAAACCATTTCGGTCATCGGTGCGGACCCGGCTGACTTCGCGATTGCCACGGGCGCCAATGCCTGCGTCGTCGGCAATATCATTGATGGCGGCGGGCTCCCGGCGAGCACCTGCAATATCTATGTCACATTCACGCCCGGTTCCGCGGCCAGCTTTGCGGCCACGCTGCAAGTCACTCTGCAGGACCAATATTCCGCCCCACCATCGACGCTGACCGAACAGTTAGCTCTGAGCGGAAACGGCGTGGTCTTTGCCTCCAATGTCGGCACCGCGGAAGCTGCCCAGATGGTGACCGTAGACATTACGACGGCTGGAACATTGAATTCGATCAAGGTGCTTACACAGGGCGCAGCCAACCTGGACTTCACGGGAGCCTCAGGAGGCAGCTGTGCTACCGGGACTGCCTACGCCGCCGGCGATACCTGCACCGTCAATGTCGTCTTCAAGCCTAAGTTCGCGGGAGCCCGCAACGGCGCCATTATCCTCAGAGACTCGGCCGGAAACGTCCTCTCCACCACTTACCTACCCGGAACCGGCAACGGCCCGCAAGTCGTATTCGCGCCCGCCACACAGACCAGCCTGCTTCCAGCTTCAACCTACACGGCAGCCGGTGTGGCTGTGGATGGCAGCGGAAACGTCTATGTCACCGACACCGCGCTTGGCTTGGCCATTGAACTGCCCAAAACACCCACAGGGTATGGCGCTCCCGTCACCATCGCCAACGGGCTCAACGAGCCCCTGGGCATCGCTGTTGATGGCGCGGGGAACGTCTACATCGCCAACTACGCGGGCCTGAGCATCGTAAAAGTCCCGTGGACAGGCACCGCCTTCGGAACCCAGACGAACGTGCCTCTCGATGCCAATGAACACCAGCCCAAGTACCTCACCGTCGATTCGCACGGCAACATCTTTTTTGCCGATTACGTCCACGCGGGGGTCCGGGAAGTGCCCTGGAATGGCGCCGGCTATAGTGCGCCGGTGGACATCCCGTTCACCAACGCCAACAGCATCAATGGTGTGGCAGTCGATCAAAATGGCGATGTCTTCGCAGCCGACACCTATGGACATAATGTTCTGGAACTGCCGTGGACCGGCTCCGGCTATGGTCCGGAGATCACCATTGCCAACGGTCTCGAAGGCGGCGCTGGCGCTCCCTTGAACCTGGTGATCGATGCCGCCAACAACCTCTACATCTCTGAGCAGTACACTGGGAACACCGGCACCTTTGAGCTGGTGAAAGTGCCTTATTCTGGCGGCGCGTATGGCACCCCTTATGTTATCCCGGTGAAAAATCTGCAAGCCATTGAAGCTGTCGCGCTGGACGGGCTTGGGAACATCTACGTCGCCGACCAGGCAAGTCAGCAGATCTACAAGCTGGACGTCGCCGACCCGCCCACCACCACCTTCGCCAACACAAACGTTGACTCCATCAGCTCTGACAGTCCCAAGACCGTGACTGTGACGAACATCGGAAATGAATCTCTGCCCCTTGGGGCCGGAGCCAACCCAACTTATCCGCTCGACTTCCCTGTCAACGCCGCCGACATCAACCTCTGCGCCGAGTCGGCATCCCTTGCCTCAGGGCTCTCGTGCGATATTTCTATCAACTTCAAGCCCACCACCAGCGGTCCGCTCAATGAGAATGTCGTCCTCACGGATAACAGCCTGAACGTCGCGAATGCCACGCAGGACATTCCGGTAAGCGGGACGGGCGTTGCCATTGTGGTGGTCAACCCGACAGCGTCCTTGTCTCCCAATCCGGTTCCCTTCGGCGGCCAGGTTTACCTCGCCACCAGCGGCGTGCAAGTTGCCACACTGACCAACACCAGCACGGTTTCGATCACCGGCCTCTCCTTCTCCATCGTCGGAACCAACCCTGGCGACTTCGCCTACTCCACCACCGGAACCAACGGCTGCACTACGACCCTGGCGGCCGGCGCAACCTGCAACATCTACCTCACCTTCACTCCCTCAGCGGCCTCCAGCGAGTCCGCGACGCTTGAAGCCAACTTCACAGGAGCTGCGATCCCTGGGGCACAAACCCTGTTGACGGGGCTGGGCGTGGCCTTCTCTGCCAATGTTGGCTCAACGGAACCTGCGCAACCTGTCACCGTTTACATTGCTCAGGCCGGAACCCTCACATCCATTCACGTGCTAACCCAGGGCAAATCGGGCCTCGACTTTGCCCAGGGAGCCACAGCCGGTACTTGCACAGCGAACACCACGTATGCGGTTGGTCAGAGTTGCACGGTTAACGTCACCTTCGCGCCACAGGCTCCAGGATCCCGCCCCGGCTCGGTCCTGCTCATCGACCCCAACGGCAACGTACTCGGCACCACCTTCCTTCCCGGAATTGCCTACGGCCCGCAGATCGTCTTCAACACCGGCGTGCAATCCACACTGCCGTCCTACAACAACAACGGATACCAAGCGCCTCTCGGAGTTACAGTGGACGCAGCGCTCAACGTCTACGTTGCCGACACCCTCAACAGCAGGATCATCAAGATTCCGTGGACCGGCAGCGGCTACGGCACGCCTACCAACATTACTGCTGCGGGGGCTTTGTCCAACCCGGGCGGCATCGCTGTAGATGGAAACGGCAACCTCTTCATTGCAGACACGAGTGACAACCAGATCGTCGAGGTACCCTGGAACGGCTCGTCCTACGGTACCCGGGTCATTTTGGATGCCCTTGGTCTTCCCGCCCCTTATGGTGTAACTGTCGATGCGATCGGCAATCTCTTCTTCTCCGACTCCATCGATCAGAAGGTAGTTGAAATGGCATGGACGGGGACAGGCTATGGCTCGCCTGTAACCCTGACCCAAGCCACCGGGCTTCATGCTCCCCATGGACTGACCACCGACTCCAGCCTGAATCTCTACATCGCCGATTCCGACGATAACCAGGTGGTCGAGTTACCGCGCACAGCGGGTGGGTTTGGTACTGAAGTCGTCTTGCCGGCCAGCAACCTGTTCTACCCTCAATCCATTGCCGTGGACGCTGCGGGTGATGTCTACATCGCTAACACCGACGCAGGCACCGTGGTCGAGTTGCCCTACAACGGAAGTTCTTACGGCACACAATTCACATTGGGCTTTACCGGCTTGCAAAACTCGAACGGCCTGGCAATCGATGCAAACGGTAGCCTCTACGTCGCAGACGGTGGGTTGAGCGACGTGGCCAAGCTGAACCTCTCCGGGCCGCCGACGCTTAATTTCGCGAACACCAATGTCGGGTCCACCAGTTCAGACAGCCCCAAGAACGTCGCTCTGTTGAACATTGGGAATCTGGGCGCATACCTGCCGATTCCCTCTTCCGGCAACAACCCGGTTTATCCGGCCGACTTCCCGATCAACAACAATGGTTCGAACCTCTGCGAGGAGGACGACACCATTGATACGGGCTCGAGTTGCACAGTTTCCGTGAACTTCACCCCAACCACCAGCGGACCGCTCAGCGAGTACGTCGTCGTCACGGACCAGAATGCAAACGGAACAAACATCACGCAATCCATCCCGGTGAACGGAAACGGCGAGTCGGCAAACACCGCACAGGCCATCAACTTCCCGCAGCCCGCCACGCCCATCACGTACACCCCGGGACTGACATTCGGAGTGACCGCGACCGGCGGAGCATCGGGCAACCCGGTAGTCTTCTCCATCGACGCGAGCAGCACAGCGACAGCAACCATCTCCGGCAGCACGGTAACCGTCACAGGCGTGGGCACCATCGTTATAGACGCTAATCAGGCCGGCAATGCAAACTACACCGCGGCACCCCAGGTGCAACGCACCGTCGTCGTAAACCCAGCAGCGCAGGCCATCATCTTCCCGCAGCCTGCATCGCCCATCACGTACACCCCGGGCCTGAAATTCACGGTGACGGCAACAGGCGGCGCTTCGGGCAACGCAGTGGTCTTCTCCATCGACGCGAGCAGCACGGCAACGGCCACCGTCTCCGGTAGCACGGTGACAGTCACCAGTGGGGGCAGCATCGTCATCGATGCCAATCAGGCTGGTAGCTCACTTTACGCCGCCGCTGCCCAAGTACAGCGGACCGTCGTTGTGAACCCGGCAGGGCAAGTCATCATCTTTACCCAACCTGCGTCGCCCGTTACTTATGCGCCGGGCCTGACCATCGCATTGACTGCAACAGGTGGCGCATCCGGCAATCCGGTGGTCTTCACCATCGACGCTAGCAGCACGGGCGCCGGCACCATCTCAGGATCCACGTTGACCGTGACGCTTGCCGGCAGCATCGTGGTGGATGCGAACGAAGCCGGCAACGCCGATTACTCCGCCGCACCCCAGGTGCAGCGAACCGTCGTCGTCAATCCGACAACGCAGACAATCAACTTCACCCAGCCCAACTCGCCATTCGCCTACGCCTCTGGCTTAACAATCCCGCTGGTCGCCACCGGCGGCCCATCGGGCAATCCAGTGGTGTTCACCATCGACGCCAGCAGCACCGGAGCAGGCACGATCTCCGGATCTACGCTGACCGTAACCAAGGTCGGCAACATTGTTGTCGATGCCAACCAGGCCGGCAATGCCGATTACTCCGCCGCACCCCAGGTACAGAGAACCTTCATCATCAACCCGGCTCAACAGGTCATCGTCTTTACGCAACCCGCGTCGCCAGTCACTTACAACGCGGGGCTCACAGTTGCTCTCGTGGCCACTGGGGGACCATCGGGTAATCCTGTGGTCTTTAGCATCGACGCAAGCAGCACGGCTAGCGGCAGCATCTCTGGCAGTACGCTGACCGTTACCAGTGTGGGCACTTTTGTCATCGACGCGAATCAGGCAGGCAACACGGATTACACCGCCGCAACCCAGGTTCAGAAAACCATCCTGGTCAACGCGCCCATCGCGCAAGCCATCAACTTCGTCCAACCCACGTCGCCCGTCACGTATGCGCCCAGCCTCACCATCGCTCTGTCAGCAACCGGCGGCGCATCCGGCAACCCAGTAACCTTCTCCATCGACGCCACCAGCACGGCCACCGGAACAATCTCCGGAACAACCCTCACTGTCACCGGCGTGGGCAGCATCGTTATCGATGCCAACCAGGCAGGCAATGCAACTTACTCATCCGCGCCCCAGGTGCAAAGAACCGTAGTTGTGAACCAGGCGCCGCAGGCCATCAACTTCACGCAACCAACGTCGCCTGTTACGTTCACTAGCGGCCTTACTATCACGCTCACTGCAACCGGCGGCGCATCGGGTAATGCAGTCACCTTCTCAATCGATGCAAGCAGCACGGCCACCGGAACAGTGTCCGCCAACGTTGTCACCGTCACAGGCCCCGGCAACCTGGTGATCGATGCGAACCAGGCAGGCAATGCGGATTATTTGCCGGCGCCTCAAGTGCAAGAGACGGTGCTGGTCAACCCTCCCCCGCCCGACTTCACCATAGCCGGCTCACCCGCATCGCAGACAATTCCCTCTGGCGGTTTGGCCAACTACACCGTCACTGTGGCGTCCATCGGTGGATTCGGAAACAATGTTGCCCTCACAGTAACCGGCCTGCCCGCGGGCGCAACTGGCACCTTTACTCCACCGCAGTTGAATCCAGGCGACGGCACAGTGACATCCATGCTGGCTGTGCAAACCACAAACAATCAGCTTGCCCAATCAACGCCAAACTTCTGGCCGCTAACCACGCCGGCACTGGCGTTGCTCATCCTGCTTCCCTTCCGGCGTTGGCGCAAAGTCTGGTCCGGACGTCTTATGCTGCTTCTCGCTGGGCTTGCATCGCTCGGCGCCGCTGCGGCACTCACCGGCTGCGGAGGAGGCTTCGCACTGAAAGTGTCCCAGTCCTACACGCTCACCATTACCGGAACTTCGGGCGCCGACACGCACTCAACCACCGTGCAACTTACGGTGCAGTAAAGGAGACCCCATGCGATTCAGTCTCAAAGTAATCTCGTCCCTGTTATTGACCATCGCGGCGGTCTCCACTACGTCCCTGTTCGCCCAGGCAACGCCCGCAGCCGATAAGCCGCTCCCGGCCGAGTTGGCCGTGGACTACACCTATATGCGCAGCAACGCGCCTCCAAGCGGATGCGGCTGTTTCATGCTGAACGGAGGAAGTGGCACCGTTGACTGGCCGGCCAAGCCAAAACACTTTGCTTTCGTCGCCGACCTCACCATCACTACTGCCTCTAAAATCGATAGCACAAACTTGAACCTCACCCTCGGGATTTTTACCGCGGGCGCGCGCTACCGGTTTCCCATGGGACACACGCGCATTCATCCCTACGCCCAGGTGATGGCTGGAGGTGCGCACGCTTCAGGAACACTGACACTCCCACCGAATCCAGCCTATTCAAATGCGTCTCTGGCCTTTGCCGCACAGGCGGGTGGCGGCGTAGACATCAGCGTGAGCCGGCGCTTTTCCTGGCGCCTCGTTGATGCGGATTACCTCGTCACCACATTCGACAACGGCATGAACAACCACCAGAACAATACACGCCTGAGTTCGGGTGTCGTCATTCACTTCTGACCAAACAGCTGTTCCTCCGCATCACTAAATTCAATACACGTGGGCCGCGGCAAAGACCCACGTGACGGCGGCGCGCAATCACTGCGATTTGCATTGCCGGTGTGACGAGCCGAGAAAAGAATGTAGTGATAATTAAAGATAGTGAACCCTCGGCTTCTCGCGCTCGTGTGGATCGTTTTTCGTATGGTCTCGTGTACGGGAATTTCTGAAGTGACAATGCAAAGACATGTCGCTGACAAGTCAGTAATCCAATCATTCGTATTCTGAAACCGCGTCCTATCTCACCATGAGGCGGCGAACGAATGCGCAATATTTCAATGTCAGCAGCTTGCGTCCTGGGCTCGCTCCTGATCCAGACGATCTTGATCCTGGGCCAATCCCCCGGCACGGGAGCCATACAAGGATCGGTAATCGATCCCTCAGGCCATCCACTTCCCAATGTTTCAGTGACTATCGAGAATGAGGCAACTCACTTGTCTCGATCGGTAATGACCAATGCCACAGGGGTCTTCACAGCCGCCATGCTGCCGCCAGGTGAATACCGTTCATCGGTCAAGGTGGAGGGGTTTGCGGAAAGCAATGTGCGTTCCCTTCCCGTTGTCGTCAGCGAGACAAGCACGATCCAGTTTCGCCTGAGAATCGCGACTGTCGATACGAGTCTCGAGGTAAAAGCGGATACGGAGATGGCCGATACACAGAGCTCTTCTCTCGGCCGCGCTGTGGACGAGAATTCCATCAATGCGCTCCCGCTGTCCAATCGGAACTTCACGCAGATTCTGTCGCTTTCACCTGGCGTTGTGGTGGGACTGCCGGATGCAACGGTGTTGGGGCGCGGTACCCAGGATGTTGAGTCGAACGGAAGCAAGACCACGGCCAACAACATTCAGTTCAATGGAGTAGACGCAAATAATCTTTCGCAGAACTCCGCCGCCTCGGATGGCGAAGAGGTTGGCGTCGCTGTTCCTGCGCCGGATACCATTCAGGAATTCAAGGTGCAGACCGGCAACTACGATGCCACTTACGGACGCGGCACCGGCGCGAATGTCGACGTCATCAGCAAGACGGGAACCAATCATGTTCATGGCGATGCATGGGAGTTTCTCCGCAATGACTTGCTCAATGCAAATGACTTTTTTTCAAAGCTCGACGACCAGGCACGTCCGACGTTGAAGCAAAATCAGTTTGGTGTTGCGATTGGAGGCCCGATTCGCCGGGACAAGACTTTCTTCTTTGGCGCCTACCAGGGCCTGCGTTCGAGCAATGGCGAAGGCACGGAGACAACCGTGATATTGCCGCAACTCACGGCAGACCGTTCCGCCGCGACCCTTGGCGCGCAGTTCTGCGCTTATCCAACTTCTGCGGGCGGGACACAGGTCGCATGCGACGGATCGAACATCAGCCCGGTTGCGTTGAAGTTGTTGAACTTCAAACTCTCGAGCGGTCAGTTCGCAATTCCAAGCCCTCAGATCCAGCTTGGCGCCAGTGCAGGTCAGATACCGGTTGGCGAATCGACATATGCCCCGCCGTCAACCTACAACGAGGATCAGTACACGGCGAACATTGATCATGCGTTGACAGGCAAGAACGAAATCTCTGAACGCTTTTTCTATTCCCGCGCGCCCACAGTCGAAGCTTTTTCTCCGAACGCGGCCAATGTTCCAGGGTGGGGCACCAATGAACTGGATCAGAATGCGATGGCAGTAGTTGCGGACACTCATGTTGTGAACTCGAGCATGGTGAATGTTGCGCGCGCCGGTTATATGCGATTCGACGGAATCGCGGCTGTGGCGAATCCCATTCTCGCATCTGATATCGGCACCCAATCTCCAACAGGCGGATCGGGCGCGGGGATTGCCGCTCCTGGGATCACCGTGAACGGACTGTTCACCATCGGCGACGCCGGAACTCCGTCGCAAACACAGCGGACAAACAGCTTTATTGCGCAGGATATGTTTTCGCTAACACGGCACAGTCAATCCATCCGCTTCGGCGGCGAGGTAAAACGCCACCAGGTTATGGTTGTGGCTCCCTATTCCTCCGATGGGCTTCTGGATATCAACACGTTCAACGATTTTCTGTTGGGTGAAAGCGCGGCACAGAACGGCAGCCCCAGTGATGTGAGCAATGTGGCTTTCAGCAACGGCAGTTCGGGATTGTTCCGCAAGGATGAGAGGTATACAGACTTTGCCGGATTTATTCAGGATGACATTCGGCTGGCACCGCGGCTCACGGTGAATGCTGGACTGCGCTATGAGATTTTCAGTCCGCCTACTGAGATTCACGGCAGGCTGGTTACATTTGACCCCACGCTCGCAGCATTGGGCGTGCCTGCATCCGGAAGCCTGAGCGGATTCGTAGTCTCTTCCAACTTTTCCGGACCGATCCCGCAAGGCGTGCTGCAATCGAACCGACGCAGCCTATGGCCGACGGACTATCACGATGTTTCTCCACGGTTCGGCTTTGCTTATCGGTTGACTGACAAGGCCACAGTTGTGCTTCGCGGTGGATTTGGAATCTACTTCGATCGTCTGGCAGCCGGATTGGCTGAGAACCTTGTGGGGCAGCCACCTTTTTCTACAAGCCAATTCTTTGCAGGATCGCAGAACGCGGGCGCCACACTCGCGCAACCATTCAGCCCATTGCTCCCGAGTCAGTCGAGCTACCCGATCTTCCTGCCGCGGATGCAGGGTGGCGGCCCAACGGTCACTGGAATATCAACGCACATTGTGGATCCTTATACCGAGGAATACAACCTGAATGCGCAGTTTGCATTGTTCCGGGATTACCTCGCGGAAGTGGGATACGTCGGCACACGGTCCATTCATGTGGCGGGGTGTGCGGAGTTCAATCAAAGCCTGTTGGCGAGCCCAACGAATCCGGTGTATGGCGAGACAACGAACTCCGTTTCGAATGTTGTGCAGCGTGCTCCATACCAGGGCATTGGGCCGGGATCTTTAAATTGCAAGACAGCATATAGCTCGGACTACAACTCGCTGCAGGCGAGCGTGACGAAGCGGCTGAGCCACGGATTCCAGTTTCTGGGAAGCTATACATGGTCGAAGAATCTGGATGAGACGAGCGGGTCTTCGGGTAACCAGGTATTCGAACTATGGCTGTTGACGAACGATCAGCGCGACCCGCGGCAAGCCTATGGGCTCACAGATTTTGATCGTGCGCATCGGGCGGTCTTCAGCTTCAATTACGACCTGCCAAATCCGCGCTCGATGGGAAGCATGGTTCGACACATTTCGTCGGGCTGGCAGACTTCGGGAATCCTCGTAGTGCAAAGCGGAACGCCCATTACTTTAATTGATGAATCCGCCGGCGCTGTGTATGGAAACTTCCCCTTTGAAAACCGCGCACAACTAAGCGGCGCGCGCCTTACAACTAGCGGGTCTCTGTATTCGCGCGTACTCAACGGCTATCTCAATCCTGCTGGAATCACTTCCGCGCCTGAAGCGCCGAACGGCACCAGCTCTTCTGATACGGACTTTGGAAATAGCGGCGTGGGTATTGTTCGTGGGCCCGGGCAGTTCAATGTTGACATGTCGGCGGAGAAAACAATTTCTGTCTTCGAATCGCAGAGCTTTCACCTTCGCGCGGAGTTCTTCAACCTGACCAACAGGCCAAACTTCGCCAATCCGGGCAATGGTGCCATCCTGGGCTCGTCCAGCCCTCCGTTTGGGCTGATTACCGGGAAATCAAACAACCCACGCATTGTTCAAGTGGCGCTGAAATACCAGTTCTGATGGGAAGGGACGGAGCCATGTCGAGCGCACTGAACGCCCTGCCTGTCCACACATTGGACATGCTGACAGTCGAGCAACTCAAGCAAGCGTGGAGCCGGTCGGAGCCCATCAGGTTTTGCGATCCGTATCTCTCGCGTGTCGAATACGACCAGAAGAAAACCTTTTATCCACTCGGCTTTCCCGTGAATATCTCAACGAATTCCGAGCTGGTTATCGAAGCCGCAGCGGAGTGTTGGAGAAGCTTTGAAAAGGCATTCGATGTTGAACCTATCTCGTTGAACGTTGGCGTCACCGCCGGAAATTCTCACGATTGCCCTCCCATGCCCACATGCCACATGAGGAAACACTTGGCGAGCAACATTGCCGACGGCGAGAATTTTGTGATCGCGGACTACCGCTGCGCAATTTCGGATATTTGGGTGACCAGTTCCACGCTTGAGCATCGCGACTATTTCCGCTACATCTTTCTGAATTCCGCTGTCATGGGGCAGCTTGTTAATAACTACGCGTGGGGAATTCATGCAGCGTGCGTGGAGTTGGACGGAGCCGGCGTTCTGTTGTGCGGCGATTCAGGCGCGGGAAAGTCCACACTCTCGTTTGCTTGTGCGCGCGCCGGATGGACTTACATCACCGACGATGGGAGTTATCTGGTGGACGGGCGGGACGACCGGCTCATTGTCGGCGATTGCAGCCTGGTTCGTTTTCGACCATCATCGGAAAGTCTCTTCCCTGAACTGCGCGGACGACCGGTGATGAAGCGCGCAGAGATCGGCAAGCCATCGATCGAATACGCAACAGCATCTGTTCCGCGATTCAGCACGGCATCAAAATCAAAAATCGATCACGTCGTCTTTCTCAACCGCAATGTTGACCAACAGGAGTTGGTCCCGTTCCCTGTTGAGGTAGCCAAGCTATACATGCTGCAGCGTGCCAGCTCTGCGCACGAACTGCGCAGACGTCAGGCCCGCATGTTTGACCGCCTGCTCGAAGGAGGCGCATTCGAACTGCGTTATACAGACCTCGACTGGGCCGTTGAAAGGCTTAGCCAGTTAGTGCGCGAGGGAAGCTGATGCCCGAAGTTTGCGACCAGGCTCCGTGCAGACAGCCGAGCGTTCCCTCGCGATCGAAGGCGAACGCTCCTGCATGGATGCGTCAATACTCTGGAGACTTTTGGAGGTTCTTCGCGGCCGCATTTTTCTTCGATTTTGGATTTGGACTTTTCTTCTTTCTCTTCAATCTTTACCTTACCGATCTCCATTTTAACGAGCGCATCATTGGACAGATTTTGGCGTCGCTGACTCTGGGCAACGTGGTTGGAACAATCCCAGCCATGATTCTGGTGCGGCGATACGGTTTTCAAAAGCCCCTGCTCATTTCGTTTCTTATCGCGCCGTTGATCTGTGCTCTTCGAGTATTCACCCTTTGGACTCCTGCGCAAATAGGGCTCGCGTTTTTGACCGGGCTGGCGCTCTGCTTCTGGCCGATTTGTTTCTCACCCGCAGTTGCAAGGTTCACCAATGAGCACAATCGTGCTTCCGGTTTCAGCATCGTATTCGCAACTGGAATTGGCATGGGAAGTTTGGCGGGGCTGGCGGGCGGGTATCTTCCACAGCTTTTGCAAACGCGGGGTTCGGGACTGCCTCTTGTCGGAGGCATTCGCGCGGTTCTGCTTTGCGCATGTGGTGCAGTCATGCTCGGCGCATGGCCGCTAGCGAGGCTTGCACAAGATGCGGAGCCAGCGCGGCTTGCCGTCGGAATTCGCCTCTTCCATCCATTCCTCTGGCGCTTCCTGCCGCCTTTCATCCTGTGGAATGTCGTCACAGGATCTTTCTCAATCTTCGGTGCTGTCTATCTGCAGAAAGTGCTTGGGCTCTCTCTCGGCAGTGTGGGAACGGTCTTTTCCTTTTCGCAACTGCTTCAATTCGCCGCAGTGCTGTCGACCCCTTTTTTATATCGCCGACTGGGGACGATCAAGGGCGTCTCGCTGGCGCAAGCGATGACAGCTGCGTTCCTCCTTCTGCTCTTCTCTACGAAGATGCTTCCGCTGAGCATCGCGTATTTTCTGGCGTTCAATGCAGCGCAATGGCTGTGCAGCCCGGGCATCTATCGCTACCTGATGGAGCATATCCCTGAAGACGAACGCAGCACAGCTTCCGCAGTGCAAAATATTTCCGGGGCTTTGTGCCAGGCTGGGACTGCTGCGCTCACAGGAAGCTGCATTGTTCAATTCGGTTACCCCGCGGTCATCGCTGGAAACGCCGTGTTCGCATTACTTGCCGCCCTGTTGTTTCTGGACCTGCCACGATGGTCTGGAGCGGATGCGACCCGCGCAGTGACAAACAGATGACATTCATCTGACCGAGCCCTGACACGGCTTCGACGCTCTCCTCATAACGTCAGAGTTGAAAGGCGGAAGCGCATGGTTCATGCACTGCGACCATGAAGAATCACATCTCGAACGCCGTCTATGGAGTGCTTGATTACCTGGCTTACCCGCTGGGGATGCTGATGATCGCTCCATTCGCCCTCAGGAGCCTGGGGAACGATCGATATGGCATTTGGATGTTTGCCGTTTCTACCGTCAGTACGGGAGCCATTGTTGCATCGGGGTTCGGCGATGCAAATATACGCGTCGTGGCCATGCAGCGCGCCACCGGCAATCACGCAAATGTAATACGGGCAGTGCGCAGCACCATGGGCATCCATTTGTTTCTCGGTTCCGCGCTGGCCATTGCGGCATGGTTTCTAGCGCCGATCGCGACGAATCATCTGGTGAGCGGAACAGCCGGACTGCAGCCCGATTGTCTTTGGAGTCTCCGCATAGCCTGCCTACTGATTCCCATACGCGCCATCGAATGCGTATGCGTGAGCACCCAGCGCGCGTACGAGCAGTATGGAAGCGCAGTCAAAATCAGCGCCATCACACGCCTCGTGAGTTTGGCCTGTGCGGGGATTTTGCCGTTCATTACTCACACAGTAGTCAGCGTGTTGGCGGCGACCGCTCTGATCTCTGCGTATGGAGTGTGGCTACAGGTTGTGCAGATTCGCAGGCTGATTGGTGTCTCTGACCTGCTGCCGGTTTTCGATCGCGAGACTACGCGAACGCTTCTTTCATTCGGCGTGTTTGCCTGGATTCAGGCAGTCTCAGGCTTGGTGTTCGGACAGTTGGACAGGTTGATTGCAGGAGTTGCATTCGGTGCGGCCTCGATCACGGCTTATGCCATGTGCGTGCAACTTTCGCAGCCAATCTATGGTGTGGTCGCTGCCGGATTGCATTTCCTGTTTCCTCGCATTTCAGTTCAACACGCGCTGGATGACCAGGTTGGCGTGCGTCAAACGGTTCTTCTTGGATTCTGCGCCAACTTGCTCCTTGTCATCCTTGGCGCTGCCGCCGTACTAACGTTGGGGCCGGCTGTTCTTCATCGTTGGGGCGGGGTCGAGCTTGCGCAGACTTGTGCCGTGCTTCTTCCCGTGATCGTATGGAGCACCGCTTTCGCCGGCCTTGGAGTGGCAGGAGCTTATTCAATGCTCGCACTTGGCCATGCACGCACGCTGACCTGTTTCACGCTGCTTGGTGGCGTGCTCATGACCTGCTCGATGGGTTGGCTTGCGCCACGCTACGGTCTGCAGGGAATGGTGTGGAGCCGCATGATCTATGGGCCAATCACTTGCATGGTCTACTTTCCGCTCGTGTTGTTTCTACGCGGTCGCTCCCATCGCCGCACAGACGCTGAATCTTCAGCGACAGTCTGCAAGAAGGCGATGAATACAACATCGCCGGGCATCGAAGAGACGGCACATATGTCGTATGCGACTGATTACGATCATGAATCCTCTGAGATATCCCGCGGCCCTTATGCCAATGTGCTGGGCGTTGCCGTTGATGCGCTGAATCTGGAGCGAGCGGTCTCACGGGTAGCGCAATTTCTTCGATCCGATCGGAAAGGTTACTTGTGCGCCGTCGACGTCAGCGGGATTCTTTCGGCTCGGCGAGACCCGGATGTTGCGCGGACATTCGCCGAGGCGGACATTGTGATTCCGGATGGCACGCCGACCGCCTGGGTCGGCCGTCTGCAGAAACACACTTCAATGGAGGCTGTCACAGGGCCTGCGCTGATGCGCGCGATTTTCAGCCGCGAGGAGTTCGCGAGCTATAGCCATTTTTTCTACGGTGGAAAGGTCGGCGTTGCTGACGAGCTTGCGGCAAATATGCGTCGGCAGTTTCCGTGGACCCGCATTGCCGGCACTTATACGCCACCGTTTCGCGAATTGACGTCGGAGGAGGAGAGCGATCTTGCAAGAATCATCATGGAGTGCAAACCGGACATGATCTGGGTGGGAATCAGCTCGCCGCGGCAGGACCTTTTCATGCGCCGCATGCTGCCGCGCCTTGAAACGCGCCTCATGTTTGGCGTTGGAGCAGCATTTGATTTTCATACGGGTCGACTGAAAGATTGTCGTCCCTGGGTTAAGAAGGTGGGCCTGCACTGGCTGCACCGGCTGGTCCAGGATCCCAAGCGTCTGTGGCGCAGGAATTTGAGCAACGTTGCGTTTTTGTGGCACATTGCCCTGCAGCTAAGCGGCCTGAAAGTTTATCCGCTTCCGATGCGTGATGGACTTTTGCAAGAGCCTGATTTCATGACGGGCGATTTATCGGTTGCACCGCGGGAATGAACCAATCACACTATTCAGTATGCGGGCTTGGGAGTTCGATCGTAAGGCTGGCCAAATTTGTTTAGATGACTCGCCGGCTCACGAGAAAGCTCGCGCGCATCAAGCGACAACGACTCTGATTTGCCTGGGCTCAGATGAATGTGCCGTACCAGGCGTTCCAGATCCGGCTGCGTCAGGCCTTCAATCCAAACGTGCATTTCATATTCACCGGCGGGGATGCTTTCAAGGTGAACACTCTCGTCTTGGTTCGCCGTAGCAAAGTAAGGCGTTGAGAGAGCGAGTACAACAGCGCTCATCTCCGGGTGAATGTTGCAGAAGATGTAGGAAACGCCTTCACGGGAAAAAGTCACATCCTTTGATTTTCCGGCTTCATACAATCCGAGATCGAATCGCTTGCCATTGAAATATGAAAAAACGTTATGAAAGAAAGGATCTTCGTTGGGGAATGAGACAACGCTTCCCACCGGTACCACGAGGAGGTGAGGCATGAACATCCGGTTTTTCTGAACCAGAGTAAAGCGGCTGGGATGGAGGGGCGTGTCTGCAGGCTCAGCGGACATCGGCGTAAGCCAGACTACCGCCGCGGGTGGGTGGCCCTTGAGTTGCCCCGGAGCAATATCAATATGGGCATGCAGCTCTGCGACGGCATGGGCCTGAGTTCCCTGCGCAAGGGTCTGAAGCGGCAGTAGCGCAATCCCGCAAAGCAACGCGCGACGCACTCGAAATGGCAGCCCGAAAGACTTCATCAAAACCTGTAGCCGGCTGCGATTCCGATTACATCGCTCGAGGCAGTTGGCGAGTTCACAAATGACGATTCAATGCGGCGATATTCGATCGAGTACAGAAGATAAGCGCTCGGCCTGTAAATCACATTGCTCGCGAACGTGCGATTGCGCGCAAGATTGTAGTAGTTGTTTGGGACGGCTATCGCAAAGGGCTGAAGCTGATAGGCCGGTACGTTGTCGATGCCGATGGCCTCATTGAATTCAAGCCGCTCGTTTACCTTTTGCTTCGCCTCGAGCCATCCGCCCATATCGTCCAGTGTTCTGAAGTAGCCTTCAGATTGATAGACGCGATAAACGAAATCCTTGTAGGTTCCCCCGCCGAGGCCGGCGAGCGCTTGACCGCGATAAGCGCTTCCCGTCAGGCCGAGGTGAGCAAATATTGGAAGATGAAAATCCATGGTTGCTGCCCATGAATTGTAGGTAGATCCAGCTGCGAACCTATGCGGCGCAAAGAAACCGCCGACCCCGACATGTGCCGCGCTATCGTTGATGGGATTGAGTAGAGACAGGCGTACTTCTCCTCCCGGCCAGCGGCTTTGTTCCGCCGTAGTGGGAGGGACCACCGGCAATGACGATGAATTGGCATTGGGGTTGAATGGGTCAGCGACATCGATCAAAGCCGCCTCCATCTGCAAGGCTGCATTCCGATGGATAGGAAGCTTCTCAGAAATCCCAGCTTGTGGATTCCATGCCCAAAGATTTCCCGACCACGCAAGAGCAGGCTCCGCCACGGCGGTGAGCGACGTGGGCGAGTCCGGACTGATAATCGGTCGATCAAGAGAAAAAAACGCCTTGGTGTGTTGCCAATCCAAATCTGCATGCGCGGTTCTGAAGCGCACAAATCCTATCGCATTCGCATAACTTCCAGTCAGTCCGGAACCGTCGAAATCAATGCGAAGATCCCCATGGCTGCTCGCGCCGAAGAGGTGCGGTCCGCTGGCGTCGATCCCGAGGATAGTTTGACGCAGCGTAGCGCCTGTTGCACCGGGCCCGGAGAAAGCCATTGCCGGTGTGGGTGCTGAGTCTACCGCATGTGTGTTCACAAAGCCGTTGAATAGAATCATGCCACTGAGTGTCACCGGATACCGCGACTCACTTCCAACTTTTGCCTGTTCCTGCGCAGCAGCCTGGGACTCGAGGACGTCTTGCTTTTCGCGCAGTTCGTCGACTGCCGCAGCCAGGTCTTTAGCTCCCGAAATGGCAGTGTTATCCTCAGCGCCCTTTTCCGGAAGCCCTGCCTGACTGCGCAGAGCGGATAGTTGTTGCTGAATTTCCTTCAGTTCGCTTTCTGACTCTTCAAGCTGCGTCTGGACACGGCTCATTTGCCCATCAAGCCGCGCAATCTTCTGTTCGACACTCTCCTGCGATGTCGCTGATTGAGCAGAAACGCAAAGAAGAATTGCGGCGACACAAGCCATTGTCGAATGCGGGAAGTGGTGTCTCAAAACATATCTGGTAGAGATCGTTGTTTTCATAACATCTCCATTCCAGAGCGGCTCGATGCTAGTGTGAGAGGCACATCGCCGCTCCTGGCGATTGACATGCGGAAAACCGTCTCGCCCGGCCTGCTGCGCACGAGGGTCACGCTACCGCCATGTTCAACCGCAATGCGTTGCGTGAGCGTTAGTCCCAAGCCCGAGCCCTTCTGTTTTCCCTCACTGACGAACGGCTCGAAGAGTGTGTTGCGAATGCCGGGAGGAATCCCGTCTCCGTTGTCTGTCACTTCAATTACGAGTTCTTTCTCATATGCCTCAAGGTCCAATGAGACAGTACGGGGCGCACCCCCTGAACGGGGCGCCTGGCATGCGTTCAACAGCAGGTTATACACGGCACGTTCGATCTGTGTCGCGTCAATCACGGCGCTGGTCAAACCGGGATCGCAGGTTCGAACTGAGAAATGAACGCCAGCGGCATCTGGATGAGCATGGATCATTCCCATCACTTTCTCCAGAGCGGACGCGACGGAAGAATTCGCACGACGAATACCTGGCCCGGACCTGCTTACAATTAGAAGCGATTCCAACAGATCCGTAGTCCCGTTTACCGCCGATCGAATCTCGCCGAGAATCTCATTACGATCCTCGAGGGTAAGGTTGCCGGCGGCAAGGAACTCCGCGTTGGCGTAGACAGCGGCGAGATAGTGGCGTAGATCGTGAGAGACCGAGCTCGCCATGCGGCCGATGGTCGCAAGCCGTTCCGATTCCAGCAGAGATTGGTTAGCCTGCCGGATCTCCTTTCGCATTCCCCCGAAAGCGGTGCTCAACTCACGCACTTCCCGAGTGCCTTTGAACGGCAATAAATATGCACTATCTCCTTCAGCAAATGCGCGCACTCCGGCGGCCAATTCCTCTAGCGGACGAGTCACCGCGCGGGAGAGAAGCAGCATCAGGAGCGTTCCAAGCACCAGTGCCAGCAACCCCGCAAAAAGAATGATTCGGTCGATTTGGCGGATGGAACGTTCTTCCTCATTGAGCGATTTCAACTCGATCAGCCTGAGCGGGGCGGTCCCATTCTTCGAAAGATTGCGTACGACAGCGAGATACGATTCCCCGCCGAACACCACCTTGAATGGCCCCGACGTGTGATCTGTGTTGGGTGTTTCAACAGCCGACACCTGCTTCTCCAGTTCGGGCTTCAACGAACTCGCCAGCAGTTGCCCGCCGGAAAAGAATGACGCTTCAACACCAGTCGCTTGGCTCAGTTGCTCGACGGCCGGGCGGTCGATGGTGAACCCGCTGATTACGTAGCCAAGGATAGTGCCTTCAGACTGGCTGCCAAAATAAATGGGCCGGACAGAACAACCGAATAAGAGGTTTCCACTCACGAAGAAATCGCTCGGAGCGCCGCTCACATACAACCGAAGATCTTTTCGCAGCGTTTCATCGGCAGATGACCTACCTGTGAATGCGGCAACAATGCGTCCATCGTGGTCAGCAAGCGCGAAGAGGTCCGTGCCACTCACTTTCCAGAACCTCACCGCGCCGTCATCAATTGTCCTTTCATCGTTTGTCGTCATCAACGCTTTGAGACTGGGCAAATCCGCCAGCAGGGCATTCTCACGGTCGAGCGCCACCAGGCGTTCCGCCTGGAATTTCGCAAAAATTGCGATTGAATTATCGAGATCCGATGAGACGTTTCCAACAAAAAGCGCTTGAAGAGGTTGACGAATCGCAAGCACACTCACCAGAATTGTCCCCGCAATGATGCCGGCCATTGCGAGTGTCAGCAGTGCGCGCGTGCGCAAGCCGCGATTGTCTGTCGGAGGTTTTGGCGGCGTTGCGAAAGCGTGTGTGATGGGTTCGTCCACCATTTCGATCAGGGAACGAACTTGTATCCGGCGCCGTAGATGGTCAGCAGGTGGCGGGGATCAGCAGGATTCGGTTCCAGCTTCTGCCGGAGCTTAAGAATTTGATTGTCAACAGTCCGGGTGGTTGGATAGCAGTTGTAGCCCCACACCTCATTCAGGAGCTCTTCCCGGCTCAATACCCTCTCGGCGTGGTCAGTGAAGAACTTGAGGAGTTTGAACTCGTGCGATGTGAGTTGAATCGGCTGGCCTTTACGGTGGACTGTCATTTTTTTGAAGTCCACCTCGCAATCCGCGAAGTGAAACGAACTTGCAGCGGCAGGCTTGTTCCGACGCCGGATAGCGGCCTGAACCCGCGCCATGAGTTCGCGGGGACTGAACGGCTTGGTCACGTAATCGTCCGCTCCGAGTTCCAGAAGAAGAACTTTATCTACCACTTCGGCAATCGCGCTGACCACAAGCACTGGAGTATCACTGGAGAGAGCTTTGAACCTCTGGCACAGCTCGCGTCCCGATATTTGGGGAAGGATCAGATCGAGAACGACGGCTATAGGGTGGCGCGTGCGAAAGAGATCAAGACCCGTTTGGCCGTCACCTGCCGTGATGACATCGTAGTGCTCGGCAAGAAACATCCTCTGCAGGACGCGCTGCATTCTTGGGTCGTCTTCGACCACCAGGATGACACCCAGGCTTCCTGTAGATGGCGATGCATCCTGCTCCACGGCGGCAACACCCGATTCCTTGCCCATGATTTCCATTTTCCTCCGTATTACCCGACCTCACTTCAATACGCCGCGAAAATGACAATGCAATGACAATTATCCCCGTTCATTCAAGGGGATCTCGAGCTCCCGAGTCTGCGAATCAGGATGCCGTAGCATACCATTTTGCCAGACGTCGCGGAATCCTGCCAATTGCCGGTACAGTTCCATATACTTCGCTGCGACCGAAACGGGTGCGAACCGCTGCATCGGAGCTCGAACTCTACGCCGCTGGTTCAACGCTTGCTGGATGGCTTCAAGATACCCTTCCATCATCCCCTCGTCGAAGGGCACATAGCGGCAGCGATCACCGCCGACCTCACGGAACGGCGGAATGTCGGAGCACACTACAGGACAGCCGGCGGTCAAGGCCTCGGCGATGGGCAATCCAAATCCTTCAATCGACGATGGTGCCAGAAGCAAGGAACAATTTTCATAACACCACAAAAGTTCCTGATCGCTGATTCCACTGAGGAGGACCACGCGATCGGGAAGGCCAAGCTTGCGAACTTCATTCAATATTCTTTGAGTATCCGGTCCTGAATTTCCCACGACGAGGAACCGAGCTTGCACGGGGAGAGTGGCGGCTCTTAACGCCTGGGCGAAGATTCGCAAGGCCAGTGGCACATTCTTGTTCTGCCTGTGTTGTGCAACGCACAAAACAAATGGAAGCCCATCCCTAAGCTGTCGTGGGGCGACACCGGTTCGCATTATGGGTGCGATCGAATTTGGTATCGTCAAGGCTTTTCGGCTCACCTCCGAAGGCAACCACTTCGCAATGCGAGATTTGGTAAATTCGGAAACGCAGGCAATCGCATCAATTTTCCCAAGGCACTGCCGCATCAGACGCCGGCTAATTTCACTTCGTACGATTCCAAAATTCTCGGGGATCTCAAACGGATATAGATCATGCAAGCTGACAACGGTGGGACACCTGTATGCGCCAGCCCTCACAGGCGACGGATAGGCCATGTGCATAACGTCGGCCTCAAGCTGCGATGCAATAGCCGGAAGATCCCGATAGTACCAGGCAATCCTGGCAAAGTTACTATGCCGGATTTGGATCATGTGCAGGTGAAATCGCGAATTGGTGAGTCCAATGGAGGATGGAAATATCTCTCTCTGCCAGCTTCCTGCAAGAAAGTGGACCTCCGGCGCATCGGGCAGCGATAGCAGTCCGCGAGCGAGGTTGGCCGCATGCCGCGAAACGCCGTTAAGGCTGCACGGGGCGGATAAAGCGGCGATGACGATTTTCACGAGCGGTCCCTCCTTAAGTTGCAAAGCGTTGCGGGATGCCAATTTCCTTCAGCCTCCGCGGCCAACGGCCAAGATACGAACTGATCATGGTGATGCTCCAAAGGGGGAGGAGAAGATCGAAGGGCTCCGCTTCAGCAAGGCCCCGGATGAGGATGAACAGCAGCAAGCCACTGAGCGCAACGCGCGTCGAGCTTCGCGGTAAGCTGCGGATCGACCGGTATAGCGTTCCGTAGATTCCGGTCAACATTACAACTCCTGCCAATCCGTATGTAAAGAACTGCTGGAGCACTTCGTTTTCCGCATGTCGGGACTCATACATCTCGGGACCAAATGGGGGCGCCACCTTCCACATCGAGTCGATCCCGTTTCCAAACCACGGGCTTTCCAGGCCGGTGTCCAAGCTGTAAATCCAGATTCCCGTACGCCCTGTCAGAGTTTGAGCCTGACTTCCCGCCGTGGTGTAGACGCCGTAATAGGATTCGAAGAGTCCGCTGAAGGCCAGTCCGAGTGCAAGTGCTGAAACCCCGATGACAACCTTCCTCTTGCGCGGCATCGAGTTGTCCTGGATCAGCATCACGCCCTGGCTCACAACAAATGCAATCAGCGTGGCCTTGCTCAGACTACGTACCAGCGTCAACATCAGGAACAACACCGACACTCTCCATCGCCCGTCTTTGCGACTCGCGAGAAACTGTGCCATGAATACACCCATTGCGCAAACATTCCCAATCTGATTGGTGTTGAAATATTCCAGATCGCCAAGACGGAGGTCAGTTGCGGCGGGAATGATCCACGCAATAGCCGCGAGAATCACACTGGAAACCACGTAGCCCTTCATCATGGAATGAACAACGTCAATAACCGCCCGGTTATGCAACAGCAGAAAAACAATTAACACGTCGGCCGCCATGGTTGCCCAGTACATGAAGGATGCAACCGCCGACGCGGTCCCGCTCCAGGCCAGGCTGCAGCAGGAAAACGCAAGGAAAACCAGGACCCAGCGAATGCACGGCAGACGGAAGATCCAGGCAACAGGCCGCGAGGCAGGTCCGACAGCTTGCATTGCGACCATCAGCAGCAGCACCATCTCGACGACAACGCCCGCGATGACTCCCGGCTCCGTTCCCCAATTGAGCCAACGTGCCGCAATCATTACGAGGACGGTTCGAAATGAGAACAGGAACCCCGCCGCAGCCGCTGTAAACGACAGTGCGCGCGTTGCAACTTGCTCCCCTGTCAAAGGGAAACGAAGAGCAATCGAATCACCTCCGCGACGTAGCAGCGCGATAGGCAGCGAGGCGCTCATGCCGGCCTCCGAATGTAGCCAAATATCTTGCGCAAGCCGCGCTGGAACGCATTGGAAGTTTCGTCTGCAATCCTCCTCCGCGGATCGGCCGGATCGATGGCGCGCCAGTGAAAGCGCAGAATAATGAACACCGAAATCGCAAGACCTTCAACAATGGTCAGAATCAGAATCGTTAGCGTACGTGGCGGGAAAGATCTTTTGTCCGGCATCCCCGGAGAATCGATGACGCTTAATACAGGAATGTCCTTCGCTTCCTGAAGCTGCGCAATTTCAAATTGTTGCGTCAGCAACTCGAACACGGCTTCCTGAACCCGCACGTTCCGGTAGAGGTTTCCATACGGCACCGCCAGGCGTGGTAGCTGCCGAAGCGGCGGGTAGGAAAAATCGCCAGAGTCTTCCTCCGTGTCGTTCGAATCTTTGCCGCCTTCCGCGCCTTTCGATAGGGATGCGGAAGTGCCCCCTATTTTTGCCAATTCGCTCTTCAGATTTGCGGCGCGCGCCTCGGCAGCCCGCAGGCGAACATTGCTGTCACCATAAATCTCATGAAGCGAAGTCATCTCCCCCTGCGTTGCAATCAGCTCCCCCTGTAGCTTAGCCGCCGCATCAACGGTCGCACGCGTCTGCTCGCGAAGATCGATGGTCATGTGGGTACTTGAAAAATTGCTCAGCGCTGCCTCTGCCTTATCCAGTTCCACCCTCACTGCAGCTAAGCGATTCTCAATAAAAATCCGCTCCCGATGTGCCGAAGATGTGTTGGTTCGGTTCACCATCAGATTCAATTCGTCGAGATACGCCTGCGCGATGTCACGAGCGCGATCCGGGCGCGCATCGGTGACAGTGATGGTGATGACTCCGCTCTTTTTGTCCTGCTCAATGTGCGTGCGGCGGATGAGAACTTTGCATGCGTCCGCGCGATACCGCTTGTGATAAATGGACTGAAGTTGGAAGCGATCAACCAGGTGGCCGGTGACCGTGTCGCTCTGCAGTAGATTGATAAAGAGAGAACCGGTGTTGTGCCCGCCCAGCAGGCTCGCAGCAATACCTCCAAGAACATCGCCCCCCAGTGCCTTTCCAGCCAGCGCGCCGAGCAATGCAGTTCCCGATCCGGATGTCTCAGGCGGCATGATGCGCGCGGTCGATTGATACCGCACGGGAATCAGAAACGCGATAGCTATATTCGCGAGCAATGCGATAAACGCCGCTTTCACCAGGAACCGGCGATGCAGCAAGAGGACAGACGCATTCACGATCCAATTGGGAGAAACGACCGAATCGCTTCGCGCCTCTGGGATCTCGGCGGAAACTTGATCGTAAACCGGCATTTCAATCCGATCTCTCATTCCGCTCCTACAGACCTGCAACGGCAGCGGCAATTGCCAGCGATGCCGCAATCTGACCTGCGCTAAGGATGTTTCGCCAGACCACTGACGTTCCGACAATCTTCTGCGGCACCACGATCACATCGCCGGGGTCAAGCTTGGTCGAAAGAACATTGTGGTCATAGCCTCCTCCGGAACGTCGACCGATAACCGAGCCATTGGCGCGAATTACAAAAATCTCCTTACGGTTCGCAATCGCGGTGGATCCGCCGGCATTCTCGAGGTACCAGCCGGCGGTCTTTCCCGCAATGAAAGTGATGGCGGAGGCGTTGTACACCTGGCCGCTAATCAGTACAAATCCAGGCCGCTTGGGAATGCGCAATACGTCGCCCCTTCGTACCTCAATATCCGCGGCGGTCCCCGCCCATTGATCGATCGGCCCGCCAATGTGAATCACGAGCCTGCCGCTTGCCGGCTGGCTGCGAAGCCGCGTGAGCACCTGGTCCTGCTGTTGCTGAATCAGTTGGAGTGTTGACGCCTGATCGCCGGCTGCCAGCCCTGGAGACATGCGGGCCGCCGCAGAGCTCGCCTCAATCTGGCGGATCAATTCCTCGCGGCTTTTTTCCTCAAGCACTTTTACCTCGGGACGAGTCAGAACGGCTCCCTCGGGATATGCCGTGGCGCGGAACCCTCCAGCGCGCCTCAGAACATCGCTTAAATGTTCGCCTTCCGTGAACCCATAACTTCCCGGGTGCGCAACTTCTCCCTGGATTAGTATCGAAGCGCCAATGTCATTCCATCCCGTCAATTGATGGACAGTCAGCACATCTCCTGGCTGAAGAGGAGAATCGGCCTTCGCGTCATTTTGCAGCACCGCGGCCCCAATCGATAAGGTGCGACGCTCCACGGTGATTCCTGAATCGTTGACCACGTGATAGCTGATTAAGTCCGCATCCTGCAGCGACGCGTCCCGCTTGAAACCGCCGGCTGCGCGCACCAGTTGAGCCGCGCTCATTCCTTCAAACATGGGGTAAGATCCCGGGTGCTGTACCTCGCCCTGAATAGACACCTTGGGAGAGTCTCGCTCATACCTGCCGAAAACTCGTATGGTGTCGAAAGGCTGCAGCGGTGGGTTCGCATTCCCAATCAGGACGTCGGGAATGTTGAAGGCGATTGTTTCGGGATGTAGGTCGGGAGCTACGAGCCGGACAATTTCTCCCCCAGCTGCCGGCTCCGGAAGTAAGTCGCGATAACTCTGCAACACATCGGCAAGATGCAATCCATCGCGGTAAGCCAGCTTGCCGGGGCGCGCAACATGCCCCTGGAGATATACCACACGCTCGCTCGAAGGCAGCACGGTGCCGACCCGAATGCGGTCGCCATCTTTCAATTCAAAGTTCACGAAGTTTGCCGTGTCGCTCGCTTGTCCCTTGGCTGCGGAGTCTTGCACCGGCATCAATTCGCGGCGTTGGTTGGCTACGATGCGTTCGATGGTGATGTGGCTCAATTCAGCGGCCACTGTTAACCCTCCGGCATTTTCAAGACCAGCAGCCAGCGTCTTTTCTTCGCGAAGTTCATAGATCGCCGGGCGCTTCACAGCCCCATAGACGGCCACTTGCGGACCCGCTGGCGGAACCACAAGAGTGTCGCCGCCCTGGAGATGATCATCCGTGTTCCGAACGCCATGAAGAAAGAAGTCGTAGAGATCGATGTCGCCAATCGAATCCCCGTTGCGCATGTGATGCATCACGCGCAGCGAACCGATGCCGGTCGGTCCACCGGCAGCATAGAGCGCACTCAGCGGGGATGCGAGCGAACTGATGTCATAGGCGCCGGGCCGCTGCACATCCCCAACCACATAGATCCTGATCGTGCGCAACCGTGCCAGTGTAATGGCCACATGGGCACTGCGAAATTGCGGCTGCAACGCGCTGCTGATCACGGACTGCGCATTACCCAATGTGAGGCCCGCAACCTGGATCTGACCCGCTTCCGGTAGCGTGATAACGCCTTCCCGCGTGATGGGGCGCGTGAAACTTTGTGAGACTCCGCCCCACATGCTGATGCTCAGTTCATCTCCCGGCCCCAGCACATAATCCGGACCGAGGGGAACATCGAGCGGCATCGAATCGAATGCGGAAGTCGGACGGTTCGAGTCAACGGCTGCTCCTTGATGAGTAAATATTTCGGCGCCGAATCGCTTCAGTTTCTCCGGCGAGTCGGGAATCTGGGTATAGAGATCCCTGAGAGAAAGCAAATTGTAAGGCGCCTCCCGGTGAAGCGACTTTGGTTCATCCGTGATGTTCGGCTCTGGATGAAGTGGCTGCCGGCGGTCTGCCGCAGCGGTCCGTGATCGCGACTCCTGATCCTTGCGCTTCGATATTGCTTCCGAATCTTGATTCATCCCTGCCGGATTCGGAGTGTCGAAGTTCTTCTGGCGATCCTCTAAAAAAACATCCGAGCTTCTGTCACCGATCCGGCCCGAAGTCCGTTGATCGTTCTCCTCCGCATTTGCAGTTGCATTTTCAATTGAAGCAATCTCAACGTCCTCCTCGGAGATATATCCTCGAGCCACAAGTAAATGAGTAATGCTTGCGCGCAGCTCTTTACTTCTCGCAATTTGCTCGAAGAGCTGTTCATCGGTGATCCCATCCGCCTGCGATGTGATTCCTTTTGCCTGGGCCGTATCGGCCATAAGGGACTTCAGCTCGAGAATGACTTCAGGATTCTCCTGTGCAATGGCGATGATTTGAGACGCGCCAAGCACATTCCTGAAATCTTCCTTAGGCTTCTCCATCGACTCCACCCGGTTGGAGGTATCGGGAAAGCCCATCGCAGGGATAGGCTGCAAAATCGGCGTGGTCACTTGCTGCGTTTGCGAATCGCTCTCTGGTTGAGTTTGTGCCCCGGTCTCTGATTGCGTTTGCGTTCCGGCATCTGATTGAGTTTGTGCCCGGACATCGAGCGCGAAACAGACCAACGCCAGGCAGGCAATCGCGCTGGGGATTGAGAAACCCGCGGCTCTGGGCCAGATGCTCGTTCTATGTGCCATCATCGCTGTTGCACCTTCGGCATTCTCCACTCCCAGCACAGCGCTTCGATTCCCAACCGAAGCCCTTCGAAGACGTGAAAGCGAAGGCGCTGCCAACTGTACACCGCCTCAATTCGATAGCGCGCCAGACGGTCCGCCACAGTCTCGCCCGGAACGGGCACTGTAATCCTGGCCGGCAGGCACAGAGGAATCATCAATCTCGTCGTAGCTTTCACATCGGGTCTGTTCGGCAGTTGGCGGCGAAGCAGAAGGTAGAGTTTGCTTGCGTGTGAGTCTGACAGCAGCAACTCGCGGGCATAGCGCCGCAACCACAACAGCACCCCATCAGGGATTCGATCTGCGGCCCACTGCCTGTTGTTGATACAGGGAGCCGACTCAAACATTTCGGCCACCAACCAGAGTGACATCGCCATCGCAAGATCGCCTTGAGGCTCCGCTGCCGTAATCTCCCTCACCTCATTCCAGAATGCGTAGTCATTCTGCCGCGCCCGAATATGCCGCGACAATTCAAGCACCCACGAAAGGCGCGTATGCTCTCCGCAGAGGTGCTTCAAGAGGTGCAACGCCTGCTGCACCATAATGTCTGCTGCAGACAGTGCGGGCATCTTTATTCCATCGAAGAGCGTGGCGCCTGCTCGCGTCAACCGATCCGAAAGTCCCTCTTGACGCCGCAAAATATGCAGTTCAAGAGACTTTTGAGAGTGCGCGAGATACAAATTTGCGAGGTCCGGTTTGCCCGAGGGGCCGGACCTGAATTCCAATGTGTTTCCGAACTTTGCATGCAGAGAATAGTTCAGCCTGTCCAGGACTTCAATTGCAGCCGTAGCATCCGACTCCGGAATCAGAAAGTCAAGATCGATCTGCCACCGCAGAGCAGGCTTGGGTACGGAGTCAGGCGTCAGTGTAATTCCTTTCAACAGTGCGAATGGGATTCCGGTCTGCTCGAACAGCGTGGCGACATTCTCTGCCTCACACAGAAGGGCCGCCGTCCGCTGCCGGTTTTGCTCGAGATTGCGCTGCAGCCGTTCTCGAATTTCAGCGGGGACGCTGTCTTCAATCCCCAACTCTTCTACTCGGTCCAGCAGATACAAAGCCATGCCGCTAATATCCAACCAGACAAGAATCCCCTGCCAATCGACCAGTGAATAACTTCGAAATTGACTCGCGACTTCTATTGCGGAGCGCTGAAAACTGGCGATCACCGCCTCCTTCAACGTGCGCGCGCCTTGGTGCGGTCTAATTCCGGATTGAGATTGAAAGACATTCATAGGAATCAATGGCTGTACATTTCCGGCTCCCCAACACTGCCCGCAGGAGGAAGATGGCGCAAATACACAACGATGGACCAAATCTCGTCGTCACTCAGGGTTCCCTTCGAACCCGGCATACCTGAAGGCCAAATACCGTAGTCAATAACCCATTTCAATTGGCCGTCGCTATACCTCTGAACATCATAGGAAGCCAGCGACGGCACGGGAGGAGCCATTCGATCGGCGAAGGGCACGCCGGTGTTTTGTCCATCCATTCCGTGGCAAGCCACACAGTAGTGTGAGAAGGCTTCTTTCCCATCCGCGATCGTCTGGGGCGAATCGGTCAGTGGGTTCTTCTGCGACTTGTTTCCAAAGAGCAATTGATGTTTGGCAAAGGTCATCACGTGCGTTTCGAGCGTCGAGGGAGTTTTCGCCTTACACCCATCCAGGCGAAGTCCACACCACCCAAGCGCAGCTACTAGAAGAAGTGTCGCGGCGATGAGAACGGCGCGTCGCATGATTATCCGGTTACGTGGAGCTTCAAGCTCATTGACCCGTGGCCCGCACCGCAGAAAACGGAAC
>Ga0302197_10000619_pt1 | contig 35858 bp, 42 predicted proteins | sample II_Bog_N2_1_FD_193526 | JGI IMG/M metagenome (GOLD analysis project Ga0302197, IMG submission 193526) | Peat permafrost microbial communities from Stordalen Mire near Abisko, Sweden - II_Bog_N2_1 | ecosystem: Environmental > Terrestrial > Soil > Wetlands > Peat | place: Sweden: Abisko... | reverse complement strand
AATGATGAGACTCCGGACGATGCTCAAAAAGAATCCCATCAGGGACAACTGGCGCGTGGGCCGCAGGATGTCCACGAACATGCAGTAGCGGAGCTGGTCGGAGCCGTTGACGGACTGGTGGACGAGGGTGTCGTCGAAGATGAACAGCGGATTGTCGTGCCAGAGATGTTTCTGGTTGGCCGCCGCGATGTAGATGGCGTCGTTCTTGAGCGGGACGAGGTTGTAAAGCACGCGCAGGGTGATGCGCAGCGGGCCGTAATGCGTGGAGGTGCTCTGGTTCTTGTTGAAGATGGAGACGCCAATGGTCTTGATGTATTTGAACGGCTGATGGAATTCCGGGATGGTCAGGGTGTTGGTGATGTTCTTGCCATACCATTTGAAGAAAATCATGCCGCGCTTCTTCTCGGTCATCCGTTTGCTCAGTTCGCTGATGATCTTCGGCTCGTTGTCCGCGAGCGACATCAACAGCCTGATTTCCTTCTGGCATTCATCGGGCAGGTCGCCCAACTGATAGATGCCCCGGTTTTTGGCGCACAGCAGATCCGTGAGCAGGTTAAACGGCGAGAGGAACCATGTCAGGATTCCGTTGCCGAAAAAGTAGCGCCGCCAGTTGGCCGCCTCAAACCGTTTGCTGCGACGGAAATCCAGCAGCCCGCAAACGATGTAAAAGAGCGACAGCTTCGGCAGCAGCCAGACAACGACGGCGACGATGGCCAGCAAAATCAGGTCTTTAGGTTTCATGCGGACAGGCGGCTGACGCCGGTTGATTCAGCAAATTGGATTAAACTTCATACTCCACGCTCCGAAACGGCGGGAAATTTGGATTTTCCCGACGCCAAAGGCAATAACATTACGCTGGCAAGCCGGTTCGTGTTTGAAAAGATTGTTGTTGCGGATTAACGGCGTAGTGCTTCAATTTCCATCATGTCACTTGAACCTGACAGAAAGCCAGATCCAAAGCCTTCCCGAATGCTGCCGGATTTCACCTTGTGCCGTGTCAAGCCCAGCGGGATAAGTCATTTGCTTTATTGCCTGGTGCCTGAACCGCAGGATTGCAAATACGCGGAGATCTGCGGTTCACACATTTACTGTTTCCATCCGGCGACGTGGAAATTTGATCCCAAGGCAGCGTGAGCATTTGTCAGGTGACCCGGTGTCATTTGCATCTTCTTGATCCAGCTTCACCTGCATTTCCGTCTTCCTCGTTCACACATTTTCCGTGATGACGGTGTCGCTGTTCTCGTAGGCGGGCGCGCAGCAGCAGAGCAGGCGCAGCGGCTCGTTCCCGGTGTTCCAGAGCTTGTGCTTCTGGCCGGGCGGAATGGCGATGGCGTCCCCTGCCCTCACTTCGCGCGTCGCGCATTCGATACGGATTTTCCCAGTGCCGTGCGTGATGTAATAAATCTCCTCCGCCAGCGGATGAAAATGTTCCTGCGTCGCGCCGCCCACGGGCAGCCGCGCCTCGGCGAGGCTCTGGTTGCGGATGGCGGAATTGCGGTGGGCGAGAAGTTCGCGGATTTCCGAGCCGTCCTTCGTGATGAACGAAGGCACTTCATTTAGATTCTTGATGTCCATAAATTAAATCATCCTCATTCTCGTCCTCATCGTCATCCTCAAATTATTGGGAACGAGGACGAGCATGACGATGAGGAGGATTTGAAATCAAAAGCTTTCCGGAAGGCTGAAATATTTCGACCAGTCCGCCTGCCCCAGCACCACGCCGGCCACGATCAATATCATCGCCGCCCAGAACGTGTGCGTGATGGGTTCGCCGAGGTAAATATGCGCCCACGTCATCGTGCTCACGGGTATGAGGTTGTTGAAGAGCATCACCTGGCTGGTGCGCCAGTGGCGGAGCGCGCTGTTCCAGAGCGCGTAGGGAATTACCGCGCCCAGCAGGACGCAGAACGCCAGCACGCCGAACTGCGGCGCGTTGATGGTGAAACCGCGCGCCGCAATCTCAATCAATCCCACCGGCAACAGCCAGACGCCCGCCATCCACATCGTGTGCGCCGCCACTTCCACGCCGCTCAAGCCTGCGCCAAGGAAGCGGACCTGCTTGCTGAACACCGCCCACAAGATGCTCGATACAAGACCCAGAAAATCCCCGAGCAAACTCAATTTTGCAGACTGAAGCGCCGGCCAGAACAGCACGGCCACGCCCGCCACGGCCAGCAGCGCCGCGCCATAACGCCGCACGCTCACCCAGTTACGTTTCGGCCTTTCCTCCCAGACCAGCGCCCAGACCGGCGACGCTCCGAGGCACAGCGCCACATGCGACGCGGCAGTGAGACGCAACGCCCAGTTGAAGGCGATGATGTAAGCCGCCAGGCTCAAGCCTCCGCGCAACCACAATTGCCGCCATTGAACCGGCGTCAGCGCGCGCCATTCGCCCAGCCAAGTGGTGAAGCGCAGCGCCACGAGCAGCATCGGCCCGGCGCAAATCAGCCGCAGGCAGCCCATCCAGACCGGCGGCCACGACATCACCAGCCACTTGGTCCCTGTGTTGTTGCCGCCCCAGAGAAAAATGGTGAACAGCAGGCCTCCGGCGATGACGGCATTGTTTTTTTGCTTCGGCACGCGGCGAAGTTAAGCCAAAGCGGAACCGTTGCGAATGAAAATTTGTGCCTCAACAGTCTGGACCCCATGCTGAAAAGCAAAAAGCCACTGCGCAAATGCGCAGTGGCTTGAGAATTGAATGTGTATGGCAGATTAGTTACCAGCAGCGCCGCCACCGTTACCGCCACCACCACCGCCACCACCGCGTCGGCCACCGCCGCCACGACCGCCGCCAAAACCACCACCGAACAATTGACCATAAACCGCAGCGGGCGGTGCCGCGTCAATCTGGGTCTTTTGATCGGCTGTAATCGAAGGCACAACCGGTTTTATTGCCACGGTATAGCGCATCACAGCGATGTCAGTCTGGATTGCGGACACGGCTTCGACTTTGGCACGGACGCTCGCTTCAGTCGCGTCCGGAGCAAGGGCGGCATCAATCGCATCCTTTTGGGCTGCGGCAAGTTTGGTTGTCAATGCAGTCAAATCTGCCGAACCTTGAACGGCCGTGCGAATCTGGGTGTTTTGATCCTGCGTCAACACGCCACCACGCCCACCGCCGCGGCCACCGCCGCCACCGCCACCGCCACCACCGCCGCCGGCTTGCGCCACGGCTTGAAATGTGGTCGCGCAGAGCAAGCCTGCGGCCACCGTCATTATCAGAAAAGTTCTCTTTTTCATGCGATCCTTTGATTGTTTGTTTAATTTTACCGTTATCACCCCCATGGATTTGGCCAAAAGGGTTATAATGCCAGAGGCAAACCGGTCGCGGGAGGTTACAGAAAAATGAGGCAACAGGATTCGTCCGAAGGCGCGGCGGACAGGACGACGGTTAAACCCGGCTTCTTGTCAGGCCGGTCAATCGCGCGTCATGCAAAAAACAGCAATGGCAAGGACCGTCCCTGCAGCCAAAATAACCCAACGATGCCGCTTCCAAACCTGCTGATAGTCAGACATCTGAACAAAGATGTCAGCCACATCCGTGACACTGCTATCCACTCCCTCGAATTCTTCAAAAGTAACACGCTCAATATTGAAGAATCGAACGCTGGCGCAACGTTTGTTCGTTTGTTAGTTTGTCCGCGATGGATAGCAAACGCTTGGAATTAAAAGTCGGCCTGTTCGTTTTTGTCGGGCTGGCGCTGCTGGCCGTTGCGGTGATCCAGTTCAGCAAGGGGACGAGCCTGTTTCACGGGACATATACCTTGCGTCTGCACGCTGCCAACGTGGGCGGCCTCAAGGAACGAGCGGGCGTGCTGCTCGCGGGTGTGGAGGTCGGCAGCGTTTCGGCCATCAATCTGTCCGACGACGGCAAGAGCGTGACCATCCTGTTGAGCATCTACAAAAATTTCAAGATTTACCATGACGCGCGGTTTGTCATCGAGCAGTCCGGCTTTCTTGGCGACGAATATGTCTCCGTCATCCCGACGACGAATATGCTGCCGTTTCTGACGGATGGCGCGGATGTGGACTGCCAGGAGCCGTTCAATTTACAGGAAGTCGCGCGCTCGGCGTCGGGGTTAATCGAGCGGATTGACGAGACGGCCAAGAAACTGGACGCCTCGGTATCGGACTTGCAGCGCGTGGTGTTGAACGAGCAGACGCTCACGAATTTTTCAGTGGCGGTCGGCAACCTGCGCACCTTCACCGAACAGGCGATGGGAACGATAGGGGACATCAACGCCATCATCGCTACAAATGGTTCGCAGGCCAGCCTCGCGGTGAGCAATGCCGTGGCATTTTCGCAGGAACTCAACCGGCTGGCCGGCTCGGCCGACATGCTGCTGGCGACGAACGGCGTGGAAATTTCCAGCGCCGTTAAGAACATAGAGTTCTCCACCGAAATCCTGACGAATTTGATGGTGGATTTGAAGTCGGGCAGGGGACTTGCCGGAACGATGCTTCAAAATGAACAGTTTGCCACCAACGTGCAGGCCATCGCCAACAATCTGTCCATTACAACAAGCAATTTGAACCGGCACGGTTTATGGGGCATCATGTGGGCGCATAAACCACCGAATACAAACGAATAGCAAAAATTGAGGCACTGATTATGACGCCGCTCTGGGCAATTCGCATTTTATTTTTGAGCCTTTGCACGATGGCCGGGTTCGCCATCAGTCAGAGCGAGGAATACATCACAATTTCCCATAACGGTATATATGGGATGTTCATCGGCTTCGGGTTCGGCGGCCTGCTGATTGCCGTTGACGAAATGTTGAAAAGTTTTTCGCTCCGGGCCTTCTCCGCCATTACGTTTGGTCTGTTGCTCGGCACCTGCGTTGCCATGCTCATAGACAAATCCGGTCTGTTCGACGCTGCTAGCCCTAATGCCGCCGACCTACAGCAGCGCTGGCTCATCCGTCTCGGACTGTTTTTGAGTTTCAGCTACATCGGCATCATCCTCGCCATGCGCAGCAACAAGGAGGATTTTTCGCTCATCATTCCCTACGTCCGGTTCTCGCCGCAGAACAAGCCGGACAATCTCCTGCTGCTGGACACGAGCGTCATCATAGACGGGCGTATCGCCGACCTGATCGAGGCGAAATTTATCGAGGGCCTTATCATTGTGCCGCGTTTCGTGCTTAAGGAGCTTCAGCAGGTCGCCGATTCCGCCGATCCCATCAGGCGCGCGCGCGGCCGGCGCGGTCTTGAAATGCTCAACCGCATCCAGCGCAACACCACCAACGAAGTCCGGATTCATGACGGCGATTTCCCGGAGGAAAAGGAAGTGGACAACAAGCTCGTCCGCCTCGCACGCAACCTGAACGCACGGCTTTTGACCAACGACTACAACCTTTCCAAGATCGCCGAGCTGCAAAAGGTGAATTACGTCAACATCCATGAAATTGCCAAGGCGCTGAAAGTCATTTTGCTGCCCGGCGAAATGTTGCAGTTGAAAATCGCCCGCGAAGGCAAGGACAAGGGGCAGGGAATCGGTTATATGCCAGACGGCACGATGGTTGTCATCGCCGGTGGCCAGCCGCACGTCGGTTTTCAGGCGGAAGTGCAGGTGCAAAGCCTGCTCCAGACCGGCGCGGGCATCATCGTCTTTGCCGATTTGAAGAATGTCTCTGAATACAAGACCGAGACAACATTCATCACCAAGTGAATCTCATCACCATTTTCACGGCGTTTAACCTCGCCGAAACCCAGCTCATCCGCTCGCGCCTCGATGCCGCAGGATTTCATCCATTTCTTGCCAACGAAAACGTCTCTTCCTGGCTTGGCGGCATGTCAACCGCAACCATGATTCGCGTCCAGGTGCCCGAAGCCGAGGCCGCGGATGCAAAGGAATTTCTCAACGCACCCACCGGTTGAATGAGGACGCAATGTCACCAGATGCCGACTTTCAAAAATGAATTCCGCCAATTCAAAACTGCTCCGGCTCAAAAAAATCCTGCCCGGAGAAATCATCCTTGAAACCGCCTCCCTGAAAAATTATTCCGGAGACAAATGGTTCGCAGCGCACCAGCCCGACGCAGTGGCCCTCCCTCGCTCGACAAAAAGTGTCGCCACAGTCTTGCGCTTTGCGAATCAAAACAAGATTCCCGTCACCGCACGCGGCGCCGGCCACGGCTACGTTGGCGGCTGCGTGCCGATTCGCGGCGGCATCGTGCTTTCGCTCGAACGCATGAACTGTATTCTGGAGATCAACGCAAAGGATTTTGTCGCCGTCGTCCAGCCGGCGGTCATCACGGAACAATTGCAGGCAGCCGTGGAAAAAAAGAATTTATTCTATCCTCCTGATCCGGCGAGCCGCGCGCATAATTTCATAGGTGGCAATATCGCGACGAACGCCGGAGGCCCGCGCTGCCTCAAATACGGCGTCACGCGCGATTACGTTCTCGGGCTCGAAGTTGTTTTGGCGACCGGCGAAATCATCCGCGTCGGCGGGCGCACGCACAAAAACAAGACCGGCTTCGACCTGCACCGGCTGTTTGTCGGCTCGGAAGGATTGCTTGGCATAGTCACGGAGGCGACGTTGAAATTGATTCCGCTCCCGCCGTTCCGCGCAACTCTCGCCATTGGTTTTGGTTCGATGAACAACGCCGTTGGTGCGCTGCAATCCATCCTTGCCGCCGGATTTTTGCCGAGCGCGCTCGAACTGGCCGATGAATTCACCCTCGCCGCCGCCGCCAAATACACCGGCAGCAAAAGACTAGGCATTTGCAAGGCGCACTTGATCGTTGAAATTGACGGCCAGAACAAATCTGTGCGCGGCGAGCTGCCTGCCGTCGAAAAAGTCGTTCGCAAGCACAAGCCGTTGTTTATCGAGCGCGGGCTTGGCGACGCCGAGTGCGAAAAAATCTGGGAAATCCGGCGCGTGTTTTCAACTTCGCTCAAGGCGACCGGCCTCAAAAAGTTGAACGAGGACATCGTCGTGCCGCGCGGACGGCTGGAGGATTTGTTCCGGTTCACCGCGCGCCTGCAAAATAAAATCAAGCTGCCCATCGCGTGTTTCGGCCATGCGGGCGACGGTAACATCCACGTCAATATCATGCTGGATGTGAACGATGCCGCCGCTGTCAAACGCGGCGATGCCGCGCTCGACGAATTGTTCGGTCAGGTTCTGGAGTGGAACGGCGCAATCACCGGCGAACACGGCATAGGCCTTGCAAAAAAGCGCTGGTGGTCGCTGGCGGTCTCAAAGGAAGTTCAGGAATTGCACCGCGCCTTGAAAAGAACTCTCGATCCGAACGGCATTTTGAATCCGGGCAAGTTTGTGTAGCGCCTAGCTTGTGACTCGAATGTTGAGCCACACGCTCAATGCTGCATCACTTCACAAGTTCAAAATTCACCGGCTCACCGGATGCGGAATCTTTGGAAATCCATAGCTGGTATTTTCCCGGTTCGACCAGCCAGTTTCCCTTTGCATCGTAGTAACCAAGCTTCTTTCCGGAAATTGTGAAGCTTACGTCGCGCAACTCACCCGGCTGCAAAAGGATTTTCTGAAAGCCTTTCAACTCGCGCACCGGCCTTGGCCCGGCGGACGCGGCCAAATCTCGGATGTAAAGCTGTGCGACTGTGGTTCCGGCACGTTCTCCGGTGTTCTGGATTTGCACATGAGCGGTGATTGTACCGCCAAGTTTCATTTCCGGCGAGTCGAGCTGGACTTGGCCGTAATCAAAAGTTGTGTAAGACAGCCCGAAGCCGAACGGATACAGCGGCGTGGTCGGACCGTCGGCGTAATTGCCCTTGTAATCGCCGAAGCCGGGGCGCCCGGTGTTGGAATGATTATAATAAAATGGCACCTGTCCGACGCTGTTGGGAAACGTGGTGGTCAGGCGCCCCGAGGGATCGGCGTCGCCGAATAAAATGTCCGCCACGCCGTTGCCACCTTGAATGCCAGGAAACCATGCCTCCAAAATTGCCGCCGCTTGTTTTTGGATCTGTGGAATCGCCAGTGGTCGTCCGTTGAACAACACTACAATCACAGGCTTGCCTGCCGCGACGACGGCATTAAAAAGTTCCATTTGCCATCCAGGCAAACCCAGATCGCTGCGGCTGGAAGATTCGCCGCTCCAGTCGCGCGGCTCGCCTAGTGTCATGACAACGACATCCGCAGTTTTTGCGATTGAGACGGCTTCAGCAATTTCATTCGAGCCGGTCGGGCGCTCTTTGATCACTGAAAAATCCCCGATGTGCCGGCGAATCTTGCCACTGTTGGTTTCAATGATTGAACATCCCCGCGTGACGGTCAGTTGAAAGTCAAACGGCAGCTTTGTCCGTAATCCGTCGGCCAGCGATACGACGTCGTTCGTGTGGGCGCGCGAATACCATGTCCCGACCATTTCCTCGCCGTCCTCGGCAAACGGGCCGATGAGCGCAAGCCTTTTGACATGAGGCGAAATCGGCAGCGCGCCGTTTTCATTTTTCAACAGCACGCAGGATTTCGCAGCGGCTTCGCGCGCGAGGTCAATCGCATCCTGTTGCAGAAACGCTGTCTTGTAGCGGTTCGCATCCGTAAATGGATGATCGAACAAACCTTTTTCGAACTTCACCGTCAGCACGCGGCGCACGGCTTCATCCAAAACAATTTTCGGAATTTTGCCCTGCTCGATTTGCTGCTTCAGCGTGTCGGCAAAAGTCGTCGAGACCATTTCCATGTCCACGCCCGCAGTGAGCGCGAGCCGCGCGGCTTCAGACTCGTCTGCCACTATGCCATGATCAATCAATTCGCCCACCGATTGCCAGTCGCTGACGACATAGCCGGGGAATTTCCATTCGTCGCGGAGAATTTCCGTGAGCGTATGGCGGTTGGCGCTGGCGGGAAAACCGGAAAGCTCGTTGAACGCGCTCATCACCGTCAGTGCGCCCGCGTCCACGCCGGCCTTGAACTGTGGCAGATAAAAATTGCGCAGCGTGAACTCAGAAATTTCCGTGGTGTTGTAATCACGCCCGCCCTCCGCCGCGCCGTAACCGACGTAGTGTTTCAGGCACGCGACAACTTGATTGGTGTCGGCGCAATTCGTTCCTTGAAAACCACGCACGCTAGCCGCCGCATCCAGCGCACCCAGCCATGGGTCTTCGCCGAAACCCTCGGCAATGCGTCCCCAGCGCGGGTCGCGCGCCATGTCAACCATTGGGGCGAACACCCAGTCAATACCTGCCGCCGCTGATTCGCGCGCGGAAATCGTCTGTGTGCGTTCAAACAATTCCGGCTCCCACGCGCACGCCTGTGCGAGAGGAATCGGGAAAACGGTGCGAAAGCCATGAATCGAATCGTGTCCGAAAATCAACGGGATGCCGAGACGGCTTTGCTCGACGGCGATGTGCTGTAGTCTGTTCCGAAATATGGGCGTCTCAATCATCGCAGAGCCGTCGAGAAACGAGCTGATTTCGCCGGCTTGTAATTTACCGGCGAGCTGCTTGACCGGGTCATTTCCGAAAGGCGACTGCTCAAGCTGGCCGATCTTTTCGTCGAGCGTCATCCGCTTCAGGAGATTGTCCACGCGCTTCGCGACGGGCTGCGACGGGTCTTCGTAAACGTCCTTCGTTCCGTTCTTGTCCAGGTCAATCCAACCGCCATGATAGATTGAATTGGTATCCGCAGCGAACGCGATGGACGCGACAAGCAGGGAAAGGAACAACGCGGCGAATTTCATTGCAGGAACTTTGGTGTGAAGCCGGGTAAAATTCAAAAACTATTTTGTTCCGGCAACCAAAACGACAAACTCGCCTTTCAAGCTGCGCTTCTTTGCAATCTCCAAAAGTTCCGCCGGTTTGCCGCGCAGAAATTCCTCGAACTTCTTCGTCAGCTCCCGCGCGAGGACAACTTCGCGTTCGGGAAAAACTTCGTTTAACTCACCGAGCAATTTTTCAATGCGATACGGTGATTCATAAAAAACCAGCGTGCCTTCCGTCGCTTTCAACGATTCTAGCTTATTGCGCCGTTGACCAGACTTGTGTGGCAGGAAGCCGACAAAATGAAACTCCTCGGTCGGTAACCCGCTGGCTGTGAGCCCGGCCACGAGCGCGCAGGGGCCGGCCACCGCTTCCACGCGAAAGCCGGCTGCAATAGCGGCTATCACAACCCGCTCGCCCGGATCGCTGATGCCCGGACTGCCGGCGTCCGTGACCAGCGCGACCTTCTCGCCGCGCCTGAGACGTTCGATGATTTCCTCGCTGCGCTTTGCCTCATTGAACTGGAAGTAGCTCAGGAGCGGTTTTGAAATTTCGAAATGTTTGAGCAATTGTCCGGAATGCCGCGTGTCCTCGGCGGCGACCACGTCGCACTCGCGCAGAACGCGGAGTGCGCGGAGAGTGATGTCCTCCAGATTGCCAATCGGGGTGGCGACAAGGTAAAGCGTGCTGGAGGTGAGTGGCGGCAATGCGGCGTCCATGCCTCAATTAAGCAGAAATTAGACATGAGATAAACGGGAATCCGTTCAACGAAAGACCGAAACATCAAACGCGACAAAAAAATGTCATGGCAAAAGTGGGAAGGTAATTGCCAAAACAGGGTTGGTGGGGCTGGCTGCGGCAATCCATGTTTATGCAGAGTGATGGAAAATATTCTAGCAAAGGCGCTGGGTCAGGACGCGACGCAGTTGCCGGTGATGGAGAAACGCGATCTGCTCGCACGGCTGCTCAAACGTCTGGCCCACGAGATTCGCAATCCGCTGAGTTCGCTCGACGTGCATTTTCAACTTCTCGAAGAGGACTTGAATGCGCTCTCGCCGGCTGCGCGGATGCAGCTCGCGGCGCGCCTGGGAATCATTCACGGCGAATTGCACCGGCTGGAAAGCATCGTCGGACGCTTTTTGAAACTGGCCGGTCCATCGGCGCTAGAACTGGAGCCGGTTGAAATAAAAAAAATTGTCACGCATGTCTGCGAATTGCTCCGCCCTGAAGCGTCGGCGCGAAAAGTTGAAATCCTTGCCGAGGTCGAACCGGAATTGCCGCGTGTCACGGTTGACTCCGTCCGGCTTACTCAGGCGCTCTTGAATATCGTCATCAACGGCATCCAGGCGGTCAAAGGGACGGGTCAGGTCAAAATCCGTGCAATAAAAGCTGGTGACAACTTATTGCTGAGCGTGCAGGACACCGGGCCGGGCATTCCGGCAAATGAATTAGGCGAGATTTTTGACCCTTATTTCACGACCAAACCGGAAGGCAGCGGACTGGGATTGTGGATCGCTCAACAGATTGCGGTGGCCCATGGCGGCGATTTGCGCGCCGAAAACGCGGCCGCCGGCGGCGCGGTGTTCACCATGACCCTGCCGCTCAATCGAAAGTGATGCGATGGACAATGCCAAAATAAAAATTCTCGTCGTGGATGATGAACCGGGCTTGTGCGCCGGTTTGCAGGAAGGGTTGCGTCGCGAAGGTTACATCGTGGACGCCGCCAACGACGCGTCCGCTGCTCTCAAGCTCGCCAGTCAGAGCCTTTACAACCTTGTGATCTCGGACGTCAAAATGCCCGGTACCAGCGGCCTGGAACTGCTCGGGCAAATCCGCGAGCGCAGCCGTGAAACGTTGTTCATCCTGATGACCGCGTTCAGCACCGTCGAGAACGCCGTCGAGGCAATGCGGCTCGGAGCCTACGATTATCTGCCCAAACCGATTGATCTAAAACGCCTCCGCTTGCTGGTGCAAAAGGCCTTGGAATATCAGGCGGTGGTGGCCGAGAACCACGAGCTGCGCTCGCGCCTGCAAAAGCGGACGGAGCCGAATCCGCTGATCGGCGAAAGCGAAATCATGCGGAATATTTCGCGGCTGATCGATGAGGTGGCGCAGAGCGATGTCACCGTGCTGATCGAAGGCGAGAGCGGCACCGGCAAGGAAATCGCCGCGCGTCTGATTCACACGCACAGCCAGCGGCGCGACAAGCCGTTCATATCCGTCAACTGCGCCGCGTTTGCGGAGCAACTGCTCGAAGCCGAATTGTTCGGTCATGTGAAAGGTGCGTTCACCGGCGCCACCGCGCACAAGCCGGGCCGGTTCCAACTGGCGGACGGCGGCACGCTGTTCCTCGACGAGATTGGCGACCTCTCGCCGAAAGGACAGGGCGATTTGCTGCGCGTGCTGGAGGACGGCGCGTTCCGCATGGTCGGGGGTTCGGAACTGATCCGCGTGAACGTGCGCATCATTGCGGCGACGAACAAAAAACTGCCGCTGGCCGTGGCGGAGGGGAAGTTTCGCGAGGATTTGTTTTACCGGTTGAACGTGGTGCCCATCGTCATGCCGCCGTTGCGCGAGCGGGCGGATGACATTCCGCTGTTGATTGAAAGATTTTTCGACCGCTTTGCCGCCAAGCACAAGCGCGGCCGCAAGCGGATGTCGCCAGCAGCGTTGCAAGTGTGCCAGCGGTTTCCCTGGCCGGGCAACGTGCGGCAGTTGCGCAACGCCGTCGAGCGCGTGGTCATCACCACCGGTCGCGCGTCGGTGGTGGAGGTGGCAGCGCTACCAGATTTTTTGCGCGAGTTTGACGGCAACCTCACCACGTTCACCGTGCGGCCCGGTACGCCGCTGGCCGAGGTGGAAAAATTATTAATTCGCCAGACGCTCACCCATGTCACCCGAAATCGCGCGGACGCGGCGCAGGCGCTCGGCATCAGCCGCCGCGCGTTGCAATACAAGCTGAAGCAATACGGTTTGCTGGACGCAACCGCTGCGGTGGAAAATGAATAATTCGCTCTTCGTCTTTGCACAAAAGGCTGTCGCGTAGTGCAAGAATTGCACCAACGATCGAATTGACAATTTTGACTACACATTCCGGCTGTGCTCATTTCCCTGTGAAATCAGGCGATTCTGTATTTTTTGCATTCCACATTCGGGATGGCACATCGCCTGCGTTGGTGACAGGTGGTTGAATAGAAACAACCAGTAAATCAAAATTAAAAAATTATGAGCGATTCAAATACTTCAGCGACTACAACCATGCCGGTGCCGGCTGCATCGGCCTGTGCATGCAAACCAACCAACAACAATCCGGCCCCGGCTGCTCCGGCAGCGCCCGCGCCGGCGACACGTCCGGTGTTACCCAAGAACTCGCGCCGCCAGATGCGAAAGCAGCATTAAGCCAACCCGCAACCAGTTGCACCGAATGCAACTATTTATCGCAGGAACCGGCGCTACGGTGGAGGAACCGGCGCCGGTTTCCTGCGGGGTTGATTTCGGCGGGGGCATGAGAGCCAGTGGATGATAGCCCATCAGAAGTTCGAGTCTCCTGTCCGCCGAAATCAGCCCCACCCGGGCCGCCGCCCTGCGCGCGGAAATCATATTATGAAACAAATGATGCAAACCCTGTTCGAGCTTCAATCGCTCGAATTTGACGAGACAATCCAACCGAACATCGAGGAGCGCATCGCGGAATTGCGCGCGAAAATCCCAAAACCGATTTTAAGCCACTATGATCGCCTCGGCGACAAGGGCAAAAAAGGCGTCGCGCTGCTCCGTCACCAGACCTGCACGGGATGCCACATGCGCGTGCCGCTGGCCATAGTCATGGACCTGAGGCACGATGATGAAATTCGCCTGTGCGACAACTGCCAGCGTTATCTATGCCTTGTGGAAGACACGGCTGAAGTTAACGTTGAACCAGCCACTGGCAAGACAGCCGCGAAAAAAAGCCGCAAGCAACTGGCGCATGCCTTGTGAGATTTCATGCAAAGACACGGCGGTCTCCATCGCTGATTATACACGCCCGGAGCTGATTGTTCCGCGGTTGCGCGAGTCCGACCCGGCGGGAATCATCGAGGAATTGAGCACACGGCTGCACGAGCAGGGCATCATCGGTGACATACTCTCGTTTTATGACGCCGCGATCAACCACGAGTTTCTTTCCAATTCGGCGCTGCCGACGGGCATCGCCACACCTCACGCGCGAAGCACGCAGGTCAGGCGGTTGACGCTGGTCATCGGGCGCGCCAGCGAGCCGTTGATCTGGGGGATGCAGGAATCGTGGCCGGTCGAATATCTTTTCCTCCTGGCGGTGCCTCCCACCGATGCGTTGGACTACCTCTCATTGCTGTCGGGCATTGCCGGTTTTGGCCGCAGAACAGGACTTCTTGCCCGACTTCATGCGGCGACAGATGGGTAAAGCATTTTCAACCTGTTGAAGGAGATTAAGGTGAGTTCCGGCTAAATCCTGGGTGCACCGCAGGGAGTTTTATCCGAATATTTTATTTTAGCTGAACGTCCCAGACTTTTGAACGGCGCGCCTTGCCGTCCGGACCTTCGATGTCGAGGATGACGACAAAATTTCCCACGCGCCGGTATTGATGAATGGGGTTTTGCTCGGTGGAAAATTCACCGTCGCCGAAATCCCATTTCCATGACGTGATTTTTCCGATGGATTCATCCTTAAACGCCACGAGGCGGCGGTCCATGTCCACGACCTTCCATGACCATTGCGCGCCGATTTTTGGGAGGAACTGCGGTTCAAGCGGCATAAGCTTGAAGGCGCACAACTCGGAGGCGTTGCCGTACATGGTGTGGTGGCGGGAAAGATTCCAAAAACTGCGTGCGTTGTTTGTCGGGTTGATGTAATCCGCGACCGCCCAGGACAGTCCGATGATCTTATTTTCATAGAGCACGCTTTCGACGGCGCGCTGCGGCCCTTCCGGCCCGGCGTAGTCAAATGGAGTGATCCAAAATTCCAGCACAAGGTGGCCCGACTCGCCGGGGTTGAAGTCGTATTTGCAAACGGCGTTGGCCCACGGCAGTTCCTTGATCCACGTCGCCGAACCCCACGCCATGCACCAATCCTTGTCTTTTGCCGGCGTGAAGATGTGATAGTTCTGCGCCTGAACGCCGTGGGTTGCCCAATGGAGTTCGTCCGGATCAAGGCGCCTGTCGGGCACGCTCATCACAGGCCCCACGCCTTCGGGCGTCCACACATCGCGGTGACCCTGGTCAATCAGCGGCCCGCCGGATGCATCGCCGTCCACCACCACCTCGAAAAAGTCGTTGTGCAGATCAGGCCGGGAAAAATCCCAGTAGTTGTCGTAGGCCTCGTAAAGAAAATAAAGCCGGTTGAGTCCCTTCACCCAGCCGACTCGCACGCGCACGTCCAGACCTTTCGGGTCAGGTTTGGTGTGGCCGCCTTCGTCGTCCAACAGTTGGTCCATTCCGATGACGTAATCGCCCGTCACCATAGCCCAATCGTCGGTCTCGCCGTCGATGCGCGGAATCTTGTCGGGGGGGGAACTGGAAGATTTTGAAAGTGATGTTCGTGCGGTCGAGGGCCGTCGCGTCCTGCGCGAGCGGGAACAGGCACGCAACCAGCGCCGCGAACAACCAGCAACGGAGCATAAGAGGGATGTTTTTCATGGGAAAATTGGAATCAATCCTTATTTATCAAAGTGCAGGCATTGAGGGAATGAAAATTTCCGGACGGAGGGAAGTTTTTTCCGAAGAGGCAAAATCTGCCGGATTCGTAAAACACTTCAAATTCCGGCGTGAGACCTCCGGACAAAGCCTGCCCGGCACGAACAGCCTCAATACGGGTTTGTTTCAAGCTTAAAAATGGATTTTCCGGCTGCAAAACGGGTTTCAGTCTCCGTGAACCAGCTTTTTCACCTCCAGACGCTGTTTTTCGACCGGGTGAGAAGCCCTTCTCACTCGTCGGGAATGGTTTCTCCATGACCGGTCAAGGTTTCGGGCGCGGCGGGAGGGTTTTTTCCTGTGGTGAGGCTGGTTTCGGGCATTCCGACCGGCCTTTTTGGACTGTTCCAACTGCTTTTTGACCTTTTGACAGACCTTTCTCCCTCTCCGACCAACGTTTCTCCCTCCCTGACAAAGGTTTGTCGAGAAGGGAGAAAGGTTTGTCAGAGACCGACAAAGGTCTCCCGATGAGGGAGAAAGGCCTCCCAAACGGACAGAAACGTCAAAAACCCAGCAAAAAGGCTTTCTCACCGCCAGAAAAGGGTTGAAAAGGATGTCATAAAGCCTTCCGGTCAAATCATAAGCGACGGCAGTACTCGTGCTGATTTATTGAATTGGAAGGTTTCGTTCTTACGCCCTTGAACAAACAACGCCAGGTCCATTTTGCCATAAGAAAAACAACATCCGTTTCCGGCTCGCCACGCGTCTGCAATTGGATTAAATTCCCGCCGCCATGGATGCCCTGCCAAAACCAGATGTGATCCTCACCCACGAAAGCGACCTCGACGGTTTGGTTGCGGGCGCGCTGCTGCAAAAGCTCGCCAAAAAACTGTTCGGCACGGACATCCCGCTGGAGGCGCATCATTACAATTTCTGGAAACAGCGCGAATTGCGCGAACGCGCTGCGTGGGTCACAGACTTCACCTTTGAATCGCGCATGGACAAGCCCGACTGGGTGGTCATTGACCATCATGTGACGGAAGTGGTCCCGAAAAACGCGCGGCTCATCCATGACGTGAACAAGTCCGCCGGGCTGCTCTGCTACGAGCTTTGCAAGGAACACGGCATTCATTCGCCCGCGCTCGACCGGCTAGTGCATCTGAACAACGTCGCCGACCTGTTCCTGGAGGATGACCCCGATTTCGTGGTGGCGAGCGATTACGCGAACCTCGTCAAAATCTACCAGTTCTGGAACCTGCACACGCTCATCGGCGGCGAAATCGAAAGGCTTCTCGACCATCCGCTGCTGGAGGTCATGGCGGTGAAGCGCCGCATCGAAAATCCCATCGGCTTCGAGTGGAGCAAGTCGAACATCACGGAGATCAGCGGGAACATCGGTTTCGTGGACACGATAATCGGCAACAACAACCTCATCATCCATCAGATGCTCGAGCAGCAGGCGACAAAATATACCGTGCTGCTCACGTTGTTCCGTCGTGGCAACCTGGTTTTCGCCAGCTTCCGCAGCCGCAATGGCGAGGCGCTCAAGACGGCGGAGAAATTCCAGGGCGGCGGCCATGCCAATGCGGCGGGCGCGTTGCTGCCGAAATCAATCCGCAACGTCCCCGACGGTGTGGATTATTTGCGCCAGATATTGAACGTCAATAATCAGACGCACCAAACACGGCTCAACAGCCTGGAAAGCCTTTTTGCCAGCATTGAGGCTGAAAAAAAGTAGTCCCGCGCTTCGCCTTCAAACTAGGATCAAGCCTTTTCAGTTTTGCCGGAGGTCTTGCAGCATTTCTTCCCGATGAGCCAGTCCAGCGAAAATTTGCCCGGCCCGAATATCAAAACGATGACGGCGGTGAGCATGAAAAGAAATTCATCGGCGGTCACAAATTTGTCCGGGTCGCTAAAGATGGCTTTCAACCGGTCCGGGTCGGCGGTGACATAGGCCACGCACATGGTCACGATGAGGGGAATCGTCAGCACGCGCGAACCAAGGCCGAGCAGCAGGCACAGTCCGCCGAAACATTCCGTGCACCCGGCCATGATGGCGTTCAGGTGCGGATGAGGGATGTGGAGGCTTTCGAAAAAGCCCGTCACCCTGTCGAGGTTCATCAGCTTGCCCTTGCCGGTCTGGAAAAACTGCCAGCCCCAATACAGCCGCATCACCAGCAGCAGTGGCGATTGCAGGCAACTGACGGCCTTGACCCAGAGACAGTAAATGTTTGCCAGAATTCCGACCTTGTTTGAGCTTGTCATAATTTTATTTGGATTGTTTCAGACTGCAAAACCAGCCGAGCGCGGCCCAGCTTGTGAACCATTGTTGAATTGTCGCGCCCAGATCACCGGAGATTTTCAAACCGGCCAGTTCAGCACAGGCTTTTTCCAAGGTCGCGCCGTTTTGCAGCGCGGTTAAAAGCCGGAATTGTCCCGGGTCAAGCCGTTTGTAATAGACCAGATCCTGGTAACGATGGACGGCCAGAAAATTGGTTTTGCGCTTCAACCTGCCCGCCAGCCGCGTCTTTTTGTGACGACGATTTTGTTCCATCGCGTTGCTGGCTTCGCTGCGCAGGCCGGATTTCCTTTTCAACTCGATCAGAAAATCATCCACTTCGTTGTCCAATTTCAGCAGCGTCAAATGCGGCTGCAATTGCAGACGGATTTTCGCGGCGTCCAGGCCGGCGAGGTCATCAAGCTTGAGGGGTGATCTGGCTTCGTTGTCGAAAGCCTCGGTGTGCGCCCATTCCAGGCGCGCAAGGTCAAGCGCGCGTTGCTTGTGCGGCGAAACCCAGCGAGGCTCTTCTTGAATAAATTTCACGAGCCGCGAACCGAGATTCCGCAGCGTGAAGGATTGCGACGGATAATTCGCGAGATAGGCACCGGCGAGGCGTTCGAATTTTTTGTCGCCGAGAATCGCGCACAGTCCGGGATAATCCTCGTAAAAACTTTGCCGGATGCGAAGCCAGTATTGCCGGTTGTAGATTTCCAGTCGCTCGAAGGAAGTCAGCCTGTCATTCGGCTTGATGAACTGGTTGACGACAACTTTCGTCGGACTGCCATCAATCCATTTGACCTGCATCTTGTCCCCGCGCGTCAGCGGGCGCATGACTGCGGCGGCCATGAGGCGCTGCAGCGCGTAAAATTCGCCCGCTGTCTGGCGGCTAGGTTTTGGCAGTTTCATTTTCGAGTCGTTTTAGAAATTGATTTGCCTTGAGCGCCTCGCCATGAACCTCGTCAAAAGACGGTATGCGGTCGTCCCATTCCAGCAACGTCGCGGTTTTGCCGGTTCGCTGGATCGCACGCTCGTAAAGTTTCCAGACCGGGTCAATCACCGGATGGTCGTGCGTGTCCAATATGTATTTCTCGAATTTGCTGTGGCCTGCGATGTGAATCTGCGCGACGCGCTGCGCGGGAATACCGTTCACATAATCGAACGGATTGAAGCCGTGATTTTTTGACGAGACGTAAATGTTGTTCACGTCCAGAAGAATTCCACAGTCGGCGCGTTCGACGACTTCATTGAGAAATTCCCATTCGGTCATTTCGGAAACATGAAACTCCGCATAACTGCTGACGTTTTCGACGCAGATCGGCACTTCCAGAAAATCACGAGCCTCGCGGATGCGCTGTGCGGTGACTTTCGCAGCGGCAAACGTGTAAGGCATCGGGAGTAAATCGTGCGTGTAGCGTCCATCCACGCTGCCCCAGCAAAGATGGTCGGAAAGCCACGGCGTGTTCGTGCGCTTGACAAGGCGTTTGAGTTTTTTCAGATGTTCGCGGTTCAGTTTTTCCGACGAGCCGAAATACATCGAGACGCCGTGCTGCACGACGCGGTATTGTTCAAGGATCTGGTCGAGCACTTTCAGCGGGCGTCCGCCGTCGCACATGAAATTTTCAGAAATGATTTCAAACCAGCCCACCGCCGGCTTCTTGGACAAAATGTGGTCGTAATGCGGCACGCGCAGGCCGATACCGATGCCGTAGTCGGTGAAATTATTGAACTGGTTTGCGGGCATGCTTCAAAAATGGAGAGCGGAACTTTTCACGGCTCCGCTCTCCGGACAAATCCCATCAATCAAACGCCTTTGCAGCCGCCTTTGCCTTTGCAACTGTTCTGGCCCTTGCAGCTGTTGTTGTCGCTGCCGCCTTTGCAACCGCCCTGGCCTTTGCAGGAATTCTTGCCTTTGCAGTCGTGCTTGCCCGTGTCGCTGCTCGGCGCGCTTGCGCCGGGAGCGTTGGTGCTGTCTTGCGCGAGGGTTTTCACGGCAAAGCCGGTCATCAATCCGGTGACGGCTGCCGCGACGAGTAATGTTCTTTGTGTTCTGCTCATAATTTCTTGGTTTTAGTTTTTGGTTTTTGCTTTGGCCGCCGCCCGCGAATTTTATATCCGCGCCGCGCCGGCTCGCAAATAAGAGACGGTGACCCTTGATTTATTCCAGACAAAATTCACAAACAGAAAAATGGTGGAAACAGCCGCATTTCCGCGCGAGCCGTCGTTTGCGGCTGCAACAATTTTCTTAAATCCGCAGCCGCGCTGTGGCCAACAATCAGATAGGCAATGCCGTCGTGGCTCCAGCTTGCTGTTGGCATTCCGCCGCTGCTGGCGAATTGCGGCTGGTCCACCGGCGGCGCGTCAGGGAAATAATTTGCCTCTGCCACGAATAAATCCACATGACCAGAATCCTTCAAGCCATAGCAAAGCATCGAGACTTTCTGGCCGTGCCAGGCCAGCACGCGACAGCCCATCAAGCCGCCATTGTTCAAAGCCACAGGCAGAACAAATTTATTTTCCCCTTGGTGATCGCCGAGCCATGCTACGACCTGCTTCATGTCGCTGATTGCAACGTCCACATGATTCGTGTCGTTCACCGCCGCAGAAACCATCTGAGCCGAATAATCGACAAAATGCGCCGCGCTTTCCGGCTGTTTCCAAAAAACAGCAAGACTCAAGAGAACCACAATCGCCGCCGCCATCGCCCACGACACCGGCGAATTGAACGAAAATAAATTCCGCCACCAAGCAGGCGCGGGCAATTCGACGATTTTTTGTTTCTTCAATTTTTCTAGCGTCAGAATTTTCGCCTTCAAATCCAGCGACGCGGGAACCGACCGAATTTCCCGGGTGATTTTCGCGTCAAATTTCTGCTGCTGCGCGAACCAAGCACCAAGTTCCGCGTCCTGTTTCGCCAAGGCCAGCGCCAAGGCAAACTGCGGGTCTGCCGCGTCCTGACCGCCGGGGCGGTAGGATTGCAAAATCAATCTGGCTTCTTCGCGGCTCATCGCGAGTCCTTTTCAATAAAAATCTGGCGCAACAATTCCTTGCCGCGCGAAATGCGCGACATCACCGTGCCGACCGGCACTTCCAAAATTTCCGCGATGTCGCGATACGAATGTTCATCCAGATAAAACAACGCCAGCGGCGCGCGATACATTTCATCCAGCCGCTGCAGGGCCGACATGACGCTCGCGCCATCAATCTGTTTTTCCGCCGAGGGCGAAATGGCAGTCAGTTCCGACTCTTCCACCAAGGAGATTTCGACTTTCGGAAACTTGTCCTCGTGCCGGCGGCGGCCGAGAAATTCGCGATGCAACGTCGTGAACAGCCACGATTTCGCCTTCGACGAGTCGCGCAACTGGTCGCCTTTCGCCGCCCAGCGGCAAAACGTCTGCTGCACCAGGTCGCCCGCGTCGGCTTCGCTACGGGCGAGGCTCAACGCAAAACGATACAGCGGCTCGTAATGCGCGTTCACCAGGTTTTCGAAAGACAATTCGTCCATAGATAGGAGCTACGGGCGGCAGATTTATTCCATTTGCCGCGCGCCGTCCATTTTATTTGGTAAAATCAGCCTTGAATTGCAAGAACGGAACTTTTCAACCAGACTGGCAAACCAAAATTCAGGAACAAAAAAGGCGAAGCCGTTGGCGGCTCCGCCATTGTTTGAGATCTCCAGATGGTTTGCGAGCTTAGCTAACTAATTCGCAATGCTCTTGCAACTGCCATTGGTGTTGCAGCCGCCCTGGCCCTTGCAACTGTTCGTGCCTTTTTTGCCGCCGCAGCCGCCCTGGCCTTTGCAACTGTTTTTGCCGGCGCAATCGTGCTTGCCAGTCGTGTCTCCGCTCGGCGCATTGGTGCCGGCGGGCGCATTCGTGCTGTCCTGAGCAAGGGTTTTCACCGCAAAGCCCGTCATCAGTCCGGTGACAGCCGCAGCGACAAGCAATGTTCTTTGGGTTCTGTTCATAGTTTTACTGTGTTTTCCTGTTTGGTTTTTGTTCCGGCTTCCATGCGCAAAGCCATTTGCGCTATGGAATCAAATCAGTTCCTCAACTAATTTTGACTATTAGATACGTCATTCCTCTTTTTGTTCAAGCAGATTTAGCCGTTACGGCAATTCACGGTTTGCGGTTCAGCCAAACCCCGGCTAACATTGCGGCTGAATTATGCCTGAATCCACACGCAGTGACGGTCGCCTCACAAACCAACTTCGCCCGTTGCGCTTTCAAAACCACATCGCGCCGCACGCCACCGGTTCCACTCTAATTGAATGGGGCAGCACACGCGTCATCTGCGGCGTGACCGTCGAGGAATCCGTGCCGCGCTGGATGAAGGAGCAAAAAGTCACCGGCGGCTGGCTCACCGCCGAATATTCGATGCTGCCGTATTCCACGCTCCAGCGCAAACAGCGCGATATTTTCAAGGGCAAATTGGACGGACGCTCGTCCGAAATCCAACGATTGATAGGCCGTTCAATCCGAGCCGCGATTGATCTGGAAAAAGTCGGTGCGCGGACGATTTGCGTGGACTGCGACGTTTTGCAGGCCGATGGTGGAACCAGAACAGCCGCCATCACCGGCGCATTCGTCGCGCTGTCGCTGGCGGTCACTAAATTGATGGCCGAAAAAAAATTGAATGAAAATCCAATACTAAAATCCGTTGCCGCCGTGAGCGTTGGAATTGTGAACGGCCAGCCGCTGCTGGATTTGTGTTATACCGAGGACGTCGCCGCATCAGTGGACATGAACCTGGTGATGAATTCCGCCGGCGAATTCATCGAGCTTCAAGGCAGCGGCGAGGAGTCGACTTTCTCCGAATCACAGCTCGCCGATTTGCTCGCGCTCGGCAAAACTGGCATCACCCAACTGCTCGCCGCGCAGCAAAAAGCCCTCGCATAATTCAGCCATGTCATCTGCAAAACTCACGCGCCTGCTGCTCGTTCGCCACGCCGAGGTGGAAGAAAGCTATCACAAAATCTTCGGTGGCCAGATTGACATGAACCTTTCGCCGCGCGGACATGAACAGGCAAAAATCCTGGCAAACTTCCTGCATCACAAAAAGTTCGACGCCATTTACGCCAGCCCGATGAAGCGCGTCCAGCAGACGATCGCACCTTTTTTGAATAATGGCACGCCGGCGCAAACGATTTTGCCCGCGCTCCGTGAAGTTCATTTCGGCGAGTGGACGGGCTTGAACTGGGAGCAGGTGTGCGAGCGGTTCAACCTCCACACGACCGAGTGGCTCGACCACATCGAGCGCGGCCTTGCGCCAAATGGCGAAAGCGGCCCGCAATTCCGCGCGCGCGTCGAGCCGTGCCTCCGCGAAATCATCAAAAACCATCCCGGCCAGACCGTCGGCATTTTCTGCCATGGCGGTGTCGTCCGTATGATTCTTTCGATCCTGCTCGAACTACCGCTGCCAAAAACCAATTCCTTTGAGATTGAATACACCGGCGTCACCCAAATCACGCTCCATCCGCGCCTGGCCGAAGTTGAATTGCTAAACTTCACGCCGTGGCGCGACTGGCATGAAAAATAAACAACTTTGGCGAATTTCCGTCTCAACGACGCTCGAAGCCGAGGATGCCGTCGCGGAACTTCTTGGCTTGATACTCGGTCAACCGGCATCGTCTTACTTCAACTTGGGAACTGGTGTGAGCATTGTTTCCGGTTTTGGTCCGGAAAAGATTATTTTGCCATGCAAAGTCGGCGCAGAAATTTACGCCGGATTGAAGAGGATAAAAAGCTGTGGGCTGAAAATTGGCGCGGGCAAAATCAAAATCTCCAGAGTGTGCCATGAAGATTGGGCTGAATCGTGGAAACGGCATTTCAAGCCGATTGAAATTGGCGGCGCACTGCTCGTAAAACCCAGTTGGAACAAACTTCATGCACGAAAAAATCAGGCTGTGGTCGTCCTCGACCCCGGATTGAGTTTTGGCACAGGACAGCATCCGACGACTGAATTTTGTTTGCGCGAAATTGTGCGCTGTCGCAAAAGTGGAATGCACCAATTATTTTTGGACATCGGCACAGGCTCGGGGATTTTGGCGATTGCGGCGGCAAAGCTCGGCTACAAGCCTGTTCGAGCATTTGATTTTGATCCTGAAGCCGTACGCGTTGCGCAGGCGAACGCGAGCGTAAACGGTGTTCATAAAAAAATCCGAATCGAACGTGGCGACGTGGCAAAGCTGCCAGAAAAACCGAAAGAACAATTCGACCTGGTTTGCGCGAACTTGATCTCCAACCTGCTGATTGGGGAACGCAGAAAAATTGCGGCTCAATTGAAGCCCGGCGGAACTCTGGTTCTGGCGGGAATTCTAAAGGCTGAGTTCTTGGAAGTCCAAAAGGAATTTGAATCTTTGGGGTTGAAACTGGTTTCCGCCAGAAGCAAAAGGGAGTGGCGTTCCGGCTCGTTTAGTTGACGCCAGGAAAAAGTTTTGAACAATTGCGCGACGGCGCACGTCTCATTGATGGCAGCCTGCATGAAAATTGTTAAAGCAATGGATAAGTTGGCATCATTTAGGCTGTAATTCTGTTGAAAGGAAAACGAGCTATGATGAAAACATTGGAAGTGATAGACGAAGCCGTTCGTAATCCGAAACATCCGTTCCGCAAAGCGGATAATCAGCCTAAAAAGGCTGAAAAAAACCGCTACGAGCGGCGCAAAATCAAGGAATACCTGCATCTGGGAGATTGGGCGGCCGAGGAAATGGCTTAGACGGATTTATTCAGACTGATCAAAAAGTGCCAGTTTGTCTTGCAATAAACTGGTTCCCAGGGAAAATCACCGCTGGCAGTCTGGGCAGATTCCAAAAAATTCAAGCTTGTGCGTGACGGCTTTGTAACCGTTTTTGGCTGCGATGCTCTTCTCGATTTTTTTAGGAAAGCATTCTTCAATCTCCACGACTTCCGAACAGTTCGTGCAAACCAGATGATGGTGATGACCGTCGTCATTTTCACCGACAAGTTCAAACCGCGCCGCGCCATCGCCGAAATCAAACCGCTTCACCATGCCCATTTTCTCGAGAAGATGCATTGAACGGTAAATCGTCGCGAGATCGCAACTGCCTTTGGACATCTCGGAAAAAATTTCCTTGTTCGTCAGCGGATGCGGATGCGCTCGCAGAATTTCCAGAATCGCCGCGCGCGGGCCGGTGATTTTTCGCGACTGCCCGCGCAACTGATTTTTCAGCGCGGACATTTCCTGCCGCTTGTGCGAATGAGCATGCGCGTGCGTTTTCATTTCGGTTCAAAAAATCGCACTGACGATTTCCAAAATCAAGTTCATTGCAAACCTTCCGTATGATTAAAAAATAAAAAAGCGGCGGTCATGATGACCGCCGCCATAAACTGCGTTGAAAGATTACTTCATCAGAAGCATCTGGCGCGCGCGCTTGATGGCGTTCGTCAGGCGGCGCTGATAATGCGCGGGCATTCCGGTGTATTTGCGCGGCAGGATGCGGCCCTGGTCGGTGACGTATTGCCGGAGCAGGTTGGTGTTCTTGAAATCGAGCGCGTCCTCGGTGAAGTCAATCTTCGGCTTTGGGCGCGGCGTGCGGTTCTCGGTGGGGCGGCGGTTGCCGCGCTTGTCTTTTTCCGTGTTTGTCTTGCGTGGCATATTATTTGATCTCCTTGTGCAAGGTGTGGCGGCGCAGAAACGGGTTGAACTTCTTAAGCTCCAGCTTTTCCGTCTTCAGCTTTTTATTGCGCGTGGTCGTGTAGCGCGAAGGCGATTTGCCTTCCTTGCGCGCCTCGCTGCATTCGATGGTGATGATTTCGCGTGCCATAAATTATTCCTTTTCTTTTGCCACTTTCGCCTCTTCGGGCTGTTCGTCCTCGTCCGTTTCAACTTCCGTGACATTGCCGCCGTCCACCGTGCCGAGCGCGCCGATGCGGCGCGATTTCAATGCGCCTTCCTTTTCCAATTGCGCCTGGGCGTCCACCGTGAACCGGGTCCACGGAATCGCCTCGAGCCGCGCGCGCGGAATGCTTTTGCCGGTCAGCTCGCAGACGCCGTAGGTTTTTTTCTCGATGCGCTTGAGCGCCTCCTCGATTTCATAAACCGCGTCCTGATCGGACGAGAGCAGGCTCAAGGCGAAATCGCGGTCAAAATTGTCCGTGCCCGAATCCGCCATGTGCAGGCTGTAGCCGGCCATTTCCTGTGCGGATTCCTTGGCCAGGCCGTTCATCTGGTGGAGCAACTGCTCGCGCAACTCCAGCAAACGGCTGTAATACTTCTGCCACTCGGCCTTGATCTTCTTCATGTCAACGGCCATGCCGTTGGCTTTTGAGACCGGCCGTCCGAGGATGGACGCCGATGTTGCGGACGCCTGCGGCTTGCCGCGCAGCGCGGGTTTTTTGGTTTCTTTTTTCTTGGCTGTCACAAATTAAAATTAGTTTCCGGCTTTAATTCCGGTTCGTCAAGAGCGCGGGAATCTAGCAGATGAATCCAAATATGCCACATAAATTTTCAAAAAAATTTTGGATGCCAGATGATCGCAAAGCGGGGAACGAATGAGCAATTGCTGAAGTTTGGCTACTAGCTTAACAGCCCTTCTCAATGCACGCATACGCATTATGATTGTGTATGCTCTCGAAATTTTCCGCCTCCACCTTATACCAGCTCACCCGTTTATCCGCGTTCAATCGCAGCGCCACGTTGCGCACCAGGTCCTCCACGAACACCGGATTTTCATACGCGCGCTCCGTCACCGCCTTTTCGTCCTGCCGCTTGAGCAGCGCGTAAAGTTCTGAACTCGCCGACTTCTCGATCATCGAAATCAAATCTTCAATCCAGACGATTTTTCGCGAGCGGATCGCCACCGTCACCTCTCCGCGTTGGTTATGCGCGCCGTATTTGGCAATCGCCTTGGAGCACGGGCAGAGAGTCGTCACGTTCGCCTTCACCGTCAGGACAAAATCAATTTCCGCGCCGCACGCCGCCGCATCGAAACGCGCGGTGTAATCCATCAGGCTTTCCAGCCGCGACACCGGCGATTTCTTGGACATGAAATACGGAAACTCGATCTCCAGATGTGACGTGGCCGCGTTCAGCTTCCTTTGCAGCTCCCGAAGAATCTCATTGATGTTCTCGACATGGATGACGCTGCCGTGCGCATTGAGCACCTCCACAAACCGGCTCATGTGCGTGCCTTTGAATTCCTTCGGCAGATCCACAAACATGCCGATGGTCGCGATGGTGTTCTGCACACTGCGCGCCTTGTCGCGAACCTGGATTGGAAAGCGCAGCCCGCGTACGCCGACTTTGTCAATGCGCAGTTCGCGCGTGTCGCGTTCGCTCTGCTTGTCGTGCAAATGTGCCGCTGAATTTTTCAGGTTCGTTCGAGACATGAAACGAAAATAGCAGGTTTGAATTAAATGGCAAAAGTGTTCTCCGCAACAAAAGCTGGCTCGGCTTGCATTCCTGAGCTTTAATCCATGTAAATTTCTATAATCCGATGCAAGTCCGCCAAGCCACCCATGCCGATGCTCGCAGGATCGCGCAGATTCATGTTGAAACCTGGCGGGGGGCATATCGCGGGCATATGCCGGATTCTGTGTTGGACGCCCTTGACGCAGACAAACGCACTTTCTTTTGGAAAAATCATCTGGGAAAGCAACCACACGGAATCTTTGTCGTTGAATCTGGCAAACCAATCATCGGATTTTGTGATCTCGTCCCATCGCGCGACAAAGATTCCAATCCCAATGAAGTCGGCGAGATTGCCGCCATCTATGTTTTGCCAGAATTCTGGCGCAAAGGCGCAGGCAAGGCGCTTTGCCATTTTTCGTTGCAAGCAGCCAAACTTCAAAAATACAGTTCGGTCACTCTTTGGGTTCTGACTTCCAACGCAGCTGCACGAAAGTTCTATGAAGCAATGGGACTTCGTCTTGATGGTGCAACCAAGGTTGAACAAGGTTTGAATAATTATGAATTCCACGAAGTTCGCTATCGGATTTCTATTTAGTGTTTTGGCCACGTTCTGTTCCATTGCCTTCGGTGATGAAACCTTCCGCGTCGCCACTTACAACGTCGAAAATTATCTGGACCAGCCGACCGAATCGCGACACGTCGTCAAATCCGCCGAAGCCAGGGCGAAAATACGAGAGAGCATCAAGGCCATGAATCCCGATGTGCTCGCACTCGAAGAAATGGGCGGCACCAACGCCCTGATGGAATTACGCGCCTCGCTCATGGCCGACGGGCAGGATTTTCCGTTTTGGGAACATGTCAGCAGCTTCGACACAAACATCCACGTTGCCGTTTTGAGCAAGCTGCCCATCGTCGCGCGCCGACCGCATACGAACGAATATTTCCTGCTCGATGGCAAACGCTTTCAAGTCAAACGAGGCTTTGCAGAACTGGACATCCAGGCTGCGACCAATTTCACTTTCACCCTCTTCGCAGCGCACTTGAAGTCACATCTGGTCACGACCGACGCCGATGAAGCCGAGGAACGCCTCGGCGAGGCAAAAGTCTTGCGCGGCATCATTGACGAGCGCTTCAAAGCAAATCCGAATGCAAAACTGATCGTCTTGGGTGACCTAAACGACACAAAAGATTCCGATTCGACCAAGGAAATCATCGGGCGCGGCAAGTTCAAGCTCACCGACACCCGCCCTGCCGAGCGCAACGGCGACGCTGGTTCCGCAGAAAACTTTTATCACGAGCCACGAAATATAACATGGACGTATTTCTACGGCGCAGACGACACCTACAGTCGCGTTGATTACATTTTATTGAGCCCTTCCATGTCGCGTGACTGGGTGACGAATGAGACCTACGCGCCTACAATCCCAAACTGGGGACTCGGTTCAGACCACCGTCCCATCGTCGCGACGTTCAACATCCGATAATCACATCAAGTCGCAGAGTATCTGCTTAAATGTTTGATTTCCGGCGGCAATCGTTTTTAATTCACCGATTAAATTTTAGAAATGAACATCCACGAATACCAAGCCAAGCAGTTGCTCGCCAGATATGGCGTCGCCGTCACTCTCGAAATCCCCGCCAAGTCGCTCGCCGAGGTGCGCCCGGCAGGGGATAAAATCGTCGCCAGCGGCAGCGCCAAGGTCGTCGTCAAATCGCAGATCCATGCGGGTGGACGAGGCAAGGGAACTTTCAAGAGTGGCTTCCAGGGCGGCGTCAAAGTGGCATCGTCAGTGGACGAGGCGGTGGGTTTCGCGGAGAAGATGTTCGGCCAGACGCTCGTGACCAAGCAGACCGGTCCTGAAGGTCGGCAGGTGCAGACGCTGCTCATCGCCGCCGGCGCAAAGATTAAAAAGGAATTTTACCTCGCCGTGCTGCTGAACCGCGAAACCTCCCGCCCGCTCATCATGGCCAGCACCGAGGGCGGCATGGACATCGAGGAAGTGGCGGAGAAACATCCAGAAAAGATTTTCAAGGAAACGATTGATCCAGCCGTTGGCATCATGCCGTATCAGGCGCGTAAGATAGCCGCTGCGCTCGGTCTTAAAGGCGATTTGTTCAATGCCGGCGTGAAGCTCATCACCGGCGTCTATAACACATGGTGGGAATGTGACGCAGCGATGGTGGAACTCAATCCGCTGGCCGTGGTTGAACTCGCGGACGGAAAAGAAACTGTCGTGGCGCTCGATGCGAAAATTTCGCTCGATGACAACGCACTGTATCGCCACAAGGACATTTTGGAGATGCGCGACTTGAACGAGGAAGCGGCGCTCGAGATCGAGGCATCCAAATTTTCGCTCAATTACATCAAGCTCGACGGCAGCATAGCGTGTCTTGTCAATGGCGCGGGCCTGGCGATGGCCACGATGGACATCATCCAGCATTGCGGCTCCAACCCGGCGAACTTCCTCGACGTGGGCGGCGGCGCAAGCCGGGAGCAGGTCACGGCGGCGTTCAAGATCATTTTGAGCGACCCGAACGTGAAAGGAATCCTCGTGAACATTTTCGGCGGCATCATGGACTGCAACGTCATCGCCACCGGCATCGTCGCGGCGGTCAAGGAAACTGGCTTGAAACTTCCGCTCGTCGTCCGGCTCGAAGGCAACAACGTCGTTGCCGGCAAAAAAACGCTGGCCGAATCCGGCGTGGCCATCATCACCGGTGATTCAATGGCCGACGCGGCGCAGAAAGTTGTGAAGGCCGTCGGCAAATGAGGCATTGAAAACCCGCCGCTCAAGTTTAAGTTGATTCCATGATTGACGCAGCGACATTGGCTCAAATGAACGGCGAGTATGTGATGCCGCCGGACGCCGGCCCGGCGTGGCGCGCGGCGGCTGAATACGGATTTGACATGTCACTCGTCGAAGACGCGTTGCAATTGACGCCGGAACAACGGCTGGAGCAGCATCAACGCGCGTTGGATTTGATCCTGGAAGTCAAGGAAGCAGGAGAACGTCATGCCGCAAAATGACAAGGCATTGCTGTCCCGACTCAAAGAGCAGAAAGTGGAGTTTGTCATCATCGGCGGCGTCTGCGGAGTTTTGCATGGCGCATCACTGGTCACTTTGGATTTGGACATCTGCTGCCGGTTCAGCCGCGAAAATCTCCGGCGGCTTGAAGCTGCCGTGAAGGATCTGCGCCCACGCCATCGCTTGACCACCAACAAGCTGCCGCTGGAATTGACCGACGAGCTTTGCGTCAGGTTGAAAAACATTTATTTGAACACGGATTTGGGAGTTTTGGACTGCCTGGGCGAAGTGGCGGGTATTGGTGATTACGAACAGGTCTTGCAACGATCCGTTCCGCACGTCATGTCTTATGGCGAATTCCGCATGTTGAACCTTGATGCGCTCATCGCCGCGAAAGCCGCCGTCGGACGGCAAAAAGATTTGGACGCAATCCGCCTGCTCCAGGCCATCAAAGAAAAGCGCGAACAACAAAAAGATTTGTTTTAAATTTAAGACGATCTGCAAATGTATAACGGCAAAAAAATCGTAGTTGTGATGCCGGCCTACAACGCCGCCAAGACCGTCATCAAGACCGTGGACGAAGTCCGCCAGCAGGGCATCGTGGACGAAATCATCCTCGTGGACGACCGCAGCCGCGACAACACCGTGGAAGTTGCCTCATCCCTGCCCGGCGTGCGCGTCCATGTCCACGAAAAGAACACCGGCTACGGCGGCAACCAAAAGACCTGCTACCGCCTAGCGCTCGCCGCGGGCGCAGACATCGTCATCATGGTCCACCCGGATTATCAATACACTCCCCTGCTCATTCCGGCCATGGCGTCCATCATCGCCAACGGCCTGCATCCCTGCGTGCTTGCCAGCCGGATTCTGGGCGGCTACTCGCTGGCGGGCGGCATGCCCGTTTGGAAATACGTTGCCAACCGTTTCCTGACCGCGGCGGAAAACATCCTGCTCGGCGCCAAGCTGTCCGAATACCACACAGGCTACCGCGCATTCTCACGGGAAATTCTGGAGAAGATTGACCTGTCCAAAAACTCCGACGACTTCGTGTTCGACAACCAGATGCTCGCGCAAATTTTCTGGCACGGCTTCACAATAGCCGAGGTGAGCTGCCCCACGAAGTATTTCAAGGAGGCGTCCTCCATCAACTTCCGCCGCAGCGTCAAATACGGCTTCGGCTGCCTGTCCATCGGCACGAAATTCCGGCTGGCCAAGATGGGATTGTTGCAATCGGAATTGTTTCCCCCGCAGAAGTAAATGATGCTAGCGCCTTCATTGGGTGCAAAAAATGCCTTGCAATTTTTCCGGGAATGGCTACAGTCGGGTTGTCTGTTAGAAAACTTGTCAATTCTGGTCATGGTAAATCTTCTGGTGAACGATTTGAAACCCGGCAATCGGGAACAGTCCGAAGCGGCGGTTTGTCTCTCAGCCCTACGAAAATGAGCACGAAACTGTTTGTTGGAAACCTTTCCTTCAACACCACTGAAAACGAGATCCAAGAGGCGTTTGCCGCACACGGCACCGTCGTCGAGGCGAATCTCATGATGGACCGGATGAGCGGCCGTTCACGCGGCTTCGCATTCGTCACCATGTCCTCACCCGAAGAGGCACAAAAGGCGATCGCCGCCATGAACGGCGCGACGCTCGGTGAACGCGCCCTGACAGTCAACATCGCGCGCCCGAAAGAAGAACGTCCCCGCAGCGACCGCGGCGACCGTGGTCCGCGTCGTGAATACGGCGGCGGCGGTGGTGGCGGCGGCGGCCGTGACCGTTATTAATTTTTGAAACAGCATCAACGAGCGGCGTTCTGAAAACGAACGTCGCTCGATTCATTTTGCCGCTGATGATTTTTGATTCGCTTTGGGCGCGGCATATCGGATAGATTCATATCAATTCATGGAAGAACACATAGAAGTTGAGGGACGTATTTTGACGGTGCTTGCCGGGACGATGTTCCGAGTCGAACTGGACAACAAGCACCAGGTGCTGGCGACCATTTCCGGCAAGATGCGGAAGCGCTTTGTCCGTCTCACGGTAGGCGACCGCGTGAAGATGCAGATGTCGCAATACGATTTGAACAAGGCGCGCATCGTCTGGCGCATCGGATAAGGCAAAGCTTCCGCGGCCAATTTCTCCAAATGAACGCCGCCATACTCGTAGCCGCCGGCAAAGGGGTTCGCATGGGCTCGGACAAGCTCTGGCTGGAGATCGCCGGCCGCCCCGTCATCGCGCATACCTGGAAGAAGTTCAACGACGCGAAGTGCGTGGACGAAATCATCCTGGTCGTGCGCGACGGGATGCAGAAACAATTCACGGAGCTATCGGTAAAATTCCATTTTCATAAACCTTTTCGCATGGTCGTGGGCGGTGCGGAACGGCAGGACTCGGTTTGGAACGGTCTGGTGGCGTTGTCGCCGAAGACAGAAATCGTCGCGATCCAGGATGCCGCGCGGCCCTGCACGACCGAGGCGATGATCGCCGCGACGATAACCGCCGCGAGAGAGACGGGGGCGGCGGTCGCGGCGCAGCAGGTAACGGACACGATCAAGGAATCGGGCGACGGCAAGACCGTTTCCCGGACGCATGACCGTTCGAAGCTCTGGTCGGTGCAGACGCCGCAAACGTTCCGGGTGGAAATCATCCGTCGCGCCATTTCCACAGCTCGGGAGAAGAAACTGGTTCTCACGGATGACACGGCGGCGTGCGAATTGATCGGCCAGCCGGTTCAACTCGTGCCCGGCGCAACACCCAATCCAAAAGTGACCGTACCGGGCGATCTGCCGGTAATCGAGGCGCTTTTGCGGGCTTCTTAACCATCAAGACCCCAAGGCACAAAGAGTTTTCCAAAAACTTGGAGTCTTGATGTCTTCGTGGTAAGGTTTTTTGTGTTTATGAAACGACGTTTAATTTTCGGCCTGGTCACGGTGCTGCTGGTGTTGAACCTGGCCGTCGGCGCGAAAATTTACTTGAGCTCGGCGCACGCGTCGGATGACAAGGATTCACCGGATGCGAACCTGGAGATTTTTGCCGACGTGCTGCAAAAGGTCCGCACCAGCTACGTGGATGGCACAAACCTGACATATCACGCGCTTGTTCAATCTGCGCTCAAGGGCATGGTCGGCTCGCTCGATCCCCACAGCGAATTCATGGACGCAGACGACTACCAGCAGTTGCAGGACGACACCGAGGGCCAGTTCGGCGGGCTCGGGCTCGTCGTCAAGTCGGAGGGCGGCTTTGTGACCGTCGTCGCGCCGATGGACGATTCGCCCGGATTGCGCGCGGGCATCCTGAGCGGCGACCGCATCGTCAAGGTTGACGGCAAAAGCGTGGAAAAAATGCACCTGGAGGATGTCGTCAAACAGCTTCGCGGCAAGCCGGACACGCAGGTGACTGTGACCATTCAGCGGCCATCGTCCGGGGCGGTGAAGGATTACCCGCTCACGCGCGCCATCATCAACATGGAAATGGTCAAGGACATCAACGGCCGAAAAGAATTCCCGCTCGGCGCCGACAATATCGGGTACGTCCGCATCGCCGAGTTCGGCGACAACACTGGCGACGAGCTTGAGGCCGCGCTGCAAAAACTGAAAGGTCAGGGCATGAAGGCGCTGATCCTCGACCTGCGTTTCAATCCCGGCGGCCTGCTGGACGAGGCGGTGAACGTCTGCCAGAAATTCCTTCCGCGCGGCCAGCTCGTCGTCACCACAGAGGGCCGCGACCACGCCGAGGATTCCGTCCGTCGCGCCGAGGGCCACGGCGATGAATTGAAAGGCATGCCGGTCGTCGTCCTCGTCAATTTCGAGAGCGCCAGCGCGGCGGAGATTGTCACCGGCTGCCTGCAGGATTTGCATCGCGGAATCGTTCTCGGCGAGAAAACCTTCGGCAAAGGCTCCGTGCAGAGCATCTTTCCGCTCGACGACGGCTCCGCGCTCAAGCTCACCGTCGCCAAGTATTACACGCCCAGCCACAAGGTCATCCACGAACACGGCATCACGCCCGACATCTTTGTGCCGATGACCGACCAGGCCGAGGCCGCCCTGCTCATCAGCCAGTCGCCCGGCGGACTGTCCACGGTTGACCCCAAGCAGCGCACGCAGATGAAGAAGGCCGGCGACATCCAGCTCGAACGCGCGGACGATCTGCTCAAGGGCATTTTGCTCTACGGCGAACTTTCCACGCCGCAAAAGATCGCCGAGAAATGAATACTTAAACCTCGGATAAACACCGATGGACACGGATGGAAAAATTTCGTTGTATCTTGCCTGCCCATCCGTGTTTATCAGTGTCCATCCGTGGTTGATAATTGAATGACACTCCTCGCCATTGAAACTTCCTGCGACGAAACCAGCGCCGCCGTGGTGCGCGACGGCAAAATCCTGTCCAACACAGTGTCCTCGCAGGTCAAGCTTCACGTGGAATACGGCGGCGTCGTGCCGGAGCTGGCCGCGCGCGAGCATCTCAAAAACCTTCTGCCCGTCACGCGCGCCGCGCTGCACGAAGCCGGCATTTCCCCGCAAGAATTGGACGCCGTGGCCGCCACGCAGGGGCCGGGACTGGGCATTGCCTTGATGGTCGGCTTCAAGGCCGCACAGGCCGTCGCCTTCGCCCTGAACAAACCGTTCCTCGGTGTCAACCACCACGAGGCGCACCTGTATTCACCGTGGATTGCCGGCACGCCGCCAGTCGCCGACTTCTCCCAATTCCAGCCGAACGTCTCGCTCATCGTCAGCGGCGGCCACACCATGCTCGTGATCGTGGAATCCGAGCTGAAACACCGCGTCCTCGGCGGCACGATTGACGACGCCGCCGGCGAATGTTTCGACAAGACCGGGAAGATGATGGGTCTCCCCTACCCCGCCGGGCCCATCATCGACAAACTTGCCGCAGAGGGAAATCCTCGCGCACATTATTTCCCGAGACCAATGCTGAACGACCGGAATGACGACTTCAGTTTCAGCGGTCTCAAGACCTCCGTGCGCTATTTCATCCGCGATCATCCCGAGCTGCTCAACGACCGGCAAAAAGTTTGCGACCTCTGCGCCAGCGTGCAGGAGGCGATTGTGGAAGTGCTCGAAGCCAAGACGTTTCGCGCCGCAGCGCGTCTGGGTATCCGCTGCATCACCGTTTCCGGTGGCGTTTCTTGCAATCAAAAATTGCGGCAACGTTTTGAACAGGCCGCCCAGCTTGAAAAAATCACCCTGCGCCTCGCCGACAAGTCCCTTTGCACCGACAACGCCGCCATGATTGGCATCCTTGCCGAACGGAAACTGCTGGCCAACGTGCCGCTTCCGTCGCTGGACGAGGAAATCCAGCCCGGCTGGGTGCTGGCGTGATCCATTTACGATTTACGCAATCCAGCTATTTCAAAAGACGCCTGTAAAATGTAAACCGTAAGTCTAAAATCGTTCAAAATGCCCGACCGACTGCCCATTTACGACATCGAGCACGAAATCATCGCGCGCCTGCGCGAAGACAAGCGGCTCATCCTGTCCGCGCCCACCGGCTCCGGCAAATCCACGCAGGTGCCACAGATGCTGCTCAAGCACGGACTGCTCGACGCGGGCCAGGTGGTCGTTTTGCAACCACGCCGGCTCGCCACGCGTCTGCTCGCCACGCGCGTCGCATCCGAGTTGGGCGTGAAACTCGGCCAGGAAGTCGGTTACCAGATCCGGTTTGAGAACGTGACTTCGGCGAAGACCAAAATTCGTTTCGTAACTGAAGGCGTTTTGCTGCGGCAGATGATTGACGACCCGCAACTGCGCGGCGTGTCGGCAATTTTGTTCGACGAATTTCACGAGCGGCACCTTTACGGCGACATCACGCTCGCCCAGGCGCTGGATCAACAGGAA
>Ga0302197_10000617_pt1 | contig 35880 bp, 41 predicted proteins | sample II_Bog_N2_1_FD_193526 | JGI IMG/M metagenome (GOLD analysis project Ga0302197, IMG submission 193526) | Peat permafrost microbial communities from Stordalen Mire near Abisko, Sweden - II_Bog_N2_1 | ecosystem: Environmental > Terrestrial > Soil > Wetlands > Peat | place: Sweden: Abisko... | reverse complement strand
TTGATTAGGAAGATTTCGACGAATAAAAAAAAATAAAGCATTTAGTTTATTATTACGGGGTCATTTATCCCTATTGACGGGCTATAATGAGAGGGAATTAATGACGGTTTGGAGAGGTTATCGCCGCGCATCACGTAACTGGGGCTCAGTTAGTTTAGTGCAGCGATTTAGTCAAACTCTACTGCTTACTCCTCAATATCTTGTAGTCTTGCTGGGGTACGCATCCTCAATAGCCATGGGTCAGATGCTATGTAAAAGTGGAGGGCTTATTATTAATGGTAAGTCGTCGTCAGGGCTGGGAATCGGTAGTTATGCGATGCCTGGCGATATTTTGCAGATTAGCTGAGTTGTTCATCGGCATATGTGGAAGTTATATAACTATCATAGCAGAGTTAAGCGAGCCCAGTGGCCTTTTCTTCAAGCGGACTGGGGTATGCAAATGTTTATGGTAGTGCGGTGGCCTTTTTTACATGAGCTTATAGCTCCCTCATTTTTGTCTGAAAGGTGAGTTCGCTATTATATTAGGTATTTTCCGTATAAGCTAAAACACTATAGTGCCGCTAAATCGGAGTGGCGTGATTACTAACTTAAAATATAGATAGCCAATGGCAAACCTACTAAATATAGTATTGTTGTTGCCACTATTTTCATTTGTTTCGATTTGTTTAGCCGGAACAAGTATTGGGATTTACGGTAGCATTTGGATTAGTTTGATCGGTATAGTGGCGGCATTATTAGCCTCATTATCTTTGTTACTATGTTATAGTTTTGATCATAGCATGTATATTGATATATGACGCTGATTGTCGTGATCAGGGTTTGATGTAGATTTTAGCCTAAGATACGACGGTTTAACCAGTATTATGTTTATTGTTGTTACACTTGTTTCGAGCTGTGTGCATATATACTCTTGTGTTTATATGTATACGGACCCTTATTTAGCTCGCTTTTTATCTTATTTATCTTTGTTTACATTCTTTATGTTGCTCTTAGTATCTTCAAGTAATTTTTTAGTCCTCTTCCTTGGATGAGAGGGGGTGGGATTGTGCTCCTACCTTTTGATAGGGTTCTGGTATACAAGAGCTCAGGCAGGCAAGGCTGCTACAAAGGCATTTCTTATTAATAAAATAGGAGATGTATTTTTACTTACAGGTATATCCGTTATTGGTTTGTCTTTTCATTCATTAGAATTTGGAACGGTTGGAGCTTTAGTGGGTTTTTATCCTTCATTTATTGTTGAAAGCATAGCAGTATTATTATTTATTGGAGCCGTTGGTAAGTCAGCGCAGGTAGGATTACATACATTGTTACCCGACGCCATGGAAGGCCCAACCCCTGTTTCTGCATTAATTCACGCCGCGACTATGGTTACAGCCGGGGTATTTTTATTGATTCGGTGCTCTTTTATATTTGAGTACGCCCCGCGTATTCTTATAGTCGTTGCATTATGTGGCGGACTAACCGCCTTAATTTCAGGTACAATAGGGGCTGTGCAAAATGATATTAAAAAAATTATCGCATATTCGACCTGTAGTCAGCTGGGTTATATGGTTTTAGCTTGCGGGTTGTCTAGCTATAATTTGGGGTTATTTCATTTATTTAATCATGCCTTTTTTAAGGCATTACTATTTTTATCGGCTGGTTCAATTATTCATGTACTCAACGGAGAGCAAGATATTCGTCGTATGGGCGGCCTTAGTAAGTTGTCACCCTTTATCTATATTAATATGAGTATTGCGTCATTATCTTTAGCGGGCTTTCCGTTTTTAGCGGGCTTTTATTCAAAAGATTTAATAATAGAGTCGACAAATCTACAGCATTGAGTTGGCGGTCAGTTTTTATACTGATTAGCGATTGTGTCTGCAGCACTAACAGCTGTATATTCCTTTCGATTACTAGAGCAAGTTTTTTGAGCGGATTTTAGCGGGTTTAAGTCGGTGATAGCTAAACATGCAAAAATAACCTATATTGAAATTATGATATTGGGAGTTTTGGGTATATTAAGTTTAGTGTCGGGTTATTTATTTAAGGATATATTTTCTGGTTTAGGTAGCAGTTATTTTAATAACGGGGTTACTATTCTGCCGCGGACTTGGGTTATTGTCGAGGCTGAGCTATTAGCCCCAGAAGTGAAAATGTTACCCCTTATATTCACTGCTTTGGCTATGGAGGTTGAAAGTCGATTTTTTGAGTGTAAGTGGTTCTATAATGAAATAGTTAACGGGTATTTGGCGCTGCCAACTCTTATTTTAAGCCGGCATTTTTTTGAGCAATATGAAAAACGAACGTTAGAGTTTAATGGTCCTCTAATGTTCTCATACGGCCTAGCACAGGCTCAATACCAGATTGACGTAGTAAACCTAGAAGACGAAAATGACGAGGGCTAATTTAACACACGAACTATTCCTGGTATTAATGAAGAATATTAGATTAACACAAGAGCAGCTGATATTAATGGTTAAATGGCGCGAGCAGGAGCTTAAGCAGCCAAATAGTTTCCCATACAACCCCCTTGTTGAAACGATATGTGTGTATCAAAAAGAGGCAGTAATCGCGCGCATGGTGACCGTTATGCGAGAAAATTTTTCAAGAAATACAAGTGCTTTTATGTCAAATATTGGTCAAACGCAATTACACTCCTTTGAGGCTAGTCTTATGGAAAGTGCCAGGCGCTCGGTAATACCGTTTGTTAATACGACGGCTTTTTATATAGCAGCCCAGTACGCGATTATACACGGAAGTTTAAAAACAGGGTTTGAGGAGGTTTTTGCGGGGCTTTGATTTCGTACAAGGTATATTCGCCGTGACAGATTAACAGATTTACCTCGAGTTCCACGGTATCGTTTAGCTATAGCATTTCCTGAAAATTATTTTACAGACAAAGATTTAGTTGAGTGGCATCCTTATTGATATCCAAGAGTACATTTTGTTACAGAAAGCGGTGAGAAAAGAGAGCCGGCATCAGAAACTGAAAAACAAATTCTTTTAGGGCTTAACAATCCAATGGAGGAGTATGCGGCACACACAACAAAACCGCTTCATGAATGAAGTTGAGGGGAGTGCGTAATGGCCCTTGAGTTAATTTCTTCTACGCAAGCAATAGCTAGGCTGACATATTGCTTTCCGAATTGAATTATTGAACAGTCTGATAATATTATGTCAAAGCATTTATTTCGCTTAAGAGTTGAGCAGAGAAATGTTTATAAATTCGCCCAGAGAGCATTTCACCGCAGTATGTACCAGAATACACCAGCATACCGGAAAATCCTTTTTGAGGGGCGAAACCCACCATTTAAAATATAGCTAACCACTAATGTCTTATCCTAATACAGATGCATTATTAAGTAGCATAAGTAATACCGTTGTAGCATCCTATACGGACATATACGAACCTCTTAGCCTTTTGCACATTAGTGCCTATAGATCTTCTATCGTAGAGTTATCAACGTATTTAAAACTAAGCAGCACCTTTAATCTCGATATGGCTCTTGATGCGTTTGCTATCGATGTGCTAGAGCATGAGTTCCGATTTACAGTTGTTTACCAAATCCAAAGCTCGGTTAATAATCAGTGTGTACGAATTGTAACAAAATTATATGACGGTCTAGCGCTTGGGTCTATACAGGAGTTATTTCCTGGACTTAATTGGGCTGAGCGGGAAATTTGGGATTTATCGGGCATATTTTTTATTAATCACCCAGATCTGCGTCGTATTTTAACCGACTACGGGTTTTCCGGCCATCCGTTACGTAAAGATTTTCCGGTGTCTGGGTTTCGAGAGACACAATATTCGGATATTACTAAACAGGTTATTTATAAGGACGTTGAATTGTCACAAAGTCTTCGTGTTCCAGCTGTCACATCTGTTTGATCGGTTAGCAGTTATGAGGAAGAGGTCTAAAAAACGCATACCGCAGGATCAGTTACCTTGGACCCGGGTAATGACTCGGGATGAGGAGGGCTTGCATATATTTGGCCGGAAATCATCACGCTGGGTTAGTGGAAGTAATCGTGATAGGCAAACGCACATATACAGCGAGCTAAGAGATGCCGATAGTATGCGAATTATTCTAAAATCCCAACAAATTGCTTTATCTACAAACTATCCAAAACCGCAATTCGCCGAAGTAGATGACACACCTTTAATGCTGTTTCAGCCGCCGGCCCTGCAAGGTGGGGGGGGTATGTCTAAACCTAAAAATTTTTGTTTAATACTCGGGCGCGGGCGGACCTATAATCGTAAATTATTTATTTCTCGTCAGGCGTGTCGTAAGTTGGTTAAAACGGGGCTTATTTCGGGGTTACAAAAATAGTGATGAATGACATCCGCTATCTAATAGCTTCTCTTAAAAGAGCCTCCCTACAGGGTCTGAGCATTATTACTCTTCCTTATAGGGGCCGGGAAACTCAGGTTTTATCAATTTTACATGCGGGGGGCTTTATCCAAAGCTTTGAGCGGAGAGGTCAGTATATTATTGTTTATTTAAAACAAACTTATTGAGTAGGGTGGGGCCGAACTCTTAAATCTCTTCAAAGTATTGATCCTATTATTCATATTAAAAAACCATCTATATCTGCGTCTAAATATAATAAATTAACTAGAAATTTAGGAGATGCGTTTTGTGTAGTTATAAGCACGGATAGGGGTTTAATGACTAATGCTGATCGATCTAAACAAATTGGGGGTATATTGATGTTCAAAGCCATTTAATGAGAAATACTATTACTCCCGATTATAATAAAGTCGCGGCATGGGCGACTTATGAAACAATTTTAAGAAATCGTTTATGAGGTAAACATACCAGTTTTTGTTCAACAATGATTATCCGAGGAATTGGTTATCGTGCCTATATTATAAGTAATGATTATTCTGGGGTCGCCCTTAATAAACCGGATAATATCGGGTTTGTGCAGCAGGACTCTGTTAGTCGGTCGGAGGCAAGTTGTTTGTGAAACCAGATTTCAAGTTTAGAGTTGGTATTTTCGCGTTACTTAATTATTAGGGCGGGGCATACAACCGACTATTATTTAGGCGTTCCGTCTAGTATTGGTGTTAAAGTTTGCAAAAAGGACAGAAAACTGTGTATTTTTGGATCGGCTAAGGCCGGCGTTTATTCCTTATCTCGGGATATTATTAAATATAGACAGCCTAGTGTCTATACGGGCAGGGGAATTCGGGAAAAACAGGGGGTATTTATCCGGAAGGCAGGAAAAAAGGATAAACAAAAAGGAAAATCATTTTAAGATGATACTTTTTAAGTTCTGCGCGATTTACTAGTGGGAGCGGTTAGCGAAAAATATAAACGCCGAGGGCGCGAGTTTCATAGGGGCCTTGATGGCCTGTATAGTTCTTACTGGACTGGGAGGCTTATTAATATGCTAGTTAAAAAGGGGCTTAAGAAGGCTGCCGCAAAGCGCGTGTATACAGCCTTTCTTAATCTTAAAATGATTCAGCATGTTTTACCTGTCTTATACTTATTTGAAATTCTTGATCAGATTAAACCCGTATTTAAGTTAGATAACTGTTTTCCGGGGCGTACAAAGGTCGTATTTCCCAGGATTGTGATGAGACAAAAACAATATATGGTAGCACTGCACTGGCTTAAGGGAGATATTCTCGAGGCGGGCCAGTATTCAGCCCGTGATGGAAATAAATTTTCAAACGTGATCTATTCTAGGCTACTTGATATACACGGAGCGCCAAGGCATACTATTATAAAAAAAAGAAATGCATATTTAAAGGAGGCAATTAAACTTCAAGCAAATGTGCGGTTTACGTGGCCTTGGTACAACTAGAAAAATATATATAACTTCTAAGCATGCGTAGCTCAGCAGCAGTATCGGTGGCCTTTTAAGCCAATGGTCTGGGGTGCAATTCCCCACGCGTGTATATTTGGGCTAGTAGTTCAACGAAATAACATGCCGCTCATAACGGTGGAACAGAGGTTTAACTCCTCTCTAGCCTATTAGGTTTACATAAACGCTCCGTTGGCGAAGCGGTTACGCAGCAGACTTAAAATCTGTCATACACTGGTTCAAATCCAGTACGGGGTAGGTAATATGTTACGTAAGCCTGGGGAAGGTCTTCGTCGGATGAAGGCTCGACTGCTAATCGAATCAAAGTGGGTTCAACTCCCACCTTTCTCAGTAATTCTATGGTAGCAAGGAATCTCGGAAAAGCTATAAAGTGTCCAAAATAGGGGGTTTAAAAGTTCGTACCGGAATGGAAAAGTCTCGGAAGATCATAAAGTAGTAAAATGTTGGATTTAAATTGGTATAAAAATATGAGACCCGGCACCCGAAATAGTGGAGAATTTAAGGTAACTGTCCTAGAGAGAAGTCTCGGAAAAGTCCTAAAAAGCGGTCAATATATCAAAATTTGTAACGTTATAAGACGTCCAGAAACCGGAAAAATCAAAATCAAGGGGTAATCATTTGTAATCGCGACCCTGTTGTTGGTATAGTTATCGGTTTTAAAAACCGGGCGTGGTTCGTGGGGTGTAAAGGCCTTAAGATTTACAATTTAATATATAGAAAGGGGGAAGGGGGGATATATGTTTGTTTTTTTAGAGTTTCTTTTGGGAGGTAAAGATATAAAATATGATTAAGAAAACAGTAAATAAAAGATAGAAAATATGGTGAGAATAAAACGGTAAATATTATAGTATAATAGCTTCCAGGCACCCCGCAACAGGAACGTGGGATAAATTTTTGTAATTTAACAAATATGGGGTGCGCTACGACGAAATACATATTGTGTTTATGGGGCTTTATTTGGGGATATAACTCAGCTGGTAGAATGTACGCTTGATAAGCGTAAAGTCGCTGGTTCGATTCCAGCTATCCCTATTATTTTATATAAAATGGTAAAGACTTATGTGAGGATGTGTCCGAACGGTAAATAGACAGTTTTGAAAACTGCAATAAGTGGGTTCAATTCCCACCATCCTCTTGGTTTAAATAATGATCGTAACATTAATTACTATTATAACATGTTTATTAGCAATTGCATTTTTTACTATAGCGGAACGAAAATTATTAGCTTCGATTCAACGACGTAAAGGTCCTAATGTTATAGGATTTTGGGGGGTGCTGCAGGGGTTTGCAGACGGTTTAAAGTTATTGTTAAAGGAGATTGTGGTTCCGATTCGGTCTAATTGAGTGTTATTTTTAGCTGCCCCGTGTATAGCGTTATTTATCGGGCTTTTGATATGAGTATTTATTCCATTTTCGGAGTTAAATTACCTTACTAATTTTGATTATAGTCTTTTATTAGTATACGCGTTTTCGTCGTTGGGTGTTTATGGTATAATCGGCGCTGGGTGAACAAGCAACTCAAAATACGCTTTTTTAGGCGGCTTGCGATCAGCTGCTCAGTTGATTTCTTATGAGATCTCTATTGCGCTTTTATTACTACCGGTGGCAGCCTGCGCCAACTCGTTTAATTTAATTGAAATAGTTAACCAACAGTCTCGTAGTATTTGATATATAGCTCCGCTATTACCTACGTTTATAATATTTTTTATCTCAGTTCTAGCTTAAACAAATCGGGCGCCATTTGATTTACCGGAGGCAGAGGCAGAGATTGTGGCAGGCTATAACGTCGAGTATTCCTCGATGGCATTTGCTATGTTTTTTTTAGCTGAATATAGTAATATGCTGTGATTATCGGCAATTACCGCTATTTTATTTTTAGGCGGGTGACTTTCGCCTATGACATGGCTTCCTAGTTCATCAGTGTGGTTTATAGGCAAAACCCTTCTTATTTGTTTTTCAATTATTAAAGTTCGTGCGAATTATCCGCGGTATCGATATGATCAGTTAATGAGCCTCGGATGAAAAACATTTTTACCATTTGCCATTGGATATTTTATATTTATTACAGCGGTATTAATAGCAGTTTAGAGATGTGAGGTTTATATCTAATTATAACTGAGGAGTATTATCAAAACTTAGTAGCAGAGTTACATTTTAGCCATGAGTTAATCCCGTTAGCAACGGCAATATTTTTATTTGGGTTGGGGGGTTTTTTAGAAAGCCGCGAATTTTTAAGTATTTTAATTAATACAGAAATTATGATGTTAGGAATTAATTTTCATTTAATTACTAGCTCGGTTGTATGGGGGGATTATTATGGCCAGGTCTATGCGCTATGCTTCTTAGCTATTACGGCCGCAGAAACGGCAGTTGGGCTGGGAATTTTAATCTTATTATATCGAACGAAAGGTAAAATTTCATTTGATGAGCGCTCAACATTAAAGGGGTAATGATAATGCTTGAATCAAAAATACAAGCATCCGATAATGCGGGGGGTATTTTATTTACTTGTATTACTATATTTGGTGGGTTTAAACGGCGGTATGCCGGCTTAGGCGAGACGGTTGGTGTTGTTTCTCATTCGCGGAAAGTTTACCGTCATGAGACGGATAAACTAAAATTATCCAAACTATCAAAAAAGGTAAAAAAGAAACGTAAGATCAAAAACAAAAAAAAAAAACAGCCTAATTTAAGACCTTATTTAGCCCTGCTCGTTTCCTTAAAAAAATCGACTAGGCGCGGGGATGGGTCTTATATTAAATTCGACACAAATAATATGATGACATTCACAGAGCCGACAAAATTTGGTCCCGCGGGGAAAACCGAGAATATACCCAATTTTATTGGTACCAAAACCACCGGTCCCGTTTGTTTAGAGTTAGTTAAAAACAAAAAAATTAGGACGAGGTTTAAGTCCGTTATTTCGTTATCGGGGGGCATTGTTTAAATGGGCAGTCGCTTAGATATTTACTGTTTAACCGGCGCGGGTATGTTAAGCGCAAAAAATATTACCTATTCTGGCCTCATTACCCAAAAGATTTCAGCTATTTATTTAGTCGCTGGCTTGTATAAGCCTAGCTTCCATCTAATTAACCATAGTTTGATTGTTGCCTCGCTGAGTGGAAAGCCTCCAGTTATTACCTATCAGGTTCACGGTAAGCGTCAGCGTCGGACGTCAGCGGCGTGTGTATTTTTACTTGGATCTTATATTTGTCCATTTTTAGATAAATTTGTCCATGAAGTATTACCGATTGTTACAGATTTTAGATCTCCTAAGTGGCAAAAAGGTTTGCCGTCTAAAAGTTACACACTACGCATCAGGCATAAGTTTAATAGCCTTGATGACTTTGATGATTTAGTTGATCCTATTATGCACGATAGTCATAAGGGTATATTTCTCCCTCTAACAATTCATTTTATTTATAATGAATTATTTTCTCACGCTTGTAATGAAAATTTTTTCCGTATGTTACGCGTACCTATTTGCCTGTTTCGGCGACGATTTCGTCCTGCATTTGATGATCATGTTACATTTGCTTAATTATCTTGGTTTGTAGTATATACTATATATAGTCCATTGTAACGGTTTAGACGAGTTACCTTTAGCTATTACTGGGCAATTAATTCAGTGATAGAATTTCGGTCTTACACACCGAGTGTCGAAGGTTTGAGTCCTTCATTGCTCTTTTTTTTTTTACACTGCTGGCTCAGGTAGCTCAGTAGTAGAGCAGTGGACTGAAAATCCATTGGTCAAAGGTGCGACCCCTTTTCTGGGCATTTTTGGACACATAGCTCAGCTGGTAGAGCTTCAGACTGTTAATCTGAATGTCCTGGGTTCAATCCCCAGTGTGTCCTGAGCTGGGAGCCATCGTATAGCGGCTAGTACTTTACCCTTTCACGGTAAAAACAGCGGTTCGATTCCGCTTGGCTTCACTAACATCTACTATCAATGTCTAATTCGCACAGTTCTGCTCTATTGCACAATATTAAAATAACACAGCAGCATCCCTTTCACGTTTTAACAAGTAGCAAAATCCCTGTATTAACTGCAACCTTATCAGGTATTGTGGCGCTTACATTAATTGCAAAGTTGCACAGTCTTACGACTCAAGAATTGGGGACATTCTCTAGCATTGCGGTGATGGTGTCGGACCCATTATTTTCGCTTGGCGAATTACAACATATATCTTATAATTTGACAATACTCGGCCTACTTTCACTCTTAACCTCGGCTATGTGAGCTTGGTCTCTTAATTTATTTGCGGAGTCAACCCAAGGGGGGCATCATACTTTGCGCGTTCAATTAGCTCTAAAATATGGTATGCTACTTTTTTTAGTGTCAGAGGCTATGTTGTTTTTTCCGTTTTTTTGGGCTTTTTTTCACGGAAGCCTTTCGCCCTCTATTGCGCTAGGCGCTATTTGGCCACCCGTAGGAATTAATGAGCTTGAAACCTTGGACCCTTTCATGTTACCTTTAGTTAACACGTTAGTGTTATTATGTTCGGGAGTTGCAATTGTAGGTGCTCATCGCGCTATTATATACGGCAGCAAAGCGGTTGTAGTTAATATGATGTATTTGGCCATATCATTTGGAATTTTTTTTTCTTGGCTACAGTTTATTGAGTATGGCCTAACGAAATTTACGATTAATGATGGACTTTATGGCTCTGTATTTTTTATGTTGACCGGCCTTCATGGGTTTCATGTAATTGTTGGTACAACTCTATTGTTAATTTCATATTGACGGATTATTGTAAACAATTTTAGTACTAAGCATCATATTGGGTTTTAAACAGCAGCTTGATATTGACATTCTGTTTATGTTGTTTGATTAGGCGTTTTCGCATTTGTATATATATGAGGGGTGTAACGCACTATGCTTATCTATAATAAATAAATAACCAATGGGACAACTAGACGTGTACTCTTTAGAAGATATTTCAATCATTACAATTGTGGCGGGGCCTGCATCTACATATTTATCTGAGGAAATGGAAGTGTCAATCGAAAGTATTGTAGCTTATATTTATAGTGCAAATATCGTTTTGAAAAAGAAAAGGGTCAGGCTCATTAGTATTCCACGCGCAGCGGGGGATATAGTTGGCGCTATTCACGCATCCTGAAATTATTTACAACTAACTAATTCCGTATTTTCATCAATTAATAGACCACTAGATAGTAGGGTTATGTGACAGGATCCTGTTCTATCTCAGTGAGAGGGGGCATCGGATCGTAAGAGTCTAGCCCGCCTAGAAGATAAATATAAGTGGTAGGTTATGACGAATTTTTTAACTTTTTGTGTTATTGCGGCGGTACTGGCGATTATTATTTTAGCAGCTACATATTTTATTAATATTCCAACTAATGATTATGAAAAGCATTCATCTTATTAATGCGGCTTTGAGCCGTTTGGTGATGCTCGCAGTTTCTTTGATATACATTTTTATACAATTGGGTTATTATTTATTATTTTTGATTTAGAGGTGGTATTCTTAATTCCGATTGTTGTGGACATTAATAACCTTTCCTTTTTTGGTTACATTAATATGAATCTATTTTTATTAGTTGTACTAATTGGGTTTTATTATGAGTGAGCAATCGGGCTGCTAAACTGAGTGCCTCAGAAGGCAGTTGCTACTAGCGGGACTGTTAGTTGACTGCCACCCCTATTTTTATTTAACGATTTTGGGAATCATAGTTTATTAATTAACATCGATAGTATGTTTATGACAATGTGAATTGCTATTGTAGTTGCTCTCTTTTTAAATCAGATTAATAATCTAATATACCGGGTTATTAATTTAGCAGGATTAAGTGTGTTGGTCGTTGGGACATGGACCTATTTTACCGATTTTACATTTTTATATATTGTGTACATATTAGCGTTTGTTGGTGCTGTGATTATGCTCTTTTTGAGTGTCATATTAATGCTGCCGTCGAGTATTACTTCTAGTAATATACGGCATATTTCTCTACCTCTAGGGTCCGTAATTACGGAGTTGTCGGCGGATGTTGATAATGGTAATATTGTTTATCTTATTGTTGTGTTTATTATTATTAATTTTTTTTTATGAGGTGTGTTATTTATTGCGCCGTCTACGCGTGGTGAGTGGGACGATATCCGCGCGGCTCTATATAGTTGGGGAAAGAGCGGTTATAATCTATTTCTTAATTCGCACATGCGTTTAGAGTTTCTAATAGGGCTAATTACCAAAGCTTGAGACACTACTAAATGTTTTTTTGGGTTTAATACGCCAGTTTCTGTTTTAGGAGCTTACACCAAAAACCCATTAAATTATAGTGCCATGCCAAATCCCGTTGCTCTTAGTTTGGTGTGGTATGAGGCTTTATACTATATCTATATTAATATTGAATCAAAGCTCTATAATAATAATGGTGAGATACGCCGAATATATGAGCACACTCAGCCTGTATGGGGAAAATTGTTTATGGTTTTTGAATGTTGGTATTCGCCTTCTCGGTCGCTAGCTTTTGCTAGTTATCCTATACCAGATATGAAGGTGCCTTATATTCCGGCTAGCCTAAAAGTATCCTTATTCACCCTATTACCGTATACAACTAATATTGGCTTAATCAAATACTTTCGTGGTAATACATGTGGGTATAGGTGATTAAATCGAGCATTATTTGTGGTTAATGTATGTATATTTTTTACCGCTAATATTATTCTTAATATTTGAATAGAGGGCTTGGACGCTATTGAGCATTTTAATGCGCTTAAGCAAGTAAGTATGTTATTATCGGTTTTTCTGGCTGCTTCTCCGTTTACTTTTATGTCTGTCGGGTGAGTGGAGACGAAATTTTCGCCTAGTTTAGCGCACCTTGATAGCCTACTAGCTATTAAGCATATTTTATATGAGGAAAACTCTATGCTATTACTAGTTTCGGTCATTGGACTGTTAGTAGCCTTAATAGGCTCCGCGATATTTACTAAAGGATCAAAATAATAGGTATTCACTTATTACCAAAAAGAGGGCCTTATTGGTGAAGTAGCTAACACATTAGATTCAAAATCTAACATACATAGGTGCAATTCCTATATAAGGTAGAGTTGTGCTCAATATTAATAGTGGGCCTTGTAGCGCAATGGTAGTGCGTTAGATTGCAAATCTAAAGGGTGTAGGTTCGACTCCTGCCGAGGTCTCTAGTATTTAAACGCTCTGTTGGTGAAGTAGTTTACACATTAGATTTAGGCTCTAACATACATGGGTGCAATTCCCATACAGGGTAGGTTATATTTATGGCTTTTACATTACAACAATATTTATTAACATTAATAGAACAACAAATTCAAAATTTTGGTAGCACTAAACCTAATGAGATTCAATCCATGATTACCTTAGTAGTTAAGAATAGCGAGTCATTAATTAGCACACCATTGTTGTTAAATGCTGGGTCGGGAAGCCCGGTATGGTTTATGTTTTTACCTGATATTCTGCTTTATTGTGGTATTATTGTGTTGATAGGTTTGATCGGCGTTAATTATTACAGGCTTAGCCCAGCCAATTTATTAATGTTATTAAGTGCAGTTAGTCGTATTTTATTAGTGCTTGCTCTAGCGCTTCTATCATGGCAATGAGTATTAATGTTCTTTAAGGCCCCTACTTTAGTTCCGTTTAGCAATTTGTGATTATCTTATTTTGGTGGGGTTGATTGAAGCTGTGGGGTTAGCATTTTTAATCAGGCCTTAAAGGTGGATATTTATACCCAAACGGTTAAGTTAGTTCTGATTATGATTATATTATGTCTATATTTATATTTACCTAGTATGATATTATCAAGACAGTTAGTAAATTTAGGCGAGTTACCATTACTATTACATATTAGTATTTGTTTGGCGTTAACTATCATATCTGTTACAAATTTTGCGCTCTTATTATTGGCGTTAGAGGGATTTTCATTGATACTATATATTTTGACGACCATGGATCGTACTCTAGGCGGAATAATAGCAGCTGTAAAATATTTTTCTTTTGGGACTCTGGGATCGGTTTTTTTATTTTGGGGCGCTGTTCATTTTTATGCTTTAGTACCTTCTTTATCTTACAATATTATGTATTTTTTATTGGACTACTCTAACACCTATAATAGTATACCTTTAGGTGGGTCCCTTAGTTTCGCGAGCAATTTAATGCTATTAGGCCTATTAGTTAAGTTAGGTGCGGCCCCACTTCATCAGTGGGTACCTGACGTCTACGCCGGGTCTCATATGCTTATAACGGCTTATTTTGCGACTGCGGTAAAATTTTTAATATTTATGATTTTTTGTCGTTTAGCCTACCACTGTAATATTGGCTCAACAGTTGAAATATTTGCTAGCTTGTCATTAATCATTGGTAGTATACTAACATTAAGGCAGCTAGAGATTAAACGGTTTTTAGCTTATAGCTCGATTACACATGTTGGGTTTTTATTAATAGGTGATTTATCCGCCTCCTTTATATACATTCTAACGTATATTTGTTCTTCTTTACTATTTTTTTCAATACTCCTTTCCGCGAGGCAATGTGGTCATGAGTTAGTATATATATCTGATTTGCGTTTTGTGAAACAGGGCGGCCTATGAAACCCTCTTTTATTGGTTTTATCATTAGCGTCAATGGCGGGGTTACCTCCCTTTTCGGGGTTTTTCGGTAAGTTTTTAGTTTGAGGAAGTCTTATTGAAGACATTTATATATTTAATGACTACTATAGTTATGGGTTATTTATATTGAGTGTCATGCTAACTCTAATTTCTATTTTTTATTATATGCGAATTGTGGCCTATGTTTTTGCAAGTAGCGACAGTAGTGTAGTTTCAAGCGAAAATTCGGCGGTTTTAGATACCGACTCCGTATTTCAGCAGCAGTTAGGATTGTCAATTATTATACTATTGTGGGTATTCGTGCAGCCCGCTGTAATAGGTATTAGTTTAGTAGTCAGTCATTCTGTTTCAGTAATTTAGAGTTTGGTATATATGGGCGGGCATAGCTTAGTGGTAAAGTATTAGTTTCCAAAACTAAACATAAAGGTTCGATTCCTTTTGCCTGCGGTGTGTTAGAGCTATATTTTCGCACATTATTTTGTTAAAGAGGCCCGGGTGATGTTTAATAGTAGCATTGTGGGCTCATGCCCCATCTGATTAGGTGCAAATCCTAACCTGGGTATACGATATTAAGGGTAAGGTGTTGTTTAAAAATACTATTTTATATATTTGTTATAATATCCATAGTTTAACAACCTTAAAATTTATTTTATGGCTTAGTAGGATTAGTTTGACTCTGGCTCGATTTGAACGCTTCGAAAGGGTGAATGAAACATGCAAGTATAACGTTTGGGTAAGTATCTGAACGTTGCGTACGGGTGAGTAATGTATTGGTTTGATTTAGTCTGCCCTTCAGTTTGGGATAAAAACTATTTATAGTTAAAATACCAGATAATAAAAAAGCGATTAGCGCTGTTGGATGACGCAGTATGGGAGTATGCGGCGGTGGCCATGGCACGTAAGGTAATGGCTTACGTAGAATAGATCCCTAAATGGTCTGGGAGGATGACCATTCACACCAGAAATGAAATACGGTCTGGAATCTATTGAAGAGGCGGCAGTTCGGAAGTCTGTGCAATGGGCTAAAAAGGCCTAACATGGCATCTTTTTTTATCTCGCGATGAAAGTTTTGACTGTAAACCGAGAAAGGTGCTGCAATATACGCAGTATTCTAATAAACGACATAGTCCTGAGCAACTCTGTGCCAGCAGTCGCGGTAATACAGAGGGGGCGAGCGTTAAATACGATGACTGGGCGTAAAGGGTGTGTAGGCGGGCATTATTAAGAAGGCTTGATGGGAATGTTTGCGTGTCGACGCAATCCTAGTCTTGCAATGTTTGCCTTTGAGATATATATAAGTTAGTGGAAGGCGGAGTTGAAATTGGCCTTAGGTCTAAATATTCCGAGTAACACCTATGGCGAAGGCAGCTAACTAAGTATAATCTGACGCTAATGCAACGAAACGATAGGTAGCAAAGGGAATTTGATACTCCAGTAGTCTCTTGAGTAAACGATGAGTGTTAAAGTGGGTGTGGAGTCTTCTCTATGCATTAAAGCTAACGCGTTAAACACTCCGCCTGGGAAGTAACCTAGTTCTGAAACTTTAAGAGATTGGCAAGGGTTTATACAAGCTGTGGCGCACGAGCATTAATTAGATAAAACGCAAGGAACCTTACCTAGTTTATGAGCGGTAGCTATAGTCTGCATATACTGGGGGCATTTCTTCGGAAATATCCCTGCGTAGATCTGGCAACAGAAGAACGAGAGGATATGTAGGTTTATAGAACACATACAGTAATAGTCCCCTCGGGGCCCTATTTGTAATTTAGTTACTAAACTAATGAGGCCTAACATTCTCTTTGGCTTAACTGTAGGCAAACTCACGGAGATGCATGGCTGTCGTAAGTCCGTGTTTTAGGATGTACGGTTTACTCCTTTTTTTTCTGATTTACCGTCACTTTTAAGCTAGCAGGGCTAACGGACGAGACCCTTTTTTTAGTTGACAATTTGATTAACTTCAAAGGCGCTCTAAGAAACATACCTAAGGAATTAGAAGGAAGTCAGGGATTACGTCAAGTCATCACGTCCACGAACTACGGGCTTGAACTCATGCGACAACGGAAACTACAATAAGAAGCAATGAAGTCTCATTTGGAGAAATCCAGTAAAGTGAGGCACCAATTCGGAGCAAAACTTAAAAGTTTTCTGATAGTTGGATTTATACTCTGAAACTCGGGTATACCATAATTAACCAGGAATAGCTAGTAATCACAAATCAGCACGTTGTGGTTAATACGTTACTGAACCCTGCATACCTAGCCCGTCACGGTCTGGCCTTTGACCCGATCAACGCTTTAACTGTATCTTTTGTTTTTGAACACTAGTTACAAGTGGGGTGGTACCCGTCCTCAGGGGCTGGAACGAAGTCGTAACAAGGTAATCTTAGGGGAACCTGAGGTTGGAGAATCTGAAATTTAGTAACAAAGTATAGTCTTTTATGTGGGGAGTATAGTTTACTGGGAGAGCGCTGGTTTTCAAAACCTGATGAGGAGGTTCGATTCCTTCTACTCCTGTTTTTTAGGATTTGGCAGTAGCTCAATATTAGATCACTCGATTGTGGCTCGAGAGGGTACTGGTGCAAATCCAGTCTGTCACAGGTTCTTGAGGTATGGTCCAGTGTTAATACGTCCGACTTTGACTCGGGAAACGAAGGTTAGATTCCTTCTACTTCAATTAATATATCATTAATGATCTTTCCATTAATTATTATTCCATTAACTACAATAATTTTTATTAATCTTGCAAACTGGCTATTTCGGGCGAGGGGTACTTGGTCTAATATATTTGTTTTTGGTTCATCGTTTAGAAGCATGTTAAAGCTTATTACACTTTTATCACTACAAATTAGTTTAGCCTACGGTGTATACTTATGAAATGCATATCCCAAATTTGACGAGTCTCGAATGTCACTTGTATATCCCGCAAATTCTTGATTTGAGTTACAGAATAATCTTAATTTACCCTTTATTATATTAAGCATAGCTATATTAGTTGTAGCGCTATTAACCGCGTGGTATTCTGATACGCATACGCAACTACTATTAAATATGCTTTTAGCACTTGAAATTTGTTTAGTTGGTGCCTTTAGTTGTACTAGCTTATTTGCATTTTTATTATTTTTTGAGGCGTCGGCTATCCCTATCTTTATATTAATGGTTTATTGTGGGAGTGATCGCCGCGAACGACTAAAAGCTTCTTATTATTTTATCTTTTTTACCCTATATGGTTCAATATCTTTATTATTAGTTTTAATTAATAGCTATAGCTTGTGACAGATTAGTTTTAGCTCGGAGCTTATAAACCTAACGGAGGGATATTCGCTTTGAGTATTAATGTTTATAGCTTTCGCGGTTAAAATTCCGTTATTTCCATTTCACCTGTGGTTACCTCACGCACATGTTGAGGCTAGTACGGCTACAAGTATATTACTAGCGGCATTAATGCTAAAATTAGGGGGCTATGGGGTTTTAAAGTTTATGTTACCCCTATTTAACATAGAAGTACATTTATTTTTTCGTCCTTTTGCATTACTAATTTGCTTGTTGGGTATTGTCTATGGGGGGGTTACAGCATTACGTCAAGTAGATCTAAAACGACAGATTGCATTTTCATCCGTTTCGCATATGAGTTTTGCGACGCTTGGAATATTTACTTTTTTAGAAGTTGGCGCCAAGGGTGCTATGTATTTAATGTTAAGCCATGGTTTAACTTCAGCCGCCTTATTTTACTTAGTGGGGGTTCTTTCAGAGCGCTATCATACTAGATCAATCATTGCTTATGGGGGATTAATGGGCGTTATGCCATTATTTTCATTTTTTTTATTAGTAGCTTCTTTAGCTAATATTGGTTTCCCGGGTACAAGCGGATTTTTACCGGAGGTGTTAGTACTAATGGCAGTACTAAGTATGTCACCTTTAGTATTATTACCCACATTACTGGGGATGATTTTAACGACAGCAAGTACTTTAGTATTATTACTTCGGTTGCTTTTTGGTCACGTTAAAACGTTGTATAGTCAATCTAGTTTTTCAGATATTACCCGTTTAGAGTGCTTTATATTAGGGTTTTTGAGCTTTTGGTTAATAGTCCTAGGCTTATTTGACTTTTTGAAAATGGATACTGATTCTGTTCTATTGCAAATTAACAGCTCAATTTATTTAAATTAATGATTTTATAAATGTCAGACTACACTCTACTACAATCCCCGACCTCTTTGCAGAAATTAGTTAAGGCATACACAATTAACTTTGGCCCGCAACACCCCTCAGCACATGGTGTATTGCGTTTATTATTAGAGATGTATGGTGAGACTGTTATTTATGCAGACCCGCATATCGGCTTACTGCACCGAGGAACCGAAAAGCTCATGGAATATAAAAATTATATGCAAGGGCTCCCTTATCTAGATCGTCTTGATTACGTATCGATGATGTCGCAAGAGCACGGATATTCAATTACGGTTGAAAAACTCAATAGTGCTATTATTCCGGTTCGTGCAAGATATATTAGAGTTATTATGGTAGAAATTACTCGTATATTAAATCATCTTATGTCTATTACTACACACGCGATGGATGTTGGCGCGCTTACACCATTTTTATGGGCGTTTGAAGAACGCGAAAAACTTATGGAGCTATATGAGAGGGTTTCAGGCGCGCGCATGCATGCAAATTACATTCGACCCGGGGGGGTTGCGCAAGATTTGCCATTAGGGACTTTGGATTCTCTATATCATTTTATTGTGCAGTTTTCTTCTCGTGTTGATGAAACTGAGGATCTTTTATCTAATAACCGAATTTGACAATCTCGTCTTATTGGCATAGGCGCTATTAATTCTCAAAAGGGGTATTTATGAGGGTTTAGTGGGGCTATGTCAAGGGGTTCCGGTTCTCTTTGAGACCTGCGTAAATTATATCCATACGAAATTTATCAACAAATACCCTTTGCAATTCCTCAGGGGACGTTTGGTGACTGCTTCGATCGCTATTTAATTCGCATGGAAGAACTAAGATCCAGTATAGGCATTATTTCATATTGTTTAAATAAAATACCTGCTGGTGAGACTAAGGCGGTTAACATAAAAGCAGGCCCTTCAAAAAGCTTAATGAAACATTCAATGGAGTCTACCATACAACATTTTAAGTTTTCTTCGTCCGGCTTGGTATTACCCTCTGGTGAAACCTATAGTTCGGTTGAGGCCCCTAAGGGGGAGTTTGGGGTTTTTATTTCATCGCCTGGTGGTCTTCACCCAGAGCGTGTTAAATTACGTGCCCCGGGGTTTTTTCATCTTCAAGGTGCTAAAACGATGGTTTATCAGCATCTATTAGCAGATGTGGTAACAATTATTGGCACAATGGATATTGTGTTTGGGGAAGTTGATCGCTAAATGACGCATTTAGTTTCGCCAACAGCCTTTCGTTTAGGGAAGTCGTTTTTGTGAAAGCATAATAGTATTGAGTCCTCTCGTAGTCTATTATCCGGCTCTTTAGTAATTCATGGTTTAGAGAAATTGCTTAAGCATAAGTTAAGGCGTAAGCGTTTATTTGTTGTTAAGGTTTCCCGTCAGCCTTTTATTACCCCCGGCATATTACGGGTATTTGTTCTTTTTATGCCTCGAATGAAGATGAAGCCTCGGTCGGATAGTCGTGGAACATTTTCAAGATTTATTTTATATAAGAGTTATAATTGAGGCAGCCCACTTCTTATGCGGTGCGGAAAAAAATATGTTGATGAGAGGCGCTTAAAAATTCATAAGCCGCTTCCTCAAAAAGAAATGCAAGTTAATAAGTGAATATCCCGCCGGATGTTCCGTGGCAGTAAATTAGTAAGAGGCTTTTTTCGGCTGCAGACAAGGCGTTTGCCTTTAGCTCATAATATTTGAAATCTGCGTTGGCTTAGACATAATTTATGGTTTGGTAATAACAAAGAATTTGTCATTAGATATGGTTTAAATAAGCAATATTATAATAGTAAGGGATCCTATATGGCCTTATATTCAAAGCATCAGAGAACTTATGGGTTAACGAGGGCACACAGGTGGTGAAAATCGAGGTCAGATAGGGTTAGGCATCTAAATGAGTTACGGCTGTCTCATCGAATTAGTATGATTCTTAATCAAAAGGTTATAATACGAGCGATGAATGTGTTTAGCTTACTGGCCTCGAAACAAATGATAGGGTATCGGTCTCACCAAGAGCATTTTTGAAATAAAAATTTTCGACATTATCGATTTTTTTATGATAATTACTATGATATCGTTAATAGTTTTTTTTTATTAGGCTTAATAAAAAAATCTGAAAACTTGCTTCTTGATATTTTACGTATGATGATGCCGAGGATACGAAAAATCCGTCGATTTATGTATTTTCTTGACGCGGTTACAAAAAATATGAAGCAAGTTCAAATGGGGTTTTCATGTTTTCGAATTACCATAACTGGAAAAATACGCGGCGGTACGCAACGCACAAAAACATATACTGTTGGGTATGGCGGCCTCCCTTTCCAGAGCATTAATGTAGAGGGGACAACGGCGTTTGTTAGTTATCCACACAAGTTTGGGGAGTTTGGAATACGATTAATTATGAATCGCACACACTCAAAAATATACACATCTGATTATGATCCAAGGTGGCTAATATAAAGATATTCTATGGTTTTATTGAATGTTTATGAATCCTTAATTGAGTATATTTTAGGGTCGCCTCTTGATCAATTTGGTGATGATGACGAAGATGCACTAAGTATTTTGGATTATTCTGTTTTAGATAATATTCCTGGCGCCGCATTTTTGGACGAGCTTATTGACTGATCGTCTATTAGTGAGTTAGATAACATAAGCGACTGAGTTGCATTAGCTTTAGGAAATACAGGTGTTTTTGTGTTTGATGATGAGGATTCTGATTCTTCAGAATGAGAAGATGGCGACCTTTCAACGTCATCTTTGCAAGCGAGCATTTTTTCCGCGAACATTATTGGAATGGTGCCCGGTGTCGAAACAACAACTAGTGATGCTTCTTTAACATTTATGCTAAGTATTGCTACTATTATAACGATAACGTTATTAGGATTTTCTCTGCATAGCATCCGCTATGTAACTATATTATTTCCAACAGTTACTCCCACAGTAATGGCCCCTTTTATTATACTAATTGAGTTTGTTTCATATATAGCCCGTGCCGTTAGTTTGGGAATGCGTTTATTTGCTAATATGTTTGCGGGGCATTCATTAGTTAAAATTTTAATGTCATTTGCGTGGTTATTTTTAAATTCTGCATTACCTATATTAGGAATACCTGTTATAATATTATTATTAGGTATTTTTATGATGGAGGTTGGTATCGCTTATTTGCAATCTTATGTTTTTAGCGCTTTAGTAGCTATGTATATGGAGGATGCTATTTCGCTTGGTCATTAGAAGTGGCATTAAAAAGCATTAATGCAAAGATCCCGTTAAAAATTAAAAATATTTTAGAAAACCATCTTGTTAATTATCCGGCTCCGGCTAGTCTATTTTATGCTTGGGGTCTAGGATCCATTTTGGGTATTTTATTGGCCATCCAGGTTATTACTGGGGTACTATTAGCAATGCACTATATCCCTCATATTGACGAGGCATTTAGCAGTGTTGAGAGGATCATGAGGGAAATACCGGGGGGTTGATTTTTACGATATATGCACGCAAATGGATCTTCATTATTGTTTATATTATTATACGCCCATGTTGCCCGGGGTATGTATTTTGCGTCGTACCGCAAGCCGAAGCAATGAATTTGATGTTCTGGTGTTGTATTATTTATATTAATGGCCGGAATTGCATTTTTAGGTTATACTTTGCCTTGGGGCCAAATGAGTTTTTGGGGGTCAACAGTTATCACAAATTTATTAACAGCCATTCCGTTTTTTGGTCAAAAAATAGTTATTTGAGTTTGAGGTGGATTTGCGATTAATGCTAATACTTTAAATAGGTTCTTTAGTTTGCATTACTTTTTATCTATTATTGTATTGGCTCTCTCTATTGCTCATTTAATGTTATTGCATCTAGTCGGCTCTTCTACACCTGTGGCTAACGAAACTGAATTAGATAATATAAAATTTTCACCGGCTTTCGTAACAAAAGATGCTTTTCCATTTTTAGTTTTTTTATTTTTGTATTTTGCGCTTATTATTTACAAGCCTAATATGTTTGGTCACCCAGATAACTATATCCGCGCGGATGCTTTAGTTACACCCGCCCATATTGTTCCAGAATGGTATTTTTTACCGTTTTATGCGATGCTGAAAGCATTTCCAAGCAAAGCTGCTGGTGCGATAGCTATGGTTACATCAATGTTAATCCTATTAACCGCTCCTTGAGTTGATGGGCTTATATGTTCGGGATCGTTCGCAGCGGATCCCCGTTTTCGACCAATTTTTCGTGTTGTATTTTTATTGTTTGTGGCAAACATGTTTGCTTTGGGGTGGCTTGGTAGTTTAGCTGTGTCAGATGTTAATCAAATTTGAATGCAGGTTTGTACAGCGGTTTATTTCAGTTATTTCTTACTGCTTATTCCTGTAATAAGCTGGTTAGAAACGTCTATCAGACCCTGCGAGTAGTAAATTATGTCTTTATACTCTATAAATAAACTATTAGTTGTTAATTACTCGTATTTATTAGTACATGATCTTATTATCATCAAAAATTATCGCAGCAGGGCTAGCAACTATCTCTCTTATTGGAGCAGGTGTAGGAATTGGAAATGTTTTTGGGTCATTTTTAATAGCCATTTCTCGTAATCCGCTATTATTAAAAACTTTATTTACATATACAATTCTTGGATTCGCATTAGTTGAGGCGATCGCGTTATTCGGTTTAATGATGGCGTTTCTTTTGTTGTTTGGCTTATAAGTTTGATTAAAACGGAAAGGTATCCAAGTGTCCGAAGGGGGAAGATTGTAAATCTTTTGCGAAAGCCGCGTAGGTTAAAATCCTGCCCTTTCCATACTGTAGTTTAAAGCAATTATTACTTAACATATAAATAATCTATGATTTTAAATCATGAACAATTACTATTAAATTCAGAATTAGATTCTCAAGCTTTTACTAACTTTGGAAAAGTAACTACAAACAAGGACGGTATTATCCAAATCGTTGGGTTGGAGGATGTTGTTGTCGGTGAAGTGATTATGATTGGTGCTGATAGCGCTGGTATGGTCATGAATATCGAACATGACGGAATCAAGGCTCTCGTTTTAGGTGATGATACAAAAATTGTTCAAGATGACATAGCTACTTCAACTGGAAATTTATTTTATGTCCCAGTTGGAGAAAATTTATTAGGGCGGGTGGTTGACTGTTTAGGTGTGCCTATGGATACAGATGAGAAAATTTCTTATCAAGAGTTTAATTATATTGAGGCAAAAGCACCTGGCATTATCTCACGTAAATCTGTGCACGAGGCTATGCAGACAGGTATTTTAACAATTGATAGTGCTGTTTCAATTGGTCGCGGTCAGCGTGAATTAATTATTGGGGATCGTCAAACAGGTAAATCTACTATAGCTATCGATACAATTTTAAATCATCGTAACATTGCTGCAGATGATGAACAAAAATTATATTGTATTTATGTAGCTGTGGGCCAAAGGTTATCATCGGTTGTAACACTAGTTGACAAATTAAAAGCAGCTAATGCTTTTGATTATGTTACAGTTGTTTCAGCCACTGCTGCCGAGCCAGCTAGCTTACAATATTTAGCTCCATATACTGGTTGTACTATGGGCGAGTATTTTCGGGATAACCAAACACACTCATTGGTTATTTATGATGATTTAAGTAAGCATGCTGTAGCTTATCGTCAAATTTCATTATTGCTTCGTCGTCCTCCAGGACGTGAGGCTTATCCAGGTGATGTATTTTATTTACATTCTCGATTACTAGAACGTGCTGCAAAGTTAAATGAGGAATATGGTTCGGGTTCATTAACAGCACTGCCTATTATTGAGACTCAAGCGGGTGATCTAACTGCATATATTCCTACTAATGTTATATCGATTACTGATGGTCAAATATTTTTAGAGCGCGAACTTTTTTACAAGGGTATTCGTCCTGCTATTAATATTGGATTATCCGTTAGTCGTGTTGGGTCAGCTGCTCAAAATCCATTAATGAAAGAATTTGTAGGTTCTTTAAAATTAGAGCTTGCACAATATCGCGAAGTTGAAATATTTGCGTCGTTTGGGTCAGAAATAGATGTTACAACTCAGCAGATTATTAAACGCGGTTCAAGACTTGTTGAGCTCCTAAAACAAGCCCCTTTTAAGCCGATGCAATTAGAGCTTCAGTTATTTTTATTATTTGCCGGACGTAATGGGTATTTAGACGACCTAACATTACCTCAAGTTGATGAGTTTAAAGAAATATTATTCGACTGGTTTAATAGCGTGGATGATCGTGAAGCTTTAGAAAATTTATTTGATTTAGATGACGAAATTGTCCGAGATCTTACATTAGACTATATCGTTCGCGTAATCGTTACTGATATTATTGCGAATTAGTTTAGGTTTACTATAGTTGTTAGGATTACAGTTCTATATAAAAATATAATAACCATTATTTGTTGTGCGTGAAATTTAATAAACAGCAGAGACCTTACCCTGTATTAAATTAGAGGTTTGGAAAACGGCATGTCTATCTGAAGAAAAATATATTATGTTATAACCTAGGCGAAGTGAATAGGCTGAGTCGCCCCTGGAATAGAAATTAACAGAGATGTTGTTGGTGGCTAGGAGCGAAAGCGATTGAGTTTAGTTATAATGAATTTAGATTGTTAAAGACTTGTGATCAGGTATTATGAAGGTAGAGTGCCCTGCTGAAGCGGTGATATTAGCGTTTAAAGCAACTATTACTTAATATAGAAATAATCTATGATTTTAAATCATGAACAATTACTATTAAATTCAGAATTAGATTCTCAAGCTTTTACTAACTTTGGAAAAGTAACTACAAACAAGGACGGTATTATCCAAATCGTTGGGTTGGAGGATGTTGTTGTCGGTGAAGTGATTATGATTGGTGCTGATAGCGCCGGTATGGTCATGAATATCGAACATGACGGAATCAAGGCTCTCGTTTTAGGTGATGATACAAAAATTGTTCAAGATGACATAGCTACTTCAACTGGAAATTTATTTTATGTCCCGGTTGGGGAAAATTTATTAGGGCGTGTGGTTGACTGTCTGGGTGTGCCTATGGATACAGATGAGAAAATTTCTTATCAAGAGTTTAATTATATTGAGGCGAAAGCACCTGGTATTATCTCACGTAAATCTGTGCACGAGGCTATGCAGACAGGTATTTTAACAATTGATAGTGCTGTTTCAATTGGTCGCGGCCAGCGTGAACTAATTATTGGGGATCGCCAAACAGGTAAATCTACTATAGCTATTGATACAATTCTAAATCATCGTAACATTGCTGCAGATGATGAACAAAAATTATATTGTATTTATGTAGCCGTGGGCCAAAGGTTATCATCGGTTGTAACCCTAGTTGACAAATTAAAAGCAGCTAATGCTTTTGATTACGTTACAGTTGTTTCAGCCACTGCCGCTGAGCCGGCTAGCTTACAATATTTAGCTCCTTATACTGGTTGTACTATGGGCGAGTATTTTCGGGATAACCAAACGCACTCGTTGGTTATTTATGATGATTTAAGTAAGCATGCTGTAGCTTATCGGCAAATTTCATTATTGCTTCGTCGTCCTCCAGGACGTGAGGCTTATCCCGGCGATGTGTTTTACTTGCATTCCCGTTTACTAGAACGTGCTGCAAAGTTAAATGAGGAGTACGGCTCGGGTTCGTTAACAGCGCTGCCTATTATTGAGACTCAAGCAGGTGATCTAACTGCGTATATTCCTACTAATGTTATATCGATTACTGATGGTCAAATATTTTTAGAGCGTGAACTTTTTTACAAGGGTATTCGTCCTGCCATTAATATTGGATTATCAGTTAGTCGGGTTGGGTCAGCTGCTCAAAATCCATTAATGAAAGAATTTGTAGGTTCTTTAAAATTAGAGCTTGCACAATATCGCGAAGTTGAAATATTTGCGTCATTCGGGTCAGAAATAGATGTTACAACTCAGCAAATTATTAAACGTGGTTCAAGACTTGTTGAGTTATTAAAACAAGCCCCTTTTAAGCCGATGCAATTAGAGCTTCAATTATTTTTATTATTTGCCGGACGCAATGGTTATTTAGACGACTTAACATTACCTCAAGTTGATGAGTTTAAAGAAATATTATTCGACTGGTTTAATAGCGTGGATGATCGGGAAGCTTTAGAAAATTTATTTGATTTAGATGACGAAATTGTCCGAGATCTTACATTAGACTATATCGTTCGCGTAATCGTTACTGATATTATTACAAATTAGTTTAGGTTTACTATAGTTGTCGGGATTACAGTTCTATATAAAAATATAATAACCATTATTTGTTGTGCGTGAAATTTAATAAACGGCAGAGACCCTACCATGTATTAAATTAGAGGTTTGTAAAATAGTATGTCTATCTAAGCATAAAATGTTTTGATGATGTCGTGTCTATCTGAAGGAAAACATATTATGTTGTAACTTAGGCGAAGTGAATTGACTTAGTAGCCATTGGAATAAAAATCAACAGAGATATTGTCGGTAGCTAGGAGCGAAAGCGATTGAGTTTAGTTATAATGTATTTAGGCTGGTAAAGATTTGTGATCAATTGTTATTAAGGTGAGAGCCCTGCTGAACAGATAATATTATACGTTTAGGTTTATATAAGGCGGTGTTCATAGTACGTTGCTTGAAAAAAGGAGAACCTCCTTCTAAAGCTAAATATTAATCATGAGTTATAGTGTACAAGTACTGTAAAGGAAAGGTGAAATAGATACCGGGGTCGGAGTGAAAAGAAGTAAAATAGTTTATTAATTAAGCAGCTAAATTGCTTAATTGTGTTAGTGTACCTTTTGTATAATGGGTCAGCAACTTAATTATTAGTGCATGCTTAATTATTATATAATTGCAGGCTTAATTAATGTGAGTAATTTGCAATCTAGTTTTAATAATTACGCCCGAAGTCAAGTGATCTAGTTTTAGGCAGGTTAAAGACCGAACTCATATCTGTGGAAAAAGATTGGGATGACCTAAGACTAGGGGTGAAAGTCTAATCAAACTTTAGGATAGCTGGTTCTCCGCGAAATATATCTTAGTATACCGCTAACTATTAAGTGGTAGAGCTACTCTGAAATTTTTGCTTAGGCAAAACTTGGGGAAACTCCGAACACTATCTAAAATTGAATTAGCAGACAGACCCTAGGTGCGAAGGTTTAGGGTCAAAAGGGAAACAGCCCTTATTAATAGCTAAGGTCTCAAATAGTGTGTAAGTATAAATCAAATATACAATTATTTATGAAATAACAATGGGTTGGCTTGGAAGCTGCCACCCAGTAAGGAATGCGTTAAAGCTCAATATTCTAAACGAGTTAAATTATTAACTCTATTTTTTTGTTATATGATGCAAATGTTATGAGGCTTATTGTTCAACCGAAGCTATAAATCGATGAATCTATTATCATTAGATGGTAGCGGAGCGTTTTGCAAGTTTTTAAACAAGAGTTTTCTATTTCAAAATTGACTATGCTGACATGAGTAACGCTAAATGCTAACATATAATGTGCATCGCCGTAAGTTAAAGGTTTTCAACGTTCAGTCTTGCTGCGTTGAGTGATTCGGTCTCTAAAAAAAAATGAGAATTATATTTTGACGAGATTTAACTAATTGTTTTATGATATGCTAACCTTTTAGGTTATTTATAAGTAAGCCCAGTAGATTATTTATACTATTCTTAAGAGCTAGAAATAACATATAATTGCATCCGTACTGTAAACCGACACAGGTAAACTAGTTGAGAATACTCAGGCGTGTGAGATAACGGTATTGAAGGAACTCGGCAAAATAACGCTGTAACTTCGGGACAAGGCGGTCCGTGGAGTATTAATAGTATTTACGGTGACATAAAATAAGGAAAAGCGACTGTTTACTAAAAACACAAGACTTTGCTAAATTACATAATGATGTATAAGGTCTGACGTCTGCCCGGTGCCCCAACATACCGAAGGTTGTTAATAGCTTCTAACTAAGATAAGGTAAACGGCGGCTGTATCCTGACGGTCCTAAGGTAGCGAAACTCCTTGATGGGTAAGTTCCATCCCGCATGAATGACGTAACGACTTTTCTACTGTCTCCAGTATCGACTCAGTGAAATTGAATTTTCCGTGAAGATGCGGAATACTGATAGCTAGACGGAAAGACCCCATGCACCTTAACTATGGCATACGGAAATTGTTTTACAAGTTTGTCGTGTAGGACAGGTGGGAGTTTCGTATTATTTATATGCGAGACAACCTTGAAAATACCACCCTTTAAACACTTGTAAAACTTAACGTTTTTATGATAAAATTAAATCTAATAATTTCTGTGCATGATGCAGTTTGACTGGGGCGGTCGCCTTCTAAAATATAACGAAGGTTCTGCATAAGGTTAACTAATATTGGTTCAGGTACCAATACGTAAGTGTAATAGCTAAAGTTAGCCAGACTGTGAGACTAACACGTCAAGCAGAGGCGTAAGCCGGCTATAGTAAGCAGTTTGTTCTGTGGGGAAAGGCAAACTCAAAAGGAATTTAGGTACGCTGGGGATAACAGGCTGATTTTCTTTTAGAGACCATATCGATGAGAATGTTTGGCACCTCGATGTCGGCTTTTCGCATCCTACGACTGAAAGCGGCCGTAAGGGTAGGTTTGTTCACCCGCTAAGGCGAAACATGAGCTGGGTTTAGAACGTTGCAAAACAGTTCGGTCCCTATCTACTATCACTGGTTGTAAATTGAAAAGCCCTAGTATTAGTACGAAAGGACCGTGTAAGATATGCGTCTGATGAACCAGTTGTTTTATAGGCAAAGCTGGGTGGTTATGCATAGAAGGGATAATCACTGAGTAAATATTAAGTGGGAAGCCTATTTTAAAATATTTACATATTATTGCAATATATAATTGCGTTATTAGAATGTGGGTTGATGCTACGTAAGTAGTAATGCTTAATTTTTCTAACTATATAAGTTTGGCGGATTAGAAAACGGTTGTTTTTTTGCGAAACGGAATTTATATCAAGGGCAAGATTATTTGGTTTGGGACCAGAAGGCTGGGGGTTCAAGTCCCTCCATTCCGATATGTCAAAAACATTAAAAAACATATTTAACTATATTATTAAATGAACGTGCACCACCAATCACAAGCAAATTGGTACTCTCTACCTATTACTAGGTGGCTTTTCAGGTCTTGTCGGTATGCTGTTATCAATGGTAATACGTATCGAGCTTAGTCATGAAGGTGGTTTTTTTTTTAAAGGGAACTCTCATATGTATAATGCGGTTGTTACTTCCCATGGGTTAATAATGATATTTTTTATGGTAATGCCAATTCTAATAGGTGGTTTTGGAAACTGAATGGTACCGGTTCTAATCGGAGCGCCAGATATGGCTTTCCCAAGGCTAAATAATTTAAGCTTTTGGTTTTTACCTTGATCCTTATATTTACTAGTTACTTCTATGTTCCTAGACGCAGCCGGAACTGGCTGAACTTTATATCCGCCATTAAGCGGTATTAAATCTCACGCTGGCCCTTCTGTTGATTTAGCTATTTTAAGCATGCATCTAGCTGGTGCTTCTTCTATTTTGGGAGCTATTAACATGATTGTTACTATTGTTAATATGCGCCCTACCGGTATGACAATGTTCCGTATGCCACTTTTTGTTTGATCGGTCTTAATTACTTCTGTGCTACTGGTTGTTGCTTTACCCGCACTAGCTGCTGGCATTACTATGATACTAACTGATAGGCATTTTAATACTACTTTTTTTGCACCTGTTGGGGGCGGGGACCCTATATTATTTCAACATATATTTTGGTTTTTCGGCCATCCTGAGGTATATATATTAATATTACCGGGGTTTGGTATTGTTAGTCAGATTATTCCAAAGCACGCCAATCAGCGTATTTTTGGCTATCATGCGATGGTTTGGGCAATGGCTTCAATTGGCTTTTTAGGGTTTATAGTTTGGGGTCATCACATGTATACTGTTGGGCTGGATATTGATACTCGAGCATATTTTGCCTCTACGACGATGATTATTGCCGTTCCAACGGGTATAAAAGTTTTTAGTTGAATCGCAACATTATGAGGTGGAAAAGCCACTTTTAATACTCCTATGTTATTTACAATTGCTTTTATTTTTTTATTTACACTCGGGGGTGTTACAGGTGTAATATTATCTAATGCTGGCATAGATATTTCTCTTCATGATACTTATTATGTTGTTGCGCATTTTCATTATGTTTTATCAATGGGTGCAGTATTTGCAATTTTTGCGGGATTTTATTATTGGTTTGAAAAAATGTGAGGCGTAGCCTATAATGAATTTTTAGCACGGCTACACTTTACATTATTTTTTATAGGTGTAAATATTACATTTTTCCCAATGCACTTTTTGGGGCTTGCTGGAATGCCGCGACGAATTGCCGAATATCCACACATGTTTTATACATGAAATTATGTTGCATCGGTGGGCGCGTTAATTTCAACGGTAGCTACATTAGTTTTTCTTGTGATGTTATTTAATGCGTTTTGATATAGGCGCCCACTAAATAGCTCTGAACTTGATTGTTCCGTTACGGAGGGTTTAACACCTACAGTACCTTATACCGAGCTAATTGTTGAAACTACTTACCGCCTTGAGGAATATTTTGAGAAAAATAAATTAGGTAGGTTTTCTTCGTCTATCGCGGTTAGCCGTATTTTAAGTATTATGCCTATGATTGGAACTCCAACTCATCATAGTGTTGATATTCCATTTCAAACACCTGCCACTCCAATTATGGAGGGTATTGTAGACTTACATCATGATATAATGCTATTTTTAGTGTATATTATGGCTTTTGTATTGTATTTACTTGTATCTGGGGTAATCATGTTTATTGATGAAGATTTAAATAATGATATTCATGGGTATGCTGGGGATAACGTTGTTCATAATACTCCTATAGAAGTAATCTGAACTGTCATTCCAACTATAGTTTTATTAATCATAGCATTACCATCATTTATATTATTATATTCTATGGATGAGCAGTTTAATCCTACATTAACTCTAAAGGTTATTGGTCGCCAGTGGTACTGGTCTTATGAGTATACTGATACAGCAGATTTAACCGAGGCCTATCCGTTATCACCTGGAATAAGTAGTGACGAGAATGTTGAGGGGTCAAATGTTATTTTTGATGCCTATATGGACCAAGATTTTGATGAAACGAGCTTATTTCGCCTTTTAAAAACAGATAATGATATTTATTTACCAACGCATACTCATTTACGTGTATTAGTGACTTCAACAGATGTAATTCATAGCTGGGCGGTACCATCTTTGGGGGTTAAAGTCGATGCCTGCCCAGGGAGGTTAAATCAGCTTTCAATGTATATTGAACGTGTTGGGCAATTTTTTGGTCAGTGTAGTGAACTCTGTGGCTTAAATCACGCATTTATGCCAATTTCGGTAATAGCTGCCCCATTAGACATATATGTTCATTGATTAAGCGAGAGTAATAATGTAGACATTTAATAAGAGGCGTCTAGTTGCGTAACGATCCCGTCAGATCTCGATTAATTTAGCAATTGGCCGTAATATATACTATAGTGGAATCTATTAATAACTTATTAAATCTATAATCAAGGCTGGTGATAGGCTTGTGTTGGGGTCTTAACTCTAATTGGCAGAGTGCTTGGTTTGCAACCATGAAGTTATCGGTTCAAATCCGATAGATTCCAGAGTAATTAATATAAACTTACATATATCTAATGGAACACTTCTTAACTAAGTACATTACATTACCCGAAAAAAAAGCAAGAATGAAACACACTATAAATCAGCAGTCTAGCACCCGCCAAGTAAAGCTATTTTGATATAGAAGATTTAGGACGGGCGTAATGCTAAGAACATGTAAAATAAAGCAAATTCCATACAAGTGCTTTTGGACCTCTATTATATACACTGGTCGAAGACTCCAAAAACCTTTTAATGTCGAAAGGCGGTTTGCTTATAAAAGTTCTTCGACTAACGCTTGGAGTGAAAAAATGCGAGTTCGGCGAGCAATGCGCAAGGTAGTACATCTAAAAAGGGGTATTGTGTGGACGGCCCGGGTTAGATCTAATCGAGCACGGCGGGGTTGGTCCTGAAAAACAAAGCAGTTATTATATAAGCGCGTTATTACTAAGACTACTTTTCGTATGGCCCGCCCTGTAAAAAATTTAACACGTGGAGCAAAAAGGTTATTCGATAATCATCACCTAAGAGCTAAAGTTGGGGAAGGCAGGGCGCGTCGAGAGTTGCGGAGGCTCAGCATATTTTGAGAAGCTCATAATAGCTTTCGTCCGAGCGACCGTTTAATGATGTTAATGGGCCGAGAGGCTCGGAAACAAAAGGCTGAAATACTCGCGGTTCGGGCTCCGTGGTCGGGCCGTAGAGTGAGGGCGGCACGTAAGTTTTATAGTGTTCCCCTTGTACCATTACCACTAATAAAAAACTTTGCAATAACGCAAAAAACACGTCAATATTTAGCTCGCATTACTTCTCAAAGTCATTTTCAGCGGCTACCTCAAGGAATAAAATTATTTTTATATAAGCAAGTTGAGATTGAGGTAAAATGTGGAGGGCGCCTAGCCAGGACCCTACCATTGTGGGCGGTATTATTTTTCGCCAAGAAAGCTTTAGCTAAGTCTAAATTTAGTTTGTTGAGGCCTCGAAGTTCTTATCGAAGAGCTAGCATATTTTCATATAATGTATTTTCGCTCGCTTGAGTTATGAAAAAATGGTGAATAGCACGCAGTCAGAAAGGGCGTCGGCATGTTTTTAGTTGGGAGGAAGATAAGTCTAGTTCTGAGGAGATTGAGTATCTTCCTCGGGATTATGAGGCAGAAATGAAGCATCGAATTGAGGAGCAACGGCTTAAGCGGGAGGAGGCGTCGAACCTTTGTGAGGAAGAAGAGAGGCGTCTTCAAGAGATAATAGCTCAGTTTCGGGCCGGTTTGCTAGACCCTGTAGATTTCCGGAAGTAGGGGGTTATATAAAATTTGTTGATATTCAATGGTGATGTCGCAAAAATATTACGTAGCTCCTAAAAACCGGAAATCTATAGTAAAGAAATCTCCTATAAATCAGCAGTTGGGTGCTTCTTTGCGTGGTAGCTTTCGAAGATCAACTCGCAGAGTAAAGCTACTGTCATATAAGCGGTTTGTGACTGCTGCTCTAGTTCGGGGTCGAATAGTCCGAAGACCTTTCCGCACAGTGCGGCTATTTTCATATAAAAACTTTTCAGTTTATACACGAAGCGGAAAAATGAGAGTTCGGCAGTTAATGCGAAGGATTATGCGCTTTAAAAATGGGGTTTATTGGTTGCGTAGCTACCTTAATTGAGAGAACCAAGCCCCTTCGGCTAGGGTATCGCGATTATATAAGCGCGTGGTCGCGCGTGGTCGAAGGCGATTACGTGCCATATTAAAATTGCCTAGTCGGTTAAGGGGTAAAAATACACTAAAGTCATCTTTAAAGTGACGGCGCTTGTTACATAGTCGTTATAATCCGAGGCGTCGGCCTCGTATAAAAGGTGTACTGACCCGAATTTGATCAAAAACCAAAGTTCGTTCTTATTTCGGGTTTAAACGCGGGTTGGGCTCGCTAATAATTCGAGATACTCGCTGCTTTAATAAGCGCTTTTTTCGAAAACGGCGCTGAAAAGGTCGGCGTCCGGCTATGCCTAGGGGTAACCAAAAATGGTTTATTAGCCGGTTACCAAGATTTAAATCTATGCGAGTAGTGGCGAAGTTAATATCCAACCGGCCACTAATAAGTGATGTCTCGAACCGTATTTATCGTTCATTTAGCACAGTAACTGCTGTGCATACGAATAATACCTATAACACTAAGCCTTGATATAAAAAGCCATACAAAAGAAAGAGGTGGTATACGCGTAGATTCCGTCAGTCGTTTTTAAAAGCGAAACTAAACGCTCTTATACCGCGAGCAAAGTTATCACGATTGTTTAAAAATCATAAATTTGAAAAAATTATATTGTCTGAGTTAAATAGTAATATTTTACGGAGGACCCGTAAATCAGCTATTCGTAAAATACAGCCCATATATTATGGAAAACAAAATAGGACAACTATAGTTAGTTTATGAAATTCGGTTTATATGGGCAGTTGGCAGCAAACGTTATTACCAACTTGAAGGAATAGTAGTTACTCTGATGATATCGCATTTAAGATTCTTGATAGTCAGGATGCTCGTCGCTCTGTTTTGCATTTATATCTTTCATTGAGGGTGAGTCGTCGAGGCGAGGCTGAGCGACACCGTATATGGGAGTCTAGCATGTTCTCATACTTTAAACAAGCGGCTGACTGCTGGCGGTTTGAAGTAATTCGGCCGAGATTAAAAAGGCGGGGGCGGCTTGTTATTAAACCGTTCAATGTTGATAAACTTCTTTTACGTTCTAGGGCCCAGTTAAAGCCCTTGATTATTAAGAGATATTCGCGCCTATTTACTATGTTGAGGTTTAGGCGTAGTAAAAAAGTTAAACATTTTGGAATGCAGCCGAAGTCTATAGAGGCTAAAAAATGTTGGCCTAGTTTAGCTGCATTTCGTGTTATTTTACCTAGCCTTGAAGCAGAGATTCCTGCCTATCTAAATATAGAGCGTGCTGGTTTATATAGGGCCCTATGGCAAATAAATTTATTACGGTTGGGGCGCGAGAGGGAGGTGGCAAAGCAGTATTTTATTAGGCGACGTGTTATTGGCTGTAGTCCGCTATTAACAAGTCTGCGTTACCTTTACCCTCGAAAAGCGAAGACATATCTTCGATTTATTGTTAAACGTCGGGTGGGGTGGTATTATAATAAGCATCAGATTAGGGGTAAATGATATAAAAAGCGGCTAAAACGTTGATTAGGAAGATTTCGACGAATAAAAAAAAATAAAGCATTTAGTTTATTATTACGGGGTCATTTATCCCTATTGACGGGCTATAATGAGAGGGAATTGATGACGGTTTGGAGAGGTTATCGCCGCGCATCACGTAACTGGGGCTCTGTTAGTTTAGTGCAGCGATTTAGCCAAACTCTACTGCTTACTCCTCAATATCTTGTAGTCTTGCTGGGGTACGCATCCTCAATAGCAATGGGTCAGATGCTATGTAAAAGTGGAGGGCTTATTATTAATGGTAAGTCGTCGTCATGGCTGGGAATCGGTAGTTATGCGATGCCTGGCGATATTTTGCAGATTAGTTGAGTTGTTCATCGGCATATGTGGAAGTTATATAATTATCATAGTAGAGTTA
>Ga0302197_10000611_pt1 | contig 36112 bp, 39 predicted proteins | sample II_Bog_N2_1_FD_193526 | JGI IMG/M metagenome (GOLD analysis project Ga0302197, IMG submission 193526) | Peat permafrost microbial communities from Stordalen Mire near Abisko, Sweden - II_Bog_N2_1 | ecosystem: Environmental > Terrestrial > Soil > Wetlands > Peat | place: Sweden: Abisko... | reverse complement strand
GTCCACATCCATCAAGGGTGCTGGTGGTAAATTCGGCGGTTGCGCGTTGAAGGCGGTCAGTCTTATCGCGGGAGGTCTGCCGCATGTCCCGGAATCGGGACTGAGGGTGGAGCGATCCACCCTGACCGTGCGGCAGGAGTCAGCAGCGGGCATAGTAGCTGCGCAAGTGGCGAAGGCCCAAACGGAAGGAAGCGGCGAGTAGGCGGCGCAACTCGATGAGCGGTAAGCGGCAGAACATCCAGCTTCGGCTGGCCTTTGGCGAGGAGGGGAGGAGTGAAGCTCCGAAGGCTCCTGGCGAAGGGTCCGAAACGCTCACGGCGAAGCGCATGATCGAAAGCCCGGCTAAGAACCACGAACAACTGATGGAAGAGGTTTGCGAACGGGAGAACTGTTTGCAGGCTTTCAAGCGAGTGAAGTCCAACAAGGGCAGTCCGGGCATCGACGGTATGAAGGTCGAGCAGTTGCCGGGACACTTGAAGGAGCACTGGCCAGCCATCCGCGAACAACTGTTAAGTGGGACTTACAAGCCACAGCCGGTGAAGCGGGTAGAGATACCCAAGCCGGACGGAGGGGTGCGTCAATTGGGCATCCCGACGGTGCTGGATCGCATGGTTCAGCAAGCTGTGATGCAGGTCTTGCAGAGCAGGTGGGACGCTGAGTTTTCCGAACACAGTCACGGGTTCCGGCCCGGACGCTCGGCGCATCAGGCGGTAGCCAAGGCCCAAAAGTATGTGGCCTCGGGGCGCCGCTGGGTGGTTGATCTTGATCTGGAGAAGTTCTTTGATCGGGTCAACCACGACAAGCTGATGGCAGCCGTGGCGCGGCGGGTCGCGGACAAGAGGGTGCTCAAGCTAGTTCGGGCATTTCTTACGGCGGGTGTGATGGAAAACGGGCTGGTGGGTCCGGTAGAGGAGGGCACGCCGCAGGGCGGTCCCTTATCGCCACTGCTGTCGAATCTTGTGCTCGACGAACTGGACCGGGAACTGGAGCGGCGCAAGCACTGCTTCGTGCGGTATGCGGATGATTGCAACATCTACGTGCGCAGCCGACGGGCAGGGGAGCGTGTGAAGCGGAGCATTACCGGCTTCATCACGCGAAGGCTCAAGCTCAAGGTCAATGAACAGAAGAGCGCGGTGGCTCGACCGGCAGACCGCAAGTTCCTCGGCTTCAGCCTTACAAGGGCACACGAACCGAAGCGGCGCATCGCCGTCAAGGCTCTGGTGCGCTTCAAGCGAAAAGTGCGGGAACTTACGGGACGGAAACGGGGCATTAGCATCGAGCAGATGACGAAGGAGCTGTCGAGCTATGTACGTGGCTGGAAGGGCTACTTCGGCTTCTGTGAGACGCCCTCAGTGCTGGAGCGGCTGGATCAATGGATACGGCAACGGCTACGATCCGTGATCTGGAAACAATGGAAACGCGGCAGGGTACGGTTTGCGAAGCTGCACCAACGGGGAGTGAGTAGGGATTTGGCTGCACAAACAGCCGGAAGCTCTCACGGCCCGTGGCGCATCGCCAACAGTCCTGCGATGAAATATGCGTTTCCAAACGCATACTTCGACTTACTTGGACTTCCAAGGCTGCACGTTGGGGAATAGCTCAATCCAACCGAACCGCCGGATGCGGACCCGCTTGTCCGGTGGTGTGGCAGGGGAGGAGAGGCGACTCTCCCCCCTATGCCGATTTGAGACGGCAATCTACCGCCAGTGTCCTTCCTGCATCTCCCAGTGATCGCCCCTGTGTACCCAGCGGTGAGCAACCCAATGCTGGTGTTCACGGGGTGGACGCTCCCAGCGGCCGGGGGTCCAGACGTAGTGGTCGCCCTCCCAGCGGTGATAGCCGTCAATCCACACATAACCCCGATCCGGAGGCGGACCGCGCCGTTCAACGACGGGCGGCGGGGGGCCAATGCGAATTGCAATCTGCGCAATGGAAGCCGCAGGAAACAGTGTGAAAGCGAGCAGTAATGCCAATGCAATCTTTTTCACGATAAATCAACTCCTCCTGGGTTTGAGTTCTGGACTTGAGCTCCGGGATCTTGCTGCTATTCCGGTCCGCTGATGACTTTAACGCCGTTAGGCGAAAATAGTTGCGGCCCATTGCAAACCGCACCCACACTACTTCTACTTCCCGTGATTCCGAATGGATGTACCGGATTGCTCACCAATTATGATGGACGAAGGACGCCGGGGGCCGGTTTCTCAGATTCTGATTTTGAAACCTGGGAAACTGCAACCTTGAACCGCCGTCCATTTGGGAAAAGACCATGAGCAGCATTTCTATTGCAGCAAAAGACCGGGTCTTTGTTTTGACCGGAGCGGGGATCAGCGCGGAGAGCGGATTGCCTACCTTTCGTGCATCGGACGGGTTATGGGCCGGCAATCGCATCGAGGACGTGTGCACGCCGGAGGCCTGGGAGCGCAATCCCTGGCGGGTGTGGGAGTTCTACTCGGCGCGGCGAGAAGCGGGCGTAAAGGCCCAGCCAAATCCGGCGCACATTGCGCTCGCCGAGCTGGAACAGCAGTTGGGCGACCGCTTCTTCCTATGCACGCAGAATGTGGACGACCTGCACGAGCGAGCCGGCTCCCGGCGGTTGCTGCATATGCACGGCGAATTGTCCAAGGCGCACTGCGAAAATAATTGCGGGCGCGCGCCCGTCGAAGATCACGCAATCTATCGCAGTCTCGACGAGGTGGGCCGCTGTCCCTGCGGAGGACGGCTGCGGCCACACATTGTCTTCTTCGGCGAGACGCCGTTGGAGATGGATCGCATTCAGGAAGAAATCCAGAAGGCGACGCTGATGGTGGTTGTCGGCACATCGGGTTCGGTCTATCCGGCGGCCAACTTCGTCCATTGGGCGCGGCTGAACGGGGCGCGAACCGTATACGTGGGGCCGGAGCCGCCGCTGAACGCCGCGGCCTTTACGCACGTCATCGAGGGCAAGGCGGGGGAAATGTTGCCAGGATTGTTCCACGTGGAGCAATCTTAGTGAAGCTGCCAGATCCGCGTGGGGGCTAGTTTTCTGACGGCTTGGAGCGCGCCTTGATGTATTCCACGCGCCGGAACCGCAGCGCGGTCCAATCCGCGTCGATGGCGACAGCGCGCACAGTATCGAAGCCTGCGGCCTTCAGTGCGTCCCAGCCTGTGTCGCGGTTGAAGTCGCACTTGAACTTCTTTGATGTTCCCTTGGGATAAGCAAACCACACCGTCGCATCGCCCACGGCGCGCGCGGCCACCGGCCCGGCCAGCGCGTCCACTTCGGCCTTGCGCGTGACAAACGCAAGCAGGAAGCCTATTTGAGGAACAGATTCAATGTGGTGGTGAATGGTGAGAACAGGAAGGCGCGCAAGCTCCGGCTGAAAGCTCTCAGGCGCGCGCAGAACGAGGATCTCTTGCTGATCCTTGAGGTTGAGTTTGTCGAAAATTCCGCCCATGGATTCTCATAATAATCATGTTCAATAAATAATCTGCAAATTTATTTTCGGAACGGCGTTAAAAAGGAATCTGCAGGCCGAACGGGCGCTCTTCTTCGCGCTAGCTCTCATGCTGCGCGAAGGAGGCGCCGGGGCAACCGTTCGCCAGGTTATTGCGCGCCACTCAGGTATCATCGGTTTATCGTGAGCTTTTATCCATCCTCAAGAGGAGATGTCCGTGTCTGAAATGAAGGATTCCCCATTGCCCCAACATAATTCCGCTCAGACTGCGCAGGAGTCCCGAGATGAAGCGCGCAGGACGCGCCCGCTGCGCATTGCGCTTTTTGGTTTTGGAACGGTGGGCAGTTCAGTAGCGCGGATTCTGGCCGAGTCTCGGCCGGAGGGCCTCGAATTGACACATGTGTACGCCCGCAGCCTGGCGCGCAGGCGCGTGGACTGGCTGCCTGCCAGCGTGCAATGGAGTGAGGATTCCGATGCGGTGTTGGCCGCGGACGTGGACGTGGTGGTGGAGCTGGCCGGCGGCCTCGAACCCGCCGGAAGCTGGGTGCGCAAGGCGCTCAAGGCCGGGAAGAGCGTGGTGACCGCCAACAAGAAGCTGATCTCCGTCCATGGTGTGGAGTTGGAGCGTCTGGCCGCGGGCGCGGGTGGGCACCTGAAGTACGGCGCCGCTGTGGCCGGCGGAATTCCTGTGATTCCAGGGCTTGAACAGGGGCTTGCCGGAGATCGCATCGAGCGCATCGAAGGCATTCTAAACGGCACATGCAACTTTATCCTGAGCAGAATGCAGGAGGGCGCGGAGTATGCCACGGTGCTAGTGGCGGCGCAGGGCAAGGGCTATGCCGAGGCTGACCCGATCGAGGACGTAGGCGGTTTTGACGCGCGCGCCAAGCTGGCTATTCTGATGCGGCTGGCGCTTGGCGTCGAGGTGGATCTGGAGGAAATTACACCGCTGTCCATCACGGCGATTTCGTCCGTGGACTTCAGTTATGCGCGCGACCTGGGCTGCACCATCCGGCAGATTGCGCGGGCCGACCGCGCCGCCGGACAGATTGCGGCTACGGTGGGACCGATGCTCGTGGATCTACATTCGCCTCTGGCCTGGTCGCACGGGACGGAGAACATGGTGATCTTCACAGGCCATTACGGCGGAGATGTGGTGTTTTCCGGCCACGGAGCCGGCGGAAATGCCACTGCGGTGGCCGTGGTCAGCGATCTGCTGGCGCTGGCCCATGGATCGCGCCGTGTGGAGATTTCCTCGGCACCGGCGCACGTGAGCGCCGAATTTGAGGTCCCACATTACATACGTTTTCTGGTGGCCGACCGGCCGGGAATCGTAGCAGAGATTACCGGCGCACTGGCCAAAGAGCGCATCAATATTCGTGCCATTGTGCAGAAGCCCGGCTATCCGCAACACGCACTGCCCTTTGTGGTCACCGTCGAGCCGTGCAAGTCCTCGGCTCTCAAGCGCGCGCTGGAGGCAATCCGCAGCAGAGACTATCTGCTCGAAGCGCCTTTGAACCTGCAGATGCTCGAGTAGGGATCAGGAATCAGTTATTCCTGCGCACACGGTTTTTATTGCCCCAGCGCAAGCACGGCCAGCAGAAGCATCCACGCCAGGCTCATGGCGTGCCAGTACCAAGCTGTTACATCCACGGCGATCTGGCGGTACTGGACGCGCTTGAGCCAGTTCAGGGCGCTCAGGCACAGGATCAGCGCCGCGACGCCTATGAGCAGATGCGCCGCGTGAAGGCCGGTGATGAGATAGAAGAAGTAACTGGCCGGGGTGGAAAACTGGTTGAAGGCAAATCCCTGCGCCGCCAACTGCCTCCAGGCTATCCACTGCCCGGCTAGAAACAGAGAGCCGAGCGCGAGCGTGGCCGCAAGCCACGGAAGGGCGCGCCTCAGTGCCGGGTGACCCAGTCCAAGCCACTCCTCCAGCGCGTCGATCTCACGGAAGATATTTCGCCGCGCCAGCTCCATCGTCAGGCAACTGACGAGCAGCGCCGCGGTGTTGAGAAAGAGAATGGGCGGCAGCGCCACTGGATGCCAGTCGCCGATCTGCTCGTGGGTGCGCGGGTCCATGTGCGTGCCGGCCTGGCGCGCGAAAAAGAGCATCACCAGCACGGCAAAGAAGAGCATGTCGGCCGCGAGAGCGGAAAAAACAAAGAAGCGGATGCGGAGCAGCAGTTCGCGCGGGCCGCGGTGCTGATTGCCCCAGTTGTCGTCTCCGTTGCCACCGCCGCCGGTGGGCCGCCGGACAGGCGGCGGCTGGCCGCCGTGTCCCGGCTCTTTCCGCTGCTCTTTCGCCGGTTTGTGCGTAAAGGTGGCAGGCATGGCGCGCCTCTGTGAGCTTGAGATTACTCCCACTTTGGATTGGACGCATCCAGAATCGGTTGGATGATTTTTATCGAGCGAAGTGTTATTTTCTGGCTGCCGAGACGGCCTCGACGAAGAGCCGGTGAACGCGCCGGTCGCGCGAAAGCTCAGGATGGAAAGTGGCGGCCAGGATGTTGCGCTCCCGAACCAGGGCCGGGAAGCCATCGCGGCGCGCCATAATCTCGACGCCGGGGCCAGTCTGGCTGATGCGCGGAGAGCGGATGAAGACCATCTCCAACGGGCCGCCGGGAAGCGCTGTCTCGGCGGTCATGATAACCGAATCGATCTGGCGGCCATAGGCGTTGCGCTCGATGGTTGCATCAAGCAGCCCTAAAGAGCGTTGTGGCGGATTGAGAACCTCCCGCGCCAGCAGGATTACGCCCGCGCAAGTGCCGAAGACGGGTTTGTCGCGGCAAAACTCCTGCAGTCGCTCAAAAAAGCGGTGCTTTTCCAGAAAGCGCAGCATGGTGGTGGATTCGCCACCGGGCAAAACGAGGCCGTCGAGGCCGGCCAGTTCTTCCGGTTTGCGCACTTCGATGGGCTCCGCGCCGGCCTCGGCGAGAGCTTGTGCGTGGCTGGCGTAGTTGCCCTGAATGGCCAGGACGCCGATCTTCGGGCGGTCGGGCAGATCGCCCTTGAGAGACACATCTCGCTTACCGATTTCCGTCAACTGAACACTTCACCTCTCGCTAAAATATCCGACGACTTTTTTCGCTGAATGGCGCCACTAAAGATTATTTTATCCGTCAACGGCGGTGAGGCCAGCGGCCCCTTTGGCCAGCCTGTCCGCAGCCAGTTTTTCCGGTTAAATCAATGCCTCTTTTGGCAAAAATACGGATTTTTTCGGTGATTTTCAGAGGCCAAATCTCACCATGCGGGAGAATTTGGGAGCGGAAAGTTTTCAACAGGCATTGATTCAAAACGAGTTACAAATAATCTGCAAGGTTTTGAGGGAAATTTACACTCCTTGATCGAGGGGGGAGGGGGTACAAACCGGCGGGTGGTACGGACCGGTCAGATGTCCGACATATTGAACCGGGCGCATTGTTGACAGATTCGACCAGCTCTGGGCGAGACGGTTTTCGATGCGGCCCTACGGGACGCAATTGTTCGGTGTTTGACATTCCCAGCATTCCTCTCCGCTCTATGCCGCCACCCTGCGGACGGAGACCTGTCCGCGACGGCCCGGCTCTCGGCCATTCTCATTTTCTCCGACTGCGAAGGGGATGGCCGTTGATTGGAGTGCTGCTTCATGTCTTTATTGTGCGCGTCGCGAGGAAAATGATCTGCAAGCGCCACGTGCGGCGAAGAAGGCCGGCGCGTTGGCGGCGCCGCATCCGCAGTCGAGCAGGGGGCTGGTGACCTGTTCGGCGACTTCGACGAAGGGGGGCTGTGGCTTGCCGAATTCCCAAGGCGGACCGCCTGCCTAAATCCCGGCAAATCCTGCCTGATGAGGCGGATCGCTCATCAGCGCCAGGGGTTCATAACTCATTTCCGCAAACCAGCAGGGAGTTATTGGCTTTTCAGTCTCCGAGATATATAACTCGATCTTCCTTTCGACTAACTCTTTCACGATCCATCCATTGTTGGAGAAAGCCGTGCGGATATCTTGCTCTATCAAGGCAGCGGCAGAGCTGCCGCCGGGGTGAGCCCAGCGGAAGGCTCGCAGGTAGATGACCGCCCCTTCGCGGCAGTAGCGATGGAGTGCAGCAGCATAAGCAGCACGGTCGCGCTGATCGAGGGAATGGAAACATCCGATATCAACAACGGCATCAAAATGATCTTCGTAACCGGAAAGTTGGCAGAGATTCGCTTGCAGAAACCGTGCAGAACTGTTTTTAGAGGAAGCTTTCTGCCGAGCGCGCCCGACTGCATGAGCCGAGATGTCCACGCCGAGCATGTTGCAGCCCAGTCCCGCCAGATAGATTGAGTTTCGACCGGGGCCGCAGCCGGCATCGAGCACCTCGCCATGAATCTTGCCGCTCTTTGCCAACGCGGCGATCCATGCGTCGGGTTCTTCAATATCAAATGGAGTGCTTGAATTTTCATATTCTTTTTCCCATAGCTCCTGTAAGGGGGAGATGTTGCTTGTTGCCGGAGGCGTTGAGTTTTGCATAAATCTTTCTCCTGGTAAGTTGCCTTTTGTGGATTGTTCCGAAGATTCCAAAAGCTAAAGCTAGGAAAGCTCTGATTAAGAAACTCATTCAGGCAGGCCTTCCCTCAGGGGCTAAAGCCCGCTATTTTTGCCGCATTTACGGCACGACTAAAGTCGTGCCCTGACACAAAGCTGCCTTTCGAAACGCGCGCCACGAGTTTTTCCGCAGCCTGTAATGCCGTGCCCTTTCAAAATGTCGACTTAGTCAGAACCACCTTAGAGTTCGTCGATCACATGGGCGGCAGAGTTGATGGCATCGACGATTTGTTTGATTTGTTCTGGCTTGACGCTCTCGCGTGAGACGCGCGCGATTACCGCGCCGCGCAGGTTGAGGAAGGCTTTGATCATCTCCGGCGAGCGGCCCCGCTCGAAGCCGCGTCCGGTCTCTTCCAGGCGCATAAACAATTCGCCGACCTGCTCCTTGTTCGCCTCAAGGTATTCGATCCCTTCCGGGGTTAGGGCATAGACCTTTTTGTTGTTATCGAGGGAAACGGCGGCAAGGCCCTCTTCCTCGACCAGGGTGAGGGTCGGGTAAATGACGCCGGCGCTGGGAGTGTAGCCACCAGCCATCCGCTGCTCCATAGTTTTGATGAGCTGATATCCATAGCTGGGCTGCTCGGAGAGGAGCTTGAGGATCACCAGCTTCACATCGCCGGCATCAAAGAGGCGGCCGCGGCCTTCTCCGAAACCGCGGCCGAACCCGCCGCGGCCGCGAAAGCCAAAGCCGCGCTCGGATCCGGCGGGGCCGTGGCCTCCAAATCCGTGCGGGAAGCCGTGGTGCTTTCTTTCGCCGGGGATGTGCTCGGGGCGGTCCGGCGAACCAGGGCCACGGCGTCCGGCGAAACGGCGGTTGCGGTCTTCAAAGCAATCAAAATCATTTATGTGCATAGAAGTTTCTCCTTTTTCGATACATCTTGCGATATATCGTTTCCATGAATCAAACTATATCGAAAGATATATCGTTGCGCAAGTACTTTTTGAGAAAAAATGGGAACGTCGTTTATGCCCTGATATTAAAGCAAGTTAACTGGCCTTTTAGAGAGAAGAATCCCTTAAGGCCGAGGCTGTGCGCCTTGCGGAGCATAGATTCCCAGTGATTGGAAGGAGGAAAGGACGGGCCGCAGACGCAAAAAACAGCTCCCATGAGCGGGGAGCTGTTTTTTGCGAGCGCGAAGCGAGGTACCAGGCGGTGGGGCAGCCGCTACGGTGTCTTGGGCGCCGCATCAGTGGCTGGTCCCCAGGGCAGAACGACGGAAGGAACGCAATGGGGGCCTTCCGCAGTCGCCTTCAGGTTTCCTTGCGCCTTGCCAAGCACATACGGAAAATCGGCAAACACGGCATGGCCATTCGAGTCCGCAACCATCTCTTGGAGGGCGGTTTCGCCCTCAGACTCCAACACTAGCGGAATCTTGCTTTTTGCGGGAAATCCGTCGGCAAAGACCAGAACGGCCTTTGTATCAGGCTGAGCGATCCTCAATTCAAGCTTGCAACCTTTATCTTCCACCGCCATAGGATGTGGAACGAGAGTGTCGAAAATCTGCAACTGCCTATCCATGCTGGAGAAAAGAAATCGCACCGGCTCCGCGGTGCTAGTCACGGGCGCGAAGACGAACTCCTCGTTTGGAGCTCCGATAGTCGTCTCCTGCTCGGGCCTGGGCTTGTGAGTCATCAACAAACCTTGTGAATTGACATAAAGATCTTGCCCAGGCTGCAAGAGACTACCGTTCAGCAAATAATATGCAAACGCAAAGACTTTGTTTTCAGAAGCACCTTCGACAAAGATGCGATATCGGTCCGTTACACGCCCTCCCTGCGACGGCTGCTCGTCGATCTTCACGAAGCGCAAGCGCAAGTGATTCGGATTCAGGTCTTGCTGCTCGCTCCACCGAGCCTGTTGACCCAGGGCGTTCAACACGCCTTTTGAGGGGGCGGGCTGGCCACGGAAGCGGGAGTAATTCAATTCTGCCGGTCGCTTCAAGTATTGCCCACGGGAAAAGGGCGGGGAGAAAGCGAGGAGGCAGAGCGAGATGCAGATAGAGAGGCGAATCCGAGGAAACATATATGCAGTGTCCAATGTGCCCTTTCAACCGGAATGTATTGCTGAGACGGGATCACGCGATGGTTGGCGACTGGCCCCACGCAGGCGGTTACCAGCCGCGGGTTTGGAGTAGGTCCTTCTCTTCGAGGGCGGCAGCGGCGAGGCCCTTCATGGTTCCGGTGACCTGCTCGGCGACCTCGGCGAGAATCTTGGGATCGTTGTAGTGCGTGGTGGCAATGACGATGGCCTTGGCGCGGGAGACAGCCTCTTCGCGCTCCTTGGGATCGTTCTCGACATCCAGAGGCGTGGCGCGCTCCTTCATGAAGATTCCCGAGCCGACGAAGATGGCCTCGGCTCCGAGTTGCATCATCAGAGCGGCGTCGGCCGGCGTGGCGATGCCGCCGGCAGAGAAGTTGGGCACGGGCAGCTTGCCTGTTTGCGCGACCATACGGATCAATTCGTAGGGGGCCTGGTGTTCCTTGGCGGCGGCGTAAAGCTCCTGCTCGCTGAGGACGGTGAGGGCGCGCATCTCGCGGATGATTTGGCGCATGTGGCGGACGGCGAAGACCACGTCGCCCGTGCCCGCTTCGCCTTTGGTGCGGATCATGGCCGCGCCCTCGGCAATGCGCCGGAGAGCTTCGCCCAGATTGCGCGCGCCGCAGACAAAGGGCGTGGTGAAGGCATGCTTGTCGATGTGATGGGCCTCGTCGGCGGGGGTGAGGACCTCGCTCTCGTCGATGAAGTCCACGCCCAGCTCCTGAAGGATCTGCGCCTCGGCGAAGTGGCCGATGCGGGCCTTGGCCATGACGGGGATGGAGACGGCCTGAATAATCTGCTTGATGAGCGAGGGGCGGGCCATGCGGGCCACTCCGCCCTCGGCGCGGATCATGGCGGGCACGCGCTCGAGAGCCATGACGGATGTGGCGCCAGATTCTTCGGCGATGCGCGCCTGCTCGACGTTCATCACATCCATGATGACGCCGCCTTTGAGCATCTCGGCCAAGCCTACCTTGAGGCGCAGACTGGTGGCGGTAACATTCTTGTTTTCATTTAATTCTGGCATATAGTTCAACCTCACTGGTAGAGATGCCGAGATCGATCTGGACTCGACCGGGGACGTGGAAGAGCGCACGCTGATCTCTATATCCAGTGTAGCAGCGATGTTGTGGCGCGTGGGATTGGGCGATTGTTTCCGATTCTGTGCTGCGGGCTTCGTGCTATCCCAACCTTGCGACAGAAACAAGTTGCAAGCGTGGGGCACCCGGCACGCGGAGTTAGAAGTATCCATAAAAACATTCCGACTGGATTCCTTAATTAGACTTTCCCAATCTTCCTGTCTCACTTCTGGTCATCTTTCTGCTTGTTTTCTCAGCGAATGGCAACCACACATCCATCGCCGTCGCAGGCAACCGCACATCCATTGGCTTCGCAGGCCAGCGCGCATTCACCGCAGCAGCAGAGCAGCGCGCCGATGCAGCCGCCCGGGCTTACGGGAGGGGCGGAGAAAGTCGGCGAGCAGGCGCTGGTGGCATCGCCTCACACGCCCGTTGAAGGCGCAGGAATCAAGCTCACGGCGCTGGTGGCGCGATTGCCGGTGGAGTTGGATGTTGCCGTGCCGGTGAGGGATTTTCGGGTGCGCAATCTGCTGGCGCTGGAGCCTGGCCAGGTAATTGAGACGCACTGGGCGCATGGCGAGGATTTGCCGCTGGCCGCGGGAGATGTGCAATTGGCCTGGAGCGAGTTTGAGGTCATCGAAACGCAGTTGGCAGTGCGTCTCACCCGGCTGACGTGAAACGACAGGGAACAGGGAATAGAGACGCAGGAACCAGGGACGTAGGGACAGGATGATGAAACTGGAGAAGAACACGAAGATGAGACCGGTGGGGGGCTTGGCCGGCTGGCTGCTGGGACGACTCAAGGCAGGCGGGCGTACGCAGTCGAGGCTGGAACTGGTGGAGCGGATCTCGCTGGCTCCGCGCCAGTCGCTGGCTCTGGTAGAGGCTGAAGGGCGGCGTTTTCTGGTGGCCACTTCACCCGAGGGCGCGCCCACATTTTATGCGCTCGATGAACGGTCGAGCGCGGCCCGGCTGGGGCCATTTGCAGATCGGCAAACAGCATTGGCGCGGCCGGTGGCGAGGGTCTCATGGTAGGCTCGTGGGCCGCCCTCTGCCTGGCGGCGCCGGCATCCGTGCCGTTGTTGCCCGACCTGAGCACGCGCCTTCACCCATCAGACTCGACGCCCTGGACAATTCTGGTCGTTCTTACGCTGATTACCATGCTGCCCGCGATTCTGATGTGCGCCACGCCGATGGTGCGGCTGCTGGTGGTCTTCCACTTTCTGCGTCAGGCGCTGGGCACGCAGACCGCTCCGTCGAATCCCACACTGATGGGGCTAGCGCTGATGATGACCTGGTTTCTGATGACGCCGGTGCTCAACCAGGTCGATCTGCAGGCAGTGGAACCGTATCGCGCGGGACAGATTACCGGCATGGACGCTATCGACCGCGGCGCGCAGCCGGTGAAGCAATTCCTGCTTAAATACGCGCGCGAGAAGGACCTGGCGCTGTTTACCGCCGCCGGCCAGATTCCGCGGCCCAACAAGCCTGACGACCTGCCCATGCGCGTGGTGATGCCTGCCTACATTCTCTCGGAGCTGAAGGCGGGATTTGCCATCGGCGCGGTTCTGTTTCTTCCGTTTCTGCTGATCGACATGGTGACGGCGGCGATTACCACTTCAATTGGAATGTTCCAATTACCGCCGGTGGTGGTGTCGACGCCACTGAAGATTCTGCTGTTTGTGATGGTGGACGGCTGGAATCTTTTGGCCAATTCGCTGTTGAAGAGCTTTTGAGAAGGAGTGCCGATGACGCCCGACCTGGTTGCCGAGTTGCTGCGCCAACTGATGAAAGAGGCCATGATTCTGGCCGCGCCGCTGCTGATTGCCACCGCTGCGCTGAGTTTTGTGCTGAGCCTCTTCCAGACGCTGACCAGCCTGCAGGAGCAATCGCTGACCTCGGTGCCGCGTCTGGGCGCGGTGGTCATGATTCTGCTGGTGGGGATGCCCTGGTTTCTAGGGCGGATGGCCGCGTACACCGTGCGGCTGCTGGCTGATCTGCACCGTTACATCGGGTGAGCGGAGTTAGCGGTGTTAGCCGCGCTCTGCGCGTGTTAGCGGAGCTGAACTTTGCTAACACCGCTAACACCTCTAACTCCGCTAACACCGCAACGAAGGGAAGAACGATGCCGCACGGAAACGAGATCGAGTGGAGCAATTTTCTCTGCGCCATGACGCTGGCCCTGGTGCGGGTAAGCGGGATGGTGGTCTTTGCTCCGTTCTTTTCTTCGACGGCTTTGCCTTTGCGCGCCAAGGCGGTTTTTGTGGGTCTGGTGGCATTTTTGCTGGCGCCGCTGGTGGCTACGCTGCCTAACGCGCAGATTACTCTCGGCTTTTCTTCGCTGCTGGGCGAGTTGGCGGTGGGACTGGTTTACGGACTTACGCTCACTCTGCTGAACGAGATGATGCTCTTCGCCGGCCAGATCCTGGGTGCGCAGTTCAGCTTTTCGATGGTCAACCTGCTTGACCCTACCTCGTCGATCCAGACGCCGCTGCTGGGAGACCTGTTTCAACTGATGGGCACGCTGGTGGTGATCACGGCCGGCCTTGACCGGATTCTGCTGGCCTCGTTGGTGCGCAGTTTTCGCGTGGCGCCGCTGGGCAGCTATGCGCTGGCGCCCACCGCGGCGCTCGAAATTGTGCGCGCCGCCGGAGGCATTTTTCTGGCCGCGGTCGAGCTGGCCGCGCCGGTGCTGGCCGCCACCATGCTGGTCGAGTTGTCCGTGGCCCTCCTGGGCAAGCTCAGCCCGCAGTTGCCCGTGATGAGCCTGACCGTGCCCATGAAGACTCTGACCGGCTTTGCGCTGCTGACCGGCTCGCTGGCCCTGTGGCCGCGTTTTATCGAAGCTCGCTTCAGTGGGCTGCTTGACATGGCGGAACGGCTGATCGCCGTGCCCGGACATGGCGCGACTCTCGGTCTGGGAGGATAGCCGATGCCCGGAGAGCGCACAGAACAGGCATCCCAGCACCGCAGAGACAAGGCGCGCAAGGAAGGCGACATTCTGCACAGCCGCGAGCTATCGAGCGCGGCAGGAACCCTGGCGGGGGTGATGGTGCTGGGCGCAATGGGCAGCCATCTGCTGACGGTATGGAGGGGGACGTTTGCGGCTTTTCTCGACCTCGGATTGGCTGCCCGCTGGGAGCCGGCCGAGATTCAGCCCACGCTTTACGCGCTGCGCAAGCTGGCGATGGATAGTCTCGCGCCGCTGGGGGTGATGATGGCGGCGGTAGCGGCGGCCGCTTTGGGCGTGGGCATTTTGCAGACCGGCGGAGTGAGCTTTCATCCCGAGATGCTGGGCTTCAAGCTGGATCGCATCAACCCGGTCTCGAATATCAAGAACCTCTTCTCACTGCGCGCCGCGGCGCGGCTGGCCAAATCCCTGATCCCCGCGGCACTGCTGGCGGTCTTCTGCGTGCAGCGCATCGCGCGCCAGTTGAGCTTGCCGCCGTTTTCGATGACGCGGCTGGAGATGCTTGGCTCGGATGTTTATGGGCTGCTCATGGCGGCAGCCTGGCTGCTCTTCGGCTGGTCGGCTATCGACTATCTGGTGGAGTGGCAGAGTCGCGAGTCGCGTTTGAAGATGAGTCGCGAGGACATGCGCGACGAGTACAAGGAGACCGAGGGCAACCCGCAGATTCGCGGCCGCATTCGTAATTTGCAGCGTCAGATGCGCCGCCGCAAGGTGAAGGCGGATGTATCGAAGGCCGCCGTGGTGCTGGTCAATCCCACCCATTATGCCGTCGCTCTGGGCTTTGATTTCAGCACTATGGAAGCGCCCAAGGTGATGGCCAAGGGGCGCAACCTGCTGGCCGAGGAGATCAAGGCTGAGGCGCGCTGGGCGGGCGTGCCGATTATCGAAAACCCACCGCTGGCCCGCTCGCTTTATCGCTCGGTCGAGGTCGGCCAGCCGATTCCGCTTGATCTTTATGCCGCAGTGGCGGCCATTCTCGCCTGGCTCTACAAACAGCGGCTGGAGGCGGAGATGCGCGAGCGGCGCTCGCGCGAGGCAGCGGCCAAGGCGCAGGCAGCAACGCGGACAGTCGCGCGAAATGGGCGGCCCGGCTCGGGACCTGGACCGGGCACTTCGCCCTTGGGAGGAAATCCACGATGAGTACAACCGCACTGGCTGCCGGCAGCATGCCCGGAGGCTCGATTTTGCAGCGGCTGAGAGAGTATGTGCTGCCGCTGGTGGCCATCAGCGTGATTTTTGTCATGCTGGTGCCCTTGCCGGCCTTCGCGCTGGATTTTCTGCTGAGCATGTCGATGGCTGCCTCGATCATCGTCTTTCTCTCCGCCGTGCAGATTCGCCGCGCCGTGGAGTTGAGCGTCTTTCCCACACTGCTGTTGCTGCTTACGCTCTTCCGGCTGGCATTGAACATCGCCTCGAGCCGGAGAATTTTGCTGCACGGGCAGGAAGGCACGGCCGCCGCCGGCAAGGTCATCGAGGCCTTCGGGCAATTCGTGGTGGGCGGCAATTACGTGGTTGGCTTCGTGCTGTTTCTGGCCCTGATCGCCATTCAATTCTTAGTGGTTTCTCATGGAGCCGTGCGCACCGCCGAGGTGACGGCCCGGTTCACCCTCGACGCATTGCCGGGCAAGCAGATGGCTATCGACGCCGACATGAACGCCGGGCTGATTGACGAGGCCGAGGCGCGCAGGCGGCGGCAGGCGATTGCCCGCGAGGCTGAGTTCTATGGCGCGATGGATGGAGCAGCCCGCTTCAATCAGCGGGATTCGTTGGCGACGATTCTGATTACCGGCATCAACATCATTGCGGGGCTGCTGATTGGGACCCTCCAGCAGGGCATTGAGCTGAGCGAAGCGGCGCGTACCTATACGGTGCTGACTGTGGGCGACGGGCTGGTCACACTGATTCCGTCGCTGCTGGTTTCGGTGGCAGGCGGCATTACGCTGACCCGCGCCAACTCTGCCGGGCTGCTGGGCGGCGAGATACGCCAGCAACTACTCGCGAAGCCGGTCACGCTCTATGTGGCCAGCCTGGTTTGCGGAGCGATGTGCCTGATTCCAGGCCTGCCAAAACTGGCATTTTTGACCGTGTCAGCATTTCTGTTTTTTGCCGGACGCCGCGTGGCGGCGCACGCTGCGGCGGCCCCGCCGGTCGAGCCGGGGGTGGTGGAGAAAAAGAAGGCGGGCGAGGCGCAAAGCTCAGATCTCGCGCAACTGCTGCGCCTGGAAGAGCTGACGCTCGAAATCGGATTTCAACTGATTCCGCTGGTGGACGAGAAGCAGGGCGGGCAACTGTTGAACCGCGTGCGTGCTCTGCGGCGCCATCTCTCCGCGGAGATGGGATTTCTGGTGCCTCCGGTGCATATCAGCGACAATCTGCGCCTCAAACCGCGCGAGTATTTGTTCAGCTTGCGCGGGATGGAAATTGGCCGCTGGCAGACCGAGGGACAGCAGTTGCTGGCCGTCTCCGGAGAGCCGAACCGCCGCCCCCTGGCAGGGAAGGAGACGCGGGAGCCGGCTTTCGGGGTGCCCGCGATCTGGATTGCGCCGGCTCTGGAAGACCAGGCCAACGCCGCCGGTTACTCGGTTGTGGACGCGGTCACGGTGATTACCACGCATCTGGGCGAACTCATCCGCCGCAACGCCTGGGAACTGCTGGGACGGGCCGAGACCAAGCGGCTGATGGACTCGCTCAATGAGAGCCATCCCAAGCTGCTCGAAGAGTTAGTGCCCAAGCTGCTCTCGCTCGGCGAGGTGGGCCGGGTGCTCGAACAACTGCTGCGGGAGCGGGTCTCGATCCGCGATCTGGGCGCGATTCTGGAATCCCTGCTGGAGACCGCGCCGGTGAACAAGAGCATTGTGGCGCTGGTAGAGGCCGCGCGGCAGTCGCTGGGCCGAAGGCTGATTCAGCCGCTGCTGGACGGCGAGGGCCAGTTGCCTGTGCTGCTACTTGATGGGGTGCTCGAAGAAGAGATTCTGACCACGCTTCAGCCAGAGACCGGCCAGAGGATGCTCACGGCGGCTTCGACTCCGGCGACGCCGGTGGTTCGCCGCTTGTCCGATTCTTTGAAGCGTCTTATCCCCGCCTCCTCTGCTGCGGCGCTTCCCGTGCTTCTTTGTCCAAGTCCGGCCCGTTATTACGTCAAGCGCTGGCTGGAGCCGATTATGCCTCGGTTGGCGGTGGTGGCTGCTGGAGAGATTCCTCCGGAGATTCGGTTGCGGCCGGTGGGCACGGTGCGGTGAAGAAGCAGGGAACAGGGAATAGGGACTAGGGAATAGGGACTAGGGAATAGGGAATAGGGAATAGGCAATAGGGAATAGTTGGGGATCGGTTGAAGGGGATGGCGATGGGGATGGAAACGGCAAATGCGGCGGGAAGTCAACGAACATCGCGGCGGGGCGTAGCGGAGGATGGCTATCCGCCCTGCGGCGCCGGACTGCCAGTGCTCACCGAGGAGCAGGAGCGAGTGTTGCTCGAACACCTGCCGATCGTGCGCTTTCTAGCCCGGCGCATTCACGAGCGGCTACCTCAGCATGTGGACATCGAAGACCTCGTCTCAGCCGGGGTGGTGGGGCTGATGGACGCCTTTTCCAAATTTGACGCGGCCAAAAAAGTCCAGTTCCGCAGCTATGCGCAATTCCGCATCCGGGGTGCGATTCTGGATAGCCTGAGGACGCTCGATTGGAGTCCGCGCGAGCTGCGCCGCAAGGGCCGCGCCGTCGAGGAAGCGATCCGGGTGTTGACGGCCAGGATGGGCCACGCGCCGGACGAGGCCGAAGTGGCCGCGGAGATGGCGCTGAGCCTCGAGGAGTATCAGCAGTTGCTGGGCGACTTGAAGGGGCTGGAGATCGGCACTCTCCATGTGGAGCGCAACGAAGACTCGGGCGAGGAAGAGTTGGCTTATATTCCCACCAGCCCGGAAGAGGACCCGCTCTTCCGCTGCCTCAGGGGCGAATTGGAAGAGCGGCTGACGGAGGCCATTCAGAATCTGCCTGACCGGGAGCGGCTGGTGATGAGCCTTTACTACTACGAGGAGATGACCATGCACGAGATCGGCCTGGCGCTGGGAGTGGTCGAATCGCGAATCTCGCAGGTGCACGCGTCGGCGGTGGTGCATCTCCGCTCGGCGCTCAAGGACCTGGCGGCGCGCGGAGCCTTTGAGAGGCCGCGCACCCGCAAAGCGCAAGGGAGCCGCAAATAATGGAGAAGACACTCAAGCAGAACGAGATTGACGCCTTGTTTCAGGCGGCGCGCAGCAGTGCGCCCGAGACGCAAAATACCGAGGTGCGGGCTCGCGTGGTGCCGTACAATTTCTCCTCGGCGGGCCAGATATCGACCGACCAGTTGCGCGCCATCAGCATGTTGAACGATCTGTTTGCGCGTAACCTGACGCACAATCTGGCCGCATGGCTGCGCACCCGTTTTCAGGTCAACCTGGTTTCGGCCGAACAGATACCGTTCAACGAGTTTCTGTTGCGCATCCCTGAGATCAACTATGTGGCCAGCGTGCGCATGGAGCCGCTGGGAGCGCTGGCCGTGTTGCAGTTCGATCTGGCGCTGGCTCCTCCCATCATCGATCTTCTGCTGGGCGGCGAGGGACGGGATGGCCCCCTGCGCGAACTGACAGATATTGAAGAATCGATCCTGGCCTCGGTGGTGGAGATCATCTGCCGCGAACTGACCGCGGCGTGGCAGCCGGTGGGGCTGAGCTTCAACTTCGAGCGCCGCCAGATGCAGACCCAGGTGGCGCGCATCATGTCGGTGGCCGAGAAGACTCTCTGCCTGAGCTTCGAGATTCGCATGCCGCACAGTTCCGGCTTGCTGAACCTGGCCTTCCCGGCGGTAGTCGCCAATACCATCCTGCGCCGGCTGACCTCGGACTGGGCCCGCCGTCGCCGTCACGCAGGCGACACGCGGGAGCGCATGGCGGCTGTGGCGCGGCGCATCCACTTTGGCGGGGCCCTGCAACTGCCGACGGTGCGGCTGGCGGCAAGCGAGATCGAAAACCTCAAACCGGGCACGGTTTTGCGCCTGGATATGCCGGCGAACACCCTGCCGGAGTGGAGGGTCGGCGGCCAGGCGCTATCGCTGGCGCAGGCTATTCGCCAGGGAGCGCAACGCGCCGCGCGCATCGGACGCCAAGTACCGGGGGCCGAGTCATGAAAAGTTATCTGGAGTGTTGGACCGAGGTCGCAACATCCCTTTTCTCGCAAGCTCTGGCCGGAGCGCCGGAGCTGGTCGAGTCGCTGCCCAAACCCCTTGCGGCCGGGGCCTTCGGCTTCGCTGCTACCCTTGCCGGGGACGTGGAAGGGCGATTCTCCGTGGTCCTCGACCCTGCAATTTTGGATACGGCGCTGGTGGGCGAGGGCGTGGAACAGAAGGTCGGCTGGGACGAGTTGCTGCGCGAGGTGGCCAATGCCGCGGCCGGAGAGCTGCTGGCCAAGGCTGGGAAAAAATGCCGCGTGGAGAAATTCGAGGAGATCGCCGGGGAAAGCAAAGCTTCTTGCGCCTTCCAGTTGAAGGCCGGCGAGCGGTCTTTTGCCATTCTGGTGCGCGACGAGGTGCGCGCTCCGAGGCCGGCGGCGCAACCTGCGGCTCGGCTGGCCGATGCCCCAACTCCGGCCGTGCCCTCTGGGCTGAGTCCGGGAATGAACCTTTTGCTCGATGTAGAGCTGGAAGTTTCGCTGCGTTTTGGCTGCAAGGAATTGCCGCTGGGCGAGATTCTTGATCTCGGCCCCGGAGATGTAGTGCCGCTTGATCGCAGCGTGACCGACCCGGTGGACCTGATTGTGGGCGACAAGATTGTGGCGCGCGGCGAAGTGGTGCTGGTGAACGGAGACTTTGGCTTGCGGGTGACCGAGGTAGCCTCGCCGCGCCAGCGGTTGGAGAGCATACGATGCCTATTTTAAGCCGGAATCCAAGTCGCGAACTGAATCGAAACGGGGGCGCGGGATTGGCTGCCGAGCGATGGCCAGCTTATCTCGAAACGGACCTGCCGGAGCGCGCGGCTGACCGAGGAGCGAAGAGGCAAGCCGGCCCACGAAGCTCCTTGTTTCAGACCTGCGCAAATCCCGATTGCGGCTCCGGTTGGCTCCATCTGTGGCGCAGCCGCCAGGCGCCGGTCTTTGAAGGAGGCTGGAGCTGTTCGAGCGACTGCACGGCGGCGCAAGTAGCGTCGGCGGTGCGGCGCGAACTGGATGGCCGTGCGGTTGCCGAGGAGGTTCACCGCCATCGCGTTCCGCTTGGCCTGGTGATGCTCGAACAGGGCTGGATTACTTCTGGCCAGTTGCGTCAGGCGCTGGATGCGCAGCGGGTGGCTGGAGCCGGGCGGTTGGGCCACTGGCTGATGCGTCAGCAGGGAGTAAGCGAGCAGTTGGTTACCAGGGCGCTGGGCCTGCAGTGGAGTTGCCCGGTGATGCCGCTGGAGTTTCACGACGCCGAGTCGCTTGCGGTCGTGGTGCCGCGGCTGTTTGTGGACGCCTTTGGCGCGCTGCCGTTGCGCATGGCCGCGGGCAAGCTGCTTTATCTGGGATTTGAGGACCGGCTGGACCCGATTCTGGCCCTGGCTGTGGAGCGGATGAGCGGTTTGAGGGTGGAAAGCGGGCTGGTTGCCGAGTCGCAATTTGGCGTGGCGCACGCGCGCATGTTGAACGCGAAGTTTCCCGCGGTGGAGTTGATAGAAGCCGTTTCAGAGCAGGCCGTGGCGCGCGCTCTTGCCAGATGCATCGAGCAGGCGCGCCCCGTCGCCTCCCGGCTGGTGAGGGTGCACGACTGCCTTTGGCTGCGCATGTGGCGGCGGCCGCAAAACGGTCCAATGCCCGAGCGGGACTCGACTATGGATGTAATCTGCTCGATCGCTGCGCACGGAGATTCGACGGTTGGCCACCGTTAAGGCGCTGAAGGGCTGCATTCGGACGCGCCTCTCATGGATTGAACAAAGTTGCCGATAAACTTTTTAGCGGAGGGGCCTGTACATGAGTGAAGTGAGAACCTTGATTGTCGATGATTCCTCAGTAATGCGCAAGATAGTGGAGCGTTCGCTCCGGCAGGCGGGTCTGGATACGCTGCTGGTCTTCGAGGCGGGCAGCGGCATCGACGGATTGGAACTGTTGAAGGCTGAACATGTGGATCTAATTCTCTCCGATATCAATATGCCCTCGATGGACGGGCTGGAGTTTCTGCGCCAGGTTCGGGCGCAGAATCTGGCGCCCGGCGTTCCGGTGGTGATGATTACCACCGAGTCGAGCGAGGAGCATGTCAAGCAGGCCATTCTCGCCGGAGCGCAGGGATATATCCGCAAGCCGTTCACCCCTGAGCAGGTGAAGGAGCGGGTGTTGCCGCTTTTGCATGCGGTGTAACCCGGAGCGAAGTCGTCATGCTGCCGGGGCGGGTTCGGCGCGGGACGGCGGCAAGGGCAGGGCGCGGTGGCACGAACAGATCGAGCGGCAGCAACTGGACAACCGGTAATAAGGAAAGGAAGCAGGCGATGGCGCAATCTTTGCGGGACTCGATCGATGTAGTCTCCGATCCCCGAAACTTGGATACAAGCGTGGAAGAGGTTTTTCAATTGATGCTGGGGGTTGACTGCCGGCGCTACACAGGGCCGGTGGAGGCTGGCGAGCCGGAGTCGGTGACCGCGGTGGTTGGCTTCGGCGGTCTGCTGAGCGGGGCGTGCCTCTTCCGCAGCGGCTCCTCGGCGGCCATGAAAATAGCCGCGCACATGACGGGCATGGAGTTTGTTGATGTCGACGACACGGTCAAGGATGGGATTGGCGAAATCTGCAACATGCTGGCCGGTGCGTGGAAGGGCAAGGTGCCGCTTCTGGCGGCCAACTGCGGATTGTCAATTCCTGCCGTGATCACGGGACGGGATTACAACCTCCATGTGCAGGCGCCCGAGTTCAAACTTCACCACACGTATAAATTCGACGGCGCCAGCTTCGAAGTCACCATCATCTGCGACGGCCTGCAGTAAAGCAGGGAATAGGGAACAAGGGAATAGGAATCAGAAAGCCAGCCAGCGCGGCCTCTTGCTGTTAGCTGCCCTATTCCCTATTCCCCGCACCTCAATTCTGAATTATTTCTAATCTTTCCCTCCGACTTTCGGCCCACCTTCTGCAAGCTCCCATTATGCACGTCGAGGAGCGCACGATGGACAGTGGATACTATGCGGCGTTGACCGGACTGGTTGCGCGTACCCAAGCTCTGGACATCGCGTCCACCAACCTGGCTAATGCGCAGACGCCCGGCTACCGCGCCGAGCAGGAGTACTTTCGCTCGGTGCTGCTGGGGCCCGATGGCGAAGACTCGCAGTTGGGGCGGACGGTGAACAACTACGGGCTGCTGGGCGGCGACCGGATCAGCCTGGGCCAAGGCTCGCTTGAACAGACCGGCAATCCGCTTGATCTGGCCATTGAAGGCGAAGGTTTTTTTCAGGTGCAAACTCCCAACGGGCTACGCTACACGCGCGATGGCGGTTTTCACCGCACGCCCAGCGGGCGACTGGTTACGGCGGCAGGTGATGCGGTGCTTTCGCCTACCGGCCAACCGATTCCGGTTCCTCCGGGCGAGGTGACGGTGGGCGCCGATGGGGCGCTTTCCGTGGCCGGTGGCGTGGTGGCCACGGTGGGCGTGTTTACATTTCCGCGTGGCGCGCAACTGACTCCCGAAGGCACCAACAGGTATGTCGCGCCGGAGGGTGTGAAGCCGGCGCTCTCAACCAATGCCGCAATTCACCAGGGCGCTATCGAGAGCGCCAACCAGAACGTGATTCAAGGGACGCTGAACCTGATTCTGATTCAGCGCGAGGCGGAGATGATGCAGAAAGCGCTCACCGTCTTCCATGCCGAGTTCAACAAGATCGCCACCGAGGATCTGCCCAAGGTGTGAACGGCAGGGAACAGGGAATAGGGAACAGGGAATAGTCCAGAAACCCTCAAGGAGATTCGCAATGATTCGAGCTTTATACACCGCAGCCAGCGGGATGAGCGCACAGCAGATGAACCTGGATACCATCGCCAACAACCTGGCCAACTCGTCGACGACAGGTTTTCGCCAGTTGCGCATGGAGTTTCAGGACATGGTCTACCAGAACCTGGTGACCCCGGGCGCGGCGCAGAGCCAGTCGACGGTCTCGGCAGGGCTGCAGATCGGGTTGGGCACCAAGCCGGCGGCGACGGAAGTGATCAATACGGAAGGCCCGCTAAACGAAACCGACAACCCGCTCGATGTGGCTATTTCTGGCAGCGGGTTTTTCCAGGTGCAGCGGCCCGACGGCACCATCGCCTACACGCGCGCCGGCCAGTTTCACCAGAACGAACAGGGAATGATCGTCACCACCGACGGCGATCCCGTGCTGCCCAACATTACCATCCCACCCAACTCGACGCACATCACCATCACCTCGTACGGCGTGGTGAACGCGACCTTGCCAGGACAGCAGAATCCCTCTCAACTGGGCCAGATTCAACTGGCTACCTTCCCCAACCCGGGCGGTCTGGAAAGCATGGGCTCAAACCTGTTGCAGGCCACGCTCAGCTCCGGCGACGCGGTGCTGGGCAATCCAGGCGGGACCGAGGGGCTGGGCACCTTGCAGCAGAACTACCTGGAAAACTCGAATGTGGACGTGGTCACCATGTTTGTGCAGATGGTGCTGGCGCAGCGGGCTTACGAATCGAATTCAAAGGTCATCAAGGCCGCTGATGATATGTACTCCCAGGTCAATAATATGACGCACTAAGCAGTGGTCAGTGAACAGTGGTCAGGGACTAGAGACTAGGGACTAGGGACTAGGGACTGGGAGGACGGGCGCGTGAGGATGAGGTTGAGAATGGCGACAGGTATTGGAGTGGTGGCGTTTGTGACGGCTTCGATGGCTGCTGCTCAGGTTGGCGCCGCGCCCCGCGATCAGATTCTGATTTCTTCAGGTGGGCTGGCTTCTCTGCAAAGGCCAGCGCAGGAAGAGATTGTTCGCGAAATCGACGACCCGTATACCGGGGACCGCTGGTTGCTCACGCGCAACGGCCAGTTTCCCGGCGGGCCAGGCCGTCTTGTGATGGCTACTGCTCATCGCAATGCGGCAGGCGGCGCATCGGGCGGTGTTACTCGCCAGCCAGATGAAGCGCGGTTGATCCCCGTCATTCGTGTCGGAGACCGGCTGATCGTCGAGGAGCATACAGCAGTTGTCGATGCGGTCTTGGAGGCGCGCGCACTGAATCCTGCCGCAGTTGGCGCTCCGCTCGATGTGCGATTGACGATCGGCGGCAACGTGGTGCGGGTGGTGGCTCTTGGTTCAGGCCGCGCTGCGCTTGTGGCGGAAGCGGGGATGCGGCCATGAGAGTGAGCTTGCTGAGAGCCGGGCTGTTGCTGGCTTGCTTCGCGCTGGTCGCGGTGCATCCCGCTCAAGCTATCGGCAGTAAAAAGAAAGCGACGCCGGGGATTGTGGGCAAAGCGACTCCGCCCGAAGAGGCCCTGAAGGCTTACATCGAGCGTGTGCGGGCGCAGCAAGCGGCGGAGGTGCTGACGGCGGGCTCGATCTGGAGTCCCGAGGGCCGGCTGGTGCGGCTGGGCACGGACGCCAAGGCTGTTCGGCTGCACGATGTGGTCGCGATCGTGGTGACGGAGAGCTTGGCGGCCTCGACCGACGGGCAGGTAAAGAACTCCCGCGCCTCAAACGCCAGCTCCGGGCTGACGGGGCTGTTTGGCAAACTCAAGGCTTCAAATAGTTTGCAGAATCTGATCGGTCAGACCTCGGCCTCAGGTCTGTCGGCGCAGGGGCAGAGCACCACCAACTCCAGCTTGTCGACGACCTTCGGCGCCGAGGTGGTGGATGTGCTTCCCAACGGGATGCTGGTGGTGCAGGCCACGCGCCAGTTGACCTTTTCGCAGCAGACGCAGTTGATCAAGCTGCGCGGCCTGGTGCGTCCTGAGGATGTGAGCGCGCAGAATCAGGTGCAATCGACGGCCATGACCGATCTTGAACTGGAAGTGACCGGCAAGGGCATAGTGAACGACTCCACTTACCGGCAGAACGCGGTGGTGCGCTTGCTGGAGAAGCTGCTGGTGTTTTAGGAGCAGGGAACAGGGAATAGGGAACAGGGATGCAAGTATTGAGCGAGAGAACGGGGAATGGCGAGAGAGGCGTAAGTCTTCGGCCTTGGGTGGTGCTGGCCGTCGCAATGCTCGTGACCTCGATGCCAGCCCATGCAGCCGCGGCGGGACATCTGGCGCGGATCAAGGATGTCGCAACGATTGAAGGGATTCGGGACAATCAATTGGTGGGTTATGGGCTGGTGGTGGGGCTGAGTGGCACGGGGGATAGCTCGCAAACGGTGTTTCCCGCGCAAACGCTGGTCTCGGTGCTGGAGCGGATGGGCATCACCGTTCCTCAGACCGGGTCCAACAGCGCCAGCAATATGCAGGTGAAGAACATGGCGGCGGTATTTGTGGTGGCCACGCTGCCGCCCTTCAGCCGGCCCGGTTACAAGGTGGATATCACCGTCTCCTCTGCCGGAGATGCGCGTTCGCTGGAGGGGGGCATCCTGCTGATGACGCCGCTCTACGGACCGGACGGTCAGATCTACGCGCAGGCTCAAGGGGCAATGGTGCTGGGTGGCTACATGGCCTCGGGCGGCGGCAATACAAAGTTGTCGAATCATCCCACCACGGGACGGGTACCCGGCGGGGCGCTGGTGGAGCGGCCGGTGCCGTTCGACCTGAAGCAGATGCACGTCGTTGATGTGGTGCTGAACGATGCGGATTTCCATACCGCCGAGCAGATGGCCGCGGGGATTGACAAAGCGTTGGGCTCGCCACGGGCACACGCCATCGATAGCCGCCGGGTAGAGATTACAGCCGCGCCGGGCGAAGAGATTGCGGCGCTGCTGGACAAAGTGGAGGGCGTGGAGATTGAGGTGTATCCGCGGGCGCGCGTGGTGGTGAACGAACGGACGGGAACGGTGGTGATCGGGGGCACGGTGCGCTTGCAGCCGGTTTCGATTCTGCACGGAGGATTGAGCGTGAATGTAATCTCCCAGACCCAGGTCTCACAACCCGGTCCTTTTTCTTCGGGAACGACGCAAGTGGTTCAGCAGACGACCGTGCAGGCTACTGACAAGCCGGTGAACCGCATCGACCTGAAAGAGGGTGCGACGGTGGAGGATCTGGTGCAGGAATTGCAGCGTACTGGAGCGGGCGCGCGGGATGTGATCTCCATTCTGCAGGCAATGAAAGAGGCCGGCGCTTTGGAGGCCGACCTGGAAGTTCTGTAGGGCGCGAAGTTTAAGGGAGTGGGGGAAGATGCAGACAATCACAGCGGCAACGGCAGCCTCGACAGGAGCGGCGACAGCTTCTGCCGCGCCGTCGCCTCGGCTGGTTCACGCTGCGCACGAGTTTGAGGCGCAGATGATGCAGGAGTTATTGAAACCGATGACCAGAGGAGACGGGCTGGATGGAGAAGACTCTGACTCGACATCAGGATCGAGCGGGGCGCTGGGTTCGTTCGCGTCGGAGTCGCTGGGAAAGGCGTTGAGTGAGCATGGAGGGTTTGGGATCGCCACCGGCATTGTGCGGCAGCTTTCTGTTTCGAGTAACAAGCAGGCGACCTCCGGGGCAACCGGAAGTTTGCACGGTAATACTGTAATCAACTCTCACAAATAACTAAAGTGATTGGAAAAATCGCCGATCAAGTGAGCAAGGAGTAGTGGGTCATGGATATTCGCAGCAGTCTTGATACGTTGAAGTCGCTTTTGAGAACATCGGCGTCGGCTCCGGCCGCCGCGCAACAGACGAAGAGCGGCGCAACAGTGGCCGGGAGCGGACTCGGCACCGACAAGGCGACATTCAGCAGCGCGGGCAGCGAAGTTTCTCAGACTGCGACGGACGCCGGTATCCGCATGGACAAGGTCGCCGATGTTCAGGCGGCGCTGGCGTCGGGCAGCTATAACGTTTCCGCGGGGGCAGTGGCCTCCAAGGTTGTGGATTCGATGCTGGGCGGTAAGTCATAGCTCGGGTTTGAATTCACGCGGAGAGTGCGAAAGGAGCAATTGCCTTGCAGGAGATTAGTGGGCGCCACGGGCATCCGAAGCTGAAAGAGTTGGTTGTTGAGGCCTCGCGCGCGCTGTCGCGCCTGGACGCGGACCGGCTGGAGGAGTTGGCGCTCTCATGCCAGGCCCTGAATCGCGCGTTGGTTCATGAGGGTGCGGAAGCGCGCGCGGAGTTGGCTCTTGAGGCCAAGGATGCCGCGGGAGATATGGCGGTTTTCGCGAGAGTGCTGGAGGCGACGCGGGCCAACCTGAACGTGATGAGCCGCCTGCGCGAATTGCGCTCGGGCCGGTTGGAGTACCGCGAAGGCCGCATGGAACGAGGCATCTTTCAAGCGACCGCATGGCGGCAAACGGAGAGCAGGCATGGGGACAATTAGCTCGGCACTTAGCATCATGTCACAGGCATTGGACGCCGATCAGGAAGCGCTCAATGTGGTGGCCAACAACGTGGCCAATGCCAACACCGCCGGCTACACGGAAGAGACGCCGGACTGGCAGGAGAATCAGCCGATCAGCATCAGCGGTGTCTCATACGGGCAAGGGGTGACGGAGACCGGCTCCACGTCGGAGCGGGATCGCGTGCTGGAGTCGCGCCTGGACCAGCAGCAACAGTTGGCCGCATCTTCCAGCACGCGTTTGACGGCGCTCGATACGCTTCAGGCCCTCTTCACGTCAGCTTCAAGTTCGTCGAGTTCAACTGCCGGAAATATCGGGAGCGACATTACCAGCTTCTTCAACTCGTTTTCTTCGCTGGAAGCCAATCCCACCGAGAACTCACTGCGCCAGAGCGTGCTCTCCGCGGCGAGCACGCTGGCCGGCGACATCTCCGGCGCCGCAGCCAGCCTGAACTCGCAAAAGGCCTCTCTGGACCAGGAGGCGGCCGGAACGACCAGCCAGGTGAACGCGCTGACCGGCGCCATCGCCCAGCTCAATCAACAGATTCAGACCACCTCGCCCAACGCCGATGCGGGAACGCTCGAGGACCAGCGCCAGGAGGATCTAAGCCAGCTTTCGCAATTGGTTGGGATCAACCAGATTACTACCCAGAATAACGGGATGGAGATTACGACCACTTCCGGCCAGTTGCTGGTCTCTGAGGGGACGAGCTATCAGATGACGACCGGGACGGTGAACGGGGTTACCGATTTTTTTGTGAACAATACGGATATTACCGCCGATCTTGCCACGGGCGGCGGTTCGCTGGGCGGTTATCTGACGGCGCGGGACACGGACATTCCCAGCGCGCTCAGTTCGCTTGATCAGCTGGCCTATAGCATCTCGACTTCGGTCAACAAGCAGAACAACTCGGGGACGGATTACGACGGGGTGGAAGGCAACGTGGCCAATTCGGCTAATGCGGCGCTCAACATCTTCAGCGAACCCACCACGGTGGCAGGCAGCGCGGCCAGCATGAGCGTGGTGATGACCGACCCCAACCAGATTGCCGCTGCCGGCGCCGGAGATGGAACGGGCGACGATAGCAATGCGATAGCCCTGGCGGCTCTGAACAGCAGCACATCGACGATTGTAGGCGGCAAGACGCCGTCGAATTATTACGCAAACTTTGTGACCACGCTGGGATCGACTGTCTCCGCAGTGAAAACCGAGAATACAGCGCAGGAGGCTTCGGTGACCCAATTGCAGACGCAGAACGATGCGCTGTCCGGCGTCAATCTGAACGACGAGGCCTCGTCGATGACTACGCTGGAGCGCAGTTATCAGGCGGCTTCGCAGGTATTCACCATGTTGAACACTGTTATGGCGTCGGCGTTGAACCTGGGAGATCAGACAACGGTTGGGTAGGGCTCTGTCGGAGCTGAGGTGGTACATGATTTCCACCCTTGGCGCAATGGCGGGGACGCGCCAAGGATGGAGCGCCAAATATGAACCGCGCCAGGACGAAGATCGGTTCAGGCGAGTGGAGGACTGTAATGCGAGTGGATCCGTTTTACGCGACGAATCTGGTGAGCTCGCTCGATCAGGCTCAGGCGAGTCAGCAGCAGTTGACCTCTGAGCTTTCGAGCGGTGTGCGTGTTTCATCGTTGAGTGACGACCCAGTGGCCGCCGGTGAGAACACGGTCCTGCTCGATCAGATTCAGCAGGATGATTCTTTCACGACAAGCTCCAGCACGGTCACGGGCCAATTGCAGGTGGCCGATTCTGCTCTGGGCAGTGTGGTTACTCAACTGACCTCGGCCATTTCGCTGGCCACCAGCGCCAACAACGGCACCATGAACTCCAGCAACGTCAAGTCTGTCTCCAGTCAGATTTCCGGCATCCTCGACGAGGTGGAGTCGCTGGCCAACACAAACTATCAGGGCCAGTACATCTTTGCCGGCGGCAAGACATCGACGGCTCCTTTCTCAACTTCCACTACGACGTCGCCCGCCGTTACCACTTATGACGGCGACCAGGACGTGAATTATCTGGTGACGCCGAGCGGGCAAAAGATACAGTTGAATGTCCCCGGCAGCCAGATATTCCTGGCCTCGGGCTCAAGCAGCGTCTTTGGGGCACTCAACAGCCTGATTGCCGACTATTCCAGCGGCACGGTTGACACAGCCCAGGCGGTGAGCGACACAGAGGCGTTGAGTTCGGCGCTGAACAATGTCTCCCAGCAGCGCGTGACTATCGACAACTCGATTACGCAGGTCACCGCCGCATCCGACGCCGTGAGCAATGTGGAGACGCAGTTGACCACCGCGCAGACCAATCTTATGCAGGCCGACATTCCGACGGTCTCCACGCAGCTTTCTCTCTCCGAGACCCAGCAGACGGCGCTGGAGGATGTGATTGCGCAGCTGAATTCCTCCTCGAATGACTTGTTCAGCAAGCTGCCTGCGTAGCGTCAGTGGTCAGTGGTCAGTGGTCAGTGGTCAGTGGTCAGTGGTCAGTGGTCAGTGGTCAGTGGTCAGTGGTCAGATAGAAGTTTGCAAAGGTTGACGGTGAGTCAAGGGTGCTGATCACATTCATTTGAGCAAGCCAGCGCATTGAGCCTGGAAACAGGAAGCTGATCACTGACCACAGTCCACTGTCGTCCCGCCGACTATACTCGTGGTGAAGGGAATCACCATGTTCGCTCCGCTCCGATTTCTCTGGAATGCAACGCGCGGCCACCGGCTGGCCCCGTGGCGGAGCGATTATCTGCGCTGGCGAGTTGAGACCTACAGCGGCAAACCGGCGGAGACGCTGACGACCAAGGATATCTTCGGATTTTTCTGGTCTTCGCGCTGGGAATTTCTGAGCTACCTGGTCTGGATTGACCGCATGGACCGCGAAGTGCACAAACGCGCATAAGGGCAGGGAACGGGGAACAGGGAACAGGGAACGGGGAACAGGGAACAGGGAACAGGGAACAGGGAACAGGGAACAGGTGGAAGCATTACCTATATAGAGATTTCGTCAAGGGAATTTGTCACGGGGATTAGCCCCAATCAGTGCTATGAGCCAGGCAACGAAAACTGACCACTGATCACTGACCACTGTCCGCTGTAAACTGTAACCCGTATGCGATTCAGATTAATCCGCTTGGATTGGGTTGTGATAGCTGCATGGCTTGTGACTGCCGCAGCCGCCCGCGCGCAGCAGATGCCCCCCATCGAGCCTCCGCTACCCATGCCGAGCGCCCACTCCGGCGCCAACCCGGACGTGCCTACACTGCGCGTTCGCGCCAACGAGGTGCTGGTGCCCACGCTGGTTGAAAAGCCGGGCGGGGGCGTGGTTTACGGCCTCAAGCCGAAGGACTTTGTGCTGGAAGACAACGGCGTGCCGCAGAAGATTCGCGTGCAGGAGGAGATGGACACGGCGCCGGTGGCGTTGGTGGTCGCAGTTGAGTTTGGCGGCGCCAGCGTGCTGGAATTCGACAAGCTGGCCAAGATGGGTCCGCTGCTGGATCTTTTTTTGAGCGACAGCAGAGGTCAGGCGGCGCTGGTGGGCTTCGACTCGAAACCCCATCTTGTTCGCGATTTCACGCACTCCAGCGATGAGGTAAACCAGGCGCTCAAGCTCCTTGAGCCCGGCGATGGCGGCGCCGCAATTCTCGATACGGTCAGCTACGCCGTCGATCTGCTTGAATCGCAGCCCAAGGAGTATCGCCGGGTGCTCTTGCTGATCAGCGAAGAGCGCGATCACGGAAGCAAACACATCAAAACGGAGCAGTTGATCCGCAAGATCGGCCAATCCGACGTGCTGGTTCTGAGCGTCTCGTTTTCGCCGGCGCGCGCCGAGTTGGACCACGATATAAAGGACTCGGGCGAGGACCGGACGATGAACCTGTTCTCGACCCTGGCCATGATTGTGCCGGCATTCAAGAAGAACGTGACCAAGGAAGTGGCCCACATGAGCGGCGGGGAATATCACGCCTTCGCGGGCGACAAGGGATTTGAAAAGCGCATTGTGGAATCGGCCCAGCACGCCCGCAACCGCTATCTGATTACCTTCAGCCCTTCCAATTCCAGTCCCGGATTGCACACCATCCGGGTGCGCCTGGCAGAGAATTACGGGGCGCGCATCGTGGCGCGGGCCAATTATTGGATGGAGCAGCAACAATAGCGAAGGTCAAGGCTAGCAGCAGGATACAAACCTGGTTCTGGCCTGCCGGCGAATGGCGCAGCGGCGCGGATTCGTGGTAATCTCACTGTAGACACTTAAACGTGGACTGAGAAGACAAGAGGAGTAACATACGCCGTGCTGGCGACCGCTAAGAAAACAACCCTGATTGAAAGCTTCCGCACCCATGATACGGACACCGGTTCGCCGGAGGTCCAGATCGCAATTCTGAGTGCGCGTATCGCTGAACTGACCGAACACTTCAAGACGCACAAGAAGGATCACGCTTCTCGTCGCGGTCTGCTGCAACTGGTCAGCAAGCGTCGCCGCCTTCTGGACTACCTGAAGACGCACGATACCGATCGCTACCGCGACGTTATCGGCAAACTCGGTATCCGCAAATAGCGGAACGCGAACCCAGAAAGCCTACTTTGACCCGGAAGCGCCCAGACCGGAAATTGGTCATGGCCCCCGTTCTACGCAGGACCCGGGGCCTTGGTGTACCTGGCGAACTCGACCCGCAGCCAGGGACAGCGCACAGCTATCGGCTGAGCGCGTCCCTCTTGCGGGGTCCGGCAGATGGACAGGCCACAGGGGAACAATCGGCTCCCACGCGCAGATCCCATTCTTTTGCGCGCGCCTTGCCGCTCTTCCCGCCTGCTGCCAGCTTCTCCACACCCTTCCATCTACAAGATTCCCAAGCGAACACAATGAAACGAGGACACTATGTCTAAGCATGAAGTAGCAGTCGAGCTTGCCGGTGGCAAGCGGCTGGTCTTTGAGACCGGGCGCATGGCCAAGCAAGCCTCTGGCGCCGCACTGGTGACCACGGGCGAAACCGTCGTTCTGGCCACTGCAGTGGCCTCTCCCGATCCCAGGGAAGGCATTGATTTTTTCCCCCTCACGGTGGATTATCGTGAGTACACTTACGCCGGCGGGCGCATTCCCGGCGGCTTTATCAAGCGTGAAGGACGGCCCAGCGAAAAAGAAGTCCTGACCTGCCGCCAGATTGACCGTCCCATCCGTCCGCTGTTCCCCGACGGCTTCCGCAATGAGACCCAGGTGATTGCGCTGGTTTTCTCCGCCGACAAGGAGAATGACCCCGACGTGGTGGGCATCAACGCCGCCGCATGCGCGCTGGCTCTCTCTGACATTCCCTTCAGCGCCACGGTGGGCGCGGTGCGCGTAGGTCGCGTGGATGGTGAGTTCGTCATCAACCCCACGTATTCCGAGCGCGCAGCTACAACGGTCAACATCATGGTCGTCGGCCACAAGGACGGCATCGTGATGATCGAGTCAGGCGCGAAAGAAGAGTCTGAAGAGACGATTCTTGCAGCCATCGAGTTTGGCCACACCGAAATCAAGAAGATTGTCGCCGCCATCGACGAGCTGGTGGCTTTGGCCGGCAAGCCCAAGCGGGCCTTTATCAAGCCGGAGTTCGACGAGACCTACTTCGGTGAGTTGAAGGGCAAGATCGAAGTTCGTCTCAAGGACGCGCTGGACACCAAGGTGCACGAGAAGCTGGAAAGCCAGACGCTGGTCAAGCAGATCAAGGACGAGTTGGCAGCCGCGCTTCCCGCTGATGATCCAGCGGCCAAAAAGAAGCTGGCTCACTATTATGAGAAATTGCGCGAGAGGATCTTCCGCGAGCAGGTGACAAAGGATCGGATCAGACCTGATCGCCGCGCCTTCGACGAGATTCGTCAAATTACCATCGAAACCAGCGTGCTGCCGCGCACACACGGATCGGCGCTGTTTACTCGTGGCGAAACGCAGGCGCTGGTGACAGCCACATTGGGCACCGCCGACGAGGGACAGCGGTTGGAGAGCTACGAGGGCGAGAAGAAGAAGCCTTTCATGCTCCACTACAACTTCCCGCCCTTCTGCGTAGGCGAAACAGGCCGCATGGGCGGCACAGGCCGACGCGAGATCGGCCACGGAGCACTGGCCGAGCGCGCTATCACTTCTGTGCTGCCTTCGGCCGAAGAATCGCCCTACACCATCCGCATTGTCTCGGACATTTTGGAATCCAACGGCTCTTCGTCGATGGCCACGGTTTGCGGCACAAGCCTGGCACTTTTTGACGCGGGCATCGCGCTCAAGGGCGCAGTGGCCGGCGTGGCCATGGGCTTGGTCAAAGAGGGCGACGACTACGCCATCCTCACCGACATTGCAGGCGCCGAGGACCACTACGGCGACATGGACTTCAAGGTAGCCGGCACGCGCAAGGGCATCACCGCGCTGCAAATGGACATCAAGATCGGCGGCCTCACCCGCGAGATTCTTTCGCAGGCAATGGAACAGGCGCGCCGCGGGCGGTTGTTCCTGCTGGACAAGATGGACGCGGTGCTGGACGGACCGCGTACTGAGCGCTCGGCTTACGCGCCGCGCATCGAAACCGTGATGATTCCCACCGACAAGATTCGCGATCTGATCGGAAAGGGTGGCGCCACTATCCGCGGCATCATCGAGCAGACCGGAGCAAAAATTGACGTGGACGATACCGGTCGCGTCAACGTTGCATCGTGCGACGCTGATGGCCTGAAGAAGGCGCTGGAACTGATCGGCAACATCACCGCTGTTCCAGAGATTGGAAAGGTTTATCTGGGCAAGGTGGTTCGCCTGGCGGAGTTTGGCGCATTTGTCGAGCTCTTCCCCGGCACCGATGGCCTGCTGCATATCTCCGAGATCGCGGAGCACCGCGTGAAGGAAGTGAAGGACGAGCTGCGCGAGGGCGATCAGGTAATGGTCAAGGTTCTGGCCATCGAGGGCAATCGCATCAAGCTCAGTCGCAAGGCCCTCATCAAGGAGCAGCGCGCCAAGCTCGGCCAGTCGGCTCCGGCCGCCGAGGGAGAAGAGGTGGAGATTTCCGCCTCTGAGTCGGTTGCTCCTGTTGCTTCTCTTGCCGCGCCCGTCAAGCCTCGCAATGAGTTCGACGAGCGTCAGCCAAAATCGAACCAGAGCACCATCCTGATCGAAGGCGGAGACGATTTCGACGAAGAGGGTGGCGAAGAGTTCGATGAGGAAAACGAGCCGAACTTCAACCGCGTCGAAGGCGCTCCGGTTCCAGCCACGCAGACTGCGGGCTCAGGCCGTCCTGCTGGAGCTAACAATAAATCCCGCCGCCGCCGTCGTCGTCCCGGTGGCCCAGGCGGAGGCCGTGGTCCAGGCGGCGGACAGTAAGTCAGCGGCTTGAGCAGAGGTGAAGCCTACGAAAGGCCCGGAGAAATTCCGGGCCTTTCGCTGTTTGGATGTCTTTGTAGTATTATCTGCCTACCTTGACGCACGACAAGAGCGGGGCAAAGGAGAATCGCATGAAGACAGGTCTTCGATTGTTTTTTGTGGTGGCACTCTGTGTTCTGTTTGTGCAGGGTGCTCTGGCGGGCGCGCCGTTGAAGGGAATCGATGTGAAGCTGGGAAAGAACCCCGGCGGCGGATGCGCGGCGCGGACGACGGATAGCGGGGGCAGGGCTAACTTTGGCGTGTGGCCGAAGGGCAATTACACGCTGAGCTTGGTGCCGGCGGCGGCTCCTAAGGCTGGCGTCACGAAGACCGCAGCGCCGGCCAACTCGAAGTTCCATGTGATGATTCAGGGCGCAACGGGCGGGAAGATTGAGCGAGAGGTGGATGCGAGTGCGAATGCCGCGGCACGCGTTGCGCCGGTTCAGTTTTCGCTAGGTGGAAGCGAGGAGCTTGTCGTTGTGGTGACTGCGGCAGAGTGAATTGCCGGAGAATGGAACCGATTGAGTGTCGGGAATTTTCAGGTCTCAAAAGCGGGTTCTCCACCCCACGAAGAGGACCTGTTCGTGGGGACCTGGGACCCGAGCCACGCGGCCATTATGGGCCGGTCAGTGGGGTATCCAATTCTTTCATGCGGTAGCTTGCCGGAAAGAATGCTGTATGAGTCACCTACCGCCGAAGCGGATCTGGAGCGCGAGCTGTCTCTACGCTGTCTTGGATCGTCAATCTCTTTTTCTCACCATACATCTTCATGTCGGCCGCAATGCACAGCGACTCAGTGTCGGATGCGTCTGCAGGAAAAACCGCAATGCCAACACTGGCGCCAACACTTACCTTCCGGCCCTCTATATCAAGCGGTTCGTTGAGCAGTTCCTGTAACGATCTTCCCACGAACTCGGCATCTTCGCGATTTGTGGGTTCCTCCAGAATGACCGAAAACTCGTCTCCACCAGTTCGAGACACAGTGTCGGAGCGGCGGACCCGCTCCGCAAAGGTTGATGCGACGCGCTGCAAAACCAGGTCACCCACATGGTGGCCCATCGTGTCATTCACTTGCTTGAAGTCATTGAGGTCTATCACCAGAAGCGCCATCTCAGTACCGTTTCGCCGCGAACGCTCAACAGCGCTGGCCATCCGGTCCTCGAACAAACGGCGGTTCGGCAATCCAGTCAGCGGGTCATGCAGAGCCAAGTGC